>Ga0315536_1001995_pt1 | contig 9951 bp, 6 predicted proteins | sample SalMarSW160230MG_FD_203093 | JGI IMG/M metagenome (GOLD analysis project Ga0315536, IMG submission 203093) | Salt marsh sediment microbial communities from the Plum Island Ecosystem LTER, Massachusetts, United States - Salt Marsh Sediment SW1602-30 ... | reverse complement strand
CGAGCTACCTGATTGATATTACGGAGCCGGAGGAGGCGAAGATAGCGGCAAAGGCGGAGGTCATAAACGAGGTTTGTGATTTTGACGGGGTTGATTTGGAGCTTGTGACGGGATTTCCGAATGTTCAGTTTTCCGACGTGGTAAGCCCCTTAGCGATGAAGGAGAACCTTGCGAGTTTTTTGCAGGCGCTTTCGAGCGGACAAAGCCGGCGGGGAAGAGCCGCCGGCCGTTTGGCCAATGTGATGAGGCAAAGTGTGGTGTATTCAGCCGAAGAAATGGACGCGAGCGGTGCTCTTATGCCGGCATACGGCGCAGCGGAGGCGGGGAAGGTCGCGGAAGACCTTTTCCTTTATCCGGTCAGGAATGTAACGCTGTGCAAGGGATGTGTGGGTTATGTGCCTTTGTTTACCGAGGCAGTGCCTTATAAGCATATTTACCAGTGGCAGATACCGGATTATCTCGATGAATACGAGCGGTACCGGTCGGACGTTCGGCCCGGGGAGAAGGGCGAGCAGGAGGTTTGGCACTGCATAAGGTTGGAAAACAATACAAAAGTGCCGTGGACGACGGCACCTGCGGAGGTAATAAAAGAGAACGCGATTTTAGGGCAGGATATTTTGAATTATACGCCGGTAAAGGCCAAAAGCACAGTCCGCATAACGCGTGCCGTCAGCGTCAAGGCAGAGGAGGCCGAGTTTGAAAAAGAGAGGAAGCGCGATGCTGCGCAAATGTACGGCTACCATTATGATTTGGTGACGATTGACGGGAAACTGTCGTTGAATAACTTCCAGGAAAAGGCGATTACGCTGGAGATAACCAAGACAATGTCTGGCGAGCTGAAAGAGGCCGGGTCGGATCCGAAGGTGGACAAGCTGGCCAGGGGGCTTCGAATGATGAATCCCGTTTTAAAGCTTACCTGGACGATTGAGCTTGGGCCGGGCGAACAAAAGGATATAGATTATACGTATGATGTTTACATAAGGAGATGATTTTGCCTTGAGAGAAATCAAAGGGATTGATAGAGTAATAGTTGCAGAATAAGAACAACGGGCATCGAACTTACGGAATTGTGCGCACAAGAAGGGATTTGAAAAGATGAAGGTGTTATTAGTCGGCGGCGGGGGCAGGGAGGACGCTATTGCGTGGAAGCTGGCACAATCGAAGAAACTGAGCAAACTGTATATTGCACCGGGTAATCCGGGAACGGCAAGGTGGGGGGAAAATGCGGCGATAAAGGCCGATGACGTGGAGGGGCTGGTCAAATTCGCAAAAGAGAAGCAGGTGGAGCTTGCGGTAATCGGGCCTGAGGACCCGCTTGCGGCGGGGGCGGTGGATGCGTTCGAGGAGGCGGGGATAAAGGCGTTCGGGCCTGCAAAATCGGCGGCACAGCTCGAGGCGGACAAGTCATTCGCCAAGAGGATAATGCGGTCAAGCTCGGTATCGACGGCAGAGGGCAGGATGTTTACGAGGTTTGAAGATGCCAAGGCGTATATAGCGAGCAGGGATGAGCCGGTAGTGGTGAAAGCGGCTGGTTTGGCGAAGGGCAAGGGAGTGATAGTTTGCGATGAGCCGTCAGACGGGATATTGGCGGCAGAGAAAATAATGGTGGACAGGATATTCGGTTCGGCGGGGGATAAGGTGGTGGTGGAGGATAAACTCATTGGTGAGGAGGCATCGATACTGGCGTTTGTGGACGGCAGAAGCATATACGTGATGGAATCATCGCAGGACCACAAGCCGATAGGCGATGGCGATACGGGGCCCAATACCGGAGGAATGGGGGCGTATAGTCCTGCGCCGGTGGTGACCGAAGCGATGATGGGCCAGATAGAGCGAGAGATTTTAGTTCCGGTTGTGGATTGTATGAATCGCAACGAAACGCCTTACAAGGGGATTCTTTACGCCGGGATAATGGTGACGGCGGGCGGGCCGAGGGTGCTGGAATTTAACGTCAGGTTCGGGGACCCTGAGACGCAGCCGATTTTGATGCGGCTGAAGAGCGATTTGTTAGAGGTTTTCCTGGCAGTTTGTGAGCAGCGTCTCGATGAGGCGACGCTGGAATGGGACAAACGGCCTGCGGTGTGCGTAGTGATGGCTTCGGGCGGTTATCCGGGTGATTATCAGAAGGGCAGGGAAATAAAGGGCATCGAGGAAGCGGAGAAGCTGCAAGACGTGGTAGTGTTTCACGCGGGTACGGCGATGAAGGACGGGTCATTGGTAACGGCAGGGGGCAGGGTGCTGGGAGTGACTGCGCTGGGAGAGACGATAGGGGAGGCGAAGTCACGGGCATACGAGGCGGTGAGCCGGATAAGCTTCGAGGGTGCGTATTACAGAAGTGATATTTCGGACAAGGCGATTAAGGTCAGAGGACGACGATAAGTTATGCCTTCTGTTTTGAAAGGGCGTGTCAGGAGAAGGGGCAGGAGGATATGGAGATGGTTTCTTGAATTTGTATTAACGGCGGCCGTGATGTGGATGGGGCTGGTGTTTGCCGGGCGGGTGCTGCCCAAGATTGCCCTGCGGGAGATTTCAGAGTTAACGAACACGAGAATAGATGCGAGGGAGGTTGATTTTCGATTCGACGGGTCGGTATCTATCGAAGACCTTTCAGTTTGGCCCAAAGTTTCAGCGGGTTACGATAACTCGATTCTCAAGGCGGAGACGGTCCGGGTTCATTTCCGGGTGGGCAGTTTAATGAAATTCAGACCCCGGCTGAAAGAAATATTTGTCGATGATTTTGTGTTGAAGGCATTGTATGACTCAGACAGAGGCGAGTGGAATTTATCGGGATTGAAGATAGAAATGCCGCGCGGCGCCGGCGGGCAGCTTCCTCTTGTCTGGTTTGAGAACGGTTCGATTGAATACGTCCGGGCGGCCGGTAATCATGAGCGCAGGGAAGACAGCTGGCCGGTGTCGGCACGTTTGCGACCCGAGGAGAAGATTGTAGGAGGGTATAGTTTTGACGTATCGAGCGCGGGTGAACAGAATTTCGAAAAAAGCGCGATAGTCGGTTACTGGCAACCCGGCCGGGTAGTTGTGGGGGGGAGGATATCATCGAAGGACGTACCGGGGTTCAAGCGTCCGTGGACCGTGAAGGCGTTTGATGCGGATATGGCTTATGAGCCGAACAAGGCATACACGCTCAGGGCCACAGTCAAGGATTTTAACTGTCCGCCGAGCGAGTCGGGAAAGATTTTTTCGTTCGATACGAAATCGGTGGCGGAAAAGGCGCCGTTTGTCGATGCACTGCAGAGATTTTTCGACAGGTATAATCCGTCCGGCAGGATTGACATAGATTTGCGGTCTTCGGGCAACCTCGCAAAAATCAGCGGAAGCAAAATAGCCGGGACGGTTTACTGCAGCGACGCTTCGGTGCGCGACAGGGAATTTCCGTATCAAGTTGAGCATATAACGGGAAAGATAGAACTGACGGAGAAAAGTGCCGAATTTCAGGGGCTGAAAGGCCGGCATAAAGACGTGGAGCTTGGTTTTGCGGGGTGGGCTTCGGATTTCGGAGCGAACTGGAAATATTTGTTGCAGATAACCAGCAATAATATGCTGCTGGACAAAGACCTGTACGATGCACTCGGTGATAACGCCCAGCGGTTCTGGACCGCATTTTCACCAAGCGGGGTGGTGGCGATAAACTATTCGAAGAGCCGGCTTTCGGAGAAGGCCAGGGAGACGGCCCTTGCGGTAGAGTTGCTCGGCGTGAACAGCAAATACGCGGGGTTCGAGTACCCCCTGAAGGATACGAGGGGAAAGCTTTTTTTTGAGACCGGCGGTATCGAATTTTCAAACGTGATATCACAATGGGAGGGGCGCAAGATTACAATAAACGGCAGGGCGAATTTCGGCCAGGGGGAGAAACCGATGTACGAAGTTTTGGTCAAGGGCGAGAACATACCGCTGGATTCGACCCTGGAGGGGGTGCTGCCGGCCGAGCAAAAGGAGATTTACAATCAATTCGAGATGGCAGGTGCGATTGATACGACTATAAGGATTTTCACTCCGCGGGACGAAGAAGGCAAAGCGACATTCACGGCAGAAGTTTTTCCGAAGGGAAGCTCCGTGAAGGCCAAGGCACTGCCAATAGTTATCAGCGACGTTACGGGGAAAATTGTCTTCGAGCCGAAGGAGGTGGACATCAATGACCTGAGCGGTCGATACGGAGAGGGGACGGTCAGATTTTCGGGAAACGTATGGCCTCAAAGCGAAGAAAGAAGGTCGGATTATTGCCTGTCGATGCAGGCAAAGGGCATCGAGCTAAACGAAGATTTTATCACGGCGCTGCCTGGCTCTCTTGGAGAGGTGGTCAGGGAGCTTCACCCGGGCGGGAAAGTGAATCTGACGGCGGACGTCGGCAAGGACGCAAACAGCAACTGTGTCGGCAACCGGCTTATTGTAGAATGCCTCGGCAATACGATAGATTGTAATCTGCTGCCTTATCCTCTGCGGGATATTTCGGGGCGATTAGTTGTACAACAAAATCGAATCGGGCTTGAGGATATTACGGCAAAGGCGGTGCACAAGGTCCGGGGCGAGCCGGTGGAAGCGGTGATGAAAATGTCGGGCAAAATGACGCTGGAAGACAAGCATACCACAGGTGAGGGGATGAAAATCACGGCAGGAGAGATGAATTTTTCCGGCGATAACGTGAGATTCAAGGGGAAAAGTTTCGAGAGAATGGATACGGTTTTAGAATATGACCCGGAGTCAGAATCGTGGCTGTCACAATATTTTGTTGCGGATTTCTATGACGGGAAAATGATAGGCAAGCTGCAGCTGAAGCAATCCGAAGACGGCGGACTGAACTATCTTCTCGAGGCCAGTGTAGCCGGGGCGGATTTGAAGAAATTTCTTTCGGACAGGCCCGAAGAGAAGGGACCTGAGGAGCATTACAGCACCGGGACGATAAACGGCTCATTGAGCATAGTGGGTTCGGTAGTCGACAAGAGTATTCGTCTGGGCAGGTGCCGGCTGAAGATAATCGATATGGAGGTCGGCAAGCTCTCACCGCTGGCGAAGCTGCTGACAGGGCTTAACCTGACCGAGCCGAGCGATTATGCGTTTGACCAGATGCTGGTGGACGCCTATATCCAGGACAACAGGGCATTTCTCCGGCAGATTGACCTGTCGGGTAAGTCGCTTGCATTTAACGGTTCCGGCTGGCTGGATTTGAAGACGGACGATATTAATCTGGTATTGACGGCGCGAGGCAAACGTCTGGCGACGAAGAAGCCGTCTATACTGGAATCGCTGACGGAGGGGTTAGGCCGGGCGGTTGTTCGTGTGGAGGTCAGGGGCAAAGCGAGCGATCCGGTGGTGATGACGAGGCCCTTGCCGGTTATCGGGGAGACGCTGGAGATATTAGGAACGCCGAGAGGAAATTAGACAATTGCCGCGGGCAGATTGGGAGGAATTTCAAAAAGACAAGCTGTTGCTCAGTTGTGTCTTTTTGACCTGCGGATTAATGCGATAGCCCCAAGGCCGAGCAAAGCAATCGTGGCAGGTTCCGGGACCGGCGTTGCATATCCGCTGACCTTGAACCAGTCGGAGTGGTGTGAGGTGTTGTCGGTGTAGAATTTAATTAATGCTATCTGGCCGTTCTCAACCGGATTGCTGTAGAAAAATAAATCCAAGGTTTCGCCATCAGAACCGAGGATTGCATTATCTACCGTCTGTTGTACCCAACCCACAGACAATCCGCCCCAGATATACAGTTCGGGATCGAATTCTCCGCCTGTGATGAAGTCAACGTCGGAGGTACTCCAGGGAGAGCAGACCTCTTTCATTCTGAGGTGGAAATCGCCCCAGTCGGGTCCACCACACCAGTTTATAGCTATAACGGAAGCCCAGCCCTTCCAGGGGTCGGCATCGTTATGCAGAAAGTCCATCTCGTAATCCGTGCCAAACCCGCTGATTCCACAGGGGTCCTCTACACTGCCCCAAGTGCCATCGTGCGCAAATGCATATTGAGTAAATGCAGATATGATTAGACACGCGAGAATTACAAGACCAACCCTGACCGCTCTCATCACTGCTCTCCTTCTTCGTCCTATGGTGTGTGCTACTGCCCTTCTTTCCTCATTCTCTATCGTTGCGGGCACAGTCAGGTGTATTATTTAAAGCGCCCACTCCATTTAGCGTGATTTTATCCTCTTATGTGGGGAGGTGTCAAGGGGAAATTTTGCGAAATTTTGTTTTTTTTGTTAAAGCGGGGTTTTCAGTGTAAAAAACGGGATTCCGGTCTAATTTTTTTGTTCTAATGATTTTTTACGTAAAATACGCTTGTTAGAATGAACAAACAGCCGAAGACATAGTAATATAGCAATATAGTAATGTTTATATGTATTAGGGGATGTCAAGATGACAAAGAACAAAAGGGAAATAGACAGGGTTGACGCTGAGCACGTCGCGGAGGTACTTAAAACGGTTGCCCACCCGGTCAGAATCGCCATTATAGAGGTCCTGGAAAACGGGGAGATGTGTGTGGGTGATATTGTCGAGGCCCTCGGCGGCAAGCAGGCGATAATCAGCCAGCAATTAAATATGATGAAAGACAAGGGAGTGCTGGAGTGCAGGCGCGACGGAGTGAATGTATATTATCAGGTCAAAAATAAAAACGTTATCCGGCTTCTAGATTGTATAAGGGACCACTGTGAGACGAATGTTTCGGCCAAGGCGGATTAGGGATATGATTTATCGGCAAGCGGCGAAATGACTGCGATATTCAGAAATAAGGATTCGATATCCGGAGGTTTGCTGTAATGGAATTAAAGCAGGGATTAGTGGATTATTCAATCAGGCACTACAAGCTGGTTGCCGTTCTAATGGTGATATTTACGCTGGTGACGGGGGCGATGATACCATTTATGAAGGTCGATACCGACCCGGAGAACATGCTTTCCAAAAATGAGGCGGTGAGGGTTTTCCACAATCTTGCCAAGCAGGAGTTTGCCCTTCACGATATCGTGGTCGTCGGCATCGTTAATAACAAGAACCCGAACGGCGTTTTTAATCCGCATTCCCTGTCGAGGATTTACGAGCTTACGGAATTTTCGAAGACGCTGAGATGGCCGAGCGAGAATGACCCGGGTGAGCAGGTCGGCGTTATCGAGAGCGACCTGCTGGCGCCGTCAACGGTTGACTATATCGGCCAGGGCGGCCCCGGCGTAGTGACGTTCGAGTGGCTGATGAACAAGCCGCCCACCACGGAAGCAGAAGCGCTGGAGATAAGAGACAAGGCGATGAGCAATCCCCTTTTGAAGGGGACGTTAGTATCGGAGGACGGCAGGGCGATTTGCCTGTATCTGCCCTTGTCGAGCAAGGATTTGAGCTACCGCGTTTACAGCGCACTTAGGGAAAAAATAGCGACGTTCACAGGAGATGAGCAATACTACATTACGGGATTGCCTGTAGCCGAGGACACGTTCGGCGTCGAGATGTTCATACAGATGGCGATATCGGCACCGGCGGCGATGTTAGTTGTATTTTTGCTTATGCTGCTTTTCTTCCGGAAGCTGGTGCTGGTTATTTCGCCGATGATAGTGGCGATGGTATCGGTAGTTTCGACGATGGGGCTTTTAATCGGGTTCGGATTTCCTGTGCATATTATGAGCTCGATGATACCGATATTTCTCATGCCGATATCGGTGGTGGATTCGGTGCACATACTTTCGGAATTTTTCGAGCTTTATACGAAGGAGAAGGGCAGGGCCGGCACAATCAGGGAGGTCATGGGTAATCTGTTTACGCCTATGCTTTACACCTCACTGACGACGGCGGCCGGTTTCGGGTCGCTGGCGATGACGCCGATACCTCCGGTCCAGGTTTTCGGGATATTTGTGGCCATCGGGGTAATGATAGCGTGGGTGTTCACGGTGACGTTTGTGCCCGCGTATATAATGATGATAAGCGACAAGACGCTGGAGGGGTTCGGTCGTGCGGCGGTCCATACAGAAAAGCCGGGCTGGCTTACGAGGGTGCTCAACAGGACGGGGCGATTCACTTACAGAGCGGCCAAACCGATACTGGCGGTGACGGCCGTGATTACGGCGGTCGCTGTTTACGGGATTACGAGGATTCAGATAAATGACAATCCCGTGAAATGGTTTGCCAAGCGCCATCCGATACGCCAGGCGGACATCGAGCTGAACAAACATTTCGGCGGGACTTATATGGCGTATCTTGTCCTCGAAAGTCAGGACAAAGGAAACGTTGACAGCGCATTTACCGATTCCCTGCTAAAAAAGTGGCGGGAGAAAAGCAAAGAAATAGAGGGCGGGGAGAATATCACGGGCGAGGTCGAGAAGCTTATTGTTTCGAAAAGTTCGGGCCAGAAGAGCAAAGGGCAGTACCTCGACGAATTGATTGGTGCGGCCAGCGAGAAGGAAAAGGCATCGAGCGGCGAGACGGCCGACCTGTGGTATGAGGCCGGCGATTTCTTTGATATGCATAAGGAAGGTCTTAAAGTATTCACAAGGCCGGATGTTCTTAACTACGTAGCGGGACTGCAGGAGTATATGCAGCAGTCGGGTCTTGTGGGCAAGAGCAATTCGGTTGCGGACGTGGTGCGAAAGGTTTACCAGGAGCTGACCGACGGCAGACCGGAAAGCTACGTGATTCCCAAAACCTCGGCGGCGGTTGCCCAGTGTCTTTTGCAGTTTCAGAGCAGTCATAAGCCCAATGATTTGTGGCATCTGACGACATACGATTATACCAAGGCCGACATCTGGTTTCAGCTTCGAAGCGGGGACAACAAGGATATGGAGAGGGTGGTGAAGGAAGTGAATAGGTATTTTGCCTCTAATAAGCCGCCTGTGCCTTTGAAACACGACTGGGCTGGCCTTACTTATATCAATACCGTCTGGCAGGACAAGATGGTTTTCGGGATGCTGCAGTCGTTTTTAGGCAGCTTCCTGATTGTGTTTATTATGATGTCAATACTGTTCCGTTCGCCGTTGTGGGGACTGGTGTGTATGATGCCGCTGACGATTACGATAGTCGTCATCTACGGCCTGATAGGACTGACCGGCAAGGATTATGATATGCCGGTGGCGGTATTAAGCGCGCTGACATTGGGAATGGCGGTCGATTTCGCGATACATTTTCTCGAGCGCGCCAGGGTCAGCTTTGCCCAAACGGGTTCCTGGCAGGCAAGCTCAAGTGAGATGTTCGCCGAGCCGGCCAGGGCGATAAGCAGAAACGTCGTGGTTATCGCGGTCGGATTTTTGCCGCTGCTGGCGGCGCCGTTGGTGCCATACAAGACGGTCGGGATATTTATGTGCGCGATTATGGCGCTGTCGGGACTGGTGACGCTGATGGTGCTGCCTTCGACGTTGAAACTGGCGGAGAAGACGTTGTTCAGGCGCGAGGCGGCGCCTATGACCGCGACCTGCAACTGCGGTTTTTGCATTATCATTTCAACGGCTGCGGCGGTCCTGATTGCGCTGAACCTGCATCAGAACTGGCACCTGCCTATGGGCAAGCTTGCCTGGATGAGTATTGCGGCGATAGTAGTGATGGCGGCTGTTTGTGGAATAATGTCGCGCAGGCAGGCGTGCAAAAGACAGGCGGACGGCGGAAAGTCAAATGTTACGAAATGAGCAAATTTGATGTTTAAAAAAGCGGATAGTCGGAGGTAAATTATGACTGTTGAAAGAGATTTGAGAGGTATCGCCGGATTTTTTATTCTGGTCAGTGTTTTGCTGGCACATTATCATTCCCAGTACTGGCTTATTTTTACTGCGTTTGTAGGATTGAACCTGCTGTAGTCGGCCTTTACGGGGTGGTGCCCGATGATGGCGATACTTAAAAAATTAGGCGTAAAAAGCCGGGAATAAACGGATATAAGAAAGCGAGGTATAAAATGAGATTATTAACTGCACTTATGATTGTGATTGTATGTTCAACGGCGGTTATTGCGGCCCAGGACGCCAATGCGCCAGA
>Ga0315536_1001991_pt1 | contig 9970 bp, 11 predicted proteins | sample SalMarSW160230MG_FD_203093 | JGI IMG/M metagenome (GOLD analysis project Ga0315536, IMG submission 203093) | Salt marsh sediment microbial communities from the Plum Island Ecosystem LTER, Massachusetts, United States - Salt Marsh Sediment SW1602-30 ... | reverse complement strand
CACTAATTCTAATCCTTTTGTGCACTAACTTCTGGGCTTGACGGCTCTAGGCGTAGCCTGCTCCTGAAAGTACACTTGAGATTGCTTCAAAATTGCGCATCTCGAGCTTGTGTGCCTCTTTGATGAGGGGGCTGACAACCTTGAGTACCTTTAAGCCTCTTTCAGTCACCACGTAGTAGGGTTCCTCGTCGCCAAAATCTTCTTCCTCGACGAGACCCCGATCCCATAGTAGCCTCAGGTGGGGTTGCAGGCGGGCTTCGTCCATTTCAAACTTGTCCCTTAGCTGTCTCAACTTCATGGGACCATTAGGCACTAAGGTGCAGAGAATTTCGATGCATATCGTCAACTTTGATTTATATTGAGTGTCCGGATTTCCGTTGCTGATGTTTTTTTTGGCAGTGACTGGTTTCTGGGTTTCAGTTTTTTCTTTTCGAGCAATAAGCGTTTTTGCTTTTTCGACGCTGCCCTTTAATACGGTGAGTGATTTAGCCCTTCGTATTACCTTCGACATACGGTTTCCCAGTTTTTCATTTGCCAGATTTTGTTATATGTGTTGTGAATTATGGATTTAAATTCTGAATCATTAACTTGTACTACAGGTAGACAGCTGCGGGCAAAAGCTATTTCAAAGGCAATTACATGAAACAGGACATTTACGGGTCATGTAAATATCTGCATCAGATTCGACAAAGTGTTGAGGGGAACTGTTCATGAAGATTTTAGCCATAGACATAGGCGCAGGAACTGAAGACGTCCTGCTTTATGATGATACAAAGCGGAGCATCGAGAACTGCATAAAGATGGTTCTTCCGTCTCCATGCCAAGTTTTTGCGGCAAAGGTGAAAACCGCAACATGCAAAGGGGTTGACCTTTTCGTTAAAGGAGACACGGTGGGTGGAGGAGTTTTTTCGTATGCGCTAAAGAGGCATGTTAAGGCAGGCTTCAGAGTCTACATGACAGAAGATGCGGCGTACACTGTAAGAAACAGTCTAGAGCAGGTCAAAGCGGCGGGAATAGCGGTAGTCCCAGATTCTGGACCCGAAAACTTCACGGGAGAAACAATGGTTCTTGAAGAAATCAACATCACGAAACTGCACGGCTTACTGAAGCATTTCGGAGAAACCTTCTCGGACATAGACTTTGTTGCCCTTGCAGTTCAGGACCACGGAGTTTTTCCCGAAGAAATGACCAACAGACGGTTTCGCATCAACAAAATGAGAGAACTGCTGAAAAAAAACCCTAAACCCGAAGCCTTCGCCTTCACGGAAAACGAGATTCCACCCTATTATCCACGAATGAAGTCCGCGGCGCGTGCCTCAAAAAGACAGCTTCCAAATGCCCGAGTGCTGGTTATGGATACTTCTCCAGATGCGATACTTGGGTGCCTGATGGACCCAGCGGTAAAAGAGGCTGACCCAATTCTTGCGGTTAATGTGGGCAACGGGCACAGTATGGCTGCCATCATATCAGGCGGCGAAGTCACTGCGGTGCTGGAGCATCATACACGGTTGCTGAATCCAGAAAAGATGGAAAAGCTTCTAAGAGACTTTGCGGACGGAAAACTCAGCGATGAAAAGGTTTTCGACGACAACGGGCACGGCATGTTCTATCTGAAAAAGCCGCCCGGATTCTCTAACATCGAAAAAGTTGTTGTGACCGGACCAAACAGAAACGTGTTAGCAGAAACCAGCATCCCTGTCTATTTTGCGACTCCGGCAGGCGACGTGATGATGACTGGTCCAGTCGGCTTGGTTGAGGCAACAAAAAGAAATATTCAAAAACTGAAGTTGTAGTCTCCCAGACCAGCATATGCACGCGTTGTGCTCTCACTATTCGACTAATTCAACGTTTGTTCCTAAAGCTTGGCCTGGCACGCCTTTCTGGAACTTGGCCTTCACTACGCCTTTCTTACCGTGGGAACCAACAATTTTCCCCACAAGTTTGACGTTTCTTTGCTTCCAAACTACTTTTCTATTAATAAGTTGGTCTGCTAGAGAGGCGGAATTTACATGTGCAAAGTGGATTAGGCACTCCTTCGGATTTTGCGTGCCGATGCCTATTCTATAGTTTACTATTCTTCCATAAATTGGCTGAGACAAAAATTTTCACCGTTATAATCTGCTTTTTATAGGTGCATACTGGCTTTTAAAGCTATGTAGCTTCGTGTTATCCTGCGGTTTAAGCACGTTAAGGCGATTCCATCCAACGTATGCATGCATGGGCTTTCAATCATATTTAGTCGTAGTATATGAGTTCTTTTTCTTCAAGGCTTTTGTGGAGGTTATCGACTGCGGTGTAAACGTCTTCTTCTTTTGTGGCTCCTGTGCAAACCAGTTTTCCGCTTGCAAAGAGGAGGATCACAACTTTTGGTTCGTCCATTCTGTAGATGAGTCCTGGAAACTGTTCAGGTTCATACATGGTTTTGCCGAGAGAGTAAGCGCAGTCCTCCAGCTCTATTCTACCCAGAAGGTTAGCTGAGGCAACTATGTTCACTATTTTAATTTCGGGTCTGCCAGGGATAATTATCCCGCTTTTTTTTAATTCCGTTACAACCTTATTCACTGCTTTCTTTGCTTCATTTTCAGATTTGGCTCCGGTGCAAACCATCTTTCCCGTACTGAAGATTAGAATGGCTGTCTTTGGCTTCTTCAGTCTGAAAACTAGGCCAGGAAACTTTTCTGGACAATACTCAACGAAGGGGTTCCCCTTAACAATTGCATTAAGGTCAAACTTCTGATTCAACGTAGCAGCTGCCACAACATTTTGGACCCGTATGGACGCATCAAAAGCAGGTATTGTTGTGCCATCAATTAAAACCTCTGAAAGCGACAAATCACAAACCCTCTTATTCCTCTGTAGGATTCAGATCTTCTAGAAGGCTTAGGAACTGATGCTTCTTCTTGAAGTCTTTGTTCTTTTCTGCTTCCATTATGACATGTTGCACCCATTCTCTCAGTTCAGAATGCAAGCCTACTTTTATCTGGGGTTTTCTATCCCCTATTTCGATCCACGATTGTGTTGTTCTACTTAACTGTGCATTTTTTAATTTCATATTTTTCACTTTATATCTTTTAGTAGAATATTCAAAGAAGACGGCAAAAACGCAAGCTTTTGCAATATTCAGTATGATAATCCTATGTGTTAAGGTAATGAAGGGTTACCTATTAAGCTATTTGCTTAGTGATACACGTCCTCGGAATTATTCTCCAAGAGGGATGAACAAAAAACTGTAGCCTTAACAATAATAACGGACAAATGGCATTGCGCGCAATTGGGGAATATAATGACGTTTTTGCCAAACAGGTAATGAACGTGTTTTTGCGGCAGTTTGGGAATGATTAGGGTTATGTTCGATTTTAGCAGCTTATCAGTTAGTTCAGGTCCAGTTTATGGTTTGTATCCGTTCAGGTTGTTGATTGCCAGCACTGCCTCTGTTATGTCTGCTGTTGTTCCTGGGCTCAGGTCATGGTTTGTGTCTCGTAGTCTAATGTCAAGCTTGTTGAGCCGTTTTCTTCCCAAAGGCGTTGTTAATCCGCCCTCCTGCAGCACCTGTCCCGCCTCCGCTGAGATGCTTTCCGCCTTAGCTTGACCCACCTTTCTGGATATGAAAGTGTCCGGGACTTCTGCGAGAATCTTCAGGAAAGCGTGAACCGTAGCCGTGTTTATGTCTCCTGTCTCCTCCAGCTCCTTAACAAAATATGGGTAACCAAGATCGAAGGTGATGGGATAATTGTGAACCCACTCAGACGCTATAGAATCGTAGGTGCTGGCAATCTCAAACGTGTCAAACAGAGTCACGCCCTCATCCAGAATCTTCTTCTTTGATTTGGGGTCATTCACATCCAGTTTCTTAGACTTGTTTAAGCCTCCAGGATTAACGAGGGCTATCGCATCGTAAACGTCCAACGCATCCTCTGGAGTCGTCGCTTCAACAACCACCTTAATGTTCTTTCTGAGCTTAGGCAAAGAAAAGCTGTTTTTTATCATCCCCGCCGCAGCCGCTATGGGCGCAAGCAAAATTATCGCCCCCAACAGAGTGTTGCCGCCACTTTGGCTCCCAAGCATGCGGTCAACGCCGTCTTTGATTACGTAGCCGATGCCTATCTCTGAGACGCTTATCTGTCCCTCGGAAACTTTGATTCCCTGCTCAGCCGCCCTCCTAAACGACGGCGCTATCGCAACCGACGATGCAAGATAATGCTCAAAGGTGGTTTCTGGAAAGTCTGCTGTTCTGTGAATGTTTCCGGGCTTCGGATATCCGCTGACCTCCAGCAGGATGGCAAATTCTAGGCATCCGGAAATGTGCTCAGCCTTTTCCTTGGATGATACCTGATTCATTATTGCCTACCCGTAACTTTCTGTCCCGTCATTTGATGAAGCGGAGGTATAATTAGTTTGTGTAAAAATTTACACTCACAACACCATGCATATTAGGCTCCTAATAACAGCAGATTGTTGAAAGCAGTCTTTTTTCTGTTTTTGCAAGAACGCTGAGTATTAATTTCAAGTTCGTGTAATGTAGTTAAACAGGCTCGATGTACTCTTTCTCTCGCGTAGCCGTGCCCACAACAACCTGATAGCTGACTTCGCCTGTTTCAAGGTTTTCCACCCGCTCCAGAGTCCCCGAAACCTTAACCCTGTCGCCCTCCCGAGCCACGTTCCTGTAGTAACCAATCATCGACGCCACCTTAGACGGAACCTGCTCCTCGGACAGTTCAGACTCTGAATCGTCTGGCTGATAATCGGTAATCGGGTAGACTGCGGGTCGGAACATGTTTTGGCTGCCGTCAACAACAGTGCAACTGAAGCTGACGTTCTTAACTGCAGTGTACTTTAGTCTTCCATGGGGCGCATCTATCTCCTCATATTTTCGTACAGCGTTATACACGAAGCGCCTGTCATTGTATCGTCCCCTGTGTTTCCGTGCGTGGTCAATCCTTTTGGTGAAAACATGCGAGAACACGCCTTCCTCCGCAAGCCTGTTAACCGCAGCCTCCAACCGTTTGAAGTTCTCAGCACCGTAAACCACAAGGTCTATGTCAGAATACTCAGAATGCATATTCAAGCCAACAGAACCATGAATCCCAAAATCTTGGAGGGGCACTTCAGATTCTTTGGAGAGAAGCGAAACAAGCTCCACAGTCTCCTCCTGTAAGGCGTCCCACTCTTTTTTGTTGAATATTGTCTGCAGGCACTCGCCCGGCAAATAAACCCGCTCAATATGGTCCAGCGGAACGCTCAACACTTCTTTGCCCCTGAATGGACAACAATACAGGTAATGCGGAAAATTGCTTCGGAAAGTTTCCAGAAACTTCTGGTAGTTTTGTGGCGTATACAGTTTTTCTGGTCTGGACAGTTCTATGTCTCTGAGCTTCCATTTCTGCTTAAGAAACCGTATAGGAAAATGATGCGCCAAACTGGACGGAATATACTTCAGAAACGCAAAAACCCGCTTGTCTGGGTGCTCGTATCCAAAAACGTAGAAGATGAAGCCCTCTTTGGTGAGAAGCGTTTCGCCGTCTCTGGGAATCCAAGATTTTGTTGCCAAGCCGCTCGTCTCCACTGCCATGACAGCAAACTTTGCAGACCATCATCGCCTTTAAACATTTCCTGAAACATGACCTGACCAAAAAAAGGATGTGGATTAATCCACAAACCTTGTGGCTCACAAAAAAGGCGGAGCCACCGATTTATTTGTCGACATAAGTTGTGTCAGATGTTACTGAAGTTCCCTCTGCTGTGATAGGATACGCTCCACAGGTCTTGCATACAACAGCGTTTTCGGCAACGTTAGAGTTGCATTGAGGACAGGTTCTAGCATCAGAGTCCTTGCTGCAGGGCGCACCCCAAATGTCTCTGTAAGCCTCATAGTAGATCAGCTGTTCCTTGTCGCGGATAATCACGTTGTCTTTTTCCATGATCTTCTTCTTCTTTGCCGCAAACTCTGAGTCAGAAATCTTCTTTGCCAAATACTTGGGCAGAATCGTAGTGCCAGAACCAACCTCAATAGGGTTCTTGTCTCGCCATCTGATCTCAGGCGGAAGCACATCCTCGTAGGCTTTGCGGAGAATCCATTTGCCCCAAACTTCGCCCCGCTCCTCCTGAACGTTATATCGTGGGTCCATGCTCATGGCGAATTTCTGAACTTCCGGGTCCAAGAAAGGCTGCTTCACTTCGATGCCGAAATGTTTGCCCAGAGCGTTTGCGGAAAACGCCATTATGCTCCACATTTTCTTCAACTTTTCGCTCAGCTTCTCTTTGTCTCCCACATACCGGTAATACATGTGATAGCCCGCGAAGAGTTCATCTGCCCCGTCTCCAGTAATCAGCTTGGTTGAGCCATAAGATTTCGCAAACTTCAGCCCAATCGTGATGGTTATGCTGTTGCGGACCTCCATGGGGTCAAAGCACTTCAAAACTTTGACGACATCGGGAATCGCTTCAAACACTTGGTCTTCATCGAAGGGGTTCATGTAATGTTCAATGTTCAGTCGTTCTGCCATCAGCTTAGCGTATTTGATGTCCAACGCGTTTGCCTGTTTGAATGCGCAGGTGAAGCCTCGGATGCGAACATACTTTGATACGATGGTTGCTAGGATGCTTGTGTCGATGCCCCCGGAAAAGAGCATGTCTTCGGTCAGGTTCTTTTTCACGGATTTTTCAAGTAGCTCCCGTAGTTCAGCAGCAACTTCGTCTACGTTTGCTAAAAGGGCTTTATTTTCTGCAGTTCCCATGCTATACACCTTTATTCAATAGATGATTCAAATATTACATTTTTGCATATAAACATTTTCCCATGATTGAACAAAATCTAACTTAGACAAAGAATTGGTGAACAAACATTCATAAAATCTCCCCCGAGTTGACGGCATAACTGAATGCCGGTCACTTTTTCGCTAAAGCATGCCACCATCACTAATGAACTGAAGAGATAACTGTTAATAAACAACAACACCTATTCTGTCAGGAAAGGGAGCCATTATGGAGAACCAGCCAATCTGGAAAGCCAAATCAGCGGTCCTGTGTTACATCGCATTGGCTGCGGGAATTCTTCTAGGAAGCATTATAGTAGTCATCATAATGTTTGGGTTGGGACTTGATGCCCTGGAAATTCAGGAAATGAGCTTTCCACTGGCGCTCATATCTCTTCCAGTCACAGAAGGCATAATCCTCGCAATCACGCTTCTGTTCGCCAGATATAAAGGTGCAGGTTTGAAAGAACTGGGGTTGAAAAAGCCCAACCTCAAAATAATGGTGGCTGTTTCCTTTGCTGCCGTTCTTCTTCTCTTTCTAGCTGGAAGCATCTCCTTGGCTGAAGAAACTGTTCTGGGTCCAGAACCCGACATAGAAAACCTTGCATACGCCGTACTACCCAGAGACACGATTCAACTTGTCGCCATGATCGGCATTTCAATAGCACTGGTTGGACCCGCTGAAGAATTAGCTTTCCGAGGCTTTGTGCAGAGAGGATTTGAAAACTCCTTCGGCAAGACGGCAGGTCTGTTGATTGCTTCTATCATGTTTGGGCTCCTGCATGGACTCAATTCGTTCTATTCTATCCTGCCAGTAACTGTTGTCAGCCTGTTTCTGGGTTATGTTTGGCAGAAAACTGACGGAAACACCACGGCTTCAGCTTGGCTGCATGGACTGTACGACGCGATAGCCATAGCCCTAGCATACTTTATTTCTGCCTAAAAGCCAATCATCTCGTTAATTATAAATGGGTCTTTCTGGGACTGTTGAAGGTATGCGAGGCTTCAGAGACAGGGATTTTCTTCAAACCAATGAAGGCTTCTTCTTTTGTGTAGTCGGCGCTGTGCATCCGCCTGAACGGGTCATCTCCTACATCAAGTATGTTCCATCAGAGTCAGGCGTATGGGGAAGAGACAAAACAAGATTCAGCAGAATACTGCAGAAATACACAATTCCGAATCTGCTGGAAACCTTCAACTATCTAGAGACTAACTTTCCCCATTACCTGTTCCACTCTCCCGTGGACAACATCACCATAACCGCTGTCCCCCACCAACACATCAAGGAACATTTCAAGCCAGAAAAAAAGCTGGCTCAACTGAGGCAAGCCCCGCAGCTGGACGCTCTACAGCAGAAACTGGTTAGATTCACAAGGTTTTTGGAGGAAACGGCTAGTCTTTCCGAGTGTTCCTTTGGAGTAACTGGGTCCCTTCTTCTTGACATTCATCAGCCCACATTTTCTGATCTCGACGTAATCGTGTATGGCGTGAAGGACAGCTGGGCTCTGAAAAAAGCCTTAACTGACAAAGGCGGTTGTGGCGTGACAATGAGGCGTCTCGAAGGTAAGGCTCTTGAAGCTTGGGGCGTCAAGAAGTCACAGGAGTATCCCTTGACTGCTAAGGAAGCCTTGAAACTGTATGAGCGGAAGTGGAACCTCGGATTTTTTGAGGATAGATGGGTTTCTATTCATCCTGTAAAGCTTGAAAGCGAAGTCAAAGAAGAATACGGGGAAAAAACGTACACTCCTTGTGGTCAAGTAACCATTGAAGCTCTTGTATCGGGTAACGTTGACTCCCTTTTTCTTCCCGCAACCTATCAAATCGAAGAAGTGAAATTTCTAGACGGTCGCCCTTCATTGAGTGTCACTGAAGTTGTTACGTATGAGAGTCTCTATGACAGCCTAGCTGAAACTGGTGAAGTAATCCGTGTTAAGGGCAAACTTGAACGTGTCACAAAAAAGGGAACAGGTCGAGAACATTATCGCGTTCTTGTAGGTTCTCCTGAAGGCAAAGGCACAGAATACATAAAATTGGTGGAATAGAACCCAAAAAAGGTGGGCTACTCCAGATTCAGCACTTCTTTCAGAACACCCTGATAAGGACCAAGCTTGCCGCCGTAGTTTCCAGCAGTAATCTTTACAACGCCTGGAACCTTGATCGCAGCATTTATTCCCACGCCCATAGCCTCTTTCACAACTCTCTGGTTCAAGCCGTTTATCACTATCTCGTAGACGCTGCCAACATCGTCGGGAACTTCAGAGTCTGGCACCAGCTTCCTGAGGGTGGGACAGTAAGGATGGTTAGTGGATGCTGGAAGCTTATAATTCAGGGACCCCACCTTAGAGCCGGCCCTGCAGAGACCGCCTGGGAAGGGCATAATCACTCCCCTGACATTTTTGCTGATGGCTTCTTTAGCATCTTCTGATGCTTTAAGGGCAGCTTTCCAGTCCTTCGCTAGGATGAGCATGTTTCCGCTGGCAACCGCTTTCATGATGCCGAAGTCGTCTTCAACAACGAATTCGCCTTCCATAACTGGGATGCGCCAAACTGTTCTTCCTCCGACTTCATCCTTCTTTTGGAAGCCGTCTCCGAAGAGGCGTAGGCTTCTTCCGATTTTTACTCTGCGTTTGGCTTTGGGGAGAGCGTCGAAGGCTGCCGTTGTGGGGCACGTCATGACGCATTGTCCGATTCTCAGGCTCATCTGGGCTTTAAGTGCACCTCTTGAGCTTTGGTAAATTTGGATTATTGCTCCTGGGCGCCCATCAGGGGTTTCATCTGGAGATACAAGAGTTTCTACTGCTGCTTCTGCTGGCGACATGATGATTGATGATGCGAATCCTGATGCGGTGGTTGCCGCGATTGAAGCCCATTTTTCGTTGGCGGCTGTTATCAGTATTCTGCCTGCCCACAGTGGGAACATTTCTGCGAAGGTGTCAACTATTCTAACTGGTTCCTGTCTTCCAGGCACCTTTACAATAAACTCGCCATCTTCTTTTTTCACAACTTCAAGCTTTGCCATAACATTTTTGCTCCATTAAGTTTGGTTTATCCCGCTCCAAGACATCTCATGAACTGACTTGAGAAATTCTCATCTTCATCTACACTTTTAGATGTTACGGTTTCTGTTTTGTTGCTTTTGTTGCTGTCAGCAGGGTTCTAAATTTCTTCAGCGCGGCGTAAACGGTCTTTTTCTTGTCGGACATATGTTGGTGCTCTCA
>Ga0315536_1001990_pt1 | contig 9971 bp, 7 predicted proteins | sample SalMarSW160230MG_FD_203093 | JGI IMG/M metagenome (GOLD analysis project Ga0315536, IMG submission 203093) | Salt marsh sediment microbial communities from the Plum Island Ecosystem LTER, Massachusetts, United States - Salt Marsh Sediment SW1602-30 ... | reverse complement strand
GGCGACTCCCTCTATCCCGACCTGGGGAACGCCGGCTACGACGTCGACCACTACACGATCGACCTCACCTGGGAACCGACGACCACCACCCTGACCGCCCTCGTCACCGTCGACGCCCGCGCCGTGGCGCCGCTCGAGACCTTCTCGCTCGACTTCTCCGGATTCGACGTCGGCGAGGTGACGATGGCGACCGTCCCGGTGGAGTACGCCCGCGACGGAGCCAAGCTGCGAGTCTCCCCCGCCGCCCCCATCGAGGCCGGGGAGGCATTCTCGGTGGAGGTCCTGTACTCGGGAGTGCCGGCCCCCGTGTCGACCCCGGCCATCTCGGTCCCGGTGGGCTGGATCGGCGCCGACGACGGCACCCAGTACGTGGTGGCGGAACCCGACGCGGCCCATGCCTGGTTCCCCTGCAACGACCACCCCCTCGACAAGGCGACCTACACCTTCAAGATCACCGTGCCCGGGCCGCTCACCGCCGCCGCCAACGGAGTGCTCGTCGACGAGATCACCGACCTCGGCGCCTCCACCTGGGTCTGGGAGATGGACGAGCCGATGCCCACCTACCTGGCCACCGTCGTCATCGGCGACCTCGACATCGTCGACGACCCCGCCTCCACCGACACCTCCGGGGTCCCGGTGCGCAACGTGCTCCCGGCCGACCTGGCCGCCGACCCGCCCGCCTCACTCGCCCTCCAAGGGGAGATGCTCGCCTTCCTCGCCGACCTCTTCGGCCCCTACCCGTTCGCGGCGTCCGGGATCGCCATCGTCCCCGGATTCGACGCCGCCCTCGAGAACGCCACCCTGTCGCTGGTGGGACGGGACTTCGCCACCCCCGACGAGGTCTTCGAGACGGTGGCCATCCATGAGCTGGCCCACCAGTGGATCGGCGATTCGGTCACCGTGGGCGACTGGGGCGACATCTGGCTCAACGAGGGCTTCGCCACCTACGCCGAATGGCTCTGGCTGGCGCACCGTCACGGCGACGCCGCCCTCACCTCGTCGGTGGAGCGCACCTACGCCCAGATGGCCGCCGGCGGGTATCCCCCACCGGGCGATCCCCCCGCCGACGACCTGTTCAACCGATCGGTGTACCTGACCGGTGCCCTCACCCTCCATGCCCTCCGTCTCGAGATCGGAGACGAGGCGTTCTTCGCCACCCTGCGCGCCTACGCCGACCGCTACGCCGGGGGGAACGTGGTCACCGCCGATTTCGTGGCGGTGGCCGAGGAGGCCTCGGGTCGGGACCTCGGTGCCTTCTTCGACGCCTGGCTCCACGGGCCGGCGCTCCCCGACCTCCCTGGCGAGCAGTAGCCTCGGAGCGATGGACCACAACGACACCACGCCGCCGGGTGCCGACATCGGCGTCGTCGGCCTGGCGGTGATGGGGCGCAACCTCATCCTCAACATGGACGACCACGGGTTCACCGTCGCCGCCTACAACCGCACCATCGAGCGGGTCGACGAGTTTCTCGCCGGGGACGCCGACGGAACCCGGGTGGTCGGCGTGCACTCCCTCCCCGACCTGGTGGCGGTGCTCCCCCGGCCTCGCCGCATCCTGCTGATGATCCGGGCGGGGCGCGCCGTCGACGCCACCCTCGACGACCTCATCCCGCTGCTCGATCCGGGAGACATCGTGATCGACGGCGGTAACTCCTACTACCGGGACACCATCCGCCGCACCCGCCGCCTCGAGGAGGCCGGCCTCCGTTTCGTCGGGGCCGGGATCTCGGGCGGCGAGGAGGGAGCCCGGCACGGGCCGTCGATCATGCCCGGCGGCAGCGCCGGGGCCTGGCCCGAGGTCGGCCCCGTCCTCCAGGCGATCGCGGCTCGGGTCGACGGGGTGCCCTGCTGTGACTGGGTGGGACCGGACGGCGCCGGGCACTTCGTCAAGATGGTGCACAACGGGATCGAGTACGGCGACATGCAGGTGATCGCCGAGGCCTACGACGTCATGGTGCGGGGCCTGGGAATGTCGCACGAGGAGATGCGCCAGGTCTTCACCGGCTGGAACGACGGCACCCTCGATTCGTACCTGATCGAGATCACCGCCGACATCATGGGGCAGCTCGACGAGGACGGCACCCCCCTCCTGGAGCGGATCCTCGACGCCGCAGGCCAGAAGGGCACAGGAAAGTGGACGGTGATCGCCTCGATGGACGTCGGGGAGCCGGTGTCACTGGTGGCCGAGGCGGTCTATGCCCGGATCGTCTCGGCGCTGCGGGACCGCCGCGTCGCCGCCGCCGCGGTGCTCGACGGCCCCGACCCGGCGTTCACCGCCGATCGCGACCAGGCCCTCTCCGACCTCCACGACGCCCTCTACGCATCGAAGATCGTCTCGTACGCCCAGGGGTTCATGCTGCTGCGCCGCGCCGGCCTCGAGCATGGATGGGACCTCGACCTGGGACGGGTGGCGTCGTTGTGGCGGGGCGGCTGCATCATCCGCTCCCGCTTCCTCGCCGACATCACCGGGGCCTACGCCGCCGAGCCGGACCTCCCCGACCTGCTGCTGAGCCCGTTCTTCGCCGCCGAGCTCAACACGACCCAGGAGGGGTGGCGCCGTACCGTGGCCCGGGCGGTGGCGGCCGGGATCGCGGTGCCGGCGTACGGATCGGCCCTCGCCTTCTACGACGGCTACCGGACCGCTCGTGGCCCCGCCGCCCTCATCCAGGCGCAGCGGGACTACTTCGGGGCCCACACCTACGAGCGCACCGACCGGCCCCGCGGCGAGTTCTTCCACACCGACTGGACCGGCGAGGGCGGCGACACCACCTCGACCACCTACAGCGTCTAGTCGCACTCGGCCGGTCCCGTCAGGGGGGACAACTAGGTTGGCCACCATGTCCGGGAATGCCGTGCCCCACGAGATCGAACAGGTGCGCTCGGCGCTCGCCGCCGGCGACCACACCGCCGCCGGGGGTCTCCTCGACGGGTTGCGGCGCGCCTGGCGGCGGGAGCCGGAACGGTTCGCCGCCGCCGACATCGCGGCGCTGCGGGACCTGGCGGAGGAGGTGACCGCCTCCCGGATGGGCGCGGTGGACGGGGTCCTGCGCGACGTGTTCGGCTTCGCCACGTTCCGGCCGGGCCAGCGGGAGATCATCGAGGCGACCGTCGCCGGCCGGGACTGCGTCGGGATCATGCCGACCGGCGCCGGCAAGTCGCTCACCTACCAGCTCACGGCGCGGGTCCTGGGTGCCACCACCTTGGTGGTGTCCCCTCTCATCGCCCTGATGAAGGACCAGGTGGACGCCCTGCACGAGGTCGGGATGCGCGCCACGTTCCTCAACTCGACGCTCGATCCTGCAGAACGCCGCGATCGGATCGAACGGATGCGGCAGGGTGGCTACGAGCTGGTCTACGCCGCCCCCGAGGGGTTGGACGCCTCGGTCGGGGCGGCCCTCGACGGCGTCGACCTCCGCCTGATCGCCGTGGACGAAGCGCACTGCATCAGCCAGTGGGGCCATGACTTCCGCCCCTCGTACCGGAACCTGCGCGGCCTCAAGACCCGGTTCGGCGTCCCGGTGCTGGCCCTCACCGCCACCGCAACCGAGGAGGTGACCCGCGACATCGAGACGCAGCTGGCGATGACCGACACCGTCCGCTTCCGGGGTTCGTTCTTCCGCCCCAACCTGCGGATCCACGTGTTCAAGAAGGGGGAACACGACGGGCGCCGGGTTCGGGTCCGGGAGTCGATCGGGCGCCTCTGCCTGGGAAGACGCGGCGAGAGCGGCATCGTCTACACCCTGGCGCGGGCCTCGGCCGAATCCACCGCGGCCTACCTGCGCGGTCTCGGGATCCGGGCCGCGGCCTACCACGCCGGCCTCGAACCCGAGGAGCGCACCGCGGTGCAGAACGCCTTCATCCGCGAGGACGTCGACGTGATCTGCGCCACCGTGGCGTTCGGGATGGGGATCGACAAGTCGAACGTCCGCTACGTCATCCACCGCGACATGCCGCGGTCGGTGGAGGGCTACTACCAGGAGATCGGCCGGGCCGGCCGGGACGGGGTGGAGAGCGACTGCGTGCTGTTCTACTCGTGGGCGGACGTGATGAGCATCGACCGGATGACCTCCGGCGAGGACACCGAGGCGTGGCACCGCCGCCAGGCCCGCACCATGTACCAATGGGCGGAGCAGACCGCCTGCCGGCACCGCACCGTGGTCGCCCACTTCGGGGAGGAGATCGGTGATTGTGGCGTCTCGTGCCACGTCTGCACCGGAATCGATCTGCTCTCGGCCCCGCCCCGCCCTCCGACGGCGTCGCGGCAGGCGCCTGGAGGGACCGAACCGGGCGGCGACGCCGATGCCCGACACACGCCGCTCTTCGCCTCGCTGCGGGCGCTCCGCCGCCAGCTCGCCGACGAACGGGGCGTGCCGCCCTACGTGGTGTTCACCGACGCCACCTTGGTGGCGATGGTCGAGGGGCGCCCGGTAACGGAGGCGGACCTGCTCACCGTGCCCGGGGTGGGACCGGTCAAGCTGGAGCGGTACGGGGAGGCGTTCTTGGAGGCGCTGCGAGCCGGCGACTGACGGACCGGAGGTGGCGGTCGTTCCCGGTACGGACTCGTGGGCCGTAGGCTGCGGGCGCTGGACTCGAAGGAGGAACCTCTGGTGGCCACCCAGCCGAGCGTGATGCCGGCGCTCGTCACACCGTTCGATGCCGAGGGACACCTCGACCTCGACGCCCATCGCCACAACCTCGAGGTGCTCATCGGTCGCGGCGTCACCGGCTTCCTCGTCGCCGGATCCACCGGGGAGGGTCCCTACCTGGAACCCGGGGAACGCGGCGCACTGCTCGCCGCCGCCCGCGCCGACCACGACGATCGCCTCTACCTCAGCTGCGGGATCGCCGCCGAGTCACTCCGTCAAGGCATCGGCCAGGTCACCGAAGCCGCCACCGCGGGAGCCGACAGCGCGGTGGTGCTCACCCCGACGACGCTGGCGCGCGGCAACCACGCCGCGGTCCAGGACTACTTCCTCGAGATGGCGGAGGCCTCGCCGATCCCGCTCCTGCTCTACTCGGTGCCGGCCGTGACCGGCTACGAACTCCCCATCGACCAGATCGTGGCCCTCAGCACCCACCCCAACATCATCGGCATGAAGGACTCGGGGGGACGCCCGGTCCGGATCCAGGAGGTCCACCGCCGCATCGAGGACGACTTCGTCATCTACGCCGGCGCCAGCTCGATGCTGGCCCAGAGCATGGCCGCCGGAGGCGCCGGGGCCATCACCGCCTCCGCCAACTACGCCCCCGAGTACGTGCGGGCCATCGTCGCCGCGTCGCAGCAGTCCCAAGCCGCCGCCGACCGACTCCAGCCTCAGCTCACCGTCCTGGTGCGCGAGGTCGAATCCCACGGCATCCCCGGCACCAAGGTCGCCGCGGCCGAAGCCGGCCTGCGACCCGGTTTCCCCCGGGCCCCGCTCCGCCCCCTCGGCGGTGAGGAACGCACCCGGGTCGTCGCCGCGTTGCGCCTCGCCGACCTCTCCATCGAGGAGCAACCGGCGGTCTGAACCCGCCCCGCAACGAGCCACTCGATCGGCCGAAATCCCTTGCGCGGTGGGCGGTTCTCTCCCTCGCGTCGCTCGAATCGCCAGCCGGGCCCGAATCCGTTAGCGTGCCCCCACCATGAGAATTGGCATACCCAAAGAGCGTCGAAGCGGTGAACGCCGCGTCGCCGCCGTACCCCAGTCTGTCGAGACCATGGTGGGTTGGGAATGGGAAGTCGTCGTCGAGACCGGTGCCGGTGTCGAGGCGGGTTTCCCGGACGAGGCGTACACCGGAGCCGGCGCCTCGATCGTTCCCGATACCACCACCGCCCACGGAGCGGACGTCGTCCTTCGGGTCGGTCCTCCGCTCCCCGACGAGGTACCGCTGCTCCGTGACGGAGCGGTCCTCGTCTCGTTCCTCGATCCCTTCGTCGACGCGGATCTGGTGCGAGCCCTCGCCAACGGCGGGGTGACCTCCATCGCGATGGAGGCCATCCCCCGCACGACGCTCGCCCAGAGCATGGACGCCCTCTCCTCCCAGGCCAACGTCGCCGGCTACGCCGCGGTGCTCCTGGCGGCGGAGGAATCGCCCAAGCTCCTCCCGATGATGGTGACCGCCGCCGGGACCATCCCGCCGTCCAAGGCCCTCATCCTGGGCGTTGGCGTCGCCGGACTGCAGGCCATCGCCACCGCACGCCGTCTCGGCGCGGTGGTCCACGCCTACGACATCCGCCCCGAGACCCGGGAGCAGGTCGAGAGCCTCGGCGCCAAGTTCGTCGCCGCTCCGACCCAGGAAGGCGACGACTCGGGCTATGCCAAGGAAGTCGGCGAGGACACCCAAGCCGAACAGCACGCGGCACTCGCCCCCTTCGTGGCCGAGTCCGATCTGCTCATCACGACCGCCCAGATCCCGGGCCGGACGGCACCGCTGCTGGTGACGTCCGAGATGGTCGCCTCGATGAAACCCGGTTCGGTCATCGTCGACATGGCCGCCGAGACCGGCGGCAACGTCGAACCGTCGGTTGCCGACGAGGTCGTCGACGTCGGCGGGGTCCACGTCTACGGGCCGACGAATCTGGCAAGCGCGGTCCCCACCGACGCCAGCCGGATGTACGCCCGCAATCTCATCACGTTGCTGGAGCGGGGGCGCGACGGCGCCGGTCTCACCATCGACACGGACGACGAGATCTTCGGCGAGTGCACCATCACCCATCGTGGCGAAGTGGTCCACACCCGGAGCCGCCAGCTGCTCAAGCTCGAAGGAGGTGGGACGTGAGCCCGGCCTTCGTCACCGGGATCGTGGTGTTCGTCCTGGCAGGGTTCGTCGGATTCGAGGTCATCTCCAAGGTGCCGCCGACGTTGCACACCCCGCTCATGTCGGGCGCCAACGCCATCTCCGGAATCACCATCGTCGGAGCCCTCACCGCCGCCGGGTTCAGTGAAGGTGCCGCTGCGACCTCCCTGGCGTTCTTCGCCGTGGTCACGGCGACCATCAACGTGGTAGGCGGCTTCCTGGTCACCGACCGGATGCTCGAGATGTTCAAGAAGAAGCCGGAGCGGCGCAATGTCTGAGATCACACTCCTCTACCTGCTCGCCGCGGTTCTCTTCATCGTCGGCCTCAAGCAGCTCTCGACGCCGCGTACCGCGCGGCGCGGGAACGCCATCGCCGGCGCCGGCATGTTGCTGGCCATGGTGGTCACCCTGGTCGACCAGGACGTCACCGGGTGGGGCACGATCATCGCCGGCCTCGTCGTCGGCACCGCCATTGGCGCGGTGCTCGCCCTCCGGGTCCAGATGACGGCAATGCCACAGCTGGTGGCGGCCTTCAACGGTTTCGGCGGGGCGGCCTCGACCCTGGTCGGGCTCTACGAGATCATCAACACCGATGGTGTCTTCACCATCGAGACGGGTGTCGTCGTGGCGTTGACACTGCTGGTGGGAACGGTGACGTTCTCCGGCAGCTTCGTGGCCTACGCCAAGCTGCAGGGACTCATCGGCGGGAGCCCGATCTCCTTCCCGGGCGCCCAGACGCTCAACGCGCTGCTCGCCGCCGGGATCGTCGGCCTCGGTATCTGGGGCGTCGCCGCCGACGCGGTGCCGGCCTACTGGCTGGTGGTGGCCGCGGCCTTTGCCCTCGGCATCCTGGGTGTCACCCCGATCGGTGGCGCCGACATGCCGGTGGTGATCTCGCTGCTCAACTCGCTGTCGGGTGTCGCCGCCGCCATGGCGGGATTCGTCATCCAGAACAGCGCCCTCATCATCGGCGGGGCCCTGGTTGGCGCCGCCGGGCTCATCCTCACCATGCAGATGAGCGAGGCGATGAACCGGTCGCTCGCCAACGTGCTCTTCTCCGGTTTTGGCACGGAAGGGGCCGGGCCGGTCAGCACCGGCGACAAGCCGGTGAAGGCCGCCACGCCCGATGACGTGGCGATCGCCCTCGCCTACGCCGAGCACGTGATGGTGGTTCCCGGCTACGGCATGGCCGTCGCCCAGGCACAGCATGCGGTGCGGGACCTGTCGCTCGCCCTCGAGGCGCGCGGGGTCGACGTCACCTACGCCATTCACCCGGTGGCGGGGCGCATGCCGGGGCACATGAACGTGCTGCTGGCCGAGGCCGACGTGCCGTACGACCAGTTGCTCGATCTCGACCAGTCGAACCCGCGGATGGCGCAAACCGACGTGGCGCTCGTGATCGGCGCCAACGACGTGGTCAACCCGTCGGCCCGCGACGACCCGTCGAGCCCCATCTACGGGATGCCGATCCTCGAGGTCGACAAGGCGCGGACCGTGATCGTGGTGAAGCGGAGCTTGTCGCCCGGGTTCGCCGGGATCGACAACCCGCTCTTCTACCTCGACAACACCATGATGTTCTTCGCCGACGGCAAGGCGGCGATGGAACAGGCACTGAAGGCGCTGGCAAACGTATAGGGTGACCGGCATGACCGGTCCCCATTTCGCCGGGACCTCGGCGAAGGCCACGAGCTGATCGTGGAGTTCGCCGAGGTCCTGCGCCGCCGCCGCATGGTGCGCAACTACACCGACCAGCCGGTGGATCCCGCCGCCCTCGACCGAATCCTCGACGCGGCGCGCCGCGCCCCGTCCGCCGGCAACAGCCAGGGCCAGGGATTCGTGGTGGTGACCGATCCGGAGCGGCGCGCCGCCGTCGCCCGCACCGCCGGTGAGGACGAATATGTCGCCGCCGGCTTCGACCCCTGGGTGTCACGGGCACCGGTCCACGTGGTGGTGTGTGTCTCGGAGGCCCGCTACCACGCCCGCTACCAGGAACCGGACAAGCTCGACGCCGACGGGAACGAGATCGAGTGGCCGGTCCCCTACTGGTGGGTGGACGCCGGCGCCGCGGTGATGCTGGTGCTGCTGGCTGCGATCGACGAGGGGCTCGCCGCCGGCTTCCTCGGCGCCCATGCCGTGCCCGAGCTGAAGGGGCTGCTCGCCCTCCCCGACGACATGGCTCCGGTGGGCATCGTCACCATCGGCCACGGCGCGCCCGATCGCCGATCCGGATCCCTGCGAAGAGGCCGCCGGCCTCTCGCCCAGGTGGTGCATCGCGAGCAGTGGCACGCCGCCCCTGATGTAAAGTAAACTTGACACCGTCCCTCTGAGGAACCCGTGCTCGAACTGGTGCATCTCCACAAACGCTACGGCGACGTCGCCGCCCTCGACGGCTGCACCTTCCAGGTGCGGCGCGGCGAACTGCTCGGCTTCCTGGGCCCGAACGGGGCCGGCAAGACGACCGCGATGCGCAGCATCTTCGGCCTGGTCCGACCCGACGCCGGCACGGTCCACTGGGACGGCACCGCCATCACCCCCGCCGTCCGGCTCCGCTTCGGGTACATGCCCGAGCAGCGCGGCCTCTACCCGCGGATGCGGATCCTCGACCAGCTCGTCTACTTCGGGCGCCTCCACGGCATGGCGAAACCCGACGCCGAGCACCGGGCCCTGGAGTGGCTGGAACGCCTCGGCGTGGCGGAGCGTCGCGACGGGCGGCTCGAAGAACTCTCCCACGGCAACCAGCAGCGCATCCAGCTCGCGGCCGCCCTCCTCCACCAACCCGACTTGCTGGTGCTCGACGAGCCGTTCGCCGGACTCGACCCGCTCGGGGTCCAGGCGATGAGCACCATCCTCGCCGAGCGGGCATCCGCCGGCGTCGCCGTCGTCTTCTCCAGCCACCAGCTCGACCTCGTCGAAGACCTCTGCGAGGACGTGGTCGTCATCAACGAGGGACGGATCGTGCTCGACGGACCGGTTCGCGAGCTGCGGGCGCGGTCTCCCTACCGCTACCTCGCCATCGAGGTCGCCGGCTCGGCCGGTGAGTGGGTGACCCGGATCCCCGACGCCGAAGTGGTGTCGAGCGGCGACGGGCGCGCCCTCCTCCGTCTCGATGGCAGCGCCGACCTCGGCGCCATCGTGGCGCTGGCCCAAGAGGCCGGCACGGTACGCCAGTTCAGCTTCGAGCCCCCCAACCTGTC
>Ga0315536_1001985_pt1 | contig 9988 bp, 9 predicted proteins | sample SalMarSW160230MG_FD_203093 | JGI IMG/M metagenome (GOLD analysis project Ga0315536, IMG submission 203093) | Salt marsh sediment microbial communities from the Plum Island Ecosystem LTER, Massachusetts, United States - Salt Marsh Sediment SW1602-30 ... | reverse complement strand
GTACCAGCCACTTCAAAGGTGACATTTCACTCAGGGAAATACTTCACCTTTGGATGTGCACCGATTCGAAAAATTACTATTGGTGGGTGAAAATGGGCTCTAATTAGGATGGTGTGAAGGATTGTGCACGATCATTCATTGAGCAATATATCAACCATCTTATCGAAATCATTTGCAAGTTCCAAGTTGCCGCAATTAGGAATTATGGTAAACTCATATAGATATACGCCATAACTCAAGGAGTATCCTCGTCATGACCAAATCTCGTAGCGAACAGATGGTTGACCGGCTGCGCACCATGCAGGCTGCTGCGCCTGACATTGAGGCTTCCGCTATCGTCTCTGTGGATGGATTGATCATGGCCTCGGCTCTTCCAGCTGAAGTCGAAGAAGATCGCGTTTCAGCAATGTCGGCTGCCATGCTCAGCCTGGGTGAACGGATCGCCGGAGAACTCGGCCGTGGCAGCCTGGATCAGGTATATATCAAAGGTGACGCCGGATTTATCGTTCTGACTTCGGTCGGCGAAGAGGCAGTTCTAACGGCTCTTGCACGTCAAGAGGCTAAGCTGGGTTTGATATTTCTAGAAATGCGCCGTGCAGCGGAAGATTTGATCAAATTGGTTGGATAAATGGCAAAGATATTCTCTCAGAGAATTCAACTAAGCAACTCCTAGTGGGGAGGGCTCAATCGCCCTCCCCACTTCCTTTGTAATCAAAATCATTACTTTTATGAGGTAGGTATGCAAACCAAATACTTATTTTTCACCGGCGGTGTAGTCAGTTCGGTTGGCAAAGGCGTTACGGCCGCTGCAACTGGTTTACTACTTAAGGAGCGCGGCTTCAAGGTTGCGGTACAAAAACTGGACCCGTATATCAACGTTGATCCCGGAACCATGAGTCCATACCAACATGGCGAGGTCTTCGTTCTGGATGACGGTGCCGAAACCGACCTGGACCTTGGACATTACGAGCGCTTTATCGACATACGTCTCAGCCGGGTCAGCAATTTCACAACGGGACAGGTTTACGCCGAAGTGATCCAAAAAGAACGTCATGGCGACTATCTAGGCGGCACAATCCAAGTCATTCCGCATATCACGAACGAGATTAAACGTCGGGTTGGATTGGTGGCCAAGACTACCGGAGCCGAAATTGTCCTGGTCGAAATTGGCGGAACAGTTGGCGATATCGAATCGCAACCTTTTCTGGAGGCCTTGCGACAATTGCGAAACGAATTCGGACGGGAAAACGTCTTTTTTATCCACGTCACCTGGCTGCCATATATCGGCGCAACAAATGAAATCAAGACGAAACCCACGCAACATTCAGTTGCAGCTTTGCGCTCGATCGGTATCTCCCCAAACATGATCATCGCCCGTTCAGACCACGAAGTCGAGGACGGTTTGCGCGACAAAATCGCCTTGTTTTGCGATGTGGAAAAAGAGGCTGTCATCTCAATGGTGACCACGCCAGTTCTCTATGAAGTTCCACTATTACTCGAGCAAATGGGAGTGGGCGAATTTTTGGTCGACAAACTGAAATTAATGGCTACCCAAAAACCGAATTGGAAACCCTGGCAAAAATTAGTCGAGGAAGTTCGCAAGCCTAAGCCGACGATCAATGTCGCTCTGGTTGGCAAGTATGTCGAACTCCATGACGCTTATATGTCGGTACGCGAAGCGCTTAAACATGCCGCGCTGGCTCGAGGTGTTGAAGTTGAGATTGGATGGGTACATTCGGCCGATCTGGAAAAAGGCAGGGGCTGGGATATCGTAAAATCCGCCGACTGCATACTCGTACCGGGGGGATTCGGATCTCGTGGTATCGAGGGCAAGATCCAGGCTGCAAAATATGCCCGCGAAAACAAAATCCCTTATCTTGGCTTATGTTTGGGAATGCAGCTGATGTGCATCGAATTCGCCCGCCACGTGCTAAACCACGAGGATGCTAATTCCACTGAATTCGACCGCAGTACATCTTATCCGGTGATTGACTTGATGCTGGAACAACGTGCCATCACAGACCTGGGTGGCACCATGCGCCTTGGCCTATATCCCTGTGTGCTCAAACAAGATTCGAAAGCCGGACAAGCTTACCACGAGCAGCAAGTCGACGAACGCCACCGCCATCGTTTTGAATTCAATAACGCCTATCGAGACGAATTCGAAAAACACGGCATGGTCTTCTCCGGCATCTCCCCCGATGGAAAACTGGTCGAAATTTCGGAACTTAAAAATCACCCTTTTATGGTTGGCAGCCAGTTCCATCCAGAATTTTTATCGCGACCCATGCGACCGCATCCATTGTTTGTGGGATTCATCAAAGCCGCAGCCGATCGAAAGGGCATAAAATAAAAACAGTTAATGCCCAAATCCCCTGGGGATTTGGGCATACACACCACGCATCGAGACAGGCAAAGCTGCAGCCATAGTGAACATCAGCCGATCCGTGAGGGTTAAAGGTGATTCATCGGGATAAGGCAAAATTGACGGAAGTAGGTTAAGTGACACAGAAGTTCGGCGCGGAAAACTTTTAAGGAATCGGTCGCTCCCCACAATCAACATCGGCACGATCGGACAACCTTTATCAATTGCCAGACGGGCTGTACCGGTTTTAGCTACCCCCAATCCACGGCTTTTAGTGCGTGTCCCCTCTGGAAACATTCCCAAAACCGACCCGTGATCCAGGACACTACGCGCATGTTCTAATGCCCATTGATCCTTTTCACCGCGATAAACTGGGAATGCCCCTAAATTACGCAAGGCGTAATCCATAACCGGATTGCTGAATAATTCCGCTTTTCCCATGAAAAAAATGGGGCGTGGGAGAGAAAATTGCATTGGAAACACATCGAAATTCGTGACGTGATTGGCTGCAATGATTACCGGGCCGTCCAAAGGTAAATTTTCAAGACCCTCGACATTAAATTTCATGATCAAGCTAAAAGCCCGGGCAAGAAGAAATGTTAAAATTGCCCGAAGCGGGGTCATGGAATAATAAAAGTGCGTGCTGTCTCGTGGGTCAATCTCTCGTCCTTCTGAGTTCAAAACAACCTCTCGATTCCCTGTCACAAAGTGGATTATACTTGATGCGGTTTTTTCAACGATAAAAACACTAGGAGAAACAAATGGAAACGATTATTGAAAGCATCTCCGCATTAGAGATTCTCGATTCGAGGGGCAATCCCACAGTCGAGGTTGAAGTTGTACTTGCAGATGGTTCGTGGGGTCGGGCAGCTGTCCCGTCTGGGGCGTCAACCGGAATACACGAGGCACTTGAAATGCGCGACGGCGACAAAGAGCGTTACAATGGCAAGGGGGTTTCTAAAGCGGTTGCAAACGTCAATGGGCTGATTTCCGATGCCCTGTTTGGCTGGGACGCCACTGAACAGCGTGCCATCGACCAAGAACTTATCGCGCTGGACGGCACGTCAAACAAATCCAAGTTAGGCGCGAACGCCATCCTGGGCGTCAGCCTGGCGGTTGCCAAAGCTGCAGCCAATTCACTCGGATTGCCGCTCTACCGCTATCTTGGAGGTGTCCACGCCCACGTCCTGCCAGTGCCAATGATGAATATTCTCAACGGCGGCGCCCACACGGCCTGGCAATCAACCGACATGCAGGAATTCATGGTCATGCCATTTGGCGCGCCAACTTTTGCCGAAGGTCTGCGTTGGGGAGCTGAGATCTACCACACGCTCAAGAGTGTATTGAAAGAAAAGGGGTATGTGACTCTGGTTGGAGATGAAGGCGGGTATGCACCGGCATTAAAAGCGAACAACGAAGCCGTTGAAGTGATTTTGGAAGCCATCGCCAAAGCCGGTTTCAAAGCCGGTCGCGGTCAGGATGTAGCTCTTGCGCTCGACCCGGCTGCGTCCGAACTATACGACGAGGACACCAAAACTTATAATCTGCGTAAAGAAGGTAAAAAATTGACCGGCGAACAGATGGTCGAATTCTGGTCCAAATGGGTGGAAGATTATCCGATCGTCTCAATCGAAGACGGTCTGGCCCAAGATGACTGGGATTCCTGGAAGCTGATGACAGAAAAATTGGGGGATAAGATCCAGATCATGGGCGACGACCTGTTAGTAACCAATCCCGAACGCATTCGCCGCGCCATCAAAGAAGCCTCGGTAAACTCAGCCTTGATCAAGCTCAACCAAATAGGCTCCCTCACCGAAACGCTGGAAGCGGTCCAACTATGCCACCGAGCCGGATGGACAGCTATTGTTTCCCATCGCTCCGGCGAGACAGAGGACGCCACCATTGCGGACCTGGCAGTTGCGTTAAATACTGGTCAAATAAAGACTGGCGCTCCGGCCCGCTCGGACCGGGTTTCCAAGTACAATCAACTCTTGCGCATTGAAGCCGAATTAGGGGAGAGTGCGAAATACGCAGGCTGGAGTGCGTTGAAGTAAATCCCGCTAAGTAATTAATTGGCGCAGGGAACCAGGCCCTGCGCCAATTAATTTAAGAATTGCGTTTATTGACAAACACGGCCAGTGCGCTATAATTTAATTAGTTGGTTGCCACAACATACTAATCACTTCCCTTTCCATGCCCAAAAAAAGAACTGCCAACCAAACATATGTACGTGAAGTCAATTTGTCATTAGTGCTTCGTCACCTTCACAATGAAGCGCCAGTTTCCCGTGCACAAATTGCTGCTGTTACCGGTTTAAACAAATCTACAGTTTCCAGTCTTGTCGAGGATCTCTTAAAACGGGGACTGATTCGCGAAAACGGAATTAACTCTGTCGGGCAAGGACGACCTGCGACTCTACTGGAAATCAATCCTGGAGTTGGTTGCATTATAGGTGTACAGTTAGGAGTGGATTTTGCTGCAGTGGCGCTTACAGATTTTTTGGGGGAAATTCAGTGGCGACAAACAATTGAGACAAATCCAAGCGAAGCGAAGGAACAAATCTTAACTCAGACTTTATCTTTAGTAAGCAAAGCAATGGACGCCTGCCACCAAAAGCAATGCAACCTGCTAGGGCTTGGACTTTCAGTGCCGGGAACAGTAGATATAGAACAAGGTGTATTGACATTTGCTCCGAATTTACATTGGCAAAACATACCTCTACGAAAAATATTTATGGAACATACGGGGTTGAAGACCTTTGTTGATAACGATGCCACATCTCTTTGGCGTGGCGCGTCAAATAAAAGACTTTATCTTCGTCTTTGCCGGTGTAGGAATTGGCGGCGGGTTATTTTTGAACGGGAATTTGTACCGGGGGAAAAATGGGTTTGCAGGTGAGATCGGCCACTCCCCCATCATAGGTGACTTCCCACCCTTGACCTGCCATTGTGGCAATCGCGGCTGCTGGGAAACTTACGCTAACCAAGATTCCATCCTTTATCGGATGCAAACTTACCTGGACAAAAAACGAAGCAGCATTATTCCGGAAATGATCTCAGACCAAAATGTTCGGCTATCGATTTCGATGATCAAACAAGCTGCCGATGTTAATGACGAAAATGCCATCCACGCTCTTGATGAGGCAGGTGCAGCTATGGGACAGGGGTTCGCTGGCCTTACAAATATTTTTAATCCAGAAAAAATAATCTTAGGTGGTCCATTAGCCAATGCTGGTGAATACATGCTGCCTTCTATTGAAAAATACATGGTGAAGCACTCACTCAACGAGGCTGGATCACAGGTCCAGGTGCTGCTTTCGTCTTTTGGCGCAGATGCGAGTCTAATCGGTGGGATTGCCATCGTCGTGGACGACATTCTTTCAAATCCGATACAAGTAGAAAGGAGGTGATCGCTAGGGTACATATATTTAAAAGCAAAACTACTCTAACATTTTGAAACAATACATAAAGGAGAAGAAAACATGTCTAAGAAAAGTATGTGGTATAGCCTGTTTGCTGTGCTGATGATAGCTGCAATGGCCCTCACGGCTTGCGGACCCCAAGCAACCCCAACCCAGGCCCCTGCCATGACCGAGGCCCCGGCTGCGACGGAAGCCCCCGCTATGACCGAAGCCCCGGCGGCTGGCGGCCAGGTGGAAGTGTTTTCCTGGTGGGTAGGTCCCGGTGAGGCTGACGGCTTGGACGCGATGATCAAAATCTTCCAAACGGAATTTCCCAATGAAGAATTTGTCAATGCAGCCGTCGCTGGTGGTGCTGGCACGAACGCAAAGGCAGTCCTGGCAACCCGTCTTTCTGCTGGAGACCCGCCGGATTCCTGGCAGGCTCACGCTGGTGAGGCCACCTTCGCCTATGTCGATGCAAATCAGATTCAGCCGCTGGATGATTTCTTCAGTTCAACTGGCTTTGGCGATGCATTGCCCGCTTCTCTGCTGCCCCTGATTTCCAAGGACGGTCATCCATATAGCGTACCGGTGAACATTCACCGCTCGAACGTGATGTGGTACAACCCGACAGTCCTGGCGGATGCCGGTGTTACCATGCCGGATGGTGGATTCGCCAGTTACGATGATTTCTTCGCGGCTTGCGACAAGATCGTTGCCGCTGGCAAGACCTGTCTGGCATTAGGACCTGCCTGGACCGCTGAGCACCTGTTCGAGAACGTTATGATCGGCACGCTTGGCGCGGATGGCTGGGCTGGCTTATGGGATGGTTCGACGGATTGGGCCAGCGCTGAGGTTACCACCGCGTTGGACAATTATGCCAAGGCACTGTCTTACACCAACAGCGATGCTGCGACTCTATCCGATTGGCAGCCGGCTGCCCAACTTATGACCAATGGCGATGCCGCCTTCAATATCATGGGCGACTGGGCCTACGGCTACTTTGCCAATCCCGCCCCCAATGGTCTCGCCCTGACGCCGCACACCGACTTCGATTGGACTTCGCCTCCCGGAACGCAGGGCATCTTCGTGTTCCTGGCTGACAGCTTCGTTATGCCAGTGAGCAACAAAAATCCTCAAGGTACCCTGGATTGGCTGACTGTAGCTGCTTCCAAGGCAGGTCAAGAAGCCTTCAACCCACTCAAGGGTTCGATCTGCGCCCGCACCGATTGCGATCAATCCCTCTTCAGTGAGTATTCGCAGAACGCGGCCAAGGATTGGGCCAGTAACAAAGTCGTCGGCAGCTTGACGCACGAGGTTGTTGGTAATCCGTCCTGGAACAGCAAGGTCGCCACGGCTTTAGGCGTTTTTGTGGCAGATCCCACCAAGGTGTCCGATTTCCAAACGGCGCTTGTTGACGCCTGCAAATCCGACGGCGCTTGCAAGTAGTAGTAAGTGAGTTAGCATAAGTTAGGAAATGGGCGGCTCAGTGAGCCGCCCATTTTAAAGGGAAAGAATGGCAGTTTGTCAGTTTACGGCCCGTGCTTGACAGTTCCGACCTCGACCACTAATATTATGTTGAAATTCGGAATCAAGAGGTAGTATATGGTTCGAAAATTCGAAATCGATCTGCGACAAATCATTCTGGCAGTTGCCTTAATGGTTGCAGGCTTTGCCTCGATTTACACCCTCAAAGTTACTGAGCTTATCATTTTTGGGAAAAATTTCACATCGATTGGCCTGCTAATATGTGGCCTGGTCTTTTATTCCGGTGTTTTAGTCATCGTGGCCATGTTCAAAGACGAAACTTATCTCTCGATCGCCCTTTTGCTGCCATCGATCATTGCAGTCGCGATTTTTGTTTACGGTTTTATCGGCTGGTCAGTTCGAGTTTCACTTAGTCAATGGAAAGGCTTACTACCGGATTATACATGGGCAGGTTTGAGCCAATACACTTACCTCTTCCATGATGCACGCTTCTTGATTGATGTTCGCAACACGGCAGTCTTCACTGTTGGTTTTATTGCTGGTTGCCTGATTCTCGGACTTGGGATAGCCATTCTTTTGGATCAGAAACTCAAGGGCGAGTCCATTTTCCGAAGTATTTTTCTTTTCCCGATGTCAATTTCGTTCATAGCCTCAGGTGTGGTCTGGGGCTGGCTGATGAATCCTGCGACTGGCAGCCGCATCACTGGGATCAATCTCATCTTCAAGTCACTCGGCTTGGACTTTTTAATCAGTTTGTGGCATTCCACACCCATGCCCTGGGGTATGGCTTTTACAGTGATTCCTGCTGTCTGGCAGCTCTCGGGTTTTACCATGGCACTCTACCTGGGCGGCATACGAAGCGTCTCGGAAGATATTCGTGAAGCAGCTCGTGTAGATGGAGCAACTGAATTCCAGATCTATCGTTATGTTATCCTGCCGATGCTCCGGCCTGTCACGCTCAGCGCGGTGATCATCCTGGGGCACATGTCGCTCAAGATCTTTGATTTAATCGTAGCCCTTGGTCATAAAGACATTCGCCTGGATGTCCCGGGCATTTATATGTGGACGACCACCTTCGACGGTACCAACTATGCCCAGGGTGCGGCGATCGGCATTCTGATGCTTGTCAGCGTGGCGGTGCTTGTCGTTCCCTACCTGGTACAAAATATGCGCGCGGAGACTGAGCTTTGAACCGACGGATTTCGCTAAAATTTCTTTTCTATTTTATTTTGATCGCGCTTGCCTTGGTATATTTATTGCCGGTCTATCTGCTGGTGCTAACAGGTTTGAAGCCCCTCAATCAAGTTGATCTTCAAACAATGTGGGCTTTGCCAATCAGCGGCCTGCACATTGACAACTTCATCGCAGGCTATAAACAGCTGGCCCCTAATATCAATAATAGTTTGATGATGGTCATTCCAGAGGCATTGCTTTCGGCATTGCTTGGCTCTTTCAATGGTTATCTGCTTTCCAAATGGAAATTCCGTGGGTCGAATTTGATCTTTACCTTGATCTTATTTGGAATGTTCATTCCTTACCAGAGCATTCTGATCCCGCTGGTTAAATTTATGCAATACATCAAACTGTACGGGGACTTGCCCGGACTCGTCCTCGTGCATATTATTTACGGTATCCCTATCACGACTTTGATCTTCCGCAATTACTATGCCGGGATTGGAACGGAAATCATCGAAGCAGGACGGATTGATGGGGCCAACCTGATGAGCGTTTACCGTTATATCATGCTGCCTCTCTCCGCTCCGAGTTTTGCCGTGGTAATCATTTGGCAGTTTACACAGGCCTGGAACGAATTCCTGTTCGCTGTGATCCTGACAAACCAATCCCACTGGCCCGTAACCGTGGCGCTGAATAATCTCGCGGGCAGCCAACTGGTTCAATGGAACGTTCTGATGGCAGCCACTCTGCTGGCGGCCTTGCCAACGCTGTTGGTTTACATCTTCCTTGGACGTTACTTCCTGCGTGGTTTGATGGCGGGTGCGCTCAAAGGCTAAATCGGGAAATTCAGACTTTTTTCTTTGGAGATGTAGGTGCAAGTGCTAAGTGCAACTTTGATGGTCGAAAGAGGCAAGCTGCGGTAGGATGAGTGTCTCTTAGACCGGCAAGTCAAGGGAGCACTCATAAAACCCTACGCACAGCTCACCCGGGTACAAAGATACCAGATTTATGCGCTGATGAAGCAGGACATAAGCAAATACATATTGCCAGGTTGATCGGGGTGCACAAATTCACGATCAACAGGGAGTTGAGACGCAATCGGGGAGGTCGAGGCTATCGTCCTCACCAAGCCCACAGCCTGGCATTGAGCCGACGGGACAAGGTCAAAAGACGGATCACCCCAATGCAATGGCAACAGGTGGAACAGCTGATCCGTCTGGACTGGAGCCCGGAATAAATCTGCGACTGGTTGGCCAGATGGAGCGAACTGCGGATCATCCACGAATGGATCTACCAGCATATCCTGGCCTACAAACAGCGTGGGGGCGACCTGTACAAACACTTGTGCTGCCAAAGGAAACGTCGCAAACGCTATGACAGCTACGATCGCCGGGGCAGGCTGCCTGGGGGCTGGTTTATCAGCAGGGGGCAGATTGGCTCATCGCGTTGTATAATTTCTCGGATGAACCAGTAGATGTGACGATCCCATCCATACCACTTGATGGTCATCCCATCCACGAATTACTGGTTGGGGCACAAATTCAATTTGGTCCCAAGGA
>Ga0315536_1001982_pt1 | contig 9995 bp, 6 predicted proteins | sample SalMarSW160230MG_FD_203093 | JGI IMG/M metagenome (GOLD analysis project Ga0315536, IMG submission 203093) | Salt marsh sediment microbial communities from the Plum Island Ecosystem LTER, Massachusetts, United States - Salt Marsh Sediment SW1602-30 ... | reverse complement strand
GGTTTCCCCCAGAGGCTGCTATTCAACCACCTGTACCACCCCCAGGCTCCAGGCCGGTACTGCCGTTGTAGATACACAGGCGTATCGCGTCGACCTTGAGACTCGTTTTGTCCTGGAAGAAACGTCCGGTTTTCCACTCCCCTGTGTTGAAAACTGTGCTAGCGGGGGCGAGGTCACATTCGCCTTGGGAGATTTAATCCCGAATGGTTATGGCGTGTGGTTTAGAGACGAAAAAGTTGGGGAGCTGATGGTTTTTTCGGGCAGGCCGACACCGCGGCAGTGCTTTGAGAACACCGCCGATTGATTCAAGCGTCCGGCTCATGCCTGGCCCGCCTGGGCTGGTTCGACCGTCTTCAGCAGCCACAGGTACGCCGTGCAGCCGACGATTGAGCCGAAGGCTGACAAGCTGACAAGCTGAAATGCTGACTGGCTGAAAGCTATCTTCAATGGAGGTATCTGCCATGTCGTGGAGAGAAGGGCTTAACGGCGATCCCCTACCCTGGCTGCTGGAGGCCGACGCGCCGGGCGTCCGCTACCTGGCCTTGCGTGACCTCGTCGGCCTGCCCGCCGATGATCCGGAGCTTGCCGCCGCGCGCGAGGCGGCCCACCGCCACGGCCCGATTGCCGCCGTCCTGGCCGCGATGGACGCGGAAGGCTTCTGGGTCAGGCCCGGCCCCGGCTATAATCCCAAGTACCGCTCGACCGCTTGGTCGATCATCCTGCTGAGCCAGTTGGGGGCCTCCGCGGCCCAGGATGAGCGTATCAGGCGGGCCTGCGCCTACCTGCTCGATCACGCCCTGGCCTCAGAGGGGCGCTTCACCGAGAACAAAAGCCCATCGGGCAACATCGACTGCCTGCAGGGCAACCTGTGCCTGGCGCTCGTCGACCTCGGCTATGACGATCCGCGTTTGGAAGTGGCCTTCGAGTGGATTGCACGCAGCATCACCGGCGAGGGTATCGCCCCGCCCGACGATTCCGAGGCGGCGCTCCGTTTTTATGCCTCGGCCAACAGCGGGCCGGGCTTTGCCTGCAATTACAACGATAAGCTGCCCTGCGCCTGGGGTGGGGTGAAGGTGCTGCTCGCCCTGAGCCGCTGGCCCGCCGCGCGCCGCACGCCCCTGATGCAGCGCGCCGTCGAGCAGGGTGTCGACTTCATGTTCGCCGTCGACCCGGCGGCGGCCACCTATCCCACCCGCAACGACGCCAAGCCCAGCCGCAACTGGTGGAAGTTTGGCTTCCCGGTCTTCTACATCACCGATCTCTTGCAGAACGTCGAGGCCCTGGTCGCCCTGGGCTATGGAGATGACCCCCGCCTGGCGAACGCCCTGGCTCTCATCCGCGACAAGCAGGACGAGGAGGGGCGCTGGTCCTTGGAATACGCCTACACCGACAAGACCTGGGTGGACTTCGGCGATCTGAAGCAGCCCAACAAATGGGTCACGCTCCGCGCCCTGCGCGTCCTGAAACAGGTGAGCGAAGACACGCCGGTCGGCTAGGCTGGTATCTGCCGTGATCGGGATAAATAGGTTTGCCTTGTAGGGGCGAGATACATCTCGCCCCCTTACCCCTTAACCGTCAGGCATCCTCCGCCTCGGCGTCTGATCGGCTAATCAGCTATCTCATTCCTCCACTAGCGCGTCCGCCAGCACCTCGATCGGGTGCAGCGCCCGCCGCCCGGTGGTGTGCGCGATCTGCTCCCTGCACGACGTCCCCGGCGCGCAGATGATCGTCCCCGCGCCCGCCGCCCGGATCGCCGGGGCGAGGCTCATCTCCGCCAGCTTGATCGAGAGGTCGTAGTGCTCGGCCTCGTAGCCAAACGACCCCGCCATCCCGCAGCACCCCGATTCGATCACCTCGACCCTACAGTTCGGGATCAGCTCCAACATCCTGACCGTGCTCTCCATCCCGAAGACCGCCTTCCCCTGGCAGTGCCCGTGTACCAGCACGTGCCGGGGCATGCCGTCGAATCGAAGGCGCAGCCGACCGGCCTCCGCCTCCCTCGTCAGGAACACCTCGATTGTCATCGCCAGCTTGGAGATCGCCTCCGCCACCGGGCCGGGTACCAGGTCCGGGTAGTCGTCGACCAGCATCGCCATGCAGCTCGGTTCGCACCCCACGATCGGGATCTCGGCCTCGGCCACCCGGCTCATCATCGCCACGTTGTACGCCGCCAGCCGCTTCGCCTCGTCTAGCATCCCTTTGGAGAAGGCCGGGCGTCCACAGCATTTTTTGTTGATGAACACGATCGGGTCGTACCCGGCGGCCTCCAGCGTCCGGATCGCCGCTTCCCCGATCCGTCGGTCCTGGTTTTCCATGAAGGTGTCGTGGTAGAACGCCACCCAGCGATGCGTCTTGTCCTCTTTCTGCCGCCCTAAAAACAGGCTCAGCAGGTCCACCCCCTCCTTCCGCGCCCACAGCGAATGCCAGTCGGTGAAGGGGCGTTCCAGCCGGGGCAGCGCCCGCTCCGGGTGGACTCCCATCCGCTGCATGATCGCCTTGCCCGGCCCGGCCAGCAGCAGGTTCGCCAGCGGCCTGACGGTCTGCCCCAGCGCGTTCAGTTGCGCGATGTGCCCGAACACCCACGAGCGGAGCGGCAGCCCGTGCGTCTGGTGGTAGCCGTGCAAGAACTCGGCCTTGAGCTTCGCCATGTCCACCGCCGAGGGGCACTCGCTCTTGCATGCCTTGCATGACAGGCACAGGTCGAGCACCCCATAAAGCTCCTCCGAGTGCATCCCGTCCGGCCCCAGCCTGCCGGTCATCGCCGCCCGCAGCGCATTCGCCCGGCCCCGCGTGCTGTGCGCCTCATCCCGCGTCGCCATGAACGACGGGCACATCACGCCGTCGTCCAGCTTGCGGCACACGCCCATCCCGTTGCACATCTCCACCGCCTGCGCGAAGCTGCCGTCGGCGGCGAAGCTCATCACCGTCTGCGTTGGGGCGAGCGGCGTCTCGTACGATGGCCCGAAGCGCAGCAGCGTCTCGTCGTCCATCCGAGGGGTGTTGACCACCTTGCCGGGGTTCATGATCCCCGCCGGGTCGAAGGCCCCTTTCAGCGCGCGGAAGGCTTCTGTCAGCTCCGGGCCGAACAATCGCTCGGAGAACTCCCCGCGCGAGATTCCCTCGCCGTGCTCGCCGCTCGTCGTGCCGCCGAAGCGCAGCAGCAGCTCCAGCGCCCCCTCCGCGATCTCGCGCATCTGGTGCACGCCGTCCGCCGTCTTCAGGTTAATCACCGGGCGCACGTGCAGGCAGCCCGCGCTGGCGTGGGCGTACATCGCCACCCGCTCGACCCCGGCCCGCTGTGCGATCTCGAACACGCCCGTGATGTATTCCGCCAGGTGCTCGACCGGCACGGCGGCGTCCTCGATGAACGAGATCGGCTTGGCGTCGCCCCGCAGGCTCATCAAAATGCCTAACCCCACCGCCCGCACCGCCCACACCTCTGCCTGCCGGGCGGGGCCGGTCACCACCACCACCGGGTCGTGGTGGTTGAGTCTCTCCAGCGCCGCCTCCAGCCGGGCGATCCCGGCGTCAAGCTCCCCCTCGCTCTCCCCGGCGTATTCGACGATCAGCACGACCTGCGGGTCGCCCTCGATTGCCGCCAGCAGCCGCCGGTATTCGGGCCTCGCGCGCGCCAGGTCGAGCATGAACTTGTCGATCAGCTCCACCGCCGAGGGGTCGCTCTCCAGCAGGGTCGGGACGGCTTCCAGCGCCGCCCGCGTCTCCGAGAAGTGAACCACCGCCAGCCGCTTGTGGCTCGGCGTGGGCACCAGGTTCAGCGTGACCTCAGCGGCCACTGCCAGCGTCCCCTCCGAGCCGACGATCAGCACCGCCGGGTTCGGTGGCGTTTGCTTGAGCAGATCATGCAGGTTGTATCCGGCCACGGTGCGGAAGGTATTCGGGTAGCGCGTCCGGATCGGCTCCTCGTACCGGCTGAGGATGTCCGGCACGGCCCGGTAGATCGCCCCTTCCAGGCCGGGGCGCTTGCCGCGCGCCGCCCAGATGTCGCCGTCCAGCGCATCGAAGCGCGCCCGGCTCCCGTCGGCCAGCACGGCCTCGACCGCCAGCACGTGGTCGCTCGTCATCCCATACCGGATCGAGTGCGCGCCGGTCGCGTTGTTCCCGACCACCCCCCCGATCGTCGCCCGGTCGGCGCTGGCCGGGTCGGGGCCAAAGGCCAGCCCGTGGGCGGCCAGTTGTTTGTTCAGCCCACCCAGGATCACGCCCGGCTGCACGCGCGCCGTACGCCCCTCCGGGTCGATCTCAATGACCCGGTCCATGTGGCGCGAGAGGTCGAGGATCAGCGCGTGGCCTACCGCCTGGCCCGCCAGGCTGCTCCCCCCGCCGCGCGGCAGCACGGGCACACGGTGTTGGGACGCGACCTCGACCGCTGCCGCGACCTCGTCCGCGTCCCGTGGGAAGGCAACCCCCACCGGCATCATCTGGTAGTTGCTCGCGTCGGTGCTGTAGAGCAGCCGCGTCATCTGGTCGAAGGCGGCCTGTGGCACGGCCTTACGCAGGTCCTCGATCAGCGCTTCGGAGGCGTCGATTATGGGTCGGGGTGTCTCGGTCATGGGCTGCCCTCTTCGCTCTTTTTCGTCGATGGCTATATGGTAGTGTCCCCTGGTATTTTATGCGAATATCTGGTCGGAGCGCAGACGTGCTAAAAAAGGAACGTCCGTTCCATTGGCTGGGCACGACACTTGCTTTATAATAAGGAGTGAAAGATGGTCCTCCGCTGCCATTCTGGGTAAGGTTCATGCGCCGGTTTCGTCGGGCAGTCCCCCTGATTCTTATAGCGTCTCTCGTGGTCAGCCTGATCGGCTGGCTGGCGCTGAGCACCATCACCGGCCCGCGTGCCGTTTACTTCCCGGAATCGGGCCACGCCGTCCGCGAGCCGTTCCTCTCCTACTTCTCCGAGAACGGCGGGGTGGAGACCTTCGGCTATCCCCTCACCAATGCCTACCGGACGCAGGATGATACCCTGGTTCAGACCTTCCAGCACGCCCAGATGCAGCTCACCGTGCGCGGCGTCGGCCTCGCCCCGATCGGGCTGGCGCTCCACCTGGGTGAAGGGGCGCTCGCTGGCGAGGTAGACCCGGCCTTTGCCAAATACTACCAATCCCTGGGCGGCGCGGATTTCTTCGGCGAGCCGCTGGGGGCGGCCAGCGAAGAGAACGGGATGCTGCTCCAGGATTTTGAGAATGTCCGCATGATGCATGACCAGGCGGGCGGGGTTCATCTGGCGAGCCTCGGCTCGGCCTATCTGACCGTTTTCCCGCCCCCCGCCGAGGACAACCTCGCCCAGTTCGATCCCCGCATGGTGCCCACGCCGGGCTATCAGATTCGGGCGAGCGTCTCCGTCGAGCACCCCACCGTGGGGCAGAACGGCGAGCAGACTCTCTACCTCTATGTCGAGGACGGGGCAGGCGGGCCGGTGAGCAATGCGCAGGCGCTGGCCGTCCTGTATTACGACGACGCGACCGCCGAGATCGAGCTGGCCCCGACCGATCAGAACGGCCTGTCGAGCGCGTCTTTCGTCGTGCCACCCGCCATCCCCGGCGGGCAGGTCCTCGTGCGCGTCCACGTGCTGGTCGGTGAGCACCTCCTGACGGTCGAAACCACCTACTTCCAGTGGTGGTAGGCGAAGAATCGCAAAAGCCCTCTTTTTCGTCTTTTGTTCAAGCCTGACAGAATCGATTATTGCCTGCCGGTGCGGTCTGTTTTTGCCTGCTCGTCAAGCTGAGGCAGGATAAGGCCGGCGATCTCGTTGGTGGGGTATGTCTTCCGCGCCGGGACGTGCAGCAGTGGCAGCCCCGCCGTCTCGAACGCCCGGTTGACGAAGGCGTCCCGCTCCGCGCGGTCGGCGCGTTTGTGGCTGCTGTCGTCTAGCTCGATCGCCAGCAGCGGCCTCATCGACTTCGGATCGCACAGCAGGAAGTCGACGTGCTTCTGCGAGATTTTCCCGAAGTAGGCGTAGTTTTCGCGCTGGTTGCGGACATACAATATGTCGGTCATGCGCACCTTAGGGCAGATCACCGCCCGGTCGCGGATCACGGTGTGCAGGACGTGGTAAAACGAGACCTCGGCGGCGGAGAGGAAATGGTACCGCATCTCGTAAGGCAGCACTTCGGGCTTTGGCGGGCCGAGTCCAAATAACTTTCTTAGGGTGGTGAGGCAGCCGGGTTTTTCCTCTGTGCTTGTCATAGGGTTTTCGCTCCCTTGCAAAAGCAGATGCTGCTTGTCCCAAGGGCGACCCGCTCGTCGCCCCTGCCGATTACCTTACTACAGGTTAATGGCGGCGCAAGGGGGTTGTGGGGAATTAACGAAACAATGCTGTATCATCTTCTGATGGTCGGCTATGTGCCGACGCGGAATCCGGCAGCTTCTCTCCTGGAGTCTTTTAGCCCCCTTCAGCGGGCTTTTTACTTCGTAGCCCGATGATTTATCGTCGGGCGTCGCCCGCCTCGCCGCTCGATCCGCAATCCACCTACCTTTTGCCCACCCTGGAAAAGAGTCGACATTGGTCAGCCACCACCAATCGATCCGCATCGCCCTCCACCCCGGCTACGGCGTAAACGTCCGGTAAAAATCCTGCCCAGACCAGCGTGCCCGCTGCATCTTACCTTCGATCAGCGCATCAAAGGCGAGGAGCTCCGCCGTGAATTCCCCTGGCGAAGTCAGGCGGAAGCGGTGGCTCCCGGCGGGTTCCAGTACGCATTCGGCCTCGTAGTACATCGCCTGCCGCAGTTCGCCTTTCCGCACGAAAATACGGAAACCACTATACCACGGATTGTACGTGACATAATGCCCTGTGTAGCTGTCCCACTCGGCGGGCGTGTCGAACTCGGTGGGGCCGTTGTAGGCGTCGTTGACGTACCAGTCGGGGCCGTGGCCCACCTCGACCACCCGCCCCGCGTCGTCCCGCTCGAACTTCAGCAGGTACCGCGCAAAATCCGGGTGCGGCGCGAGGAAGCCATGCGGCCCGTACGTTTCCAGGGGGATCGACCCGCCGCCGTGTTCCAGCAGCAGGTGATCGCCCACCGCCCGGAAGGTGAGCCTTGACTCGCCGCGCCGGTAGGTGCCTGCATAGTCCGCCGCTTTCTCGACCTTTGCCGGGTCGGGCGGATCGGGCAGCGGGGGGAGGTCGGTGCCCGCCGCCGCTGCCGCCATCACCTTGAGCGCGTACATGCCCGGATCGCGGTGTTCTGCGCTCATGTTTGCCAGCACGATTACGCCTAGCCCGGCATCCATATCTGCCACCAGCGCCGACGTGTAGCCGATCATGCCCCCGTCGTGCTCGACCAGCGCGTGCCCATCTTCCCGGTTGACCGCCACGCCGTAGCCGTAGGCGGCGTGCTCGCTCCACTCCGGCAAGGCGACCTGGGGCGTCGTCATCGTGGCAAAGCTCTCCTCGCTGACGATCCGCCCGCCGGGGTATGCGCCCCGGTTGAGCAGCATCCGCAGGTAGATCGCCATGTCGCCCGCCGTCGATACGATGGAGCCGTCTCCAGTGTTGGTTTCGAGCCACGTCGCCGGGGCGAGTCCGTGCGTGCGGTGGAACGGGCGGTCCGGGTAGGCCGACCCGTAGCCGACCGCCATCCGGGGGCGGGTGTCCAGCGTGATCTGCCCGCTGCTGGCGTCCATGCCCAGCGGGCCGAGCACGCGCTCCCCGATCAGGTCGCCGTACTCCTTGCCATCCAGCGACGCCAGAACCCAGCCCAGGATTTTGAAGCCGAGGTTGGAATAGGCGAAGTGCTCGCCGGGCGGGGCCGCCGCCCCGATCTCGCCCAGCACGCGCGCCCCGTAGCGCGAGGAGAGCGCGAAGTCGCTGCCGACCGTGATCCCGGCCTGGTGCGTCAGCAGGTCGTGGATGCGGATCGGCGCGTGGTCGGACGCGATCTCCAGCCACGGCAGGTAGCGCGTTACCGGGGCGTAGAGGTCGATCCGCCCCACCTCGACCTGCTGCATCAGCGCTAGCGTGGTGAACGATTTGCTGATCGAGCCGATCTCGAAGAGGTGGTCCGGCGTGGCGGGTGTGCGGGCCTCAAGGTTGGCGTAGCCATACGCCCCGACGTACAGCGTGCGCTCGCGGTCGGTGATCGCCAGCGTCAATCCGGGGAGGGACTCCGCCTCCATGTGCTGTTTCGCTGCCGCGTCGATGCGGCTGAATGCGTCTTGCATCTATTTTTTCTCCGGTCGTTGAGGGATTGATTCCCGAAGGTACGGTGAAACCACGAACGTCCAATGACGCCGGTCGATCCGCGCCCACACGCCAAAACAGGCTGGCGATCCCGCCAGCCTGCTGCTTGTCAGGTTACTATGGTCGTCCTGCTCAGGACTCCGCCTCCGCCGCCTCATCTGAAGCGTCGGCCTCAGCTTCCTCTTCCTCAGGCTCGGCCTCAGCCTCCTCGGCTTCTTCCTCGTCCTCCCAGCTGATGATCCAGATGCACGCCCCGGCCACCAGGGCGGTCGTCACGATCAGCGCCACCCACTGGCCCGGCAGCAGCCCCACGTCGCGCGCCTCGATCACCAGCAGGATGATCATGCCCAGCGCCAGCACGAACCACGCCGAGAGGCGCGGGTGCCGCTCGATCCACCCCACCACCGGCCCCAGCGGGCCGCTGCGCAGGTTGTCTAGTGTGCGATCAAAGAATTCAGTCATCTGCCACCTTTAATGTCTATCCGGTAATTGACAGTTGGTCGGCTTATCCGGCCCTGGATGCAATACCGTTCGGATAAGGGTTTTTCTCCGCCGCAGGCGGAGCCAGAGCTGCGCTCTGGTAGTGCCCGTCAGGGTACTTTTTATTTCTTAGCCGGGGGTTTCAACCCTCGGCGGCGCTTATCCGAACCGTATTGGCCCTAAATCGGTTTAAGTATCCTGTCGGCACGCAGCCGCTTCGCCACCAGGAACGTCTCCGGCGGGGCCGATTCCTGGGCCGCTTCCCGCCAGTCGGGGATTTTAAGCTCAGAGACGTTTTGTTTCAAATAGTCCAGCGCCTGCACCGCCTCCTGGGTCGGCTGCGGCGTGTCGTTCTTCAGGAAGACCAGCGCGATCTCGCTTTGCAGGTCGTTCGAGCCGGATTCGATGCTGCTCAGCAGCCCGCCCACCGTCTCCTTGATCGGCGCGTCTGGGGCCAGCAGGAACTCGTCCACCCGCGTGATCAGGTTCTCGACCTGCCACCCGGCCAGCCCAACGATCTTCCCGCCCACCATCGCCAGCATGTAGGCTTTCGTGCCGAAGCGCGTCATGATGTCGCCCCGCTTGAGCGCGGTCTTGGCGACCCCGTTCAAGAACTCCGCGATCGGCCCGGCCTGCTCCGGCCCGCCCCGCCGGATCGTGATCTCGCCGCCCGCCGCCCCCTCGATGGGCTGGACGGCCACCGGCGCTTCTTCCTCGGCGGCTTCGCTCGGCTCCGGCGCGCCGATCAGGCTCGCCAGGGCCGCCTTCACCTGGTTATAGGTGTCCTCGTAGCCCGTCCCATTGTGGATGATCACTTTGGCCCGCGCCAGCTTCTCCGACTGCGCCGCCTGCGCCTTGATGCGCGCCTCGGCGTCCGCCTTGCTCATCTTGCGGATGTCCGTCAGCCGCTCAAGCTGGAGCGCCTCCGGCGCGTCGACCACCCACACCGTGTCGCAGTACCCGGCCAGCCCCGATTCGTACAGCTTGATCGCCTCGATGGCGACCACCTTCTGCCGCGAGCGCCGCACCAGCAGGTCGATTGCCCCGCGCACCACCGGGTGGGTGATCCCCTCAAGCTGGGCCAACGCGCTGGGGTCGGCGAAGACGATCCGCCCCAGCTTCACCCGGTCGATCTGGCCCTCGTTGTTCAGCACCCAGCGCCCGAAGTTCTCGATGATGGGCTTGTAGGCGGGCGCGCCAGGGGACATCGCGCGGTGGGCGAGGCTGTCGGCGTCGATGCTGAACGCACCCAGGTGCTCCAGCATGCGCCGCACCACGCTCTTGCCTGTCGCGATGTTTCCAGTCAGTCCAATGA
>Ga0315536_1001977_pt1 | contig 10035 bp, 8 predicted proteins | sample SalMarSW160230MG_FD_203093 | JGI IMG/M metagenome (GOLD analysis project Ga0315536, IMG submission 203093) | Salt marsh sediment microbial communities from the Plum Island Ecosystem LTER, Massachusetts, United States - Salt Marsh Sediment SW1602-30 ... | reverse complement strand
ACCGGTCATCTCCAAGGGCCGAATCTCTCCAACCACCTCCGAAGCCGTCACAACCGCAGTTATGCCTCTCAGGGGGGAAGATGGCGGCTTTATGGGTATCGTCGCTACTAATATTCGACTGCAGAGCTTATCAGACACGCTCAACGCGATTGCGGCCGAAAACCCGCTTGGCCAGGATTACCAGATCAGCATCATCGATGCAACCGGCCAGATCATTGCTGATCGCAACCCCGATCGATTGCTCAGAATGCTGAGCGAGGATTCACCGGAGGTGGTGCACGATGTGTTGCTGGGCCAGGAAGGGACTCAGATCACCCACAGCTCCGACCAGCAGGAGTGGCTGAGCTCATTTATTCCGATTCCGAGCGGCGGCTGGGGCGTCATCGTGCAGCGTCCAACGGCGGTTGCTTTCGCAACCGTCACCGCGTTCCATCACGGCCTGCTGGCGGCGACTTTCACGATCGTGGTTGGAGGCGCTCTTTTCTGGTTCGCACTGTCGAGGCGGGTGATTCAGCCGCTCGTGCTGCTCACACGCTTCAGCCAGACAATCGGCGAATCGACGGAGCTGAAAAACCAGGAGTACCGCGCGCTTCAGCACATCAGTGAACGCCAGGACCAGATGGGATCGCTCGTTCGGAGCTTGCAGCGGATGGAGCAGACAATTGAGGAGCGCCTGACGGAGCTTTCGACACTGGTCGATACAAGCAAAGCGGTAGTCGCCTCGCTCGAGCCGGATATCGTGCTCAATCGGATCGTTGAACAGACCTCACGCCTGGCCGGGGCAGACACGTGCGCGATCGTTGCCCTGGAGGCAGAGGGAAATGAGTTTCGAATTCGCGCCAGCCGCGGCCTATCACATGCCTACATCAGCCGGCTGCGGATTGATCCAGCCGAACCGAACTCTCCCTCCATGCGGGCAATACGCACCCGGTATCCGATCAAGGTGGAAGATACCGAATCAGATCCGACCTTCCATCTCTTTCGTCCGCGTGCACGCTCGGAGGGCTACCGGGCACTTCTCGCCGTACCACTGCTCACGCAGCACGCCGCACCGGCAGCGCTGCTCGTGTATTACCGGGATCCGCACACCTTCAGCGAACGCGAAGTCAGCCTGGTCTGGAACTTCGCCAACCATGCTGCAATGGCGATCGAAAATGCCGAACTGTACGCCCGCAGCGACGAGCAGCTCCAAAAGCAATCCCGCCGGCTCGAATCTCTCTATGAGAGTATGGCCGATGGAGTTATCCTGGAAGATCTCAACGGGCAGGTCCTTTTCGCTAACAAACGAATGTGGGCGCTGATCGGCCGCCGTCCCGAATCTGGGCGGGGATTGAGTGCGGCCGAGATTCGCGAACACCTGCTCGAAGGAGTTGACCACGCTGCCGAGCTGCGGACCGCGATTGAAGACGCCCTACACGCCGATGGACCACAGAGCGTCGAGTGGAATATCGAACGGGACGGCCGCCGCATCGACCTGCGGCTTCAGACCTTCCTGGTGACCGATTCAAACGGAAATTTGATCGGCCGAGGTCAGTTTTTCCAGGATATTACTCGGGATCGTGACCTTGACCGGATGAAGGACAGCTTGATCGCTACGGTCTCGCATGAGCTCCGAACACCGCTTGCCGCGATAAAGGGATACGCAACCACACTGCTGGCAAAAGATGTCGAATGGGATCTGGCTGCACAGGATGAATTCTTAACCATCATCAGCCAGGAGACGGACCGGCTCAGCAATCTCGTTAACGACCTGCTCGACCTCTCCCGAATTGAAAGCGGCAGCCTGGTCGTCGACCGTTCCGCGTGCCATGTCGAAGACCTCGTCGGTCGCGCCCTGCAGAGCGCTCACCCCAAACCCATCGTTCCACCCCATCTCGAAATCGACGACAACCTGCCAGCCCTGGAGGTCGATATACGCAAGATCGAAGGGGTTCTGCGCAACCTGATTGAAAATGCCATCAAGTATGGAGACGGCGATCACCCGCTGACCATATCCGCACGAACCAGGAACGGCAGCATGTTGATCAGTGTCTCTGATGATGGGCCAGGCATCCCGGCTGAATACTCTCATTTGATCTTCACACCCTTCTTTCGGGTCGAAAACGGGCTGAAACGTGACAGCTCCGGAGCCGGTCTGGGTCTTTCTATCTGCCAGGGCTTCGTCCGTGCCCATGGAGGAGAAATCTGGCTCGAACCGCGATCGAAGGGAACGTGTATTACCTTTTCGCTTCCACTTGGGACAGAGGTCAGCCATGCCTGAAGCCCGGGTGCTCGTCGTCGATGATGAGAAGCCGCTGCGCGACTTCATCCGCCGCAATCTCGAGGTGCGTGGCTACCATGTGCAGACCGCTGGAAATGGCCTCGAAGCCCTGGCACAGATCGGACCGGAAGACTTCGATCTGATCATCTTGGACCTGATGATGCCGCACATGGACGGATTGGAGACTGCGCGCCGGGTGCGTGAGAAATCGATCGTGCCGATCATCGTGCTCACAGCCCTGGGTGAAGAGGCAGACAAGATCCGTGCTTTTGATCTGGGGGCTGATGACTATCTCACCAAACCCTTTGGAGTCGAGGAACTTCTGGCGCGTGTGCGGGCTGTCCTTCGCCGCGCCACGTGGCGCGAGCCGGCCCGTGACGGAGAGCAGCGAGCGTTTCAACGCGGCGGTGTAAATCTCGATCTCGACCTGCGCCTCGTTACGGTTCGCGGCAAGGAAGTTGAACTGACCCCGATTGAATTCGAGCTGCTGCATGTGTTGATGCGAAATCCGGGAATCGTGCTCTCCCACCGCGATCTGCTGCAGCGCGTTTGGGGGCAGGAATACCGGGACGAAGTCGAGTACGTACGGGTCTATATCGGCCGTCTGCGTCGAAAACTTGAGCGCGATCCAACCAAGCCTGAGCTCCTGCTTACAGAGCGCGGGGTGGGCTACCGCTTCACGCGTAATTAGGATATTCCCGCTCATTTTCGAAATATTTATATTTACCACTCGCTGTTTATTCCCTTTTCACGCTCAAGTGCCACAATTAAATCGAACACCAAGAGCTTGCACTGGTGCGTTGACCATCGAAAGGAGGTGGGGACAGCTCACGAGTACTGCAAGCAGTTTCTTTCCATTCACTTTTTCAAAGAGGAGGAGCAAGACAATGAAACGGGGTTTATTTTCGTTCGTAACACTTCTTGCGCTGATGGCTCTGGTCCTGGGCGCATGCGCGCCGGCAACCGAGACTCCGGCGCCGGAAGCCCCCGCCCCTGCGACGGAGGAAATGTCTGAAGAACCGATGGCCACAGAAGAAATGGAAGCCCCGGCCATGACCGAGACCACACTCACGCTCGGCTATACGGCTTCTATCACCGGCAACCTGAACGTCTCGTCCGGCCGCCAGGACAAGGGGCTGCAGTTGTTCATCCAGGACGTTAATGCTGCCGGCGGCTTCCAGGTCGGAAATGAAATGGTGACTTTCGAACCCATCTTCTACGATGATGAGAGCACCAATGAGCGCGTCCAGGAACTGTACACACGCCTGGCGACGGAAGACAATGCCGACTTCCTGATCAGCCCCTACTCGAGCGGGTTGACCGGCGCCGCAGCTGTCATCGCCGAGCAGTACGGCAAGGTCATGATCACGACCGGTGCAGCATCCGATTCGACGTACAAGCTGGGCTACACAGGCGTATATCAAGCCTACACCCCCGCCAGCCGCTACCTGGTTGGTGCAGTTGACCTGCTTCAAACGCTCGATCCGACGATGACCAAGGTCGCCTTCGTGCACGAAAACGACCAGTTCTCGACCGACGTTGTGGCAGCTGCCGCAGCCTACGCCGAATCACTCGGGTACGAGGTCGTCCTGAACGAGGGCTATGACACCGGCACAACCGATTTCGGCCCCTTCATCAATAAGATCGAAGCTGCTGCTCCGCAGGCCCTGATGGGCGGCGGTCACTTCCAGGATGGCTCGACTTTCGCCAAACAGCTCTTCGAAAAGGGCGTCGATATTGCCTATGTCACGCTGCTTGTTGCACCACCCGAGCCCGATTTCGCCGAACTCGGTGACGCGGCCTACGGAATCATCGGCCCCAGCCAGTGGGAACCTCTGGCTGAGTTCACACCCGAGTCAGCCGCCGCTGCCGGCCTGGATTGGTTCGGACCTTCCAGCGCCGACTTCGTTGACGAGTATGTTGCGGCCTATGACGAGCAGCCGTCCTATCACTCAGCCGGCGGGTATGTGGCCGGCCTGATCCTGCAGAAGGCCATCATGGACGCCGGATCCTATGATCCCGAGGCCGTTAAGGCGGCCCTGGATGCGATGGATGTCCTGACTTTCTACGGGCGGATCAAGTTCGATACCGCTGCTGATTCGCACGGTTTGCAGCTGGGCCACAGCATGGTCTACATCCAGTGGCAGAAGGATGACGCGGGGAATTTGCTGAAACAGGTCGTCTGGCCGCTTGAAGGCGCAAGCGCAGAAACAATCTTCCCCATCCGCTAATCCGAACCCGATCCTTTACCTGCAGGGGGCATCCCGCCCCCTGCAGGTAAGCCGAAGGATAGGAGCAACCTATGTTCGATATCTTGCTTCCGTCGCTGGTCGACGGCTTAATGATCGGGTTCGTCTATGGGCTGGCAGCGATGGGCCTGAGCCTGATCTGGGGTGTGATGAATGTCATCAACCTGGCTCACGGTCCGATCATTGCCCTGGGAATGTTCGGGCTCTATCTGGCTTTCAACATTCTCGGACTGAACCCTTACCTGGCGTTGGTCCTGGTCGCTTTAGCTGGCCTGCTGTTAGGTGTGCTGATCTACTATGTCGCCGTTCAGCGCGTTCTCACCGCACCACACCTCTCAACGCTGCTGGCAACCTTTTCGGTCAATATGATCCTGATCGGGATCGGCACCGCCATTTTCAGCGTCTCGCCGTACAACGTTGACTTCTCGCTCGGGAGCGTAGACATCGGGTCCGTGCGAATACTATGGACTCGTGTGGCAGCTGCCGTGGCTGCACTCCTCGTGACCGGACTCTTATATGCATTCCTCTTTCGTACACGCCAGGGCAAGAACATTCGCGCCGTGGCCAACAACCGGGTGGCTGCCGAACTCATGGGCATTCCGTCCTCGCGCGTGCTGGCGCTGAGTTTCGGCATCGGAACCATGCTGGCGGCAACTGCCGGCGGTCTGATCGCGACCTTCTTCCCGTTCACGATCCTGGCTGGAGGCGGTTATGAGCTGCGGAGCTTCGTCATCGTAGTGCTCGGCGGCTTGGGGAATCCGATTGGAGCGCTGGTCGGGGGGTTGATCCTGGGCGCATTGGAAGGTGTAATCCCGGTCTTCATGCAGACCAGCTGGGTGCCGGTGATTGAATTCGCGCTCTTCGTTTTCATCATCATCATACGTCCCAGCGGACTCCTGGGGAGCCGCGTATGAAAATCTATAAGAAACCGGGCTTCTGGCTGCCGCTCATCCTGCTCGTGCTCGTCGGCCTGTGGCCGATCCTCACAAAGAACGCAGCCAATCGCGAAGTTGTTTCCTCGATCCTGGTCTCCGTAACCCTGGCCTCAAGCTTGAACATCCTCCTGGGCTACACTGGTTATGTCAGCTTTGGCCACATCGTCTTCTTTGGGTTCGGGGCGTATACCGGCTTTTACCTGATGAGCGTCCAGGGTTGGCCGATTTATAGCGCCATGGCCATGGCTGGCCTGGTGCCAGCCATCCTGGCATTTCTTCTCGGGAAGGCCATCTTGCGTTTACGTGGAGCGTACTTCGCCTTGGCCACGATCGGTGTTAACGAGGCCGCACGCTCCTTCGTCAAGAACTTCGAGCCGCTTGGAGGCTCGGTTGGGATGCAGCTCAATTTCCAGATTTACAAGGACTACGGAGGCGCAGCCCAGGCGCTGTGGCTGACCTTCTACCTAATGATCGGCGTCACCCTGGCGGTCGTCATCGTCAGCTACCTCGTTCGCTTTTCGAAATTCGGGCTGGGGTTGATGGCTATTCGCGAAAACGAGGACGCGGCCGAAGTGATGGGCGTCGTCGCCCCCGACTCAAAGACCTGGGCTTATGTCATCTCAGCTATTTTCCCCGGTATCATCGGCCTGCTGTTCTTCTTCAAGAACGCGACCATCCTCCCCGGTGACGCCTTCCGGCTGCATCTTTCGATCGAGACAATTGTGATGGTGATGCTGGGCGGTGCGGGGACAGTTCTCGGTCCGTTGCTGGGCGGTGCTGGCTACCAACGACTGCGCGGGACACTGCTTGTCACGCCGCTCTTCCGCAACATCCAGCTGGTGGTTGCCGGTGTCATGCTTCTGGTAATCATCCTCTTTATTCCAGCGGGAATTGTAGGATGGCTGAGAGATCGGTTCCCAAGGCTGCGGAGGGTGCTGGAATGATCCTTCAAATCCAAAATATCGGGAAACACTTCGGCGGCCTGCAGGCGCTGAGCCAGGTCACGATTGACCTGCCGCAAGGCGAGATCCTGGGTTTGATCGGTCCGAACGGAGCCGGGAAGACTACCCTCTTCAACGTAATCAACGGCGTTTATGCCCCGAGCGAAGGGCGGGTACTTTTCCTCGACCAGGACGTCACCGGCTCGAAACCCTACCGCCTGGCAAAAATGGGCATGGCCCGGACCCATCAGATCGTCCAGCCATTGAATGAACTAACGGTTCGGGAAAACGTAATGGTGGGGGCTTGCTTTGGGGAGGAAAACCACGGCATGGTGCGTGCGGCGAAGATCGCCGATGAGGTGCTTGACTTCGTCGGATTAGGCGAACGGAAAGACCAGCTCGCACTGAACTTGAACGTAGCCCAGAAGAAACGTCTCGAGCTGGCCCGTGCACTGGCAGCGCGACCCAAACTGCTTTTGCTCGATGAGGTGCTGGCAGGCTTGAATCCATCCGAAATCGCCGGCATGGTGCAGACGGTGGCAGCCATTCGCGAGCGCGGTGTCACCATTATCATGATTGAGCACGTCATGCATGCGGTCATGAACGTCTCCGACCGCATTGTCGTCCTCGATTACGGCCGCCAGATTGCGGAAGGGACACCGCAGCAGGTATCACAAGACCCCAAGGTCATCGAAGCCTACCTGGGCGACCCCAAGCTAGCGGAAGAGATCGCCACGCGTGTGGATTGAGGTGATGTAAATGGCGATACTGGAAATCAAGGGCCTGGAATCAGGCTACGGCGAGGTGCAGATCCTGTGGGGTGTAGATCTGAAACTTGAAGCCGGGCGGCTGACCTCGCTCGTAGGAGGGAATGGCGTCGGTAAAACCACCCTGCTGCGAAGCGTGATGGGATCGATCAAGCCGTGGCGTGGATCGATCAAGTTTGAGGACAGGGAGATCGGCAATCTGCCTGCCCACAGGAAACCGGATTTAGGGCTGGTTCTTGTACCTGAAGGTCGACAGCTCTTTACGAGCATGAGCGTTAACGAAAACCTCGAAATGGGAGCTACCAACGAACGAGCCCGGGCTCACCTCCGACAGAATACCGAGAAGGTGTACCAGCTCTTTCCACGCCTGGAGGAACGTCAGAACCAGCAAGCTGGTACGCTCTCCGGAGGCGAGCAGCAAATGCTGGCTGTTGCGCGTGGATTGATGGCCGAACCAAAAGTGCTCATGTTTGACGAGCTCTCGCTTGGCCTTGCCCCAGTCCTGGTCCTAAACCTGTTTCAAACCCTTCGCAAGCTAAAAGGAGAAGGGCTGACAATGCTGCTCGTTGAACAGAATGTCCACCTCGCCCTCTCGATCAGCGATTACGCTTATGTTCTCAGCGAAGGCCGGGTAACTCTTGAGGGACCGGCAGAAAATGTCTCCAAGGATAAGACGGTCCAACAAGCCTACCTCGGCATCTAACCAGTAGCACCTGACCGATTCTCGAAAATGCTGCGCCGTGTCCCCCAAGCACGGCGCACACGATTCCTCCCACAATCATCAATCGATCTGCAATCCGCGGAGATAGGTAAACGGCTTGATCTGAGCCCGGTGAAGTCCATTAGAAGCCTCGGATAGCAAAGGCCTGTGGATGTTCTTGGAGGGTGAGATTCAGTCCTACAGCGGGAAGATGTCCGTTGGCAAAATGGGTTCTGGAATCATCATTGATTCCTGGAGTGCAGGCGATCGTCACCACAGTAGGTCTCCTGGGTGAGATCCGGGGTGCCCAGATCATTTTCTATCGAGCTGGATAGCACAAACAATCAAAATTCCGCACACGTGGAGGCACGATACTTCGTGCCCCTACAATCATCGCGTCTTCCGCAGAGCCAACCGGACGACGAATTCTTCCTTGTTGGAACTGGAAATCTCGCCTCAACGGCGAAGGACGATGTCCAACCACTTTCGTCGTACGTGATCATGATTTGATTCAAGTGCTCGCAGAGGCGTATAGCCGTACACCCTTAAAGATATGGATAATCAAGCAAAACCATGTTCTTTACGGTGGAGAATCGAAGGATGGGATTCTTGAAAAATGGGGGGATTACGCCGTCGAGCACTGCGACGGTGAAAACATGTGTTCGCGCCACAAGCGGATCGAGCTAATCTCCAAGCATGTGGTGTTGGCCAGGGTCATCACTGGCTTCGTAGCCCGAGAGAACGAAGACCGCGCTCGTGACCAGCGGGCCCGGATTCCGCCAGCGGTGTTTGAGATGGGCTGCGAACAGGAGTGAATCGCCAGCCCCGAGAGTGAAGATCTTGTTTTTTACCTGGTATTCGAGCTGACCGCGCAAGCAGATAACAAACTCATGCCCGGTGTGCTCGATCATCTCCGGGCCGCTGTTGGCACCGTTCTCCAGCGTCAGGGCGAATGGCTCCACCCGGCCGGAGAATTGCTCACCGCCCAGTCCTTCCCATAGGCCACGTGTAAACGAGACGCGCGTCCGCTCGGCCGCCCGGACATAAACAACCTCGGCATGCTCTTCACTGACCTGAAACAGCGTTGTGATTGGTACGTCCAGGGCATCAGAGACCTTATACAATGTGCTGACGGAAGGTGAACTCCGGCCGCGCTCGATCAAGCTCAGGGCATTTGCCGACAAGCCGCTTTGCCGGGCAAGCTCGCGAATGGAATAGCCGCGATCTTCGCGCAGCTGCCGCAGCCTGATCCCGACATCCACTGAAATGGCATCTGAACCGGAAATATCCATTACCCCTGCATCTCTCTCTTCTACTTCTTTAAATCGCGATGAACAATGTATAGCACCCTTGCCTGTTTCCTGCCAGCAACATGCCTGCCAAGTATAATCGACCCATGGCCAGGATATATAACCATGGACGATCGCCATGGCGAAAGATCTATGCCCTTCCAGCTGAACACGGATCATGGGTCTGGTGGATCGGCCCGTTCGTGCTGGGTGCCGCTGCTGCTGAAACAGCCTCCCCCGATCTCATACCCCTCGGCGCAGCCCTGCTCCTGGCATTCCTGATCCGGCAGCCTGTGAGCCTGCTCGTGAAGGTCATGAGCGGGCGTCGTGCCCGGGCCGACCTGCCCGCGGTGAGGACCTGGCTATTGATCTATGGCTTGCTCCTGACGATCGCGGGCGTTATGCTGATCCTGTGCGGGCATCCCCGCGTGTACCTGCTGCTGCTGCCGGGCCTTCCAGTCTTTGGCTGGCACTTATGGCTCGTGAGTCGGCGCGAGGAGCGTGGCCAGCGCGGAATTGAGATCGTTGGCTCTGGGGTTCTTGCGCTCGCAGCTCCGGCCGCCTACTGGGTATGCGGTGGGAGCGATTCACTGCTGCCCTGGACGCTGTGGCTGCTAGCCTGGCTGCAGTCGGCGGCCTCGATCGTACAGGTCTACCTCCGACTTGAGCAGCGAACCTGGGAAGGCAACCGTGCTCTGGCAGGAAGGATTAATGCTGGCGCTCGCAGCCTTGCATACCACGGCGTAAATGTACTCCTCTCAATCGCGCTCAGCTGGCTAGGTCATATACCGTGGCTTGTGAGCCTGGCATTTGGGTTGATGGCCATCGATGCACTGCTTGGAATCCTCCGGCCGGCGGCCGGCCAACTTCCAACGCGAATCGGCTTACACCAGC
>Ga0315536_1001973_pt1 | contig 10053 bp, 9 predicted proteins | sample SalMarSW160230MG_FD_203093 | JGI IMG/M metagenome (GOLD analysis project Ga0315536, IMG submission 203093) | Salt marsh sediment microbial communities from the Plum Island Ecosystem LTER, Massachusetts, United States - Salt Marsh Sediment SW1602-30 ... | reverse complement strand
CCGGATCGGTGGCAATGGTCAGGAAAAGGACATCTTTACCATATCCTTCTGCCATTTTATCCATCATATCGAGCATCAATCTGGAACCTTTGCTCCAGGTTGCCCAGAAGCAGAGGACGATAACGCTTCCTTTCTGGTCGGACAGGCGGATCTGGTCCCCATCAATTTCCTCAAGCTGAAAATCGGGCGCCGGACGGGCCAATCGCCGGGACAGAATATTTTCCTGCTGTTTTTGTTTGAGCCATTGGGCCTGGCGCTGTATAAAGCTGTCCATCTCATTCTTGTTTCTGTCCGATGTTTCCCAGATTTTTGCCAACTTGTCGTATGCCTTGTCGCCGATTTCATCATCGATGAGGGAAGCGCGTGCATAATAGACCAGGGCGCTGTCAGGTTCGCTTATTTTTTCAAATACCGCAGCGAGATGATAGAAGGTACTGGGCATACGTATCAATTGAGAAGCGCGTTTCAGTTCCTCAAGCGCCGTTGAAGTATTTCCGTTTTGAAAAAAGGCCCATCCTAAAATATCCCGGTACCGCGCCTCGACTTTTTGGCGCTGGTCGTTCCATTCCTGTAAAGTCATTTCAGGCGGTCTGGAATCACTGTCGACAGTTTGCACCAGATCGAGCGCTTTTTGCGCATAAGCCACGGCCCGGTCCGGTTCCATTCGTTTCTCGGATAATACACCGGAAATGGCTGCCAGGCCGCTGGCTCCGGATAGTGAGATTGCGATTTTTAACAGCCGATCCCCGATTTCTATAATTTTAATCGTATCTCCGGTTTCAATGCAGGCAGAAGAAAGCTGGGAAAGTGCCGCTTCCTCAAGATGGGAATCCGGATACTCCGAAAGAAATTGTTCAAGACGGCTGATCCGGTCTTCGGGATTCTGGAGTTTTAGAATTTCTTCGAATGTTTTTTCACTGGCCTGCTGGCTTGTTGGATATTTTTTAATCAGTTTTTTTTCTACATCGTCGGCCAATTCGGTTTTGCCAATCATCCGATAACTATTCGCAGCAAATTCCAACATGGCCCGGTCATTCGGTTTTTGTTTGAGAAGAGCGTTGATGTTCTGCTGGATTTGTTCGCGTGTGGTTTCTGAATAACGGTTATCTCTCAGAAGTATCGTGTAATAGAGCTGCCGCGCAGAATAATTTTCGGGATAGAGCGTGATTTCGGTTTTAACTTCATTTAGAGCCTCGTCAAGATTCTCTTCTTTTTTTCCTCCGAGGCCGGTGCATGAAAGCGCGCGATCCTGATGGGCACCGTATACGGGAGTGCCGTTTTGGCCGTACAATAGAAAATCCCAGTATTGACCGTCGTTGTCGTCCATAACGATTTTACCTTCACTGTCCCGGTATTGAAAAATATAGTAAACCGCTTTGATGCTGGTATCTTCTACGGATGTGGCGGCATTCCAGATTCCATTCTCTTTTTTCATGGTAATTGTTTCCGGGGGATTCAACAGGTGTTTGTATACAAGTACTTGCATCATATCGGAATCTGCGGAACCCATGTCTGCTTGCGCCCGATAAAAAATTTGGATGGTCTCGTTAAATTTCGGATTTGAAGGAGAGATCCAGGATCGTTTCGTCGTTATCAAATCCACAGGTGCTGCATGGATCATACTCACCTGAAACAGAAACAGGGATACGATCCATAATCTTAACGGATAAATGAACATTTTTAATTTCATTTTCAGACTCCTATTTGTTCTTGTGTTTTTGAAATTCCCGCAATGCGATCCCGTGCCGCAATCCGTGATCGCTGATAATAATTTCTTTGAAATTTCCTCTATTTAACAAGCGGTTTAGAATGAGGGTTCCGGCCAGTATGATGTCAGCGCGGGCCGGGTCAAGGTGGAGCAAGTTTTTTTTCTCTTTAACTGTCATCCTGCAAAATCGTTTTGTAAACTCATCTAATTCAGATTGTGCGAGAATCTGTCCGTCCACGGCATCGCCTTCATAGACTTCGAGATTCAGTGTTAGGGCAGCGAGAGTGGTTGCTGTGCCGCCCACAATGATTAGACAACGGCCCTTCGTGAGCAATTCTCCTGCAGTTTCATCCAATTTTGTTTGAATGGCGCTTTCGATTTTGGTTACTTCTTCATTCAAGGGAGGATCGTGATGAACCGACTGCTCGGTTAAAATAACGGCTCCCAGATCAAGACTGGTCCATTTCAAAATCCGTGTTCGGTTTCCGAGAACAATCTCTGTACTGCCGCCGCCAATATCAGCAACCACAGAAGGTTCCTTGACGGTTTTTCCGTATTTGGCTCCAAAATAACTCCACTTGGCTTCGTCCTGTTCGGACAGGATTTCAATGTCAAGAGCTGTTTTATCATGAATTTGACGAATGATCTCGCGGCTGTTTTTGGCACTTCTGAAAACCCGGGTTCCGACAGTGATGATTTTTCCGACATCTTCGGACAGTGCCAGACGTTTGTAGTCATTCAGCACATCGACGGCTTTCAGACAGGAAAATTCCTGAATGGCGCCGTTTTCCTGAAGGCCTTTCCCAAGCCGGACACTCGCTGTTTCCTGATGGATTGCTGTCAATCCGCTGTGATTCATTTCGGCAAGCAGGTAAAGAATCGATTGCGTGCCGATATCGATGATACCGATGCGATCCGTTTTTTTTGGGCTAATGCGGGTCATGCTCTATTCAGGTATAACTCAGAAAGTAAAAGGCCGATTCATTGATGACGGAATCAGCCCGGGTGATATTCTGATGATCAATCCATATTGTCGATCTGCTTTTCTCTATTTGTGTTTTGTGGAGCGCACCAGTCCGTTCAGCATGCGTCCCACTTCTTCCACTGCAAGGAGGATTTCTTCGGTGTCTTTGATATAATTCAAATCACCGGAAAGAATGAGATAATATTTTAAAGCTTCCAGGGATTTCTGGCTGATTTTATAGGCATTCTCTTTTTCTCTCGGGTTTCTACGCATGAATCCTTCCCCGATTTTAATGGGTATGGTTGTGGCTGCGTTTCGAATCTGGACAGCCATTTCGGATTTATCTTCCTTTGGAAACTTTTTAGTCAGCTCGAAAATATCCAGAACCAGCTGATGGGCTTTCTGCCACACATTCAATTGCCGGAAATCAGTCAGTTTTTCATTCACAATTTGATCCTTTCTTAATTGGTTATAGCAAATCGGGAGTCAGCATCCATTCCAGTTCCCATACAGTTTCCCAGCGATGCAGGGACAGGACACTGCATGGAGAAATATGGAGAATGTGTTTTTCATGGTTTTTCAGAAGCAGCAGTGATGCCAGACGGCTTAAGAACGGGAGATGGCCGACAAGCATGATAGCACCGTTCTCGTGTTCAATGATTTCAGCCATCTCTTCAACATCATCATTCGGGTCGAGACCGGGGATAGAAACGATTCCCTGTGCCGGAGAAAGATGTTGTCCAAATATCTGTGCGGTTTCCTCTGCCCTCCTTTTCCCGCTGTGCCGGATCTGGTCAATGCACGGATTCTGTTTCGCGAGAAAAAATGCAATATTTTCTGCCATTTGACGCCCGGCTTCCGTAAGCGGCCGTTCCCGGTCTACAACACCGTCTCCGGCTTCACCGTGGCGGACGAGATAAAGATGGAATTCCCTGTTTTTCATAATGATCACTTTGCATTTAGTATTGAGCAATAAACATTGAACATTTTTTTCTAACCACTTGTTCAATGTTAAGTGTGAAGTTTTCAATGTTCAATGAATTCATTTCATAGAAAAATTCGTTTAGCTTTTATCATGTAGCAATGAACATCGAGTATTGATCTTTAAAACTTACGGATCGTGTATCGAGCAGTGTACGATCCCATTTTTTATGAAATAATGGCCGCCTGAATGACATTTGGGTATTTCACTCAAATATCCCAGGACAGCGAGTGTCTCCAATATAGATTCATCACGATCCTCTTTTGTGATGGCGCCGTCCAGATAGGCCTGGTTGACTGCCGCCTGGATGTTTATTCTATTTTGTGTACATGAACTGTTAACGGTTATTCCGCTGGTTTCCAGGAGCTGCTGATAGGTTGATAAACGTGAAAACATCCTGGATATTGAGAATATGGAAACGATCACACCAACAAGACAAACGGCTATGGTGGCCGTCAACCATTTTTTTTGCACCTTTTTGAAATTTTCCACATTCTCCCATTTATTCTTTCTCCATGCCCATTCATTTCCTTTCCATCCGAGAAGAAACGGGATGAACATACCGATTACCGGTACAAAAGAGAGCAGCGAAATATAGACTTTATTTCCAAGACCCCAGATCCAGGTCAGAGTAAACGCGCTCCAGTTCCAGTGTAGAATTTCAAGCGGAACAAATGTTTCCTCCTCTTTCCAGACAACCGGAGGAGCGGCAGTATTCTCGTTGGATTGTGTGTGTTTAGGTTCTTCATCTTTGATCTCAATCATCTGGCAGAGGGCGCCCGCTTTTTGGAATATGCTTTGAATCCTTCTGGCAGTGATAAAATCCACATTTTTCCTGATTAGAACAGGCCGGCCCGAAAAAAGGCGTTCGATCTTCTCCTTTCCAATTTTAAAATGATCTTCGATCCTCTTCTTTACATCCCCAATCGTATTGCCTTCGATGATTTGACCCGTGAAAACGATTTTATATCTTGCCATGTTCATGTGCTAGATGATTCTCAGTATCATTCATATTGTTTTGAAATTGTCCTGTATGCATCCCGAAAAGGTATTCCCTGCCTGACCAGTTCGTAAACCTTCTCTGTGGCCAGCACTTCATCGGTCATGGCCTGTTCGCATTTCTCTGAATTCACGTTCAGATTTTGTATGACCGCGCTCATTACGGAGAGGCAATCGATTGTCGTTTCGAATGCGTTCATGACCGGCTTCTTGGTCAGCTGGAGATCGCGATGGTACCCGGAGATCAGATTGGCTGTCATGCTTTTCAACTGGAACTCTTGCGAAATCACAACGTGATATTTGGCACGAACGAGTTCCAGGATATCCGGATTTTTTTTCTGGGGCATGATGGAACTTCCCGTGCAGAAAGTCTCCGGAAGCGACATGTATCCCAGCTCCGGTACGGAGAAGAAGATGAGGTCTGCGGCCATTCGGTTCAGATCGATCATGATCTGGCTCAATGTATGAATCAATGTGGATTCGAATTTCCCACGGCTGTTCTGGACGTAGAGCGAATTTTCCTGGATTTGTGTAAATCCGGCCAATTTTGCTGTATACGGACGGTCCACCTCAAGCGGGATACCGTATCCGGCACCGGTTCCGAGCGGGGATTGATCGATCAATTCTTCCGCTGTGTCGAGGAGTTTGAGATTATCTTTCATCGACAGGGAAAATGCATCTGCCCAGAGCCGGACAGAAGAGGCCATCGCCTTCCTGGTGTGCGTGTATCCGGGAAATCGAACTGAGCCGGAAGCTTTGATTAATTGATCCAGGGACCGGTTGAATCGCTGGATCCCTGCTTCGCAGGTCTCGATTCTTTCTTTATAATAGAGCCTCAGGGCGGCGAGAACCTGATCGTTTCGCGATCTGGCTGTGTGTATTTTTTTTCCGAGATCGCCTAACTTTTTAGTCAGATGCATTTCTATGGCAGTATGACCGTCTTCCTGTTCCTCTGTGATTGTAAATTTGTTTTTTCCCGCCAGTTCAATAATTCGATTAAGTTCTTTAATCAGCTTTTCGACTTCTTCGCTTTTTAGAATGCCGATTTTTTTCAGCATGCGGGCGTGGGCAATCGAGGCCATGCAGTCGTATTTTATCAATTGAAGGTCGATTTGCGGGTCCTCTCCGACTGTGAAGTGTTCGATCTGTTTATCGAGAGCCGTTTTCTTTTGCCAGAGTTTCATTTTAAAAAGTTCCTCTCAAAGTAAAAACATAAGACCGGATGGGTTCGAGCATTCTTTCTCTCAGTGTGTATTGGTAGTTGCAAAGGTTTTTACCTTCGATACTGAATTGAATCCGGCCCATTTCCAGGATTGCTCTCCCGTCCATAACGTGCATGGGAACCCTTTCGTCCCCGCTGTAGACTTCGACTTCCTCGATGCGGCTCGAATACCGGTAATCCCATCCTAAAACAAGTTTCCAGAATCGAAGCTGAAGTCCTGTGACGATCCGGTGTTTTGAACGGTATTTAAGGATCTGGCCGGTATCCAGATCAATGGGGTCGATATACGTATAACCGAAAGTTCCTGTGATATGGTTGTCGAAACCGCTGGCCTGTATTTTCATTTCCACACCACTGTTTTTCGCCCGGCTAAGGTTTACAAACTGGAAAGCCTTTAGTTCGTAATTGGATTGAACATCGATCATATTTTTATAGCGGCTCCAGAAATAGGATACATCCACGATAAATTGGGGATTGAAGTTGTTCCAAAACCATTTTAATGGATTATTAATGAAGCCGACCGGTTCGGATTGTATTTGCGGAAAACCAAGAATCTGGCGCGCACCGATTTCATAGCTCCAGACGCGTTCCGCTTTTTTTAAGTTCAGATTTGGCACCACGTGGTAACCCGATGTGGTGATATTGGCGAAGACTTCGGCAATCGAGGGCGCCCGGAATCCGTATCCCCCGGACAGGCGAAAAGAAGTCCCCTCGCTGGGGCGGAAAACCAGGCCAACCCGCGGACTGAGCTGTTGTTCCGAAGCCACATTTTGAACCCAGTGATGGTCGAATCGGGTGCCGGCGGTCAACGCCCATAACGGTGAGAATTTCAATTCGTCCTCAATATAGAGTGAATAATCCTGAACCTGCTGATTTCCGTAAATGATGGCACGTGTGCGGTACAGGGAAATTTCGGTTCCGAATGTGAGGGCATGCTTGCCGATCAGATAATCGAACTGGGCTTCTGTGATCATTCGATCCGTTGTCGCATGGCTGCTGTCATCTTTATAAAAGTTTTTCCAATAACCCCGATACACATTTTCCTTGAGTGTGTAGGCAAATTTTTGATTGACCGCATGCTTGAAAGTGATTGTCAGATTGCTTTTTTCGTATCTGATCCAGTTACCCAGAGCATTGGCAGGGACCTCCATGGGATGGCTCTGGCTCAGCCATTCAATCACATCTCCATGATTGTTGATGGCCCAATTACCGATGATGCTCAGTGTTTTATCGGGAGTCAGATGAATTTTCGTTTTACCGAAAACGTTCCATCTGGATTCGTTTCCGTTCTGCTGATAGCCGCTGGTGCGGTTTCGAACGAATGTGAGAAGCAGGCCCGCTTTTCCGATCTGCCGGCTGTGGGAGAGGCTCATCCGTTCGAAAGAAAGACTGTGATTTGAATCCCATTTCCCCAGTTCGGAAATTCGATAGGTCAGGAAACGGTCAGTCCAGCGCCACTCCGGATAGGCCGGTTCATCGTAAAATCCCCAAGACAATTTCAGGTGCGTCATGGGAGACGTTCCCGGATCTTTGGTGATGATATTGATCATGCCTCCGGAGGCGTTGGATCCGTAAAGTGCGGAGCCGGCTCCCTTGACAACTTCGACGCGTTCCACCTCATCCACAGGAATGGCATCCCAGTGGATCGAACCGCTGTCGCCGCTGATGAAGGGGTGCCCGTCGATCATGAGCAGCACCCGGCTGCCTGCCGACCAGTTGAAACCGGTGGAACCTCTCAAATCGATTTGGCCCCTGATAATACCGAATCCGGGTGTATTCTGCAGCACCTCATCCAACTGCGCGACGCTTCTCAGTTCAATATCGCGCATCGTAATCACATCGATCGATGTCGGAGCATTTTCAATGGGCTGTTTCCGTTTGGTGGCAGTCACGACCATGGTCGGCTGCTGAAGCACGGTAGGTTCCAGCTCAAAATGGAGGTCTGTTTTTGCACCTGCTATGGCCCGCACTGATTTTTTTGAAGATTTTTTATATCCCATCATGGAAGCTTCCACTTCATAGATTCCGGGAGGCAGGTTCACGATCAGGAAGGTCCCATTCGCATCTGCGGAAGTACCGAGAAGAGTGGTTTTTACCATGATGTTAGCGCCGAATAGCGGAGATTTTGTGTTTGCGTCGATAACTGTGCCGGAAATAGAACCTGTGACACTATTGTCCGCGTGAATTCGCATTGGCATCATCATACACACAAAGAGAAGAACAGGCAGAAAATGTCTGCGAATGATTTTAGCTGCTTCCGTAATCATTTTTTTCATCCGTCATTAAAAAAAAGGAACGTTTCGATACACATTGTCGAATGCGGCTTCCATATCGATATTTTCTGTTATGTAATTTCTCACCACCGTTACCGGCGAGGGTTCTTCCTGTGTTTCATAATAGGCCCCGAGTTCTTTTACGCCGAGAAGATGATTTTCAATTTCCGGAAACCAGGCCACAAGTATCCATCCATATTCGCCGGGCTCCAGCATCAGCCTGTAATCGTAATGATCAATGTATCGGGGAATCGTGTCGCTGAAAGTGACGAGATGTGCCAAAACAAAAGAGAACACTTCATCCGGATTCTCGATTCCCTTCGGATATTCCTCCAGCACGGCGATGCGCACTTCTTTGGTTGAGTCCGGCCACGCGCCGGTGAAAGTAATTCTGCCGCTGATTCCGCTGTCCGAAACACTTTCAGCCGATGGACTGAGCCCATGTCCCTTGTAACAGGAAAGAAACAGGATAAACAATCCTAATACATTGGATAAGACAAATATTTTTAATTTCACTTTTTTGCTTTTTTGGTTGTTTTTGAGGTTGTCTTTTTTACTGTTTTCTTATTCTTGAAAATGGCCGAGCCAATGATGCCGCCGATTGTAGCGAATATTGAATTGACAATCAGACTGAAGCTCAGGCCAAAAACAACAAATAACGGAGCGATCTTACCGGCTGAATCGAATTCATCCAAAACCTCTTCGAATTCGGACGGGAGATCATTTCCTGATTCGATGATGCTTCTCAATATTTCCTGACCGGTATTGAGTCCCAGAAATGCCATAAAAAAATAGTTTAACAATGTTCCGAAAAGAGCCCCAAAAAGTCCTGAAAGAAGGCCAATGATGGCCCCTTCTCCCGCCGTAAAAACGTGGGAAGAAGGAAGTTCCCGCCAATAGAGATAAGTTCCGAAAAGACCTCCGCCGATAATCCACATACAACAAAGACAATTACCCATATTAATAATGGGAATCGAGGACAGAACTCCGATGGTCAATCCACCGATCAGAGAGGGTGTCAGTTTGCCCGGTGTTTCTTTCATGCTAATACCTCGCTTTTTTATTCGGGGTTTTAATGAGATCAAATAGTGCCGGGATGATAAAAAATGCTACTGTTCCGCCGATAATGATGCCGGAGATACTTCTGGGGATTAGCCCGACATGGAGGAGGCCGATTTTAGAAAGAATAAATTCCAATCCGGCAGGCAGGGCAGCCCAGAAAAGCCATTTCCAGGAAGGAAGAGCATGGTTTTCCCATTTTTTTAAAAAAGGATACAGGATCGTACCCAGCAGAAAGCCGAAATAGATTCCTGTACATCGCGCGCAGACAGCAAACGGATGGCCGAACAGGTGAAATGAGCGTTCAGCCATTTGATGACAGGTGGCGCCAAAAAACAGCCAAATCAGAGCGCCGGCTTTTTTACCCGTCACGTTTGAATCGCACAGGATCGGTGTAACAACAAAGAGAAAGCACCATACCATTGTAAGCGTTAGTATGAAGCCATAGGTGATTTTATGCTGTGCAAGCACTTTCTGCCGGATTGAATATTGTAGCGGTTCTTTTTTCATATTGTGTGTAATATGATAACAATATTATTAAAAGTCAATCATTTTATTGATAAAATCAATCCAGTGGAACTCTTTTGAATTCAGAACGTTATTATATCAGATTCTAGTAGAAATTTAAATATTTTGAAATAGGGTTCTGATTCCCGGACTGCATTTAACAGCGTGCATCTTTGGATAACACAGCGGATGGAACCCTATTTCTTTTTCCACCCAGTTGCTTCAGTCCTCGAAACATGCTTGACATTGATTTCTCTGAAAAGTATATTCTTATTATCCTGGAAATAGCAATAATCAGATTTTTTCGAATTGAATTGTTTCAATTAAACCTTTTTTTTC
>Ga0315536_1001972_pt1 | contig 10054 bp, 8 predicted proteins | sample SalMarSW160230MG_FD_203093 | JGI IMG/M metagenome (GOLD analysis project Ga0315536, IMG submission 203093) | Salt marsh sediment microbial communities from the Plum Island Ecosystem LTER, Massachusetts, United States - Salt Marsh Sediment SW1602-30 ... | reverse complement strand
GGGATGTCGGTGATCGGGAAGTTGGGCATCGGCTTGGGTGAGGGCGTGTTGGGCAACGGCGGGATCTCGCTGGCCTGGATGTCATGGAGCACGTTGGCGGGCAACCCATTCTCCCGACCGCCGTAACTGCTCCCGGGCGCCCGCGGCCCGAGTAGTTCGCTGACCGTCACCAACCGGTAGCCGTTGGCCTTGAGCACCGGGATGAACTGGTACACCAGGTCGACGGTGCTCGAGTAGGTGTCGTGAAACAGCACCACCGAGCCGGGCCTGATGTAGGTCATCAGCACGGACCGTGTCGCGGCCGTGTTTGAGTCGTTTACCCAATCGAAAGGTATGACATCCCAGAGGATTTCGGCTAGCCCAAACCGGCCGGCGGTCTGGCGGATCGCGGCGTTGGACAGTCCGCCGGCGGGGCGATACAGGTTCGGCGTCTGGCCGGTCGCGGCTTTGATCGCGTCGTTGGCCTTGGAAAACTGGCCAGCGATGTCCTCGGCAGGAATCGTCGTCATGTTGGGGTGTTCCCACGTGTGGCTGCCGATCTCCATGCCCGCGTCGGCGATGCGCTTGGCCCCCGCCGGGTTGGCCGCCACCTTGTTGCCGATCAGAAAGAACGTGGCCTTGGCGTCGTCGTCCTTCAGGATCTCCAGCAGCCGATCGTCGAACGGGCTCGGCCCGTCATCGAACGTCAGGGCTACGCACTTGACCACCGAGCAACTGAGGTCTTCGGCGCGCGTCACATGACCGGTCAGGCCGCCGACCACCAGCACCGCAACTGCCGCCAGCACACCGAAAACGGTGCGCCAATAGCGCCAGGCCTGGCTCTCGGGTCGTTTCGGCACGCTCGAAGCCTACCGGCATTGCGGGTGAAAGCTGGGTGTCGGCTGTGCACACGGGGCGGCAAGAAAGCGTCAAACCCCGCCGTCAGAGCACGCTCGAGCCCAGTCCGGGCCGCAGTCAGCGCGGTCCGGCGATCTCCTCGAGCATCTCGGTGACCAGCGCCGCGATCGGGGACCGCTCGCTGCGCAGCAGGGTGATGTGGGCGAACAGGGGATGGCCTTTGAGCTTCTCGATCACCGCCGCAACCCCGTCGTGGCGGCCCACCCGCAGGTTGTCGCGCTGGGCGATGTCATGGGTCAGCACCACCCGCGAACCCGTGCCCAACCGGGACAACACGGTCAGCAAGACATTGCGCTCCAGCGACTGTGCTTCATCGACGATGACGAACGAGTCGTGTAGTGACCGACCCCGGATATGGGTCAGCGGCAGCACTTCGAGCATGCCCCGGGCAAGTACCTCCTCGAGCACCGCAGGGCTGGCCAATCCCTCGAGGGTGTCGAATACCGCCTGCGCCCAGGGGCCCATCTTCTCGGCCTCGCTACCGGGCAAGTAGCCCAACTCCTGGCCACCCACGGCGTAGAGCGGACGGAACACCACCACCTTGCGCTGTGTCCGCCGTTCCAGCACCGCCTCCAGACCCGCACACAATGCCAGCGCGGACTTCCCGGTGCCCGCTTTACCGCCCAACGACACGATGCCCACCGACTCGTCGAGCAGCAGGTCCAGCGCAACCCGCTGCTCGGCGGACCGACCACGCAGTCCGAACACCTCGCGGTCGCCGCGCACCAACTGGACCCGTTTCGCGGCGGTGACCCGGCCAAGCGCATGGGAGCTACCACCCAGCAGCCGAACGCCGGTGTGACAGGGTAGGTCCCGAGCTTCGGCCGAGTCGATTTCGCCGTCGGCAAAGAGCGTGTCGATATCCTCTGCAGCGGTCTCGATCTCGGCCATCCCCGACCATCCGGAGGCCACCACGTCTTGCGCGTGGTATTCGTCGGCGGCCAGGCCCACCGCGGCAGCCTTGACCCGGAGCGGAATATCCTTGCTGACCAACGTAACTCGCCTGCCTTCGGCGGCGAGGTTGGCGGCACAACTCAAGATCCGGGAATCATTGTTGTCGGTGCGGAAGCCGGCGGGCAAGACGGCCGGGTCCGTGTGGTTGAGTTCAACGTGAAGCGTACCGCCTTGCGTTCCAACGGGAATGGGCTGATCCAGCCGTCCGTGCTCGAGCCGAAGATCGTCGAACAGCCGCAGGGCCTGACGGGCGAACCAGCCCAGCTCGTGGTGATGGCGTTTGGCCTCCAGTTCGCTGATCACCACTAGCGGAACCACCACCTCGTGCTCGGCGAACCGGCTGCACGCCCAGGGATCGGACAACAGCACGGACGTGTCGATCACGTAGGTCCGGATATCGGTCACGTAGCGCTCCTCGAGCGGGATGAGCCCGCGCGGACCCGCACGAGCATGTTTGCGGGAGCCGCAGCACCAGGACCGGGGCCGGTCCTGCCGTAGTGATGACGGAAGGTGCCGCCCTGGCAGCAGAGGATGTCGCTGGCCATCGACAACGACGCTACTCTCGTGGCCGCTCGGCCGCCGCGCAGGCGCGCCGAGGCCAGTTCGGCCGGGATGACCGGCGTGTGCCGGTGGGTGCCAGTCCGGGTTAACCGATGACGAATTGCTTCAGCGCAGGCTCGTCGGCCAAACCCCATGCGATGATGCGGTCGGAGATCGCGTGCCGCAACTGTTCTGGGCCGAAGATGCCCGCGTCGGCGACGTTTTGCACCTTGTCCTGGTAGGCGTCGATATCCGCGCCGACGACATCGAGATCGGCCGCGCGGGCAGCGATCGCCGCGATCGCCTCGTCGCGGGTGTAGTCGAGGCAGTGCGCAACCAGGTTCGCGAAGAACTCTTCGTGCCGCACTTCGTCCCGCGCGATCCGGTCGATGAGTCCGGCCAAGATGGGCTCCTCGAGCTGCGCGGCCAGGTTGCGGCAGAAAACGGCGTGGGTGCGCTCGGTGAACGCCATGTACACCAGGGTTTCGACCTGCGTGTACGTGTCGCCGCGATAGCCCTTCATGACGTGCTCGACGCGGGCCTCTTCGTTGGCGGTGGGGTCGACCTCCCGGGTCACCACCAGGTACTCCCGCAGCGCGATGGCGTGCAGGTGCTCCTCCGCGGTCCACCGGCCCAGCCAGCGACCCCACCACTCCTCGAGGATGAAGTGCTCGACGAGCTCGCGGTGATGTCCGGCAAGGTTGTCCTTGAGCAGCAGCAGGATCTCGCACGCGTCGGTGAAAACCTTGGGCAGGGTCACCTGGGACGGATCCCAATCGCGTCCGCCGAGGAAGGCGAAATTCTCGCCCCGCTCGAACGGTACGTAGTCATGAGCGAACCAAATGTCCTCGGTGTTGAGGTGGCGATCCATGTTCGCCTCGACGACCGGCTCGAGTTCCAGGGTCAGCGCATTAGCGACAGGTTTCTGTGCCATGAGGTAACTGTAACCCGCGGACACAGGTTCGTGAAATCGCCTTTCCGTGTCGCGGGCAATTGGTGACTTTGGTCCTTTCGCCAGGCTAGCGGCCGACCAGCGCCCAGTCTTCGAGGCCCTCGTAGAGCGGGAAATCCCTGGCCAGCTGCGTCACCCGGTGCCGTAGCGCGGACAGATCCGCGGCGGTGCCGGCGGCGAGCGCCGTGGCGAGGATGTCGGCGACCTCGGTGAACTCGGCGTCCCCGAAACCGCGGGTGGCCAGCGCCGGCGTTCCGACCCGCAGGCCCGAGGTCACCATCGGGGGCCGGGGGTCGTTGGGGACCGCGTTGCGGTTGACCGTGATACCGATCCCGTGCAGCAGATCCTCGGCCACTTTGCCGTCGAGCGGGGAGTCACGCAGGTCGACCAGGACCAGATGGACGTCGGTACCCCCGCTGACCACCGACACACCGGCCTTGGCGACCTCGGGGGCCGACAGCCGATCGGCGATGATGCGGGCACCCGACAGCGTGCGGCGTTGGCGATCGGCGAACTCGGGGGTGCCGGCAATCTTGAGCGCGACGGCCTTGGCCGCGACGACGTGCATCAGCGGCCCGCCCTGTTGACCGGGGAAAACGGCCGAGTTGATGGACTTGGCGTACTCCTGCTTGCCCAGGACCATGCCGGAACGCGGCCCGCCGAGCGTCTTGTGCACGGTCGTGGACACCACGTCGGCGTGCGGCACCGGCGACGGGTGCAGGCCCGCGGCGACCAGGCCCGCGAAGTGCGCCATGTCCACCCACAGCTTGGCGTCGACCTCATCGGCGATCGACCGGAACGCCGCGAAGTCGAGAATCCGCGGATACGCCGACCACCCCGCGATGATCACCTTGGGGCGGAACTCGAGGGCCTTGGCCCGCACCGCGTCCATGTCCACCAAATGCGTCGTCGGATCCACACCGTAAAAGCCGGTCTCGTACAACTTGCCGGAGAAGTTGAGCTTCATGCCGTGGGTAAGGTGGCCGCCGTTGGCGAGGTCGAGCCCAAGCAGCCGCTCCCCCGGCGTCATCAGCGCGTGCAGCACGGCGGCGTTGGCCTGCGCGCCCGAATGCGGCTGTACGTTGGCGAAGTCGGCACCGAACAGCTCCTTGGCCCGGTCGCGGGCGATGTTCTCCACGACATCGACGTACTCGCAGCCGCCGTAGTAGCGCCGGCCGGGCAGCCCCTCGGCGTACTTGTTGGTCAGCACGCTGCCCTGGGCCTGCAGCACCGAGCGCGGCACGAAATTCTCGGACGCGATCATTTCCAGGGTGTCCCGTTGCCGGTGCAGTTCCCTGTCCAGCAACTCGGCGATATCGGGGTCGACCTCGGCGAGCGGGTCCGACATCACAGAGGCGGTGCGAGCGTCAGGTGCAGCAGTCACGGGCGCCAGTCTATCCAGCGGCACTATTAGCCAGCCCAGCCGTCACGCAGCCGCGCGCTCCTGCAAGACTGGCACCATGCCGCGGCTTAGCGAGCCGAGCCCGTATGTGGAGTTCGACCGGAAGCAATGGCGTGCGCTTCGTATGTCGACGCCGCTGGCCCTCACCGAAGAGGAACTGGTCGGGCTGCGCGGCCTGGGCGAGCAGATCGACCTGCTCGAAGTCGAAGAGGTTTACCTGCCGCTGGCCCGGCTGATCCATCTTCAGGTCGCCGCGCGGCAGCGGCTGTTTGCCGCCACGGCGGAATTCCTCGGCGAACCGCAACAGAACCCGGACCGCCCCGTGCCGTTCATCATCGGGGTAGCCGGCAGCGTGGCGGTCGGCAAGTCCACGACCGCGCGTGTGCTGCAGGCACTGTTGGCCCGCTGGGATCATCATCCGCGAGTGGACCTGGTCACCACCGACGGCTTCCTGTACTCGAATGCCGAGCTGGATCGGCGAAACCTCATGCACCGTAAAGGGTTTCCGGAAAGCTACAACCGCCGGGCGCTGATGCGGTTCGTGACCTCGGTCAAATCCGGTTCCGAATATGCATGCGCGCCGGTGTATTCACACCTGAAATACGACATCATCCCCGGGGCTAAACACGTGGTCCGCCATCCCGACATTTTGATCCTCGAGGGCCTCAACGTCCTGCAGACCGGTCCGACCCTGATGGTTTCGGACCTGTTCGACTTCTCGCTGTACGTGGACGCCCGGATCGAAGACATCGAGCAGTGGTACGTATCGCGCTTCCTGGCCATGCGTACCACCGCGTTCGCGGACCCGGAATCACACTTCCACCACTACGCGGCCCTCAACGACACGAAAGCCGTCGCCGCCGCACGCGAAATCTGGCGGTCCATCAACCGCCCAAACCTGGTCGAGAACATTCTGCCGACGCGTCCCCGCGCCACCCTGGTGCTGCGCAAAGACGCCGACCACTCCATCAACCGGCTCCGGCTGCGCAAGCTTTAGTCGATGCGGGAAACCTGCGACGCCAAACGACGCACGCCCAGATACTGCAGTCCGGCGAACGCCGCGGTGTACACACCGGTTGCCAGCGTCACGGCGACGCCGATGGCGGTCATGGGCACCGCTTCGGCGGCCACGAGCGCGGCCAGGGTGTAGACCACGTTGGCCGCGACGACGCCCATCCCGGCGCGGCGCAGGTTCGGCAGCGCCGCGAGGCTGAACACCATCAGGCCGTAGAGCACGAAAAAGGCGCCCAGGGCGTACTCCTGGCCCGATGCCAGGCCGGTCAGCGACGAAAGCGGGTCTGCCACGAATGCGATCGCCAGACCGCACAATCCCGTCAACGTGGCATCGGCACGCATGAGAAAGCGCAGCAGCGAGTCGGTCGAGTCGTAGAGGGGGCGGGGGGTGATACCGGATACAGCGGGTACAGAGGTCATGTGATTGCTCCTCACGATGGCGAATTGGGTCGAACGGTCTGAGCGTGCCCCCGGGGCACTGCCACCTCGACTCGTGGCACTGCCAACTACTGCCACGCAGGGAATGACCTGTTATTTCTTCCGGCTATTCCCGTCGACGGTCCCCACCACCGAAGGGTGTCCGTAAATGTGGGGTCCGTGTCCGGATCGCATCGCCGGGGCCGCGACACATAACCGGTGGTGAAGACTCGCCGAAGCCGCTCGCAATGGCTTATGCCTCGCCGGCGGCGAGGGGCGCCTTACTCGCTGGGAACCGGGACCCGCCCGCGCAGATCGGCGACGATGAGCCGTCCCGCGGCGTTCTGCACCCGCCTTCGAATTACTTGCCGTATCTGCGGTGCCGCATGCTGTAGGCGCGCAGCGCGCGCAAGAAATCCACCCGGCGGAACGCCGGCCAGTGCGCTTCGGTGAACCACATCTCCGAGTACGCGCTTTGCCACAGCAGAAACCCGGACAGGCGTTGCTCACCCGACGTGCGGATCACCAGGTCCGGGTCGGGTTGCCCAGAGGTGTAGAGATTCTCGGAGATCGCGTCGACGGTCACCGCGTCGATGAGATCTTCGGCGCTCGCACCGTTGGCAAGTTCTTTGCTCAACAACGCGCGTACCGCGTCGACGATCTCCCGGCGTCCGCCGTAGCCAACGGCAACGTTGACGTGAAACGGGGCCACGACCGGTGTCGACTTCACCGCGCCGCGCAGCCGCCGGGCAGGTTCCTCGCCGAGCAGCTCGAGATCCCCGACGGTGCGCACGCTCCAGCCGTTGGGCGGCGCGCAGATCTCTTCGACGACGTCGGTGATGATCTCGATGAGTCCGGCCAACTCGGTGGGATCGCGCTGCAGGTTCTCGGTGGACAGTAGGTAGACCGTGGTCATCTCGATGCCGGCTTCCTGACACCAGCGCAGCATCTCGGCGATCTTGGCGGCCCCCATCCGGTAGCCGTAGCTGACGTCGTCGTAACCCGCATCGCGCGCCCACCTCCGGTTGCCGTCGCACAGGACCGCGATGTGGCGCGGAAGCTGCGACTTCGAGGCGGCGAGCCCCTGCTTCAACCGCAACTCGTAGACGCGATACAGCGGCTCTTTGAGGCGGGGCGGGATAATTTCCACGAAGATTCACCCTACTGTGAGCTGCAACAAATTCTGGCTTGCGTTTCCGGGATGTCACCGCCAGCGCAACGCCATCCCGCGAGGATTCCCGGCTACTGTTGGTGATCAGCAGCCCCGGCTGATTTCCCGACTTGCAGGACAAGGCAACAGGAGACATGAGCAGCCAGACCAGGACGTCCGTCAACCCGGAGCCCGAATCCGACGCACTCGCGCCAGGCAATACCGTCGAGGAGCTCGTCGAGGGTGCCGCCCAGGTTCTGGGCAAGCCCCGCATGCGCGGCTGGATTCACTTCTACTCCGCGTGGCTGGCGATCGTCTGCGGCGCGACCCTGGTATCGGTCTCGTGGGCGGTCGCGTCGCCCCGCGCCGGCCACTCGACGCTGATCTACGCCGCGGCCACGGTGGCGATGTTCACCGTCAGCGCCACCTATCATCGCGTGCAGTGGAAATCCGTGGTCGCGCGGAATCGGATGAAGCGACTCGACCATTCGATGATCTTCGTGTTCATCGCCGGGAGTTATACGCCCTTCGCGCGGCTGGCGATGCCGCAGAGCACCGGGGTGACGGTGCTGTGGATCGTCTGGGGGGGCGCGCTGGCCGGCATCTTGCTGAAGGTCTGCTGGCCCGCGGCGCCGCGCTGGGTGGGCGTGCCGCTGTATCTGCTCCTGGGCTGGGTGGCCGTGTGGTACGCCCCGACGATCATCCACGTCGCCGGCGTGGCCGCGATGGTGCTGCTGGCCGTCGGCGGTGTGTTCTACAGCATCGGCGGCGTGTTCTACGGGTTGCGCTGGCCCGATCCCTGGCCGCGGACGTTCGGCTATCACGAGGTCTTTCACGCCTTTACCGCGGTCGCGGCGATTCTGCACTACATCGCCATGTGGCTCGCGGTCTTCTATGTCGGCCACCCGGCCTGATGGCGCGCTACAGCTGGGTGACGTCGGATGCGGACCAGTAAGCCTTCATCGCGGCGATCTTTCCGCCGTCGTCGAAGACCATGACGTCGATCGGCTCGATGACCATCCGATGCTCGCCGATGGTCACGGTCAGCCGGAATTGGAAAGCCGCCTCGTTTCCGGCCACCCGAAGCGACACCAGCTCGCATTCGCGCTGCGCATCGTTGATCGCGGAGTAGAAGCCGTGGATCGCCTGGCGCCCGATGTGCACCTCACCCCCCACCGGATCCTCAACGCTGGCGTCATCGGCGTACAACTCGACCAAGTCGTCGGCGCTGCCCTTGGCGACGAGTTCGATGTAGCGGTTGACGGTGTCGGTGATCTCGGCGGCATTCGGCATATGACGCAACGCTACTACCCGGGACTACCCGGGCACACCGAGGGCCGCCGCCAGTTCCGTTGCGCTGGTTACCGGTAGGTCGCAGCTTCGGCCACGGCACACGTAGGCGGCGTCGGCATCGGCCACCCGGCCCCGGCCGACCAGCAGCGCCGACGAATCCGTCTCGCCGCCCACGACAATCGCCCCACCGGGCGCCAACCGGCGCGCCTCGGCCAGCAGCGGCGACCGCGACGGGTTACAGGCGACCGCGACCTGCAACGGTCCGCGGACCGCGGATTCAGCGACGGCCAACCAGTGCCCCGCCGAGCGTGGCGCACGGTCCAGCAGCACGGAATGGGCGCTGAGCGCGTCGGCCGCCGCCCTCAGGTACCGCTCGGCGCGGTCGCCGTCGACCATGTGAGCCGCAGTCAGCAGCGCCTCGGTGATCGACGACGCTCCCGACGGAGTCGCCCCGTCCAGCGGGTCGGCGGGCCGGAGCACCAAGGGTTCGGCATCGTCGGCGGTGTCGAACCAGCGGCCGGGCCGCTGCGGGTCGGCGAAGTGCTGCAGCGCGGTGTCCAGCAGTTCGCTCGCCGTGGTCAGCCAGTTCTCGTCGCCCGTCAGCTGGTACAGGGCAAGCAGTCCGGTGCTCAGCATCGCGTGATCCTCGAGGATGGCGGCGCCGTCGCCGGCCACCCCGCCCAGGCTGGTGCGTCGCAGGCGACCGTCGACCACGTGCAAGCCCAGCAGCGCCCGCGCACAGCGGCGTGCGGCTCGGGCCAGATCGGGCTCCCCCAGAGCCACGCTGGCTTCGGCCAGCGCGGTGATGGCCAGCCCGTTCCACGAGGTGACGACCTTGTCGTCACGTCCGGGCTGGGCCCGCGTGCGCCGGGCGGCCAGCAACGCGGTCCGGATGCGCTCCAGCCGCTGCGGGTCGTCCGGGTCAGCGGGCGCCTGCAGCACCGAGGTGCCGTGTTCGAACGTGCCGGACTTGGTGACCGCGAAAACCTTTGCGGCCCAGCGGCCGTCATCCACGCCGAGCACTTCGGTCAGCTGCCCCGGCGTCCAGACGTAGGTCGAGCCCTCGCGGCCTTCGGCGTCGGCATCCAACGAGGACGTGAACATGTCCCCGTCGGCCAGGTCGTCGAGCAGGAACCGCGCGACCCGGGCGGCGACCCTGCGCGCCAGCGGATCTCCGGTACGCCTGGCCCAGTGCGCGTATGCGCGCAGCAGCAGCGCGTTGTCGTACAGCATCTTCTCGAAATGCGGTACCACCCATGCGTTGTCGACGCTGTACCGGGCGAAGCCCCCGGCGAGTTGGTCGTACATGCCACCCCGGGCCATCGCGTTGCCGGTGCGCGACACCGCCTGCAGCGCCGCCGGTGACCCGGTGCGCTCGTAGTTCCGCAACAGAGCCTCGAGCAGCGCCGACGGCGGGAATTTGGGCGCGCCGCCG
>Ga0315536_1001969_pt1 | contig 10061 bp, 11 predicted proteins | sample SalMarSW160230MG_FD_203093 | JGI IMG/M metagenome (GOLD analysis project Ga0315536, IMG submission 203093) | Salt marsh sediment microbial communities from the Plum Island Ecosystem LTER, Massachusetts, United States - Salt Marsh Sediment SW1602-30 ... | reverse complement strand
CGGATGGGATAATGCATTAAATGGACAAACTGCAGGGACGACCTACCAGGAAAGTATCGTGTTTACCATTCCAGGAGAATATTATTTTGTCGCAAAAGCACAAGTTGATCAAATCTATAAAAACGTCCTTAGACCAGATATCTATGGTAATAATCCATATTTAAGGCTTATAAAAGAACGGACGAATGATTCATACCATGAAGTAATTCAGGGGACCGATGGCACTGAAGAAATCTTTGGACAAACCTGGTGGTACAGCCCGATCATCCATGTCACGGTAACACCAGAAAACGAAGCACCCAATAAACCAAATCAACCAAGTGGACCAGCTTCAGGAAAACCAGGTTCACTGTACCTATACCGGACCAGTACAATTGATGCGAATGGGGATTCAGTGTACTATCTATGGGATTGGGGTGATGGTACGCAAAGCGAATGGCTCGGACCGTTTGCCTCAGGAGCCCAAGCAAGTGCTCAGAAGTCCTGGAATGCTACAGGGGATTATAGCATAAAAGTAAAATCGAAAGATACCTATGGCGCTGAGAGCGACTGGTCAGATCCATTACCGATTACCATGCCGACCAGCAAGAATGCACCGATACTGTCGCTTCTTGCACAGTTCCTTCATAATCTATTGCAGTTCCTTCAGAATCTCTTGAAATAAAACCTGAAAAGAGACAATCAAACCAATTAAATGTTCCAGATATAGAATGGAATCGCATGTTACTGATCTCTGATCTTTTCTTTTTTTATTTAAGATGATCGAATCAGTGTAAAAACATTTAATAAGGGTCATTATATCAAAATTCCTCAACTATAGATACGGTGGAGTAATTATGACACATACAAAAGTGATATCTACCGAAAAAATAAGTTTTGATGATGCGTTAACGATTGCGAAGAAAGGTTCCCATTGTGGTATGTGTAGATTTGATTTCCTTGGAACCGGTCTGTGCCCATCTGGTAAAAAATATGGGTTTGTCGCGTATTGGCCCCAGGGACGTATGGAGATTTTTAAATCGTTGATGTCCGGGAAGGTAAAACCAACAAAGAAGCTTATTGAGATTGCGAATTCCTGTACCCTGTGCGGCATCTGTGATAAACAATGTAATTTTGCAACGCAATTACGACCAGAGAAAGTTGCGAAGGCATTGAAGGAATATACTGATCATCTAAATGAGAGTGAATTCCAGGATGTTACTGAGGATGATATCATAAAAGGGCTTCGTGAGATTGTCGGGGAGAAATGGGCGACAAATGATCCTGTCATTATCTCTTCATATTACAACACGATAATTCATCCAGATTCTGAATTAAATTTTTATGTGGTGATGCCAGAAAACGCAGACCAGATATCAAAGATTATTAAATTCGCTAATCAACATAACGTGCCCTTTATGCCACGGAGCGGTGGAACACTTTTATCCTGCGCTACTCCAACCGTTTTATCAAAAGCGGTTTGCCTTGACCAAGGAATTATCATTGATCTTCTACGATTAAAAAAGCTTGAGGTTGATGCGAAAAGTTGTACCGCGACGGTGGGTGCAGGGATCACTGCTTTTGAATTACAAAAGGAAGCGTATAAGCATAAATTACGGGCGAATCTTGCTGAAGCAGGGGCCCATGTCTGTGCGAATATTGCCTCAACAGGTATTACTAGCACCTGGCAAAATAGATACGGTTGGGCAGCTGATAATTACATAGATGTTGAAGATCGTTGATGACAAAGGTACTGTTAGACATAATAGTGACATGGACATAAAGAATCCTTATACGACTGAGCGTGGATTTACTGACATAACACTGAGCCCACCGGGGATAATCACTGAAAGTACGGTGAAACTTCATCCTATTGCTGAAGATGAGGATGTCGTACTTGTTCCCTTTGAACATCTAAAAGATGCGCTCAGCATGATAATGAAACTTGCACGGCGTAATGTAGGTGCATCATTAATCGTTCTTTCTCGTAAATATCTTTCAGAGTTTTTATGCCCAACAAACCAGATTGCGAAAGACTTTGAATATATCTGCAAGAACTATCTGAAGCTCAATTACGTAGTAGATGTGATTGGAAATAAAGACGATAAAAAAATTGTAGAGGAAATGGCAGAGTGTACAATCGATAAATCGATGATGAAAACACTCATATTGGGTGCTCCAAAACTTGCCTCATTAAAAGACAGTGAATTTATGAAGGTACTTTCCGAGGAAAAAAACCCCTGCAAAGCAATTTTTGCCGGTCCGATGAGAAAACACCTGGAAAAAGGTTTAGATGCATCTCCAGAGCAGATAGCCAAGGTTTTTGATACGGATCTCCAGGAGTTCTTTACGAAGGTCTATTCTAAACCTGAGATGACCGATATTATCTGGCTTCATTCATTTAGAATTCTTCCCTCTCGGCTGATGAGACAACGATTGTTTTTTGCTCAAGCAGGAATGATATGGGCTGCTGATGAAGATAAAATTTTAAAACTCGTCGATATGTTATCAAAAGTATGTGACAAATACAAACTAGAGCATATGCTTGGGTTTATTCTTCCCATGGATGATGGAAAATACGCATTTTTTGAATATGATTATTATTATGATCATAATGACCCCGATGCAACCATGCGAGTCAGCCAGGCGCTCATTGAGACAACGGAAAACTGTTTAGTGATGGGTGACATTCTGATGGTTCTGAACTATTTGTTTAAAGGACTCTATAGGAAAGAACACGTTCTATATCCGATACCAAAGGGAATTTCAAATGAAGACCTCGCTCTGTTTAGAGAACTGCTTGAGAATATTCTAGGGGAGAAATTCAAATGGTAAAATTTCTTTCACAGGAATGGAACGAGCTGAGCAAAGAATATATCCTTAAAAAACTCGATCCAGAAAAAGATCTAAAAAATGTGACCACGTCATTACTTGCCGTTATCGAGCATGTCCCTCCAAGTGATTCAATAATGAATTTTTACTTGGACCTTAAGGATGGAAAATTAATCGACTTTATCGTTAATACCGGTGATACTTTTAAAGGGAAAGAACCTGTTTTTACGGTGACCGGGAACTATGGCACCTACAAAAGTATTCTTAAAGGCGAGATGAGCATGGCAGTCGCCCTTCTAAAAGGGAGATTAAAACTGAAAGGCAGTAAGTTGAAAGCGTTACAGATCATAAAACCACTTGATGGTGTCATCCTGTCTTTGAAAGAAGCAACAGATGAATTTGAAGCATAAAGCACCGTTTTAATACAATAAAGAGAAATCAACCTCGTTGTTTTCTTTAAAACCATATCCCTAAAACACCTACTTACAAAATCAGTATCGAACCTCCCATTATCAGTGAATTACACCTGGGAAAAATAACCAAAACGTGATAGAAAGACACAACCTATCTACTAAAATACTAGTAATAAATTACCCAACTAAAGGTCAAGGATATGCGAAGAGGTATTGTAATCGTTGGAATCATCATTTGTGTAGCTGGCACATTCCTAGGGATAATCGGCTCATTTTTATTCGCAGATACCATGAAACAATATCTGGGATCTGATCTAGCGGATTTATTTGGATTATTATCAGTTATTGGCTTTTTTTCATTCTTCATTGGAATGCTGCTTTCAATCATAGGTGCGCTATTAAAAAGGAAAAAACCTAAAAAAACCAAATCGCTTCCGTTTTCACGTTACTATAATTATTGAGGTTATTTCTTAAAAAATAAATCCTTCGAAAGCATAGGTTTTTCGGCTAATTAACCATGTTAAATATAATATTACGCCCGCACCGGGATATCAACGTCTAAATGACGTCACTTATTATGGTGTCCTATCTGTTGGTTAGAAATGATATCTGAAATCTTCGAATCGTTTTTCTAAAAATCATCTTCCAATTTTCATTGATTTTTCTTTTGGGCTTTTCACTTTTGTACTTAATTCCCTACGGGGGATCTAGACCCTGTCATTTTCTATTTTTTATCATTTGAGAGGCTGTCCAATAATTATTCTCCTGTCCCAACAGGAGAAGCATTTATCAAATGATACGTGATATCAGGAGCAGGACAGGAGAGATATGGCATTAAGGACAGATAGAATTGGACCGTCGTGGCTGTTTCCACCACGGATCACGGATTTTATACCAGAGGATCACATCTGCAACTTGGTTGTTGCTGTAGTGGGCTCTCTTAACGTCTGGAGTATAGAAAAGAAGTACCGATGTCAGCCTGGTCATCCTGCGTATCCTCGACGTATGCTACTTCGATTGATGGTTCAAGCAGCGATTGACGGGATGTTTTCTTCAAGGAAAATTGATCGGTTAGCGCAAGAGAATGTGATCTATATGTATCTTGCAGGAAACGCGAAACCTGATTTCAGAACATTGTGTAACTTCCGTAGGGAACACAAAGAGTTGATTGAGACGGTGTTCAAGAAAACTGTTCTGATCGCGAAAGCAGCCGGGGTACTTCAGCTTGGTCATCTATCGACCGATGGGACGAAGGTGAAAGCGAACGCGTCAAACCAGTACACGTTAAGTAAGGGGGAGCTTGAAACGATCCGTCGGATCATCGAACAAGGTATTGCCGTGGATGAAGAGGAGGACCGGTTGTATGGTGACCGTCGTGGTGATGAGCTACCACCGGAGTTGAACACGCAGGAGAAGATCCGCAGGAAGATCAAAGAAATCGAGGAGATGGAGGGGAAACCGTTGAAACAGGCTGCAAAGAAGATACTACGTCAGCATCTCGGTGGTAGTCAACAGCAGAAGACGCAGGTCATTGGGAAAATCAAGAACGCTGAACAGAAGCTCATGATGAGTGGTCAGAAGGTGGTTAGTTTAAGTGACCCTGAGGCACGGTTCATGGTGAATAAGAAGAAACGGATAGAACTTTCGTATAATCCTCAGATCACGGTGGATCATGGCTCTGGGATCATTGTTGCTAATGATGTCACGCAGGACTGCATTGATCGTGAACAACTACAACCGCAGATGGAGAAAACAGAGGAAAACCTTGGAGAACTCCCCAAGGGTCTAAAGATGAGTTGGGATAATGGGTACTATAGCGGTCAAAACCTGCACTATTTGGAGGAGAAAGGGGTTGATGGATACATTCCAGACGGTGAACAAGCTACTGCGATGAAAGGAAAACAGGTGCCTGATGACCCGTACGCCAAAGATCAGTTCATCTACGATGAGACGCAGGATTGCTTCATCTGCCCTCAGGGCAGAATGCTCACCAGAAAAGGCGAGTACATCCACAACGGTAAACCGGTGTATGCGTATTATGGTGCACCCTGCGAAAGCTGCCTTGTCAGAGCAGTATGCGCTGGTGAAAACCGATGGAAGATGATCACCAGTTACGGGTTTGAAGGTGAACGACAACGGATGGCTGTAAAAATGCGGTCAGAAGAAGGGAAAGAAGAGTACAGGAAACGAAGTGAAACTGTCGAATGGCCGTTCGGTGACATCAAGCAGAACTTTGGGTTACGGGAGTTTCTCACCCGAGGACTTCAAGGAGTGAGAACTGAACATAACCTGGTATGTATCGGTCATAATCTGAAAATACTTTGGAAGAAGTTGGATGGAAAGATTACGACGTTGGAAAAAAAGAAAGACATGAGAGTAATTTTATCATCAAATACGAGTAGTGTCTTAGATATCTGTTCAAAGTGTATCAAAAAAATCCCGCAAAAGTTGAATTGTTAGACGGCCTCTTGAATCATACAAAACATGAGTCTTAAAACCGTATTACTGCTTCTTCGATACATGAATTGTAATGATTGATTTTATAAAGCGATTGATGTTCATGGATTTGTTAGTGATGGGGTGACGTAATGTCAACTTTTGGAGAACGTGTCAAAAAAGCATGGAAAAATATTAACGAGATAAAACCGAAAAACGAAAACAAACAGGTTAAAAAATGAGTTAAAACAGCATCAATGCCTGTGTTTCTAAACATATGTTTTTAAAGAAGCAATTGTTTTAAAATAATCTTAAGACGAGGAAAATGATATGAAAAAAGGTTCTCTCATTCAGGCGCGATGGCTCAATGAGCGCCCCTTTGCCTGTGGGAATCCAGGTTGTAACGAATCTTTTCGTACCGAAAATGAACGTAATAGGCATAGGACAATTTGTCCCTACCGACCAAAATCGAATGATCGAATTTTTATTTAAATGTGAGTTAGAACCGTGTCAATGCTCCTGTGGTTTCTTAGGATAATGTTTGCTTCTAAAATTTTTACCATTTTTCTTCCTAAAAAAGAGATGTGGGCGATATAATCGTCCTTGTTGTTTCCCTTATCTCAATTCCTTAGAGTTTTTTTCTGAGAGTTTATGTCACTCATAGACTCTGGAACGAAGGACTTGATTGCATGGTTTGAAGTCGCTTGCATGGCCAACGGTCGTTTTCTTTGCCCGTTGCTGTTCTTTGCTTCCCTGTGTCCTTTCCGAACGTTGTCGGATGATAGTAGTATGCAGTAGGCAGTATATATCATTGCGCACAAAGGCATATAAATGTGTAGTGTTATTACATGTTTGTGTAAAATATGGAGAAAAGATTGCGAATGAATAATTCAGTAGCACTTCTCAACTCAGAGGTAAAGAAATGATTCTCAAGAAAACATGTGAGATGTGTAACAATAAATTTCATCTCAACGAGCATCAAATGGGGCTCGTCTTCAATGACAAATTTTTTATCTGCCAGGACTGTCAGAAACATACGTCGAATCAGGAGATCATGGAATGGACACAAGGCGTCATGCGTCGGCTTGAATTTGGGATGCCAATATCGTTGTGGTTGATTAACGAGCAGAATAAAGATAAACAGCCGTTTATTGGCACTTAAATAAAAAATCTCTCGAAAGAAACTGTTGGGTATTCTCTAAGACCATCGAGATTTGCCATATTTTGGGTCCAAATCCCCCTTTTCTAATTTTACGGAGGTAAACGGCATGTCTATTTAAGCCATACTTCTGTATAGTATAAAATCCAACTATATCCAGAATTAACACAATAACAGTAACGATAATAACGAATCTTACAAAGAGACTTATCTTCATTGATTTTACACTCCTTTACTGACGACTATATTTTGATATTTATTCTTAAAGATTATTGGAAAAATATGCAGGGGACGAGATGTGAACACCAGGACTTTTCGTATAAAAAATCATTGTGTTAAAACCGTGCCAATGCTTGTCCGTTAATGTTATATAAAGATTTCTGTTTCTATCTTTTAGGTACGTTTTTGACTGTTTTTCTCCTGTGGGGATTTAACTCAGGGTCTATACCCCCTCCTGCGGCACTTTGAACATTTTTTCTCCTGTTGGACGGCCTAAAATTGAATACCGACTTGCGGCTCTATTACCTTGAGTTAGGTGCCCGCCCCGCAACTTCTTTTTATATGAGAATCTTGAAAAATTATATCATATTATGATAAACAAAAAAGATTTTCCCATATGGTATTTCACTCTAGGTCCTTATTCTATACTTGGGAACAAATCTCTATCTATATCTTCTCTTTTTTATTATTAATTTACACGAACACATGAGTAATAATAAATTTGAACTTTTTATATAGCATTAAAACGAGTGAATGCTGATAACAACATTTAATAGGGGATTTCCATATGAAAAAATCTGAAGTTTAATAAATTAGGGGAAAAAAATGGCTAATAATAAAGTAATTACATTGAAGAAAACTGGTTTAGAAGACGCAGTTGCTATCGCAAGGAAAGGTACTCATTGTGGAATGTGCAGAATCGATTTTCTTGGATCCGGTCTCTGCCCATCAGGGAAAAAACATGGTTATTTAGCGTACTGGCCTCAAGGACGTATGGAATTAGTGAAACACTTATATGAAGGTCGAATCAAGCCGACAGAAAAACTCCTTGAGATTGCGAATTCCTGTACTCTGTGTGGTATCTGTGATAAGCAGTGTAATTTTACCACACAATTACGACCGGAGAAAGTTGCAAAGGCGATAAAAGATTACGTCAATAATCTAGATAAGAGCGAATTTCAGAATGTTCCGGAGGATGATATTCTCCGTGGATTACGTGAGATCGTCGGAGACGAGTGGGCAACAAACGATCCAAATATTATCGTCTCATATACGAGATCAATAATTCCTCCAGATGTAGAATTGAATTATTATATTGTCATGCCAGAAAGCACTGAGCAGGTATCAAAAATCATCAAATTCGCAAATAAACATAATATTCCTTTCATGGCGCGAAGTGGCGGAACAACGTGTTCAGTCACCGCGTCATACGTTTTAATAAAAGCTTTTAGCCTGGATCACGGTATTGTTATCGATCTTTTACGACTTAAAAAACTTGAAATTCATCCTGAAAGTTCTACAGCAACTGTTGGTGCAGGAGTCACCACGTTTGAACTCCAAAAAGTAGCCTATACTCATAAATTAAGAGTGCTTGCTGCAGAGGCAGGGGCTCATTATTGTTCCAATATTGCAACCACCGGCATCATTTCTACATGGGGAAATAACTATGGTAGTTTTGCAGATAATTTTGTTGATGTCACTCAAGTCGATGAAAAAGGAATTATTACAAAACATAGTGATATAGGTATCTTAAATCCCTATTCTACCGAAACTGGTTTTGCTAATGTTACGATGACTCCCTCAAAAATTATTACTGAAGCTATTGTGAAACTACATCCTATTTTTAATGATGAAGTTGCTATTTTTGTCCCCTTTACTCACTTAAAGGACGCTCTGAGTATGTTATTAAAACTTGGGAAGCGTGATGTCGGGTTATCCCTGGCTGTTCTTTCTGCGAAATATCTTGCTGAGTTTCTCAGTCCAACATTTCAGATTTCTAGAGACTTTGAATATATTTGTAAAAACTATCTGAAACTTAATTGGGTTGTATCTGTCATTGGTACGAAAGATGATCAAAAAATCGTTGAGGAAATGGCTGAATACACGATGGATCAATCGTTGATAAAGAGTTTAATCTTGGGTGCACCACGGTTTTCTGTTTTGAAGGATAGTGAATTTTTAAGGATACTTTCTGAAGAAGATGATCCCCTTAAAGCTCTCTTTGCGGGACCCATGAGAAAACATTTGGAAAAAAGCCTGGATCCTTCACCTGAACAAGTGGCGAAAGTGTATGATACAGATTTACAGGATTTTTTCAAAAAAGTGTATTCTAAACCAGAAATGACAGATGTTGTATGGCTTCATGCATTTCGAATATTACCTACGCGAATGTTAAGGCAGCGGATGTTTTCGGGACCTGGAGGATCGATATGGAGCGGTGACATGGATCACATTTTGAATTGGATTCAGATGTTCGCTGATGTTGGTGATAAATATCAGTTAGAACATTCTCTTGGATTTATTACTCCTTTGGATCATGGAAATTTTTTGTATATGGAATATGATTATTTTTTTGACCATAATGATCCTGAACTCGGTCATAAAATAGGTAAAACATTTATTGAGACGATGGAGCAGTCCTATGTAATGGGGAAGGTAATCACACTTCTTGATTATTTGTTTAAAGGGATGTATCGGAAAGAGCATGTTCTATATCCTATACCTGAGGGAATATCAAAAGAAGAACAAGTAATGTTTAGAGAACTACTTGAAAGTACATTAGGGGGTGAAGAAACATGGTAAAATTTCTTTCAGAGGAATGGATTACCTATGGTAAACAATTTATGCTTGAAAAAATCGATCCAGCAAAAGATCTGAAAAATCTCACAACATCATTACTATGTGTTATCGAGAATGTTCCTCCCAATGAAACAACAATGAATTTATATTTGGAGTTTCAACAGGGAAAATTAACAGACCTTATCGTCAATACTAGTGATACATTTACGGAAAAAGAAGCAGTGTTCGTGATAACAGGGCTCTACGGGACATATAAAGATATTATCAAGGGAAATATGAGTTTGTCAATGGCTCTTCTCAAAAACAGATTGAAACTAAAGGGAAGTAAAATAGAGGCACTCAAATTAATAAAACCAATTGATGTTGTTATTGATTCTCTACGGAAAATCACCGATGAATTTGAAGAATGAAAAATACTTTTTGATTGATTACCTAACAACATC
>Ga0315536_1001967_pt1 | contig 10067 bp, 9 predicted proteins | sample SalMarSW160230MG_FD_203093 | JGI IMG/M metagenome (GOLD analysis project Ga0315536, IMG submission 203093) | Salt marsh sediment microbial communities from the Plum Island Ecosystem LTER, Massachusetts, United States - Salt Marsh Sediment SW1602-30 ... | reverse complement strand
TCGCCAAGTTGAGCGCGCAATGAAGCAAATACGAGCGGAAATCATGATTGATGCTCCTGCGCGCAAGGTGTGGAATATAATCACCGATTTTGAAAGCTATTCCCGGTGGAATTCATTCACGCCGCGGATCACGCTCCGTAACACGCAATTCAGAACCGGCGCGGAATTTGACCTGGACTGCCGTATGACCGACCGGCATCTGCTCGAAAACGAGCACGAGGCGATACGTGCGGTGGATTTTCATAGATATCGCTTGTGCATGGGTACGTCCCGAACGAGGGGAAGGCCGGGGATCCGGAGCTTCAGGTGGCAGATATGCGAACCCTGCGGCAAGGGGAAGACGCGCTTTATCAATTACGAGGATTTCCATGGACCGCTTGCGCCGCTCGTTCGGCTTCTATACGCAAAAAAATTAAGGGTCGCGTTTCAGAAATATTGCGAGACATTGAAAGCGTATGCGGAATTAAAATATTGAGCAAGTTATAGCGCGGATTTTTTCAACCGTCTCCTCAAGGCCTTGCGTATCAAAAAGCCGGTGTGTGAAGCGGGATTCGCTTCTGATCTGTATCTTTTCTCGAAGGAGATTTACAAATTAATAACAAGAGGGAGATACATAATGAAAATATGGTTTATCACGGGTACATCGCGTGGCTTCGGCAAAGAGTGGACAAAGGCGGCGCTGGCCCGCGGCGATAAGGTCGCGGCGACCGCACGAAACACCGACACCTTGAAAGATCTCGCAGACAAATACGGCGGCAACATCCTTCCGATCCAGCTCGATGTAACCGACCGCAAAGCCGATTTTGCAGCGGTCAAAAGGGCGCATGATCACTTCGGACGCCTGGATGTGATCGTCAATAACGCAGGTTACGGGCTGTTCGGTGCGATTGAAGAGGTGAGCGAGGCTCAGGCGCGGGCCCAGATGGAAACGAATTTTTTCGGCGCCCTGTGGATTACGCAGGCTGCTCTTCCCTATCTTCGCGGGCAGAAGGGCGGACATATCATCCAGATTTCAAGCATCGGCGGCATCACCGCCTTTCCGGGACTGGGCCTTTACCATGCGTCCAAGTGGGCGCTCGAAGGGTTAAGTGATGCGCTCAGCCAGGAGGTCGGCCGGTTCGGCGTCAAGGTTACCCTGATAGAGCCCGGAGGCTTCACCACCGATTGGGCAGGCAGCTCGGCCGTGCATGCGACGGCGAATCCCGCGTATGACCCGATGCGGGAAACGCGCAGGCCCGCGTCCATGAAGCGCGGCGACCCCGCGGCAACCTCCGAAGCCATATTAAAACTCGTGGATGCGGAGAATCCGCCGCTTCGTCTTCTGCTCGGCAATTTCGCGTCCGACTACGTGAAAGAGATCTATCCGAAGCGACTGGCGACCTGGGCGGAATGGGAGAAGACCGCCCGTGCGGCCGACGGTCACTGACAGGCGCCATGCGTACGCGCTTGTCGAACTGCACGATTTTTCCAAGAGCGAACATCCGGATGAATAATGCAGGAATGGAGAACAAGACGTTTTAATAAATCAACCGATAGTAAAAAAGCAGTATCTCCCTCCCGTATAAAAATGAAACGATGAGCCCCACTGCAAGGAAAGGCGCGAACGGGATTTTCGATCTCAGGCTTTTTTTCTTCATGACCGCGTAGAGGACCCCGGACACCGCGCCCGTAACGAGCGCGATCTCCAGGATGACGATGGAGAGCTCGAGCCCGGAAACGAGGCCGATCACCGACGCAAGCTTCACGTCTCCCGCACCGAACGACCCGGGGAACACGAGCAGTATCACGATAAAAACCGCAAAAAGCGCGGCGAAGCCGTACAGATTGTCCGCGATATCCCCGTTGAGGAATATCGGGTATGCAGACAGGGCGGCGATTGTGATTACCAGGGAGTTCGGGATGGAGAGCGTCTTCAGGTCCACTATGGAGATGCATACCGCGGTCCCTGCCAGAAGAAATATGTCGATGCTGTATGCTGAGACACCGAGCCTTGAGGCGAACAGCGCTGCGAGGGCCCCGTACATGATCTCCGAAACCGGGTACCAGAAAGAGATCCTGCTTCCGCATTTGCCGCAGCGGCCTTTCAGCAGAAAAAAAGCGATTACCGGCACAAGGTGCAGGGGGTTGATTGTCCTATTGCACGACGGACACCGTGATCGGGAAAAAAGAGCGCGCAGGGTTTTTTCCCTTATTTCGCCGCGTGCAAAGCGGAGCGCAAGGGTGTAAAAAAAGCTTCCCGCGAACATGCCGATGATGAACGACGCGACGATTACCGTTATTCCCGTCATTGACCAGTACAAACGCGCCGATAAGAATTTAGTCAAGGATAATATCCTAGGGCGTTTCTTTCTTGACATTGCGGGTCATCGGCGCTCTTCTTGGAAAAGAGAAGCGCCGTATGTTCATTGTTCGATTTTCCTCCGCCTGCCTCGCGATGTGCGGACTCATCGTCATCGGATGCGCCACCGTTCGTCCGGTCACGCCTGACGGAATAAAATCCGAAATGGATTCCATAAAAAGGGAGATCGCCCGCGACCGGTCCTATATGCAAAAGCTCAAGACCATGAGGGTGGGAGCCACCGGATTTTTTTACGTGGTTGATACGAACGGTACGGTCGTATTTCATCCTCAATCCACCTTGATCGGAGTGAGCTTCAAGAACAACTGGTTCATGCAAGGGGTCATCGCCGGCAAAAGCGGTTGCCTGACCTACCGGCTGGGTCTGAGGATGTACGTGATCCTATACGAGCCGCTCAATGCTTCGGAGATACTCTGCCTCTCAATCCTGGCCGGCGATATGCGTGCGCTTCCTGCAGAGTGCGTGCAGGCACACGGCAAATAACCGGGGAAATGTCTGTATGATTTTTCGCACGTTCCCCTTCAGCGTGCTATGCCAGGATCTTCTGCAGATAGCTCTCGTTGCCTATGACCCCACTCCATTTTGACAGGAAAAACTGGTAAAATGCGGTGACCGTGATGGAGTGATGGATGACGCCCCGTCTCAACATGTCGGCGATTTCATCCCTGGTAAAGGTAAGCACTTCGATGTCTTCGGCGATGTCGAGTTTCTGATCGTGGATTTTTTTGCAGCGCATTGCGTAGAAGATGTATATATAATTGTTCAGGATTGCGGGATTGACGGAGAGCTTTTTTAGGAGGTGCATTTCTTCAGCCTCATACCCGGTCTCCTCCAACAGCTCCCTTGAGGCTGTTTCTTCCGGCAGCTCGTTTAATTCAATAAGCCCTCCGGGGGTTTCAATGGTTATCTCGTCCGTTCCCAGGCGGTGTTGCTGCACCGTGATAAACCGGTGCTTGTCGGTTTCCGCGATGACGTTCGTCCAATCGAGGGTATTGAGCGTGAAGAATGAATTACTGATATGCTTGTCCGGATGATAGCATTCAATATCAATGAGCGAGAATGTCCTTCGATTGAACAATTCGTGCGTGGTTTTTTTAATCCATTTGTTCATGATGTCTTCCTTGAAGGATGGCTATGAGCGGGACATTGAATGGCCGCAAAATTTGATCTACATGAATAAAAATATATTGATATTGTGCAAGAAATAAATATCTTGATATGTTATTGACGCGAAGCATTGCAACTGGCAATTTTTTACGGATTTCGTAAAAATTTTTTTAAGGTATGGTATGAATAAGAAAGTCATTTTCTCGATTGCGTGCATTTTTTTATTGTTCTTCATCGCCTGCAAAAAAGAAGGCGTTTTCCTGGTCTCATCCGGACTGAGAGACAAGCCGACCGACCGGAAAGGGACTTTTACCTGGGTCAAGGCGGTCAACAGGGGGCAGGTGGTGACGATAATACAGGAGCAAAAGAACGGGGATTGGGTAAAGGTGCAGCTTGCTGACGGCGTTACCCGGGGATGGATCCGGAAAATGTACCTCCATCCAGGAAAAAAAAGGGTCATCGTGTTTACCGAGCAGGCCAAGATGTACGATCAGCCCGACCTTGATTCGAGAATAACGGCTACGATACCGGCAGGAGAAAAAGCGTTCGTATTTCGGACGAAAGACCTATGGTATGAGGTAAATATCAAGTGGGACCGTACCGGCTGGGTGAGAAAGGGTGCCTTCAAAAAGGGGACGGATATCACGGGAAGGTTCAGGCATGAGGTCTTTATAAAGGGCATAGGCAGGTCCTTTGTCGAGGCTTCCGCAATGCTGCCGGAGGGGGCTGGATACTCTTATTCGGTTATGAATCTTTTTGACGGGAACCCGGGAACCACATGGCAGGTGGGGAATGGAGGCATCGGCGACTGGGTGGAGCTCACCTTTCCCGATCAGGCCAGCATACAGGTATCCATGATCAACGGATTCGTCAGGGTGGATCCGAGGTTTGCGCGGTATGGCGCGCGCGGCGATCTGTACGAGCTCAATAATCGCGTAAAAAGCATGAGGGTCGACTATTGGGATTCGCGCGGCGTGCAGCGAAGCTCGACTATTAATTTTGCGGACAATGTACGGAATTATCAGAATGCGGGGTTTTTCAAGAACGTGTCGCAAATCCGGTTTGTCATTGAGAGCGTGTACAAAGGGCTTAAGTGGAACGACACCGCACTTGCGGAAATCAGAATAGACAAACGCCGATAAGGCGCACCGCTTCAGCTAAAGTCTTTTTAACAGAAATTCAATTTCCTCTTTATCCTCGGAATCATGTCTTTGAAGCAGGTCCTGCCTGATCCTCTCCTTGAGGTCCTGCTCCGTATTGGCCTTCTTCTCCTCCGGCATGGTTCCGCCGCGTTCAAATTGATTTATCTGAGATCGGGCTTTCCCCACTTCCATTTACCCTTCAGGATTATTCCGTTTTTATAGTACATCGTCCCGTAGCCGAATGGCATGCCGCTTTTGAATTCTCCCTCGTATTTGTTCCCGTTGGGGTAGAGATAGGTTCCGGTTCCGTTTCTGCAGTTTCCGTTCACGCATCTGCCTTCTTTTTCTTCGACGACGACCTGTTGCTCCTTGCAGGCGAAACCGGACATGACTGCCAGAATAATGCATGCTGCAGCGATTTTTTTATTCATGTCTCCCCGTGTTTTTTATTGTTGATGCCAGGACAGATTCATTTTTTCACTGCGCTAGGGACGATGTTTCTTTTCGACCGCGTCCCCGGAGCGGAGCTTCTGGGTAATTGTGCGATGCGATAAAAAAATTTCAAGTTAAATTTTCGAATATTGGAACAGAAATTGGACGACTGAGAAATATGGGATACCGATCGCGCCTTGTCTCATTGCTCAAAATACTTGACAGCATGTGGTTTATGATGTGACATAACCTACGATCATCCTGATAAATTTTTTTCTGTGAGGAAAATGAAGCAGGCTGGTATGCGGATCGACGGTATCATCGGATGATATCCGTACCACTCTGAAACAATTATTATCGCGCTTGATTCAAATGACTCGTATTGCAGCAGCTGAACTGGCAAAAAAAATATTACGATGCGTGCTACCTCGCAGGTGGCTGCTGGACAATCTGTGGATCAGGGTTGATTTTATCCGTACAATTATTCTGGCCGCTTCCCTTCACGCCGAAGGCATCGACCTGAGTGGGCAAACACGCGAAAAAATTTCAGCGATTAATGAGTTTATAAAGTCTGTTCTCGCAGACCCCGATTCCCGACGTTATTTTGCGCAAGACTCCCGCTCAGAGACTGACCGCAAACAGCCTCCGTCATGGCGAGCCCGACACCTCTTTCCTACACAAGATTTTTTTGATATGCTCATAGGCTATCTTTTATGCTTTGAGCTTCAGATCGAGGAACGCTACTTCAAACTCGATGATCTGATAACAATTGAGAGTCAGCTCCTCGCCCATGAGAAAAAGAGCGGACACACTGCGGAAGTCTTCGTGAACAGAAAGAGCTTTTCCGCCTTCTTCAAGGATGAAGAGATGGCGGAGGCGGTGCCTGAATCTTACCTCGTCCATTTTTTCCCCTTATTTGATCCGAAGGAATTTTTAACGAACCGCGCTCCTTTCGAACTCGGCAGGCGGAAGTTTTTTCTCCCCGTAGAGATGGAACGGATTGTGGTTTTTTTTCGCCAAAGGATGAGGGTGAAAAATCCCTCTAATCCGTTTCAGCGGTTGATCCCGGCATTCAAAGCGTTTTTGTTGACCGCAGTCATTGTCTGGTATTCGTCCTTGTTCCTCTTCGATCTGGGGATGCTCGTGTACGGCTTTTCGAAAAATGACTATTTTTATACGCTGCCGGGGCTGGGCAGGGTCATCGAGTCCTATGATTCGCCTTATGCACGCAGGGCAGCGAGGATTTTTCTCAGAAACGGTGAATCGAAATTCGAGGATTTCACATTTGACGGAAGCCCTCCCGCTATGTGGAATAATTACCGGGTAAACAAAAATGCACAGGTTGCGGTCGAGCTCAATTATGATTCGTATAAGGCCCTCAGGGTCCACGATCAAAGCGGCCTCACGCTGATAGCGGTCAGTCTGGATAAAATACAGGGCCTCGCCAAAACAGACAGGAAACGCTTCAACCGGCTTATGGACATTGTCGTGAATAAGCGTTGGTGGGAGAAGTCGCTTTCATTCATTGACAGGGCGGCCGGTAATTCCCTGAACCTCCTTGATTATACCGATATTCCGGCGAAAAGGATTTTCGAGGGCGTTTCCCATGCAGTCATGGAGAGCCCCGCGCCGCTGTCGTGGATCAGGAGTGTAAATGAAATCTGCGACTGCATTACCCCGTTGTATTACAAGGCAAACTCCATGAAATGGACCGATATCGGTGAAGTCCCGCCGGTGATGATAAGGGCCGTGGTTCTCCGGGAGGACAGGCGCTTCTACAACGATTTTTTTCCGGTCCCGCACCGGGGTAACGACAATCTGGTCATCGTACCTCAAATCGCAAAAAGGCTCGCCCACGCCTTTCTTGAATACACCAGGAGTGTTGCCGTGCGCTATGGCCTTTCATGGCTTGAGCGCCGATGCCGCCGTACTGAAGAGTGGTTCGGGGCCTCGTTCAGGGATGAGAGCCGCGGGGGAAGCTCCATTTCCAATCAGGTCATGGAGATGCTATACACGAAATACATCATCACCTTGTCGGATGAAGAAAGTTTTACAGAAAAGCAGGTCGATCAGAAGGAGCACGAGCTTCCTGCATCGCTCGCGGTGGATTGGTTCTGGTCTGAGGAGAATATCCTGGAGGCGTATGTAAACGAGGTGTACGGCGGGCACCTCAATTCCGACATTCGGGGGCTCAGATCCGAGGCTGAAATATATTTCATGAAGGAACTCAAAGAGCTTAACCTGCGCGAGCAGATATTGCTTGTGGCCGCAATCAAGAAACCTTCACGGATCAAGGAATATGCTCAAATGCTCAAGGCGGTCGAATTGAAGTCGCTTCTGGAGAAGAAGGGAGCCGGCAGGGATGCTATCAGCAGATGGGAAAGGGAAAACGCCGAGTACAGGGTCGACCGGAGCAATGTCGGGGTAGTCTTGGCCTCCAGGGAAGGCGCACGGAACTGGCTCGAGAAGAGGCTCAATGGAATATTGAGACTTTTGTATGAAGACGGGGAGATTTCCAGTGACGAATATCTGAATGCACGATACCGTGAGAAAATCGAATTTAATTTTGCCCCCGGAACATCCTCGTTCGACAACAGGCTCATTAACAATATTAAGCGTGAGATCGACCGCGAGCTCGGTCCTGACCGGTCTGATTCGGGCATCGTTGCGGTCGTCACCATAAACATGGAGATGCAACGAAAACTCCAGGGAGTGATCGACCGGCATTCGAAGCGCATCAGGGTTGATCCCGGATACCTTGTAAACGGCCAGCCCGATACAATCCTTCTGGAAGGAGGCGCAAGGATAGTCCTCGCCAACGAGAAAACCCTGAGCGCGGAGCCGAGGGTCGTCAATAAAATTCTGGCGGATGTAGGAGGGGCCTCCCGTATTCAGGACGAGTGGGACTGGGTGACCATGGCGAACCGCTCCCTCGGATCGAGCCTGAAGCCGGTTCTCGACCTATATTTTATTCTCATGGGCTATAATCTGCAGGACGAGTTCAAAAACACCAGGGTGACCTACAAAACCTATTCGCTTGAGCAGAGACGGATTTATCAAAATTACATTCACAAATTTCCCGGCCGACTGAAGGAAATCGAGAACATCGAGAAATACTGGACATGGTCTCCGAAGAATATCACGAGGCATACCGAAAAATGGATAAGTGTAAAAGAGGCGCTGGTGAGGTCGGTCAACAGCGTACATGTCCAAATCCAGGAGTTGGTGACGCCCGGAGTATTTGCACGCCTTCTGAATGAGATGATGGGAATCACCGGCCAGGATGGCGAGCACCAGCCCTTTCGCTCGATTATTCTGGGTGGTTCGAATGGAGACCAGAGGTATGATAAATTTTTGCAGGCCTACTCCATTTTCCCTAACCAGGGCGTTTTAAAACGGCAGACCTTGCTTGAAACGGTGCTCCTCCCGGACGGCATGGTGTTGATGCCCGATTACCGGCCTATAAGGAGCCCGCTTCTTGAACAATTTGGCGATGAGCGGGTTCAGGCGGCGTGTCTGCTGATCAATTTGGCTCTCAGGGACATTGTCAAGCAGGGAACCATGCATCCCATGGACGGGATCGGAGCCGGTAAGACCGGGACTTCTAACGACTTCAGGGATGCGCTCGCCACCGTGCATTTCATCGCCGGCGAGCGCACATATATTGCAGGCGTGAGGCTGGGAAACAGGCACAATTATTCACTCGGCGAAGCCGCCGATATGCTCGCGGTCCCCCTGTTGCATGAGATTGTGACCGGCATATTCGAGCGCTCGAGGATCATGAAGGACGGCTATTTTGATGAATATTTGAAACGGCTTGCGAGCCGTTCCGGAGAAATCGTATCAGCGAACGGCCAATACATCTTAAAGGGAAGCGGGCATCGAGTCCGCATGCTGGACGTTCATAATATACAGGAGGAGAAGCGGAAGGAATATCTGAAAACCGCTGATACGAAGTTTTTCCGGGAGCACTATGCGGAGGCGGCGAGGTATTATGAAATGTTCCTCAAGCTGGCACGGAAATTCGATTCGAATGAACCGGCCTTTGACAGGATGATTCGCTCCTACCTGGAGCTTGGGTATCTGAAACGTGCGCGTCAGCTCATCGAGCGGTTTTCTGCACCCGGCATGATCGGGAGGATTGCGCGGGCGTACGGGCGAAAATACAATGTTCGAATTAAAGTCGATAAGGATTTTTACAGCGGCGACAATGAGTATGAAAGAAAAAAAGCTACAATGAAAAAGGGAAGGCATACAAAAAATAAGGCGCATGAAAGGGTAAAAAAGGAGGGAAAGGCATCATCATGCATACATCTAAGCGGTAAAGCTTGTATGCGAGCCTGACAATTCTTGAAGTTGGATGATGAGCAATTACCTTATCCTATGTCACCGAAAAATCCTATACATTAATCAGACGAACTACTACAGGAATATTAACCATCATTCTATTGAAAAAGAATAATTAAGGGCTACTTTAAAGATAATGTTACGAATAGTTAAGTGTATCAATTAATCCTCGCATGTTTTTAATACCTCATTCTATACCCCACAACTGGGGAACTCTTAGTTCCCCTTTTTTTTTACGTAAAAACAAAAAAAGGAATAAAGGCTCAGTTTGGTTAAAGAGCCCTTATTCCCTAAATGATTTTGGAGGGTATTTAATTAGTTAATATGATAATAGATTTTGGGGATTGTTACAAAAAAAATTAAAATAGCTCCCACCGCGGGTGATAAAAAAAGTAATTTTTATATTGAATTTATACATTTAAATTGGCAAATTTGTATATGGTAAAATCCACCAAGCTGGTTTTCAAAGATAAAAAAAGAACAATTCACCTATTCCTAACGAGCAAGGGCCCTGAAATGCGATTTTCTGAGATTCCTGATGCAATGATATAATAAATTTAATATTGACGAGGAATATATGAAAGATCTCATCATCATCGGTGCCGGGCCGGCGGGAATGACTGCCGCCATTTATGGCATCAGGGCGGGGCTTGATCTGATTTTAATCGAGCGGTTGTCGC
>Ga0315536_1001964_pt1 | contig 10081 bp, 11 predicted proteins | sample SalMarSW160230MG_FD_203093 | JGI IMG/M metagenome (GOLD analysis project Ga0315536, IMG submission 203093) | Salt marsh sediment microbial communities from the Plum Island Ecosystem LTER, Massachusetts, United States - Salt Marsh Sediment SW1602-30 ... | reverse complement strand
AAGCCGGTTCTATAATTCCTATAGGTCCGGATGTTCAGTATGCAAATGAAAAGATATGGGATACTCTGGAGATTCGTGTGTATGAAGGAACCAATGGTGAATTTACCCTGTATGAAGACGAAAACGACAATTACAACTACGAGAAAGGGATGTATTCAACTATCACTTTTAACTGGAACAATACAGAAAAAATCCTGACTATCAATAAACGGGAAGGTTCATTTCCCGGAATGATGAATGAACGTATATTCAATTTGGTACTGGTGTCAAAAAATAAAGGTGATGGAATGAACAAACCGGTAAAATATGATAAAGTAGTAACTTATAAAGGTCAGAAAATTGTAATCAATCTGCGATAGTAATAATAACTACAGTAGTTAAAATGAAACTAAATTATTTTCTACAAGAAAAAATAGGATGGAATATTCAACCCTAGGAAAAACAGGACTCAAATTACCACCAATTATATTTGGCACCAGTGCTCTGGGAAACTTATACCAGGTTCTGAATGATAGTACAAAATTCGATATAGTTAATGAATGCTGTAGAAATGTTGAAATTCCGGTTTTCGACAGTGCCGGGAAGTATGGTGCTGGTTTAGCTCTTGAATCGTTGGGAAAATGTTTACATCAGTTAAATATAAGCCCGGAGAATGTCATTATTAGTAATAAATTGGGTTGGATGCGTACCGAACTTAAAACATCCGAACCTACTTTCGAAAAAGTAATATGGTACGGTCTGAAACATGATGCCATACAGAAAATAAGTTATGATAGCATTATTTCCTGCTATAATCAGGGAAATGAATTATTGGGAGGAATCTATAGGCCCCAGTTGTTATCAGTTCACGATCCCGACGAATATTTGAATCAGGGTAAAAACTGGGAAGAAAAGGAAAAACTTTTTACTGATATTCTGGAAGCATACAGGGCTCTGTCAGAACTTAAAAAACAAGGGATAACAAAAGCCATTGGTATCGGTTCGAAAGATTGGAGAATTATAGACAAAGTGGCCGGGTATGTGGAGCTGGACTGGGTTATGTTTGCCAATAGTCTGACAATTATGAACCATCCGCCTGAATTACTCGAATTCATGAAAAAGCTGTTCAACAAGGGAATTACAATTATCAATTCAGCGGTTTTTCATGGGGGCTTTTTAACAGGAAGTGATTATTACGATTACAAATTAATCACACCGGAAACCGATAGCCCGAAATTTCAATGGCGTAAAACATTCTATACCCTTTGCGAAAAATACACTATTTCTCCGGCAGTAGCTTGTGTAAATTTTGGAATGACCCCACTGGGGGTATCGGCCATTTCACTTAATACTTCGAATCCTGACCGGGTTAAGGATAATGTAGAATCTGTTCTTGCTAAAGTCCCGAAAGAATTTTATGCCGAAATGGTGAAAAAAGGATTAATAAGTAAAGAATATCCTTATCTGGACCTATAAACTAAAATACAAATAAGCCATGGAATACAATGAGAAAACTTCCTATTCCAAGTTCAAACGCTTCTGCAAAACGCTTGAGTTATGTAACGACCCTGAACTCGTTGCTGCATATAAAAAAGCGCATGCTAAGGGCCAAGCCTGGCCCGAGATTACCCAAGGTATTCGTGAAGTAGGTATTTTGGATATGGAAATCTATCTGGCTGGTTCACGTCTGTTTATGATCATGGATACTGTGCCGGACTTTGAACATGACAAGGCAATGGCCGAGTTGGCTAAGAAATCCCGTCAATCCGAATGGGAAGAACAAATGTCAAAATTCCAGAATTCATCTACCGGAGCAAGTGTTGATGAAAAGTGGCAACTGATAGAAAGGATTTTCAAACTTGAATGAATCTTTTAAGAAATGAAAATTGATAGTCACCAGCATTTCTGGGCCTACAATCCAACTGAGTATGGCTGGATATCCGATGAAATGGAAATCCTTAAAAAAAATTATTTGCCTGACCAATTGAAGAAGGAACTTTTTTCCATTGAATTTGACGGATCAATAGTGGTACAGGCACGTCAGTCACTGGAGGAAACCGAATGGATTCTCAGTCTGGCAGAACAGAATAGCTTTATCAAAGGAGTTGTAGGTTGGGTCGATTTATGTTCTCCCGGAGTGGAGGAACAACTGGTTCAATTTTCCAGCCACCCAAAACTGGTTGGTGTTCGTCATGTCATTCACGATGAACCGGATGATAATTTTATAATCCGCAAAGATTTCTTAAATGGAATAACATATCTGAAAAAATTCGGATTAACTTACGATATTCTTATTTTTCCCCGACATTTACCCAACACTATTCAATTTGTCAGTCAGTTTCCCGAACAGCTTTTTGTTCTCGACCATATTGCCAAGCCATTAATAAAGGATAAGAAATTATCCCCCTGGAAGGAAGATATCGAAAAACTTGCCCGGTTCAAAAATGTATACTGCAAATTATCCGGAATGGTCACTGAAGCTAATGTGAAATACTGGAAACAAGAGGATTTAATTCCATATCTCGATATTATATTTGCCGTTTTTGGCCCTGACCGTTTGATGATTGGATCGGACTGGCCCGTATGCAGGGTTGTCGGTTTGTATAAACAAGTTATGGAAGTAGTATTAGACTATATCGAAACTTATCCGGATGAGGATAAAAATAAAATCCTTGGTGAAAACGCAATACGTGTATATCAGCTTAAACTATAAATAATGAAAGCTTTTGCTATTACAGCTAAAAAAACAATTCAAGAAATTGAAATAGATGAACCGGTCATTGATTCAAATGAGATACAGCTTGAAGTACATTACATCGGGTTATGCGGAAGTGATTTAAGTGCTTATCGTGGACTGATGCCTCTAGTAACTTTGCCTCGAATTCCCGGCCATGAAATAAGCGGGAAAATTATTGGCAAAGGAAACCAGGTCCCTGATTCATTTAAAATAGGCGATAAGGCAACTGTATCTCCCTATACCAACTGTGGTATTTGTCCTGCATGTCGTGCCGGACGTGTAAATACTTGTGAATTTAACCAGACACTGGGTGTACAACGTGATGGGGCTCTTACAAAGAAAATACGAATTCCATATGATAAAGTTTTTTCTAACGAAAAACTATCTCTTCAGGAACTGGTCCTTGTGGAACCCATGAGTGTAGGATATCACGGTGCAAACCGGGGAGAAGTAAGAGAAACAGATACCGTATTACTCATTGGATGCGGTACTATAGGAATAGGCGCTTTATGTTCCACAGTAAGAAAAGGGGCTACTGTAATTGCCCTGGATATTGACGATTCAAAACTGGAGATTGCTAGAAATTTTGGTGCAGCCTACATCATTAATAGCAAGAAAGAGAACGCAATTGCCAGAATTAAGGAATTAACTGGAAATGAAGGCGTAAATGTTGTAATAGAAGCAGCTGGCAATCCGGCAACCTTTGTGCTGGCCCTCGAAGCTGTTTCTTTTGCCGGCAGAATTATATCAATCGGATATTCGAAAGAAGAAGCTCATTTCAATTCTCAATTAATTGTTCGTAAAGAGCTGAATATATATGGTTCGCGCAATGCCCTCAGGGTTTTTCCTTCAGTCATCCAAATGCTTGAGCGCAAAGAAAAACCTTATCTAAATCTAATTACAAAGATTTTTCCCTTTGACCAGGTTCCCAAAGCTTTTCAATACTGGGATGAAAATCCGGGTATAGTTACCAAAATATTAATTGATGTGAAAGGATGAATAAAAAAATGAAAATAAAATTCTTTTTATTGATAAGTCTGTTCCCTGCTTTTTGCCAGGGTCAGGTTGTGAAAAACTATGAAAAAAAAACGGATCAGGTAATAGTCGTTTTAACTGAGGGAACACTTAATATTTGTCCGGTAGCTGACAATGCTGTAAGGATCAGGTTCTATAAAGACACTGAGGCAAGTTTACCTGAATTTGTTTTTACTTCAGATGTTCCAACTCCCTGGTTTCAGGTTTCCGATTTGCCATTAAAGCTCGAAATAATACAAAAAAACATTACTGTTTCACTTGATAAACAAATCGGTAAATTGTCTTTTTTCGAGAATTCAGGAAAAATATTCTTACGTGAAAAACCTGGAAGCCGAAAATTAACGACAGACACCATACTGGGTGAAAAATGTTATCTGGCCGAACAAAGCTTTGAATCCCCTCCAGAAGAATACATTTTCGGATTGGGGCAATTTCAGGACGGGCATTATAATTTACAGGGTATTACTCGCCGCTTAACTCAGGTTAATTCACAAATTGCCATTCCGTTTATCTATTCTAATAAAGGATATGGCATACTTTGGCACCAGTATGGGCTGGCTGATTTTAATCCTGCTGATAATTTCATTGCACTGGAAAAGCAGGAACAAGCTGTTGGAAATAATCAAATGGCAGAAGTTACAACAACTTCCGGGACACAGAAAGTTCCACAAAATCAATCACTCTACACGGGTAAATTTACAGTACCCAAAGATGGAGAGTATTCCATTTTTCTTGATTTGGGAGATATGGGCAATCGTCAATATGTGGTTATCGATGGAGAACCCTGCATCGATCAGACTAATTGGTGGTTACCTCCTACTATAGGGACTCTGGTAAAATTAAATGCAGGCGAACATCAGGTGCAGATAGTATGCAAATCGGATAACATGCCTAAATTATCGTGGAAGCTCAAGGATAACTTAACCACATTTCGATCTCCCAATGCCAAGTTGCTCGATTATGTCGTATTTTACGGACCATCAGCTGATAGTGTGATTGCAACTTACAGGAATTTGTCAGGCGTTGCCCCAATGTTTCCATTATGGGCTTTTGGCTTTTGGCAATGCCGCGAACGTTATTCTTCGAGCAAACAATTGGTTGAAACGGTAAAAGAGTTCCGCAGGAGAGACCTTCCTATGGACGTTATTGTCCAGGACTGGCAATATTGGGGAAGCAGAGGATGGGGTGTTCCGCAATTCGATGAAACAAATTATCCAAATCCGTTAGAATTCATAAAAGAACTTCACGATTTAGGTGCTCATTTCAATATTTCAATCTGGTCGAATCCCGATAAGAATTCGGACCTGGGAAAAGAGTATGCAGCAAAAAACCTCTTTATACCAAATACCAAATGGTTGGATTATTTCAACCCTAAAACCAGATATGAGTATTGGAATACTTTAAAAACAAATATGTTTGATTATGGTGTTGACTCGTGGTGGATGGATGCTGTAGAACCAGAGAACGACGCACTGAAAGGAGAACAAACATTCGTGGGCTTGGGTGATTTCTATCGTTTAACCTATCCTTTAATGGTATGTCAGGCTGTTTATGAAGGACAACGCAAAACAACAGATGAGAAACGGGTTTGTATTTTAACCCGTTCCGCATTTCTCGGCCAACAAAAATACGGAAGCATTAACTGGTCGGGCGACGTAGGCGGAACCTGGGATGCATATCAACGGCAGATTGTCGCAGGGCTAAACTATACCATAACCGGTCTGCCTTACTGGACTACCGATATTGGCGGTTTCTTTCGCCCGGGTAACTCTCAATATTCCGACGAGAAATATCATGAGTTACTAATTCGCTGGTTTCAATGGGGTACTTTCAACCCTGTTTTTCGTATTCATGGTTATCAAACGGAAACAGAACCCTGGAAATATGGCCAAATAGTCGAAGATAATTTTCGCAAGATGTTAAACCTTCGGTATCGTTTGCTTACCTACATTTATTCTGAAGCCTGGCAGGTTACTAAAAATGGTTCGACCATGATGCGGCCTTTGGTAATGGATTTCAGGGAAGATATAAAAGCCATGGAACAACCCTGTGAATACATGTTCGGGAAATCAATTTTAGTTGCACCGGTCACTGAACCCAATGTAAATAATTGGAATGTTTATCTGCCCATATCAACGGACTGGTATGACTTCTGGACAGAAAAGCGTTACAATGGCGGCCAAACGATAAAAGCCGATGCCCCTTTAGATAAAATTCCATTATTTGTTAAAGCAGGTTCCATCATTCCAATGGGTAAGTTTGTTCAATATGCCGGGCAAAAATCTTCCGACACAATTGAAATACGAATTTATGAAGGAGCTGATGGCAGATTCGATCTATATGAAGACGAAGGCGATAATTACAATTACGAAAAAGGAATGTATTCGATTATCCCATTCAAATGGGATGAAAAGAACCAATCTTTAACCATCGGTAAAAGACAAGGTTCTTATCCGGGTTACCTGACGACACGAATATTTAATATAGTTTTAGCGGGTGAATCAGAAAACAATAGTATACCGGTAAATAAAACAAAGAGGCAAATTTCTTACACAGGAATGGAAGTTAAAATTGAATTCGATTAAATGAATTAGGGTTTATTAAACCTAATTGAGTTTGCGGGGGAGTAATAACCTAAAGCAGTTAGAAATTAGTAAGGCAACTTATTACTGGTACCTGGAATATGCGAAGAATAATGAGTTTATGGGAAAGAAGAGGAGAGTTAGATGGAAATAAACACATGGAAAAATCCACACAACGATATATCTATATTAAGCATATAGCCTAAAAGTAACTTGGGTGTCCTTTTTAATGATTTGGAAATCAATGAAAATGATAGTAATTTGGACAGTTAAGTGGTGTAAAGCCAATGTGAACCAAAAATAAACAAAATGTTTTATACAATTTTAAATCCTGGCTAACGCAAGAAAAACTGCATGGAAAGTAATGGTCAATATTAGATAAAGGTTCCTTGCATTTTCGGGTTTTAGGTTATAATAATGGTATTTAATTGAATTGTCCCTACAGCCTGCAAGGCAATCTCCACAAAGCGTACAACTGAAATTTGGTTTTTTATTTTGAACATCTTGTATGTTCAAAGCATCGTATTTGCAAAAGTTTGTACACTTCATGCACAAAGAACAACTATCGTCAATATACATTCGAAAAGGATTAACAGGCTTTAAAACATTTACAATTGTTCCAATAGGACAGTAAAGGGTACAATGTATCATTTTCCCATTTTTACGTGAAAAATAAACCATTATTCCAATTCCAATCAAACCAAATCCAATGGCAATAAGGGTAGCTATTAGAGTTGGCACATTAAACCATCGAAGTACAAGGGTCACAGAAATTACAACTAATACAAGCGTTGTTTTTATCACTTTTTTGTTTTTAAGAGTACCTTTCTGGGTTTTCCTATTCGCTGCAAGATTATCGAATGCTCCAAAATAACAAAGCTGGCTACACCATGAGGGGCCTGTCAAAACTATTGTACTTAAAAATAAAATAGTCATCACCGACAAATGTCCCCTATATATTGGTCCGGCCAATATCATCATAGGTATTGGCAAATGTAATTTACCTGTCATTAGAAACTTGTCCACACCCAATAATCCAATAACCAGTTGGCTAAAGAAAACAAAAGAAAATACTGTCCAGGTAATCCTGCGCCACTTAGGAACATTCAATGGATTTTGCATTTTGAACATAATAAATGCTCCGTAAAATGCTATAATAAATATTTCAACCCAACCACCTCCTTCAATAAATCTTTCTAGCAGAATAAGAGGATGATTTTTTAATTTTATTTGCACAATAGCTAATAACAGAAAAGTAAATATAAAAACATAGAAAGACAGTTTGTATTGTTCTTTACTTAGTTTGTTAAATATTCCAGCACTTATCACCACCTCTAATATTTTAAAAAAATAATCTTTTCTTTTCTGTATTTCGAATTATTTATTAGCTCTCTCTTACCCAAATTGAATTAAATTACAAAAGTTTTGCTGCCTTTTCAGGCCTTGGTGCTTTAATTACCATAATCCTTGTTATTTGCTGACTTTCGTTACTTATAAAATGCACAATATTGGCAGGGCTTTCAACTAGAGCATCTCTTTCAACAAGCTTTGTTTCTTCACCAATATGTATTGTTGGTGTACCTCCTAAAACATAAAATACCACATCCACAGATGTTTTATGTGGTTTTAGGCTTTCCCCTGGCTTCAGGGTTATGTGCATAATCTGGGCAGATGGATTATTATACAACTGCCGTACATCCACTTTATGGGGATTCTCTTTTATTTCTTCAGTTTTGTAATTTCTTGTAATCATTTTATTCTTCGTATTTAATTATTTCAACAGGGCAGCTTTCTGCTGCTTCTTTTATTTGTTCCTCGTAATTGCTGTAGTTTACACCCTCAATTATGATTGCTTCATCTTCCATTTTGAACACTTCGGGGCAAATTTCTTCGCATAAGCCACAGGCTGTACAACCTTCTTCAATCCAAACTTTTTTTATAGTCATGTTGTTAATTTTTAAGTTAAGTCATTATTTAAATCTTATAATATGCAATGTCATAAAGCTGTTATTTATAGTATTACATTTTGCCATTTTAGAAACACCTTCCATTAATTTTATGTTGGCAATTTGATTTGTCTCCACATTGGTAACATATCTCGTTTTCCAAAGGTTTGATAACATATTTCGAGAATTTCTATGATGTGATATTGGATAAAAAAATCCATCCAGCTGACGTAATTCAAAGTTATTTAGAAAAATATTTAACTAAGTACAAAGAAATGATTACTAATCGAAAAATCCCAAAACGAATAGAGTTATAAAAGTCTCACAAAACCTTTAGATTCACATTATTAATTTAGGAACGTAATTAAAGTTAACCGAAAGAGTAAAGGTGAATTAATTGTCACATACGATATCTTTTCGTATCTTTGTTCGTATAAATAAGCGTAAAAAGTATTAGATATGAAAGTAACAGCAATGATTGATGATACATTAATAAATGATGCAGTTAAATACTCTCATGCAAAGAATATCACGGAGGCCGTAAAAGTGGCTCTTAGAGAATACATTGCATTAAAAAAGCTTAAAGAACTCAGTGATCAGATAAAAAATACTCCCTTGGAATTTAAGCATACAGCTGAAGAAATCCGGTCTCTAAACAGGGAATGATTGTATGGTAGTTCTGGATACATCAGTATGGATTGAATTTTTCAAAGGTAATGAACCTTATTTCCAAGTGGTTCAAAATCTTATCGAAGCCCGATCTGTTTCAGCAATTGAACCAATATTTGGGGAATTATTGCAGGGGGCTATGAATAAAAGAGAGATAGCGACCATAAAGAAGTTCTGGGAATATCTTACTAAGCTTGAAGAGCCTGGTCTTTTTATTAAAGCCGGAGAATTAGCCTATAAGGAAAAATTAGTCTCAAAAGGCATTAAGCTAATTGATGCTGCCATTATTTTTGCAACAATTAATAACAATTGCATGCTTTGGACGCTTGACAAAAAGATATTGGGTTATCTTAACCAAAGATATATTTATAATCCAAATTTAAAGATTCATTAAAAGTCTCACAAAACGCACTTAAACACTCAACTTAAATTAATTCTAATTTCCTTAACAATATCTTTTTAGTTCAAAAAATTATTGTAATTAATTACCGAATTCGGTAACTTTAACTGTGATATGAAAATCCGGGAAATAGTGAAAAAGGCATTGGCCGACCAAGGCAAAACACAGAAATGGTTGTGTGATGAAACATGTATACCCGCCTCTCATCTAAGTGAATTTATTAACGGTACCAGGAGTTTTAAACTGGAAAAACTTGAAAAAATTGCCATGGCACTTGGTAAAAAATGGAATTTAGTCGATAACAGTACAAAAAAACCAAAACCTCAGAAGATTTCACTTATTGAGATAAAAGGAGAAAAGGGAACGCTTAAATTAAGACAAACTTTATTTTGGGATGTAGACAATAAAAAGCTAAATAATGAACAAAATTCAAGGCTAATTATTGAGAGAGTTTTTACACGTGGTACAGTAGATGAGTTTAAAAAGGTAATGCAATATTATGGAGTGGCTGAAATTAAACGATCTATCGTTAAAATTGGATTTCTGGATGATAAAACGCTCAACTTTGCTTCACATATTTTTAAAATAGATAAAACCAAATTTCTATGTTACAAAAAGAAGCAGTCGACAGCAATACATTGGCATTAATAAAAAAACTTCAAAGTAAGGAATACCTGAAAGATTTCAATTTGGCCGGGGGTACAGCTTTGGCACTATACATGGGTCATAGAAA
>Ga0315536_1001963_pt1 | contig 10083 bp, 6 predicted proteins | sample SalMarSW160230MG_FD_203093 | JGI IMG/M metagenome (GOLD analysis project Ga0315536, IMG submission 203093) | Salt marsh sediment microbial communities from the Plum Island Ecosystem LTER, Massachusetts, United States - Salt Marsh Sediment SW1602-30 ... | reverse complement strand
TCCTGACTGAGGATGACCTTTACCTGTTTAATGAAGGTTCCCATTTCCGCCTCTATCGGAAGCTGGGAGCACACCCAGTCACGATTGACGGTCAGGAAGGAAGCTATTTTGCGGTGTGGGCGCCCGACGCCAGGCAGGTATTCGTTATGGGCGACTTCAACGGGTGGAACAAAACCAGCCACCCTCTGTCCTCCCAGGGTCAGTCGGGAATCTGGGGGGGATTTATCCCCGGAGTGACCAAGGGGGCCATCTACAAGTACCACATTGTCTCCCGCTACCGGGGCTACCAGGTGGACAAGGCAGACCCATTCGCTTTTTACAGCGAGATACCGCCCAGAACCGGCTCCGTCGTTTGGGATACGGAGTATAGCTGGGGAGACCGGGATTGGATGGGAAAAAGGCGTAACTATAATGCGCTGGACGCCCCGGTTACCATCTATGAAGTACACCTCGGCTCCTGGAGGAAGGCGCCTGAAGAAGAGCACCGCCCTCTCACCTACCGGGAGCTGGCGCCCATGCTCGCCGAATACGTAAATCAAATGGGATTTACCCATGTAGAGTTCCTCCCGGTGATGGAGCATCCCTTTGCTGGCTCTTGGGGCTATCAGACTACAGGGTACTTTACCCCTACCAGCCGCTTCGGAACGCCGCAGGACTTCATGTACCTGGTCGACTACCTGCACCAGCACAACATCGGGGTAATCCTGGACTGGGTACCCTCGCACTTTCCCACCGATGAGCATGGACTCGGCTTCTTCGATGGCACCCACCTCTATGAGCATGCCTACCCCCAGAAGGGATTCCACCCCGACTGGACCAGCTTTATCTTTAACTACGGGCGGAACGAAGTGCGAAACTTCCTCCTCAGCAGCGCCCTCTTCTGGCTGGACAAATACCACGCGGACGGGCTGCGCGTGGACGGCGTCGCCTCCATGCTTTATCTGGACTACTCCCGGAAGGAAGGCGAATGGATGCCTAACGAGTACGGGGGCAGGGAAAACCTGGAGGCCATGGATTTCCTGCGGCGCTTCAACGAGGAGGTCTACCGGAACTATCCCGATGTGCAGACTATCGCCGAAGAGTCCACCGCCTGGCCAATGGTCTCCCGACCGACTTATGTGGGCGGTCTGGGCTTTGGCATAAAATGGGACATGGGATGGATGCACGATACGCTGAAATACATGTCCCAAGACCCCGTTTTCCGAAAATACCACCAGAACGATTTGACCTTTCGCATGCTCTATGCTTTCACGGAAAACTTCGTCCTGCCCCTCTCCCACGATGAGGTGGCCCACGGCAAGGGTTCCCTCTTGGGCAAGATGCCCGGTGACGACTGGCAGAAGTTCGCCAACCTGCGGCTTCTTCTGGGCTACATGTACGCCCAGCCGGGGAAGAAGCTGCTCTTCATGGGGGGGGAGTTGGGACAGTGGCGGGAATGGCATCATGACGAGAGCCTGGACTGGCACCTGCTCCAGTACCAGCGCCATGCTGAGCTGCAGAGATGGGTTGAGGATTTGAACCGGCTCTACCGGAGCCAGCCGGCGCTCTATGAGTTCGATTGTGACCCAAATGGCTTTGGATGGATTGACTGCATTGATGCTGACGATAGCATCATCAGCTTCATCCGCAAAGGTAGCTCAACAGGTGGTATTGTGCTTGCCGTTGGCAACTTTACCCCGGTGCCCCGCTACAACTACCGGGTGGGTGTCCCGCGAGGGGGTTTCTGGAAGGAACTTCTAAACAGCGATGCCATGGACTACGGGGGCAGCGGACAGGGAAACTTGGGTGGGGTCGAGGCAGCCAAAATCCAATTGTATAATCGCCCCTACTCTCTTAACCTTACCCTACCACCTCTGTCCATCCTGTTCCTCATGAGCGAAGGCGAGAAACAAAAGGCCGAATCGTGACAATTTATGCCTATTGCGGGTGGTCGGCAGGACAGGAAGGGTAGGCAGGGGCGAGTATCATGGCTAGCCGAGTACTCCCCGGTAAACCGTACCCGTTAGGAGCCACCTGGGACGGGAATGGCGTTAACTTTGCCCTTTATTCCGAGGCGGCAACCGGAGTCGAGCTCTGTTTATTTGACGATTCGGGCCAGCAGTGGGAAAGTATCCCCTTCACTGAAATCACCGGCCATGTCTGGCACGTCTATCTGCCAGATACTCTTCCCGGGCAGCTATACGGCTACCGCGTGCACGGGCCTTATAAGCCGGCCGCTGGCCAAAGGTTCAATCCGGCCAAACTGTTGATAGACCCCTACGCTAAGGCAATCTCGGGCAAGGTGAACTGGCAGGCACCTGTGTTCGGCTACCAGCGGGGAAGCAGGGACGGCGACCTTTCCCGTGATGACAATGATGATGCCTGGGGAATGCCGAAATGTGTGGTAGTGGACCCCTACTTTGACTGGCAGGATGATGCGCCGCCAGCTATCCCCTGGCATCGGACAGTAATCTACGAAACCCACGTCAGGGGGTTTACCATCCGCCATCCGGCACTGGAGGCAAAAGTGCGCGGCAGCTACGCCGGGCTGGTCTCGCCGCCAATGCTTGATTATTTAAGGAACCTCGGTATTACCGCGGTGGAGCTGATGCCGGTACATGATTTTCTTGGTACCAAAAGCCTGGCTGACCGCGGGCTATCTAACTACTGGGGTTACAATACCACCAACTTTTTTTCACCGAGCGCCAACTATTCTAGTTCTGGAGATAGAGGCGGGCAGGTAAAAGAGTTCAAAACAATGGTGAAGAGGCTGCACTCGGCCGGTATTGAAGTCATTCTGGACGTCGTCTACAACCATACCTCGGAAGGCGATGAGCTTGGCCCGATCCTGAGCTTCAGAGGAATTGATAACCTGACCTACTACCGCCTTGAGCCGGGCCGGGAGCGTTACTATGTGGACTATACCGGCACCGGCAACAGTCTGAACGTGCCTCATCCCCAGGTGCTCAAGCTGGTCATGGACAGCCTCCGCTACTGGGTCCTGGAGATGCACGTTGACGGTTTCCGTTTTGACCTCGCTTCTACACTGGCCAGGGAGATGAATGATGTGGACCGGCTTTCAGCGTTCTTCGCTGCCATTCATCATGACCCCGTCATCTCGCAGGTCAAACTCATCGCCGAACCCTGGGATTTGGGTGAGGGTGGTTATCAGGCAGGCAACTTCCCGGTGCTGTGGACCGAGTGGAATGGGAAATACCGGGACGCCGTCAGGCGGTTCTGGAAGGCTGATGAAGGACTGTTGGCCGAACTGGGTTACCGGCTCACCGGCAGCAGTGACCTCTATCAGCCAAACGGTCGTAGCCCGTACGCCAGTATCAATTTTGTTACCGCGCACGATGGCTTCACCCTGCATGACCTGGTCAGCTATAACAGGAAGCACAATAAGGCCAACGGAGAAGGTAATCGCGATGGGACCAATGATAACTTTTCCTGGAACTGTGGGGTTGAGGGGCCTACCGATGACCTCAATATCATAGAACTGCGGGAACGGCAAAAACGCAACTTTCTAACTACTCTATTCCTGTCGCAGGGTGTCCCCATGTTATGCGGCGGAGATGAGCTGGGACGGACTCAGAGGGGAAACAACAACGCCTACTGCCAGGACAACGAAGCCAGCTGGTATGACTGGAATCTGGACGACAAGAAGCGGGCGCTCCTGGAGTATACCAAGCGCCTGATTCAAATCCGCCGCGACCATCCCATTCTCCGCCGGAGCAAATTCTTTCAGGGAAGACCCGTCCCTGGTTCTGGTATCAAGGATATAATGTGGCTGCGTCCCGACGGCCAGGAGATGACTAACGAAGACTGGAAATCATCCCGGGTGCGCTGCATCGGCATGTTCCTGGCAGGAACGGCCCCCGGAGAAGTTGATGAAAAAGGGGAACCACTGGCTGATGATGACCTTCTTCTGCTCTTGAATCCTGACCATAAAGAGGTGGACTTTACCGGGCCGGCATTAGAACAGGCTGTCCGGTGGGAAGTGATTTTGGACACCGGCACGTCTGAGGTCGCGCCGCCAAAACGCGTGCTCAGGAGCGGCGAGAAGCTCAAAGTCGGCGGGCGGTCCACACTTCTCTTAAAGAGTTCACCTCAGCACTAACCGGCTTTAAACCCCACCCCGGACTTTTACCCTCTCCAAGATGTCACAATTTTGTAATCTTTTAAGCCCCCATTTTATAACTTTTTTACCCGGTACGGCCTACAATTTTTAGAGAAGGGTACATCATGAAGAAAACGGAAGTTGCCTTAATTCTGGCCGGTGGACGCGGGAAAAGGATGGATATCCTCTGTCACCTAAGGCCGAAGCCGGCTCTGCCTTTCGCCGGCCGGTTCCGTGTCATCGACTTCAGCCTGAGCAACTGCATACACTCTCAAATCAACGCCGTTGCCGTTCTCGTGGACTATCAGCGTGCTGACATGAACGACTACCTGAGACGCTGGCGTTCGGCAAACGGTACCATGGGTGAGCTTTCCATTCTACCACCAAAAGTCGGCTCCTATGCTGGAACCGCCGATGCGGTATACCAGAACCTGGACTATCTGGATAGGCATGATGCCGATACGGTGTTGATACTGGCCGGAGACCACGTTTACAAGATGGACTATCGCAAAATGGTCGCCTTTCATCACATGGTGAAAGCCGATGCTACCGTGGGGGTCGTTAGGGTCCCGGTTGAAGAAGCCCACCGCTTTGGCACGCTGGCGGTGGATGCCGAAGGAAGAATAACTGACTTCGTGGAGAAATCCACAACATCCCGGCACACCCTTGCCTCCATGGGCATCTACGTGTTCAACAAAAAGTTCCTCGCCGAACGTCTGGCCGAGGATGCCAGTAATCCAAACTCTCCCCATGACTTCGGCTATGCCATACTGCCGCGGATAGTAGAACGGGACAGGGTTTTCGCTTACGCTTTCGACGGGTACTGGCAGGACATCGGCACGGTAGAAGCTTATTATGAGGCTAATATGGAGCTATTAGGAGCACAACCGCGTTTCAGCCTCAACAGCAACTGGCCGATTCTCACTGAAAGCAGCAACCCGCTCGCCGGCATGGGAAGCGCTAGGGGCAGCGTAGTTAACAGTCTGGTAAGTCCGGGGTGTGTTATCAAGGGTCACGTGGAGAACTCTATCCTGTCACCTGGCGTCTACGTTGACAAAAAGGCTGAGGTATGGAACTCGGTGATTATGGGCAACGTCTCCATCGGTTACCACAGCATCGTTGACCGGTGTATCCTGGACGATGGAGTGAAAGTCGGCCAGTTCTGCTACATCGGGATTGGAGCCAGTCTCTTACCGGGCAACTGGGAAGTTACGATGATGGGGAAAGATGTGAAGGTGCCCTCTCATACGGCTATTAGTCGCAACTGCAGGATATTGCCCCACGTCGGTCCGGGCGATTTCACCAAACTAATAGTTCCGTCAAACAACGTACTTTCGCCCAGATAGGCCACCCTGCCTTGCAACTGTTTGACATTTAGAAACTAGGGATGCAAAATTACCGTGCGAGTGTGCATCTGGCAGAATAGATAATTCAGTATTTTTTTGAATCATATAGCCGGGGAGGTAGATATGGTTACAGAAGAGCAAATAAGGGAGCTAGCTTATGCCATCTGGGAGCAGGAAGGTCGACGAGAAGGTAAGGATCTGGAGTACTATTTCCGCGCTAAACAAATACTGGAAGAGCGAGAGGCAGCTTCGTCGCCTGCTAATGAGCCAGTACCACCAGCATCGGCACTACAACCGCCACCAGCGCCAAGACCAGTTAAGCGTCGCTCAAAGAAAGCATAGATAATCCTAGGGCACTTTCTATCGCATTACACCATAGGCTCTAGATTAGACAGTAGCCACCGTTACAGACGATTGGCATTGTTTGTTTATTATGGAGTCTTTGAGCAGGAGAAAAAAAATCTGTAATGGACAAGGTCTTGGCAATAATAATGGCAGGAGGAGCGGGGGAGAGGCTGCAACCTTTGACCAATAGACGGTCCAAAGGGGCGGTCCCGTTTGGAGGTAAGTTTCGGCTCATTGATTTTACGCTGAGCAACTGCGTCAACTCAGGCCTCCGTCGAATTTATATTCTCACACAATACCTCTCAGAGTCTTTAAATCGCCACATCCAGGAGGGCTGGGCAATCTCAAGTGCCGGGTTGGGTGACTATATTTACTGCATACCGGCTCAACAGAAGCTTGGCGCAGACTGGTACAGCGGCACGGCTGATGCATTGCGGCAGAACCTTAATCTGGTCAGGAGAAAGGACATTGAGAACGTTCTAATCCTTTCCGGTGATCATATCTACAAGATGAACTACCGTCAGTTGGTGGCCTATCACAGCATGAAGAAGGCAGGCCTGACGATATCCGCTGTCAGGGCAAGGAAAGAGGAAGCTGCCGGAAGACTCGGCGTGCTTGAAATAGACCAGGACCACAGATTGATTGGCTTCGAAGAAAAACCAGCACAGCCGAAGGTAACTGCTGATGCTCCAGACCATACTCTAGCTTCAATGGGCATCTATATCTTCAAGGTGGATACACTACTTCAGGCTTTGCAAGAGAAAGGGGACGACTTTGGTAAGCACATCATTCCAGGAATGATAGGCAAGCATCACGACATTTTCGTTTATGACTACGAGAAAGAGAACAAGATAGAGGATTTTGAGCTCAAAGTGAAAGATGGTATAAGAGAAAAGATATTGGTCGACAAGACCCGTGATTCATCCTACTGGAGGGATGTCGGCAGCATCGATTCGTACTATGAAGCAAACATGGAACTAGTGGGTGTAGATCCTCTCTTCAATCTTTACGGAGAGAGATGGCCTTTCAGGACATATCAGCGGCCCCTGCCTCCAAGTAAGTGTATCCTTGGTGGAAATATATCGGAGTCTATCGTGTGCGATGGCTGTATAATTAGCGGCGGGACTCTCTGGGGCTCCATACTCTCACCAGGCGTGGTTGTAGAGAGAGATGCCCGGGTGGAGCAATCGGTTGTATTTGACGATGTTATCATTGAGCCTGGCGCTAGCATAAGGCGAGCCATCGTTGATAAGGAAAGCAGAATCCGAGCTGGCGCATCAATAGGTTTTGACCTGGAGGGGGATAAGAGGAGAGGCTGCACAGTATCGGATAACGGCATAGTGGTCGTTCCTAAGGGGATGGACATTAGCCGAATTGAGCCGCCTCTTCTTTGATAAGAAAATCTCTTTTTGAATATATTACACAATTGCTTGCTTTGTCACTCTCGGAGAATGACTATCTTTAAACTCAGGTAACATTGAAGTAGAAAGTTAAGTTACATCTTGGCTTCAAGTTGGATTTTTAGTTAAAACCTATGGAATGGAGCGAATAAACATATTTACGTTGCCATATAGAATGTCTATCGGCTGCCAACTATATTCACCGCACGTCGACAGTATCATCGATATAGTTCACTACTACTTCTATTCTCTTCACGCTGGTATTACCTTACCCGTGGGGATTCGAGACTATCCTACTCGCCCGGATTCATCACACGCCCAATAAACAGGATGGTGCCGGTTTGAATATCACGAATCAGGAAAGCGAAGGGGCGGTCAAGAGTAACTGTTACCAGGTCTGTCGGCATGGATGTTGTTCCCACGATCACTGCGCTAGCTGCGGCTGCCTCGGTACCAGCCTCATCTACAGAAACAAACGCCTTATGCACAACGTCGTCAATGTGTAGATCACTTTGGCTGGACATACCGGAAAAATCGGCGCTATCCTGGAACGGTTCTGCCATACCCATTCCCATAAGTGTCTCTTTAAGCCCAAACTCTGATTCAAATTCAAACTTGGGCATCGTGAGAGTAACCTGCCGGTCCCTATTTTTTTGCGCCGAAATATTGCTGGCTATTTGATAAGTCATCGCTTCTTCAAAGGCTTTGAACTGTCCCGGCGCGGGCAGGAAGATGACCATAGAGAGTTCCTGGCCGTCATAAGGCAGTTCTATAGCCTGATAATTATCATCCTCAACGTATTTAAAGGAGCCGGTTTGCTTCATCATCGCAACCGTTACGTCGGTGCCACTTATCAGATGGAAGGGACTATTTGTGGTGGCTTCCGGTTGGAAAGGGAGCTTCCATGCCGCGTTGAAGTAGATGGCGTTGGTCAACACCAGGCGGGTCAAAGGAGTAATGCTGCCTTCCGGAATTAGGTCTTTGATGCGGCCTTCCGTCTGGTCACTCACCCATTGGTTGATCACTTCTCGGGATTGATTCGGGTTTTTAATGAAATCAAGAACCCTTAATCCGGCTCCGTAGTTCTCGGCTAGCAGGTCAAGATAGTTTGAGAGGAATTGATAATCCTTTTGTCCCCAAATCGCGTTGACTACATTGAGCCGGAAACCTTTCTCGTCTTTGCCATTAGCTCCCTCGCCGCGCTTGCCTAACTCGATATCCAGACTGTTAAACGCCGAGTGTAAAGCGTTTTGATCTAGCTGGTAGCGAAGGGTGTCTGCCATTTGCTGCGCAGTTTCACCACGGGCGCCAGCGTATGTCATCGCCAGAGCCAGCGAGATGCTGTAGGGCGAATAGAAGATATTACCGTCTTCTTTCTTTAAAGCTTGATAAAGGTCGAAAGCGAATTCACTATCGCCATTTACCAGCATTGTCATGTCGGATTGATTTACCACCGGCGAGGTGATGCGGTCTTTGTCCGACATCAGCAGTTCTCCCGAGGCCGGCTGAGAACAGCCGAAAAGACCGACTGTCATTACGATAGTTAGCATTAAGAATAATAGCCTCTTCATTTTGATTCCTCCGTAGATGAGTATAATAAAATGCGTTCTTTATTAATATAAACGTCAAGGCAGAGGTTTAGTTATCTTTCTATTCTGATGGAGGTAGAGACACATGGTCTGGCGGAGACGCAGCTGCCTCGCCTTTCATACTGGCTAGTCCCTCTGCGTTTCTACCAGCACTGTGCCGTATGATTGCCCTGCTATGCTGAAAGCCGCCTGGACATTCCCTTTGGCTGAGATAGATTGCCCTTCCTGGGGCGGCGGTTGGCTGGTGACTACCCAGATATTGCCGCTACCATCACCAAGCTGGTAAGCCCCCTTCTCCAACAGGGCAAACCAGGCAGTCCCACCAACTCTGGTGGCGCGGCTGCAGCCGGTAGTGGTGAACACAAGGAGGATAAGGACTGATATGACTACGATGCTTAAGACCCGTTTCATATTTTGCATGTTGCCTCCCTTTTATTTGCCGGTGCCACTCCCCGTAGTTACCGAGTGGCGTATGCGGCCATATTGGAAAGTGAACTCTGCCCCCAGAATCATGATGAATGCCGAATAGTATATCCAGACGAGCAGGACAATAATAGAGGCGATAGAACCATAGATAAGTTGGTAATTAGCGAAGTTCTCAAGGTAGAAAACAAACAGAGTCCTGGCGATTTCGAAGAGGATAGCGGCCAGGAGCGCTCCTGGCCAAACATAACGCCAGTATGTCCTGGTGTTCGGAATAAGTTTATAGAGTAACAGGAAAGCGGTCAGTACAAGAAGGAATGCTACCAGCCAGCTACTCACGTTTACTATTATCAGGTCTGCTGCGGGCAGGTTTAATACTCTGTGCAAAATTAAAATGATGGCACTAGCTCCCAGGGAGAGAAGAAAGAGAATACCAATACCAAATACCATGCCCAGTTCGCGGGGTTTTCTAATGTAGAAAGGGCGGACCCGGCGAATATCCCAGGCGCGATTAATCGCCAGGCTTACCGCACTAAACATCACGCTCGCGCCCCAGAAGAAGACGATTATGCTCAGTATACCTATGACGCCCCGTAGCTCGATAATACTGGCAATATTTTGCTTCAGGATGTTAGTGGCACCGGGAATATTATCACCGACAAAGTTCAGCAGTGCGTCTTGCAGATTTACTGAAGGCAAGAAAAAACCAAAAACAGCAATGAGTCCCAGCAGAAGTGGGAATATGGATAGGAGGCAATAGTAGGCTACCCCGGCGGCTCTATGCGCGGCGTCAATATCGCCTAACCCCTCTGCGGTGCGGTATATCAACTGTACTGCAGGTATTTTGAGCAGATGGTCTTTTGCCCTCTGTAACCTGGCTT
>Ga0315536_1001962_pt1 | contig 10084 bp, 7 predicted proteins | sample SalMarSW160230MG_FD_203093 | JGI IMG/M metagenome (GOLD analysis project Ga0315536, IMG submission 203093) | Salt marsh sediment microbial communities from the Plum Island Ecosystem LTER, Massachusetts, United States - Salt Marsh Sediment SW1602-30 ... | reverse complement strand
CCACAGCGGATCTGATCGGCGGGACCTGCGACAAGGCGACCCAACTCGCACGGGATACATGGGGCTTGGAACCGCCGCAAGACTGCCGGATCCACGTCATGACTTCCTGGCTGGAATTTGTTTTCCGGTCGGCGCCCGGACCGTGGCGGATCGTGCTGGCGGCGACGATTCCGTTCTGGTTCCTCCGCGCCCGCAGGATGTGGCTCTACGCCGGAGCCTGGACCCAATCGTTCGGGAAGTGGGTGGCGATCGGCGTGAAACCGCCGCGCCTGATTCTCCAGAGTGACAGAAGCATCGGCGCACGCGTCTTCGCGGAAGAAGAGGACGTGACGGCAAAGGTCCGGCAGATCACCTGTCACGAACTGGTGCATGCCTGTTCGGCCGGGCGGAAGCTGCCCATGTGGCTTAACGAAGGCATCGCGATGGTCTCGGTGGATCGATACGCCGGGAGGCAGACGGTCCGGCGGGAGAGTCTGGCATTGCTGAGAGACTATCTGCCAAAAGAGGCTCCCCCCACATATCAGCAGCTTTCCCGCATGGGGGGAGAAGCGATCGCCTATCAAACCGCGCGCGGCTATTGGCTGGTCCGCTATCTGGAAGAGAAGCTTCCCGGTTTCCTGAAGCGTTCTTTTTCCGCCCATACGGATGCGCGGACGCTGGAACGGGATATGATCACCGGACTGGGAATGACGCCGGAAAGTTACTGGCGGGAGATCGACGGCGTACTGGCCGGTCATTTCGAGGAACCCGGGATCAGGACCCGATTGCGGGTGTCGAAAAATCCGGTATAAAACCCAATCGTCGGGTGTGGATGCTTTCTCAAAAGAAAGGCAAAACAACCGAATGGAGAGTTCGCTGAAAATCATCCTTCCCTTCGAGTCCGTTCCGCAGCGGTTATACACCCGCGAGAAGTTATTTCACGGCTACCGTCCCGAAGACTCCTCCTCGTGGGTGCAAACCACGGACTTCGCCATCTTCCGGCACTACGTCATGACCGGCCGCGGCGCGCCGGGCGACCCGTACATCCGGATGATGCGGGCGCTGCACGACAACGCCATCACCCAATCCGCAACCGCGTTCCTCGCCGGCCGCCGGGTGGCGGCGATCATGGGCGATCACCGCCTGGCGCGCGATTCCGCAACCTACCGGAATATCGCGCTGCTCGCCCGGCGCCTGACCCGCGGTGGTATCCTGGTGTGCACCGGCGGCGGGCCCGGTGCGATGGAGGCCGGCCACCTGGGCGCGTCGCTTGCCGCGGCGGAAGATGCGCGCCTCGACTCCGCGCTGGCCGCGCTTTCGACCCGGCCGAATGTTCCGGCGCTGTTGAATATCGTCGACTCCGCAGGCACGGTGAACATGAAGCTCGCCGCCGAGGCGCACGCCTGGTTCAAGCCGGCTTTCGAGATCGCCGCGGCGCTGCGCGACCCGAGCCCAAGCCTGGCCTTCCCGACCTGGCATTACGGCCACGAGCCGTCCACCCCGTTCGCCTCCCACATCGCCAAGTATTTTCAAAACAGCATCCGCGAAGACGGGCTGCTGGCGCTCGCCAGAAACGGGATCATATATTTCGAAGGCAAGGCCGGAACGCTGCAGGAAATCTTCCAGGACGGCGCGCAGAATTATTACCGCGCATTCGGCCTCTTCAGCCCGATGGTCCTGGTGGGAACCGAATATTGGGATCAGGAAATTCCCGTCGTTCCCTTGCTGAAGAATTTATTTTCGCCCGGGGATTATTCAAAGTATGTGCTGGTGACGGACGATCTCGATGCCGCGGCGGCGTTCATCGAGCGGTTCCATCCGCCGGCGTGACGGTCGACCGCGATCCCGGATGATCGGCCATCGCCGGGGATTGGCATGCTACAGTCCGCCCTCGCCTCTGCGAGAAATGGATTCTCCATGATCCCCTTATACTCGCCGGAAGCGCGAACGCCCGATAAACTCCTCAACCGGTTGGCGCAATGCGAAAATCCGTGGCTTCAGTCTTTCCCTTACTTTTCCGATAAACAAAATTGGCGCCATTGCTCAGATCTTAAGAAAACGTACTCAGAAACACCGAGAAATCCGAAACCGCCGCTTTTTTTACATGGGATGGCAATTGAGAGTGAGAAGGAAAAGCCATGTTCTTTTCGGTGTATTCGATTCTTTTCGGCGCCCGATGCCGATCCTCATCCTAATAAGAAAACCGATCCCGGGATACAATAAAGCCGAAGATGAAAACCTTGGAAGTAACCGCCATGACGTGTTTCCTCGCCGCGGGTGAGGCGTTCCTCGCAGCCGGATACCTTCTGGGCCGGATGCCCCTATTCGCATCGGCCTCCGGTTTTTGGGGGCTCACCATGCTGTTCCTCGCCGCCGGATTGCTCATCGCCGGGCTCGATCACGGCTTCTTCGAGCCCAGAGGGGATACGCGCGGCCGGATGGCCATGCAGAAGGCGACCTGGATCTGCACCGGCATCATGACCTTCTTTACGCTGCTTTCCGCGCTTTACCAATTCGCGCCCGTCGATTGGCGTCTGCCCTTCATTATTGCGGGGCTCGTACAGTTGCTGGTCTTTGCCGTCTTTGCGATACGAATCCACAATTATCTTGTGGTGATCATCAACTACGCGCCCATCCTGCTCATCCTTCTGATCTTAAATCTCTTCGGATTACCTTCCGGATCCGGTTCGTGTTTTTTCATAACCGGAATTCTGATCTCCATCGCCGCCTCCGCTTGTCAGGCATTGGGCGTGGATACATTCTCGCCGCTCGACCGAAACGGGTTGTATCATGTCCTCCTGATGGCCGCGCTGGTTTTCTTTTTCGTCGGCGGGTTGGCGTTGAAATAGCACATCCTTGGGTACAATTGCTTGCCCGTCACCCCCGAGCCTGCCCTCGCGGGACCCTTGCGGAGCATGGTGCCATCGGTTTTTGATGGCACCATGAATGCGCAGCGAGGGAAGCATCCCGGCTGCGTCGGGTTCATACGCCGGGATGAATGCGCCCGCCCTGCGTTCCTTGCAGGGAAGCGGGGGCGCTCTTATCGGGGGTCCAGACGCACGCTAACGATGACGATTGGCGGATGCCCGCTGAGATTCCCCCCGCTCCACGAGGGCAGGCGCGGGCATGACGGGAAAGGGAGGCCGAGCGTTTTTACTGCGAGGCCGAAGGATCAGTTTTTCCCGTAAAATTCAAGGAGCGCAACCCCATGACCAACTCCAACGTTTTACCCATGAACACTCCGCGCAACCGTCTGGTCGGCCGGATGCCGAAGATCGGCATCCGGCCGGCGATCGACGGCCGGCGTAAGGGAGTCCGCGAATCCCTGGAAGCGCAGACCATGGCCATGGCAAAGGGAGTCGCGGAGCTGTTGACCGGAACGCTGCGCCATGCCAACGGGCTGCCGGTGGAATGCGTAATTCCCGAAAGCTGCATCGGCGGCGCGGCCGAGGCGGCGCAGGCCGCCGGTCTGTTCGCCCGCGAGGGAGTGGGTGTTTCAATCACCGTCACGCCCTGCTGGTGCTATGGTTCGGAGACGATGGACATGGATCCGCACCTCCCTAAGGCAGTGTGGGGCTTCAACGGCACCGAGCGGCCGGGCGCGGTCTACCTGGCCGCGGTCCTGGCCGGGCACAACCAGAAGGGGCTGCCGGCCTTCGGTATTTACGGCCGGGATGTGCAGGATGCGGGCGACGGCACGATTCCCCCCGATGTCCGGGAAAAGCTGCTGCAGTTCGCGCGCGCCGGCCTGGCGGCGGCGACGATGCGCGGCAAATCATACCTTTCGATGGGCGGCGTTTCGATGGGCATTGCCGGTTCCATCGTGGATCAGGGGTTCTTCGAAAGCTACCTGGGCATGCGGGTGGAAAGCATAGATATGGTGGAGTTCGTGCGCCGGATGGAGGAAGGCATCTTCGATCCGGAGGAATACGCACGCGCACTTCCCTGGATCAGGAAATACTGCCGCGAGGGGCGCGATCACAACCCGCCCGAAGCCCAGCGCAGCCGCAAACAAAAGGATGCGGACTGGGAGGCCGTCGCCAAAATGACCCTCATCGCCCGCGACTTGATGATCGGCAATCTAAAACTGGGGCAGCTCGGTTTCGGAGAGGAGGCGCTGGGCCACAACGCCCTGCTTTCCGGTTTCCAGGGTCAGCGGCAATGGACCGATCATTTCCCCAACGGTGATTTCCTCGAAGCCATTCTCAACTCCTCCTTCGATTGGAACGGGATCCGCGAAGCGTTCATCGTCGCGACCGAGAACGACTGCCTCAACGGCGCGGCGATGCTGTTCGGGCACCTGCTGACCGCGACGGCCCAGATTTTCGCCGACGTGCGCACCTATTGGAGCCCGGCGGCCGTGGCGCGCGTGACGGGGCATACGCTTGCGGGCCGCGCCGCGGGCGGGCTGATCCACCTGATCAACTCTGGATCCGCCGCGCTGGATGCGACCGGCAAGCAGGCCCGCGGCGGCGCCCCGGCGCTGAAATCTTTCTGGGAGATCACATCCGCCGAAGCGGCGCAATGCCTTGCGGCGGTGGATTGGTACCCGGCCAATACCGGGTACTTCCGGGGCGGCGGCTTTTCCTCCGGATTTCTGACCCGCGGCGAGATGCCGCTGACCATGTCCCGCATAAACCTTGTCAAGGGGCTTGGCCCGGTGTTGCAGCTGGCCGAAGGGTACTCCGTGGATATCCCCGACGCCGTGCATGATGCATTGAACAAACGGACCGACCCCACCTGGCCGACCCACTGGTTCGTTCCAAACCTGACCGGGAAGGGGCCGTTTGCGGATGTGTATTCGGTGATGAATGCCTGGGGCGCCAATCACGGCGCGCTCAGCTTCGGGCACATCGGCGGCGATCTGATCTCGCTGGCCGCCATGCTGCGCATTCCAATTTGCATGCACAACGTGCCCGAGGCGCGGATTTTCCGGCCGAGTGCCTGGAATGCTTTTGGTACCATGGATCCGGAAGGAAGCGATTTCCGCGCCTGCGCCGCTTTCGGGCCGTTGTACGGCAAATATTCGTAACCGCTCAGCCCTCCCTCATCCGGCCTTCGTCCACCTTCTCCCAGCATAAGCTGGGAGAAGGCCGGGATGAGGGGCAGTATGAGTAGATACCAATCAGGCCAGAAAGGTCCTTTCATGAACCAGGATACCCAACCGCTCCGCCGCGAACTCATCCGCATCCTGCGCATCGTCACCGATCAGGGATTGGCCTGTTCCAGCGACGGCAACATTTCGGTCCGCCTGGGAGAGGATCAATTCCTCATCACCCCCAGCGGCCTGCACAAGATGAGCATGAGCGAGGAGGACCTGGTCGTCATCGACGGCAAAGGGCACACCGTCGCAGGCAAGCCGGGGCGCGCTCCAACCTCGGAAGTGTTGATGCATCTGGAAGCCTATCGCGGGCGTCCGGATATCCGCGCCGTCCTGCACGCCCATCCGCCTTGCGCCGTCGCGCTGACCATCGCCGGGATTCCCTTCCCGATGGATATCATCCCGGAATCGCTGATCGGGTTGGGCAGCGTGCCCACGGCAAAGTACGCGACTCCCGGCACCCCCGAACTGGCGGAAAGCATCCGCGGGATGCTTAAAGATACAAACGCCATCCTGCTCAGCCATCACGGGAGCCTGACGGTCGGTCGGACGCTGGAGGAAGCGCTGGTCGCGCTGGAACGCATGGAACACACGGCCCATACATGGTTCCTGGCAAAGGCCGCCGGCGCAATTCACCCCTTGCCCGCGGAGGAACTTGCCCGCTTGCGAGAGATCGGCCGGGAATTACGCGGCAAGCCCAACAGAAGCTAAAGGCGCTCCAGTGTAAAGCCGCGAGCGGCGTGATCTGTTGTAGCTCATCCGCACGGCAATCCGGATATCCTGCGCATGCAAAGACGGAAGAGAATGACCGGTAAATGATCCATCCCTAGCTTTTTTCACTTCTTTCCCAGGAGGTTTTCCGTGAACACATCCATGTGGATCATGCTCTTCTTTGTTTTTTTGGCCGGGGCGGTCGGGGGTTTGGTCAACGCTCTGATGACCGACAACGGCTTCCTCCGTCCAAAGATGGAGAAGGTCGACGAGAAAACCGGCATCTTCCGGCCGGGATACCTTGGCAATGCGCTGATCGGCGCGGTGGCGGCCGTGGTTTCCTGGGGTTTGTACGGACCGCTTAGCCCATATTACATTATCGGCACAGACCAGGCCCTGGCGGCGAACGCCCTTCCCGAAGCGGTCGGCCTGACGCTGGCCTCGCTGGTCGGCGCGATTATGATCGGCATCGGCGGCGCCCGGTGGTTGACCAGCGAAGTCGATAAGAACCTTCTGCGCGCCACCGCCGCGCAGGCCGCGGCCGCCAAGCCTTCCGCGGCCGCATCCAAGCAGATAGCCATGGCCACGCCGGCGCAGGCGCTTGATGTGGCGAGGATGATGAAATAAGATAGTATTGGCATGGTAATGCTTTCACAAAAATCCTCTATCCACCATCAAGGAGAACCACACCGGTGTCCCAAACTTACCGCAACCCCGTCCTGCCCGGGTTTTACCCCGATCCGTCGATCTGCCGCGTCGGGGAAGACTATTACCTGATCAATTCGACCTTCGAATTTTTTCCCGGCCTGCCGATCCACCACAGCCGCGACCTGGTCCACTGGCGCCCGATCGGCCACGTGCTGACCCGCCCGTCGCAGCTTAACCTGGACGGCATCCGCGCCTCCGGCGGATTGTATGCGCCGACGATCCGCCATCACGACGGCACCTTTTACGTCATCAACACGCTGGTGGACGGCCTGAAGGAGAAGGGAAATTTCATCGTTACCGCGCCGGGCATCGAAGGGCCGTGGTCCGATCCGGTCTGGCTGAATGACGCGCCCGGGATCGATCCGTCGCTGCTTTTCGATGATGACGGGCGCGCATGGTTTGTCGGTAACCGTCCGCTTGTGAACGAGGCGTTTCCAGGCCATCGCGAAATCTGGCTGCAGGAGCTGGACCTCAAGGCGATGCAGCTTTCGGGGCCGAAGTATGTGCTATGGGACGGCGCGGTTAAACAGGCCGTTCATTCGGAGGGGCCGCACCTGTATAAAATCAACGGGCTGTATTACCTGATGACCGCCGAGGGCGGGACCGGGCACAATCATGCGGTGGCGATGGCCCGCAGTGAAAAAATCACCGGCCCGTACGAAGGCTGCCCCCGCAACCCGATCCTCACCCACCGCCACCTGGGGCGGGAATATCCGATCGTCGGGACCGGCCACGCGGACCTGGTGGATACGCCGAACGGCGAGTGGTGGATGGTGATGCTGGCGATGCGGCCGTACGGCGGATATTTTTACAACCTGGGCCGCGAGACGTTCCTGACCCCGATCCGCTGGGAGGACGGTTGGCCGGTCGTCAATCCGGGGATCGGACACGTCGAATTCGAAGGACCGGCGCCGGACTTGCCCGAGCACTCCTGGCCCGTCCCCCCGGCCTGCGACCATTTCGACGCCCCCGCGCTCGGTCCGCAGTGGGATTTCCTGCGCACGCCGCGCGAGGAATTCTGGAGCCTGACCGAGCGCCCCGGGCACCTGCGACTGCGCCTGCGGCCGCAAACGCTGGCCGAGAAAGCCAATCCGAGTTTCGTCGGCCGCCGCCAGCAGCACATCAACTTTACCGCTCGGGCCGTCATGGAATTCACACCCGGCGCCGCCAACGAATGCGCCGGATTGGTGTTGCTGCAAAACAACGATTTTCACTTCCGCTTCATCCTTACACTCGACAAAGAACCGGTCCTCCGGCTTATCCGGCGCGAGAAGGGCGAGGAGAAAATCCTGGCGACGAAACCCATTCACGCCGGGAAGGTTTATCTTAAAGTCTCGGCCGCCGGTCAGGCCTACAGTTTTTATGCGGCGACGGAATATGAAAACTGGCAGCCGGTCGCGGAAGCTGTCGACGGCCGCATCCTCAGCACGCCCATGGCGGGCGGTTTCATCGGCGCCTACATCGGGATGTATGCCAGCGGCAACGGGAAACCCGGCGACAGCCACGCGGATTGGGATTGGTTTGAGTATCTCGGAGAGGATCCGGCGCAATAAGCGGCGGATAAAATAGAAGGTTACAATAACTGAAAACAACTGTCAGATCTTGCCGACCTGACAGTTGTTTTTAATTCGGTGGTCCCATGTGTTCTTTGTGCTCTTTATGGAAGTAAATAGTATTCAATCGCCGCAAAGAACACAAAGATATTTTGTAACTACTCACCCCGGTTGAAGTAAAAACTCGGGTTTGAACGGCGTTCCGGCATACGCCAAGCGCAAGGCTGCCAAAGCCCGCTGCCCGTTTTTCCGCGCCGTAGAAATATATCCACGAATCAGACAAAATGCCCTGGACCCTTCCCATGACCGGAATCCTCCCGATACCTTCTGCTTGACTTTCACCATGCGGATATCCCGTTCCGCTTGATTGTTATCAAACGGCACGCGCAAGTCCCGCATGAACAAGAGGATCGCATTCTTGTGCTCCCGCATTCTTCCCAATAGATTTCGCGGTTTGCTTTGGCCTACCCTTCCACGTTTTCCCTTTTCCTCTCCTGCCCTCCTGTGTTTCGGATTTTTCCGGAACCCTGCGCGAAGGATTTCGTCGTACCGCCGCTCAAATTCCCGAACCTGTCGGCCAGGAAGCGTATCCCTTTTCCCTCTCGCCTTGTCCGCAGCCGTTTTCATCTCCAGCAGGAGGGCGATCATGTCTTCCGCCCACCGCTGCCCATACTGCTCCTGCACAAAGATCAGCTCCCGTAGCAAGTGCGCGTTGCACAGGGCATGGATCACGTCCGGATAGGCGAAGTACGGCTTCCAGCAATCATGCATGGCAACGCCCTTGCGGCTGGGAAGAACGCCCATCGCGTCCATCGCGATTTGGCCGCGCTTGGCATGAACCACATACAGGGTCAGAAACTCCGTGCTGACCGTGTGCAACCAGCAGTTTTTCCCCTCCACACGCATTCCCGTCTCATCGTGATGCGTTACCGGTACCGGTACTTTCAGATATTCTCGGACGGCTTCCTGTACCGACAGAACCCGTTCCGCGCCTTCCAGACTGATCCGAAGCACCGTCCCTTCCGACGGCCGATGCCCATAGAAGTCTTCCATCATCTCGCAGATCCGTTCCACGGCAACAAACTGATAATCCTTGAAATAGGCCACCTGGGTCTTGAATTCCGGACCATACTCAACCGTCTGGCTGACCCCTTCGGGAAAGTCCGCCTTGTTCCGTGTTCCGCAATGGGGGCAGACCTTGATCTCGGCGCGATGCTCCGTGACTTCCATCTTGACAGGCGGAATATCGAACACCTGCCGCTTTTCAACACTTTGGACGACAACCTCTTCCAGCGAAACCCGGCAATGCCGGCATTGCCGCATCCGATGCACCTCAACGCGGTCGGGGTTCTGAACCATCTGCAATGTGTTGCCGCTGTGACCGGTTTGTCCGCCGTTTTTCTTCTTCTTGTGTCGCTTTCGCAGACTCTTTGGCGCAGGTTTGATGTATCCATCGCTGGAGGGTGGCTTCCCGCTATTGTGGCTGTCCATTGCGAGCCGGTCTTCCAGCGCCTGGATCCGATCCGCTAATTGCATTATCGTTTCCGAGACTCGGTGGAACAGCGAGACCACCGCCTCCTCGCCTTCCCGGTATGCGGTGCGCACTGCTGCTTCCGTGGGGATGTAGATCTCTTTTCGGTTCATACCCCCTATTTTCCGCTATTTCCGACATTATTAATAGAGTCTTTCGACTCCTCTTTTTAATGACATTTGACTCTTGCCGGAGGGGGTGAGTAGTTACAAAAAGAGAATAATTGCGGCCCAACAATGGGTTGCAGCGGATTTGGCCTTCGGCTTGGTGGTTATGTTGGTATGCTCTTCGATGACGGAATCAATATAATAGATCTAGTCATGCTCAGCCGGCCAAACCGCTGAACCCTGTGCGTTGGGCCGAATCGGATCACCATGACTAATTTCTCTTTTGTGGAAAATGATGTATTTGCAGAATTATACGGAATCGCGCTAGTTAATGTTTTGTTACTTAAAAAGCTCTATGGGCCGACGACGATCGGGACAAATATCCTTGACAAAT
>Ga0315536_1001961_pt1 | contig 10090 bp, 11 predicted proteins | sample SalMarSW160230MG_FD_203093 | JGI IMG/M metagenome (GOLD analysis project Ga0315536, IMG submission 203093) | Salt marsh sediment microbial communities from the Plum Island Ecosystem LTER, Massachusetts, United States - Salt Marsh Sediment SW1602-30 ... | reverse complement strand
AGATGACCACCGGCATGTCCGCGCCGCCGGGGTGCTGGGTCTGATGGTGGTGTTGCCCATCGGCGGCGCGGACATGCCGGTGGTCATCTCATTGCTCAACGCCATGACCGGGCTGTCGGCTGCCGCGGCCGGTTTGGCGCTGAACAACACCGCGATGATCGTGGCGGGCATGATCGTGGGTGCGTCCGGTTCGATCCTGACCAACCTGATGGCCAAGGCGATGAACCGCTCCATTCCCGCGATCGTGGCGGGTGGCTTCGGTGGTGGCGGCGTGGCCCCGGGCGGCGGCGCCGGTGGCGGCGACAAATACGTCAAATCGACCTCGGCGGCCGACGCCGCGATTCAGATGGCGTACGCGAACCAGGTGATCGTGGTCCCCGGCTATGGCTTGGCCGTCGCGCAGGCCCAGCACGCGGTCAAGGACATGGCCGCGCTGCTGGAGGACAAGGGCGTGCCGGTGAAGTACGCGATCCATCCCGTGGCCGGCCGCATGCCCGGGCACATGAACGTGCTGCTGGCGGAGGCCGAGGTGGACTACGACGCGATGAAGGACATGGACGACATCAACGACGAGTTCGCCCGCACCGACGTCGCGATCGTCATCGGCGCCAACGACGTCACCAACCCGGCCGCGCGCAGCGAGGCGTCCAGTCCGATCTACGGCATGCCGATCCTCAACGTGGACAAGGCCAAGTCGGTGATCGTGCTGAAACGGTCGATGAACTCCGGCTTCGCGGGCATCGACAACCCGCTGTTCTATGCCGACGGAACGACGATGCTGTTCGGGGACGCGAAGAAATCGGTGACCGAGGTCGCCGAGGAACTGAAGGCGCTATAGGCAGGCGCTATACGGCGATCAGACCGGTGGGTAGGCCGGCGGGGGATAGCCGTTGCCGTCGGTAACGCCGCGTAAGCCCCAGGTCAGGTACCTGAAGAAGAATTCGATCTCGTCGCTTGCGTCGTAGTCCGGGCTCGGATCCATCAGGCCACCCCTCTAGTCGCGACTGAGCTTCGGACGTGAGTCTAGTCCCATCCTTCGCGTGGTGACACCCTGCGTTTGCCTAAACTGTCCAACCAGTTGATTGATAATTAGCCTTGTCCCGGGGTGCCCCCACCCTGTCGGCACACACGATAGCGAGTACAGGATGCCATCCGAGAACGGACTGACGCGCCGTGAGGAGTTGCTGGCGGTTGCGACCAAACTGTTCGCCGCCCGCGGCTATCACGGCACCCGGATGGACGACGTCGCCGATGTGATCGGGTTGAACAAGGCGACGGTCTATCACTACTACGCCAGCAAGTCGCTGATCCTGTTCGACATCTATCGCCAGGCCGCCGAGGGCACGTTGGCCGCCGTGCACGACGATCCGTCCTGGACGGCCCGCGAGGCGCTCTACCAGTACACCGTCCGGCTGCTCACCGGTATCGCAAGCGATCCGGAGCGGGCCGCGGTGTACTTCCAGGAGCAGCCGTATATCACCGAGTGGTTCACCAGCGAACAGGTCGCCGAGGTCCGCGACAAGGAAGCCCAGGTCTACCAGCACGTGCATGGCCTCATCGACCGCGGGATCGCCAGCGGCGAGTTCTACCAGTGCGATTCCCACGTGCTGGCGCTGGGGTACATCGGCATGACACTCGGTGCCTACCGGTGGTTGCGTCCGAGCGGACGTCGCAGCGCCAAGGAGATCGCCGCCGAGTTCAGCACCGCGCTGCTGCGCGGGCTGATTCGCGACGAAGCGATCCGCACGAGTTCCCCGCTCGGACCTTAGGCGTTCGCCGGCTTCAGGTGCTTGTCCAGGAACGCGAGCTGGTCGGTGATGACACGCTCGAAGGCCTCGTCGACGTAGATCGCGAAATGCCCCTCGGGATACATCCTGACTTCACCGCGCGGCGCCCTGGCGGCATAGCGCAGCGTGGGGACGGCGGGCGCGACCGAGTCGTTCTCGCACACGCAGAACAAGATCGGGCAGGTGATCTTGGACGTGTAGCGTCCCGGACGGTAGCTGATGATCTTCAGTCCGATTCGCGCGGCGACTTCATTGGGAAATTCGGCATCCTCGGGCACTAGCCTCAGGTAGCCCTGGTACGCGTCGGGAGCGTTCATCAGGGCCACCTCGCCGGGCTTGCCTGCGGTGGCGACCATCACCGGCGGTCTGCCCATTCGGGCCGCGACCACGTCGCGCACCGCGCGTGCGGTGATGCGTGCGGTGATCAAAGGATTCGTGATCGTTCGTGCGGAAGCAATGCCGTCGGTGAACGGGCATTGCACCACGGCCGCGGCGATACCTGGCAGTCGGGCCGCCGTCGCGATGACATGCCCGCCGGCGAAAGAGGTGCCCCACAGGCCGATTCGATCGTGGTCAATCCCCGGAAGAGTGCGGGCATGGGCGACCGCCGCGGCCCAGTCCGCAAGCTGCATGCCGATGTCGAGTAGCTGGCGCGGCCGGCCCTCGCTGTCTCCGAAGTTGCGGTAGTCGAACACCAGGCAGGCGTAGCCGGCTGCGCTGAATCGCTCGGCGTAGGCGTCTAACCGCATGCTGCGCACCGCTCCCAGCCCGTGCGCCATCACCAGCAGCGGCGTAGGTCCGTTGCCCGCCGGGCGGTAGAGCCATGCACTGATCCGGTCGTCACCGGAGACGAACCGGACATCCTCGCGCGGTGCCATCAGCGTTACATTGTGCCTGCCCCAGCGCGACAACCGTGGCCGGTATGCGCCTCAGATTTTATGGACTAGTGTCTAGAAACGTTTTCCAGCGTTCAAGGGACGGAGACTCTCATGGCGATCCGCGTCGCGCACGTTGGCACCGGAAATGTCGGAAGGCCGGCCCTCGTCGAACTCATCACCAACCCGCAGTTCGAGCTGACCGGGTTGTGTGTCTCCACGCCCGAGAAGGTGGGGAAGGACGCCGGCGCGCTGGCCGGTCTCGAGGTCGATACCGGTATCGCGGCGGTCGCCGACCTCGACGCCGTTCTTGCCACCGGTCCCGAATGCGTCGTCTATTGCGCCATGGGTGATACCCGGCTGCCGGACGCGATGGCGGACGTCATGCGCATCCTGGCCGCCGGCATCAACGTCGTCGGTTCCTCGCCAGGGCTGCTGCAATATCCGTGGGGCGTCATGCCGGACAAGTACATCGACCGCGTCGATGACGCTGCACGGCAAGGCAATTCGAGTATCTTCATCAGCGGCGTCGATCCTGGATTCATCAACGACCTGATCCCGTTCGCGCTCGCGGGCACTTGTCAGCGCATCGAGCAGGTGCGCTGCATGGAGATCGCCGACTACGCCACCTACGACGGCGCAGAGGTCATGCACTACATGGGATTTGGCCGGCCCCTGGACGACATGCCGATGCTGCTGCAGCCGGGCGTGCTGAGCATTGCATGGGGGACGGCGATCCGTCAGCTCGCGGCCGGCCTCGGGATCGAGATCGACCGGATCACCGAGTCCTACCAACGTGAGCCCGCGCCGGAAGACTTCGACATCGCCGTGGGACGCGTTGCCAAGGGGACGCTGGCCGCACTGCAATTCGAAATCCGCGGAATGGCGGGCGGACACCCGGCCATCGTCATCGAGCACATCACGCGTTTGCGGCCGGATCTACGGCCGGACTGGCCGCAGCCGGCTTCCGGCGGCGGCTCGTATCGGATCGAGATCACCGGGGAGCCGTCATATGCCGTGGACATCGTTCCGAGCAGCCGCAGGGGCGACCACAACCACGCGGCGATCGTCGGTGCCGCCGGGCGCATCGTCAACGCCATACCCGCGGTGATCGCCGCGCCACCCGGCATCAGGACCACACTGGAACTGCCACTGGTGACCGGTAAAGGTCTTTACGCGCCAACCCATCTCGTGGCCAGCTAGCGATCATCAGAACCGAAGGGAGCGCTCGTGGGACGGGTGGAAGGCAAAGTTGCGCTGATCAGTGGTGGCGCCCGGGGAATGGGCGCTGAACATGCGCGGCTGTTGGTCGAGGAAGGCGCCAAGGTGGTGATCGGCGACATTCTCGACGACGAGGGCAAAGCGGTGGCCGCTGAACTCAATGCGATCGGTGACTCCGTGCGCTACGTCCACCTCGACGTCACCCAGCCCGACCAGTGGGACGCCGCCGTCGCGACCGCGGTCGCCGAATTCGGCAAGCTCAACGTATTGGTCAACAACGCCGGCACGGTCGCGCTCGGCCAACTGAGGAACTTCGATCTGGCCAAGTGGCAGAAGGTGATCGATGTCAACCTGACGGGCACCTTCCTGGGCATGCGGGTGGCCGTCGACCCGATGATCGCCGCCGGGGGAGGGTCCATCATCAACGTGTCCTCCATCGAGGGCCTGCGCGGCGCGCCGGCGGTGCACCCCTATGTCGCATCGAAGTGGGCGGTGCGAGGCCTGGCCAAGTCGGCGGCTTTGGAGTTGGCGCCGCACAACATCCGGGTGAACTCGATCCATCCCGGCTTCATCCGCACCCCGATGACCGCCCACCTGCCCGAAGACATGGTGACCATTCCGCTCGGTCGTCCGGCCGAGGCGAGGGAAGTATCGACGTTCGTCTTGTTCCTCGCCAGCGACGAGTCGTCCTATGCGACCGGCAGTGAGTTCGTCATGGACGGCGGGCTGGTGACCGACGTGCCGCACAAGGAGTTCTAAGAGGCGCTATCACCCCGAGCATGTTGAACAGTCTGGCAAGTACGGTCGGATCGAACCATGTTGTCACCGACCCCGACGTCCTCGCTGCGCGCAGCGTCGACCACACCGGCCGCTATCGGGGCCGCGCCAGCGCGCTGGTGCGACCGGGTTCGGCCGAGCAGGTCGCCGCGGTCTTGCGGGTGTGCCGTGACGCCGGGGCGCACGTGACGGTGCAAGGCGGCCGGACCTCGCTGGTGGCCGGCACCGTTCCCGAGCACGACGACGTGCTGTTGTCGACGGAGCGGCTGTGCGCCCTCGGCGACGTCGACACCGTCGAATGCCGCATCGACGTGGGCGCCGGAGCAACCCTGGCCGCGGTGCAACGTGCGGCGGGCGCAGCCGGCCTGGTGTTCGGCGTGGATCTGGCCGCCCGCGACACGGCGACCGTCGGTGGCATGGCGTCGACGAACGCCGGCGGCCTGCGCACCGTTCGGTACGGCAACATGGGCGAGCAGGTCATCGGCTTGCAGGTGGCGCTGCCGGACGGCTCGTTGCTGCGCCGCCACAGCCGGGTGCGCCGGGACAACACCGGCTACGACCTGCCGGCGCTGTTTGTCGGCGCCGAGGGAACTCTCGGCGTCATCACCGCACTCGATCTGCGACTGCACCCCGCTCCGTCGCATCGCGTGACCGCAATCTGCGGGTTTGCCGACCTGGAAACGCTCGTCGCTGCGGGCCGCGCGTTCCGCGACGTCGACGGAATCGCGGCCCTGGAGCTGATCGATGGTCGCGCCGCCGCACTGACCCGCGAGCACCTGGGGGTGGGGTCCCCGGTGTCGGGTGACTGGCTGCTGCTGGTGGAACTGGCCGGCGACTACGACCAGACCGATCGGCTGGCCGACCTGATCGGCAGTGCGCAACTGTGCGGCGAACCCGCGGTGGGTGTGGATGTTGCCGCGCAGCAACGGTTGTGGCAGGTCCGCGAATCACTTGCCGACGTGCTCGGCGTGTACGGGCCGCCGCTGAAGTTCGACGTGTCGTTGCCGTTATCGACGATCGCCGAATTCTCCAGAGGCGCATCGGATTTGATTCGTGAGCATGCCCCCGAGGCGCTGCCCGTGTTCTTCGGCCACATCGGCGAGGGCAACCTCCATCTCAACGTGCTGCGTTGTCCGGGCGACCGGGAGCGGGCGCTGTACGAGCCGATGATGGAACTCATCGCGGCCGCCGGGGGCAATGTCAGCTCCGAACATGGCGTCGGCAGCCGCAAACGGCCCTACCTCGGCATGTCGAGGGAGAGCGCCGACATCGCCGCGATGCGGACGGTCAAGGCCGCGTTCGACCCGGTCGGCTATCTCAACGCCGCGGTGCTCTTCGACTAGCGGCGATCGCGAGTGCGGCGGAGCCGGGGGAAGCGGGTCGCCGCCATCAGGATTCAGCTGCCCTTGATTCCGACCGCGTGGCGCAGCTGCGCCAAGAACTGGTCGGCGTCGTCGCTTCGGACGATGTAGTGCGAGATCGCGATTCTGATCACCGTCGCCGCTTTCACCGCGGCGTTGGGCCCGGGAAGGTGGCGCTGCAGGCCTTCGCGCATCTGCGGGATGACCCAGGAGAACTGGGCGATGGTGTGCTCGGGCTCGACATCGACCATGCGCACACCCGAGTAGGAATGCTGGTACTCGACGATGAACCGCAGCACGGCGTCGAGTTTGTCGACCCCCTTCAAGCCCGCGGTGGCCTGGACCAGGCCGCTTTCGAAGATCTGTCGCTCGTAGCTGGAAAATGCCGAGAGCAACTCCTCCTTGGACGCGAACCAGCGGTAGAGCGTCGGACGCGAGACGCCCGCCTGGGTGGCGACGTCGGACAGGCTGAGCTTGGTCTTACCGTTGCGGCCGAGTACATCGGCAGTCGCGTCGAGGATGCGCTGACGCGTCGAGGTGTCAGGCTCTGTCGTTTGGGCCGGATGGCTCATAGCTGCAACTCTACGAAGTAGTTCACGGTGTTTTCGCTTCCCGGCCAGACTTGGCCGGGCGCCGGCGCACCAGTACGGACTGCTGGATGGCGCCGACCGCGCCCTGCCCGTCGAACAAGGTGCCGACCGTCGTCCCGATGCCGTCGGGCCCGTAGTTGGTCTCCGCGCGGATTCCGATCCAATCCCCGTCGGGGATGCGAAACACGTGCACGGCCAGATCGGTGTTCAGGAACGTCCACTTGGTGATGTCCAGTTTGCTGCCGATGCCGTTGGCGCAGTCGGCCACCGCGAACAGCCGTTCCAGCGGCGTCATGGCCTCTCCGTTGACGAGATCCACCGTCGGCCTGATCCAGGACTCCCCGGGGCCGTCGTTCAGTGGAGCGGTGAGCCATCGCCAATCCAGGCTGTGCACGTAGTTGCGGTCCCAATCTTTTTCCAGGTTGCGGCTACGGGCCTCGGACAACGGCCGGGGCAGCGGAGCCGCAGCATGGGCCAGGGATTGGGTATCCAGCTGTTGCAGCCGCCATCCGCTCGCGCGTGCGACCGGCCTGGGTTGACCGTCGGGTCCCGCTCCCAGCATGTCTGCACCGACGAGCTCGATCTGCTTACCGCTGCGCTGCAGTTGGGCGCGCACCCACAGGTCGCCTTCGGCCGGCACCGGGCCCAGCAGATCGATGACCACTCGGCTCAGTCGGGTGTCGTCGCGCTGTTCGCACCGCTGCAGCGCCCGAACCAACAGCGCTGACACCGGCGCGGCATGCTGGATCGCCGCCGTCCAGGTGCTGCGCACCAGATCGGTGGCCCGAAACTTTTCCCCCAACGGGTCAGCATCGTCGATGAGCTCGTAGTAGGAGTCCGTCATCGTCTACCTCTCGGTCTCAGGGCAGGCCGGCGCCGGGGGTGGGGACCGTGACTGCGTCCAACTGCGAAAGCCGGGTGCCGACCAGGCGCTGGGGATGCGCATCGGTGCTCGACAGCAAGAACAGGGTCCGCCGCTCCGGCCCGCCCAGCGTGCAGGCAATGGCAATCCGGTCGCCCATGTCGATACGGTCCGTCACGGCACCGCCTTCGACGACCCGCTCGAACTGGTGGGCCAGCGTCATCGACGTCCACACGCCACCTTCGGCGTCGAGCGCGATGCCGTCGGGCGGCCCGTCCAGGCCGTCGGCGAAGATCCGCCGGTCGGTCAGGGCGCCGTCCGCACCGATGGTGAAGGCGCTGAGCCGTCGGCCGATTGATTCGGCGACGATCAACTCCCCGGCCGGCGTGATGACCATTCCGTTGGGAAAGTCTAGATCGGTGGCCACGACGGTGGCGCCGTCGTCCGGGTCGAGGCGCACGATGACGCCGCCGGAGAACGCCTGGGACCCGATGTAGGCGCGGCCAACGTCGTCGATGACCATGTCGCCGAGGTTGGCGGGCGCCAGGTCGGTGAGATCGGCGATGCTGACCACGGTCTCGCCGTCGTAGCGCAGCACCTGGCGGTCTTCGGTCGAGGTGATCAGCAACGACCCGTCGGGACGAAAGCCCAGGCCGGACGGACGGCGCCCGGGCAGCGGCAACGTGGTCAACGAGCCGCTAATCGTCGCGGTGTGTACCGCTTCGCCCAACATGTCCGAGAACCACAGCAGTCCCTCGAACCAGCGAGGGCCCTCGCCGAAGCAGAATCCGTTCGCCAGTGGCTGCGGGATCATCCGCTCACGTCTTTACAGATCACCGCAAAAGTGTCACGCACCGTGGGCGCTGGAGTCAATCTGGCGATCGGGCGAGTTCGCGGGCGACGGCCTGGTGGTAGGCGTCGATCCTGGCCGGGTTGGCCTGCTGAAAGAGCCGGTCGGGCAGCGGAGCATGTTGATACGCCTCGATCGTCATGGTCCGGGAGAACAGCGTGACGTTCTGGCCCGGCCGGGTGAACCGGTAGGTCACCGTGATGCGGCCCTCCATGCCGCCGTTCCCGTCGCGGTCATGGCCAAGGCGCCCGACCGAATTGAACACGAACATCGTCGGGCGCCTGGCGATGGCCAGCTGCCAGGTGAAAATCCGGTCACCGTCTGGGCCGGCTTCCTGCCAGGTGTCGCCGACCTCGAGCGGAAGCTTGGGCAGATTGCCGACGTGCGCGCTGCCCGGGTAGGTCTTCGTCCAATTGTCCGGGTTGGTGACGAAGTCGTAGACGGTCTCGGCGGACTGGGTGAAAGCGGTCTCCGACGTGCTGGTAACGATGCCCAATTACGTTGCCTTCCCGTGCGTTTGTTAGCCAAGCTTTACAAATCCTACTCAAAGTGTCACGCTGAGCCGTGAGTTGCCAGCGCGAGAGACGGAGCCGATTTGAGCACGGAATCTGAGCAGACCGAGTGGACGGTGCAGGGCCTGCTGGATCTGTTCGACGTGCAGGCCGACGGGCAGGACCGGTTCACCGGGGACACCGGGATCGACAGTGGTGACGGACGGCAGGTGGTGGAAGGCACCCAGGTGCTCGCGCAGGCGATTGTCGCCGTGGCCAAACGATTCCCGGACAAGTCGGTGCGCTCGGCGCACGCGGTGTTCTCCCGTGCCGTGGTCGTGGGCCCGCCGATCGAACTCGTGCTCGACGTCGTGGCCGAAGGCCGATCCACCGCCACCGCGGTCGTCGCCGTGCACCAGAACGGCCGGCGCTGCCTGAGCATCACGGTACTGGCCGACGTGCCGACCGGCGACGTGATCCGCCACCACCTGCCGCGGCCGCAGGTGGCCGCCCCGGCCGACGCCCATCACTCCGAGATGCCGATGAGCGGGCGGGAACTGCGGCTCGTGGGTGTCATCGACGTCAACAGCCCGGACGAGGTCGGGCCACCGGAGCTGCACGCCTGGCTGCACTACGAGCCCATTCCGACCCGCGACGATCTGGCCAAGGCGCTCATCGCTTACTTCACCGGGCATTTGGGCATTTCCACCACCATGCGGGCTCATCCCGGCATCGGCACCAGCCAGGCACACCTCACGGTGTCGACCGCGCCGATGAGCATCTCGGTCGCGTTTCACGAACCGGTGCGCTGGAGTGGGTGGCTGCTCTACAGCCACGAGAGCACGCAGGTCGGCGCGGGCATGTCGTACGTCCGCGGCACCGTGCACAGCGAGGAGGGCGAGCTGCTGGCCTCCTTCGCCCAGGAAGCGCTGATCCGGCCGCTGCGCACCAGTGACACCTCGATCGATGCCCGCTCGCGGTTCTAACGGCCGGCAACCGCCATGCGCTTCACCATCACCCACCCGATGCACAGCCATCCGTACAACCCGGAGTTGGTGAGCGGGGACGGCATCGGCAAGGTCGCGGCGGCAACCGAGGCGGCCGGCATCCATGGTTTCGGGTTCACCGACCACCCGGCGCCGTCCCAGCGGTGGCTGGAAGCCGGCGGGCACGATGCGTTAGACCCTTTTGTCGCATTGGGGTTCGCGGCAGCCACAACTTCCACGCTGCGGCTGATCCCCAACATCGTGGTGCTGCCTTATCGAAACCCTTTCGT
>Ga0315536_1001960_pt1 | contig 10090 bp, 6 predicted proteins | sample SalMarSW160230MG_FD_203093 | JGI IMG/M metagenome (GOLD analysis project Ga0315536, IMG submission 203093) | Salt marsh sediment microbial communities from the Plum Island Ecosystem LTER, Massachusetts, United States - Salt Marsh Sediment SW1602-30 ... | reverse complement strand
CACCATTATTTGCTTTTTTACTCGTTTCTATCGTTATTTGCTGCAGTATGGGCGCGGGTACGGGTGATGATCCGAATTGGCCCGCATATCCGGGCACACCCGCGGGACATACAGCCTTTATCCGTGCGGACGGCCGGTTACTGAAAAATCCCGACGGTTCCCGGTTCCTCTGCCGGGGTATCTCCTTCGGCAACTCCGTGTGGGGCAACCCCTCTTCCGCGGAGGGAATTACCGACCACGGCCCGATTGATTATAAGCGGATCAAGAATATGGGATTTAATTGCGTTCGTTTTTACATCAATTACGGACTGTTTGAGGAGGACAGCTCCCCGTATCATTATAAGGAAAGCGGCTTTCAATGGCTGGATAAAAATATCGCCGCGGCACGTACCTACGGTATCTATCTTGTCCTTAACATGCATTACCCCCAGGGCGGGTACCAATCGACCGGTAACGGAGACGCGCTCTGGACAAACAGCAGCAACCGGGCCCGCCTCACCGCCCTTTGGAAAGCGATTGCCGACAGGTACAAGAATGAAGAATATATCCTCGGTTACGGGCTGGTAAACGAGCCCGTGGTCCCGGCGAATACTTCCGTCGACCAGTGGACAACCCTGTCCCAGAACATCATTAACGCCATTCGGCAGGTGGACCCGTACCACCTTATCTTTGTGGAAAGGATCAACTGGCTGAAAAGTAATGTATCCGCCACCCAGGCACAAAAAGACAACCTGTATTTTCCCTTAAACCTCAATGATCCGGGCCCCGGTACCAATATCGTCTATGAGTTCCATATGTACTCGCCCCTGGCCTTTACCCATCAGAACGCCTCATGGGTGAGTTCTCTTGTCGGACAGTACGCGCAATACCCTGACCCGAATAGAATCGAAGCCGATGGCGAATCCTGGGAATGGTTCACGGATTCAAATCCAAAGGCCCCCGAGGGTAACACGGGCTGGACATATTATGAAGGCAACCTCTACCAGGCAAACGACGCGGATTATAAAATCGGCCGACCGGTGGTGCAGGTCAGTTCCGGCGGAGCAGGCGCTACCGTGTGGTTTGACGACATCACTGTTGAAGAATACGATGCCGCCGACAACCTTGTTCGCACCGTCTGCAACCTGTCCGTGGATGACGCCGGCGGTTGGAACTTCTGGTCACAAAACGGTTCGGGCCGGGGCAGCCTGGTCACCAACACCGGACACAGTAACGGAAAATGCCTTAAGATAACCGGCACCACCGGTGACGCCAATTTCGGCAACGATAAATACAAGTTCATTATCACCCGGGGTCATAAATATAAGATTAGCGGCTGGATGAAGTGCGATAATCTCGGCAGTGGGGCCACCGCCCGTTTTCGGGTTGATTTTTACTCGGCCTCTGGAGAGGTCCATACCTGGGGCAAGGACTATCTGCAGTCGGTATTGGACAGCTATATCCAATTTTCCGAAGAAAACAATGTCCCGGTATACCTGGGGGAGTTCGGCACCATCATCTACAGTTTCCGGCATAACCGTGGTGGAGTACAGTGGGTATCTGACATGCTGGAAATACTCCGGGCCAATAATGTGAACTATAACTACCATACCTATCATGAATACAGTTTTGGGCTGTATCAAAACTCTACGGGATATCCGGACCCCAACCAGGCGAATAATGCCCTGGTTAATCTTTTTACATCAATGCAAGCACCCTAATACGGCCCTGTAAAAAGGAGGAATGAATAATGAAGACCCGTCATATAACCCTTACCTGTTTGGCCGCCGGCATAGTGGCGATTATTGCCGCATGCGCCGGCACTCAGACAGGGGGAACCACACCGGTACCCACCGCTACAATAACAATCGCCCGCGCCGGAGGGACACCGATCTCCTCCTACGCGTTCGGCAACAACTACTACAACTGGGTGGATTGGGCTAAAAACGGCCAGGCTGCGCTTCCCGGAACCGAGGAGCCGATCAAGGCCCTGGGCCTCAACATAATGGTCGGCGACAACAACCACAACGACGCCAATACGCCGCAGGTCTTCGACTATGCCGAGATGGACAAGTACCTGCAGTACTGCCAGGTGATCGGGGCCGAGCCGATCATGATCGCGCCCGTATACGGCAACCACATAAACGGGGGTCCGACCTCGGCCAAGGGAGCGGCGGACATCGTCTCCTACGTCAATGGGAAAAAAAAGTACGGTGTTACGTACTGGACCATCGGCTGCGAGGTGGATATCTACGACCAGTTCTTTAAAACAACAACGGGCCTGCCGGTTTCGGCCGCGGACGAATATGCCGCTGTCATCAATTCCTATGCCGCTGCCATGAAGGAAGCCAACGCCGCGGCGGGAACCGGTGTTAAACTGAAATTCGTGGGGCCCGAACTCGGCATGAGATACTTTAAAGGCGACGACTGGCTCAGTCCGATCCTCGATCAGTGCAAGGAATACATCGACGTGGCGAGCATCCATAACTACGGATTCGCGGCCAAGGACCTCAATGAAAATGACATCCTCAAGGATGTGGACCGGTTCCGGTGGGTGGTGAAGGACGTAAAGGCCCGTGTTGCCAAACACACGAAACCGGGAACACCCCTGGCCGTCACGGAGGCCAACATCTGCTGGGAATGGGACCCAAATGCATACACGGCCAAAACCCGTAAATTGGGCCCCGGCACCTTCTACGCCGCCCTCTGGGACGCGGATCGAATGGGAGCGGCGCTTGAAGAAGACCTGTGGACCTTGGCCTTCTGGGATGTGGCCGAATCCGTCCAGCAGGCAAAAAGCACCGTCTTCGGCTTCATTATAACCGACCCCTCAAAGAATCCTCCGACCTGCACACTCACCCCCGAATACTACGCCCAGTCCATGGTTACCACCACCTTCAGCGGCACCACGGTTATTCCGTCGGGAGTGCCGACCCATATGTCGGTCTACGCCAGTTACGACGCCAAGAAGGCCTCCACCGCTGTACTGGTCATCAACAAGGACACGGTGAAGAGGGTCTTGACGTTTAATGTGGACAAGCTTGTACCCCGGACGGTGACGTTCCAACCGATGTCGATCAATGTTATCATTATCCCCGACAATAACTCAGCTAAACTCAAGATACTGGAGTACACCATGCAGATGGCGAATGCCGGGCTGCCGCCTGCCGTGAAATGAGCCGACCTATTATACCGGGCTGTTCACTAGAGCCCTGGGGCCGGCACTAAAGCGCTAAAGCCCCGCGGCCGTTCATTACAACGCTGAAGCCAGGGGCAGTGACCCTGTTAGATAATCTTATACATGCTTTTCCTGCAGCCGTTGGTGAACGGCTTCCAACGTTCCGTTGAACGGACCGGGGGTTTCCATCTTAATCGAAACCAGCGCGGCGGCGAACTTCAATGATTCCGCCGGTTCGTGATCCAGCCTTTGGCAGAGGTAGGCGGCGAACGTGGTATCGCCCCGGCCGGTTCTGCCGGAGACATTGCTGTTGGAGAATTTTTCATAGTAGGTGATGCCGTTCACCCGTGCCAACACCCCCTCCGATTGGGTAATCAGTATTTCGGGGCAGCCCCAGGACTCGATGATAATCGCGGCCTTTTCCAGGTCGTCGGTGCCCGTCAGAACGCGCGCTTCCACCACATCCAGTTTCAGCTTTTCCATGAGCCCCGCAATCTCCTGTTTATTCGCCACATCGCTGTACTCAATTACGCGGCTTGGAGTAACATGCCTGACATAGCTCTGCATGTCCGTAGACATACTGTATCCCCTGGATTTAAGGCCCTTTATCAGATCCATGTCAAACTCGGTATCGGAAATCCCGGCCAGGTGAACGCATGTTGTTTCCAGGTGCGGTACATCGGAGATTGATATCAGACCGGCGGATTTGACCAGGGTCAATGTGCGTTCATCCATGTTTGCCGACTCATGCAGCACCTGCGAAAAAGTGGTCTCCTCACTGGGAATAAGGTAGGTATCAACCCCGACATCCTTCATGGCCTTAAGGATATGCTCGTCTTTGGGCGCCATTTTTACCACCGCGGCAACCTTTTTCCCGACACGGGCGGCAACCATGGCTCCGCATAAGACGGCGCTTCCGGGCGCGATGTGGGGTTCTCCCTCAAAGGGGATGATTTCGTCATAGCACATATGTCCGACAAAGGTAATGTCATAGCTCTTCTTCATAATATTCGATTCCTTCCTTGATTGTTATTCAGGTAATGTAGGTTTATGTTTTCGCATCTTTTGGACCGTCAAGCAGTGCCCCGAAAAAGGGTATCAGCTCCGCTGATGGAATGGTTTTTGCTTTATGCTCCGCCTGCAGGTCCTTGACGTAATCCAAGACAAGATGGGTCCATACGGCACCCGGCCGGGGATAGGCGGCCACAATATAATGCGGGGCGGGAGCGGACTCTCCGGGCTCCTGTTCCAGTTCAGCCCGCAGGTTGTCCGGGGTTATCATAGAATTGGCGTATTCGAACACCACCCTGTCCATGTGTTTGTAGACCTCTTTGCTCTCCTCGGCCATACCGTAGTAATCCAGGAGTTGGGCGAATACATAGTTGGACGTTGTGTAGACGTCCTTGCCCTGGTCCGACTCCACCGGTTCACCGTTTTCGGTCTTGCACATGGCCCAGCCCATAAAAGCCTTGTTGTTTCGGTAGATCGTTTTCAGGATTTTTTTAGCCCGTTCTTCCGGGATAAAGGGCTCTTCACCAATGGAAATCAGGTACCACAGGGCATCAAGCTGATTGGTCCAGACATCGGTGTTTTTGTCACCGGACTCGGGATCAAAGCAGGTGATGTAGTACTCGAGTTTTTCACCTTTCTTGTTCTCTGCTTCGCGCCACAATTTTTCCAGACTGTTCCAACCCTTGTCGAACACCTCCCGGATGCGCGCCTCACCGGCTTTATCGCCCAAGAGCTGCGCCATCTTGATCATAGCCTGGCACCCACCCAGGAACTGGGTCGCGTCATAGGCATCGGCACCGAAGAGCACCAGGTTGTCGAAGGTGTTCTTGACGTCCTCGGCGTGGCCTTCGGGAATCCCGTCACCGTCAAAATCGAGCTCCAGCAAAGCTTCCAGTCCGAACTTGCAGGTTTCCCAATTACTTTTAAGAAATTCCATATCGCCGGTAAACTTTACATTGCGCAGTACACGCATCATCAACTTGGGAAACAGGTCCACCCAATAATTATTGTTGTACCAGGCGTAATCACTCACATTCCTTAAGGGATGGCCTTTGGGCATGGCGCCCACATCATGGGCCACACTGCCCTTTGTCTTGAAGTCATCCCTGATCTGCGTTAAGGATACATCCTCATATTGATCGGGATTTTCCTCAAAATGCCTCCTGGCCTCCACGAACGAGGCATGAAAGTGATACCAGCGCGGGGTCGGATCAACGGCCCGAATCGAATTAATGAACGCCTGGCAGAGTTCTCTCTCAACCACCGGGAAAAGCATCAGCAGCACCATGGAATACCAATCCACATCGGAGGGATCGATATAGGCGTAATCGAAGCATTCCAGGAAGCGGGCCCGCTCGCCGTTTTCGTCATCCACCCAGACACAGGCGTTGGACAACGGGAAATGCAGCTCGTTCAGCATCAGCCGGGTCAGGCGCAGGGCACCTTCCCTGTCCCCAAGGTATGCAGGGCGGGATTGAAGGGCATCAAAAATCCGTTGCTGGATCGTAACCGTACGGTTCCACCATTGCGAATAATTGTCCAGGGCAATTTTGGCCATATCGATGATCCGTGTCTTTTTGTCTGAGAAATTCTTGATGTATTTTCGATCGAATTTCACGCCGTCAATATAGGACTGCTCGGGAAAATCGAGTACCACGGTCACAGGAATGGTTTTGCTTGATTTTGGTTCTACGGTCAGCGTGACACAAACGGCCGCGCCGTAATCGTTCCGGCGGACCGGTTCCCGCTTCTCGTAGAAGGTCCCTTCAGCATTAAGCAGGAGATCTTCCTTGTACCGGTTCAGGCAGAAATAGGGCTGAACGTCAATGGTTATACCGGGCCGATCAGGCACGGCCAGGGCCATGCGGTCTGCTGTTTCCGTACTCCCCATAATCACCCCCCGCATATCGCCGGTTTTCCATGCTTCATGCTGCTGGCCGTTAACCGCGGCCGTACCCACAAAGATACTGTCCTGATCGGTGGGTTTAAGTTCCTTTTCCTGCAGGTTCACCAGGGACGGCCGGGGCACCACCAGGGTGATAACCTGTGCTTCATCCGTAATATTTTCTATTTCAAACTCTTCCACACCCAGCGGCATCAAGGTTTGTTCATTTCCGGAAAGCAGCGGAGAGATTAATCTTCTGACAATTTTTACCTTTTCCAGCTTATAGCTGATCTCCAGTGAAGGAGTGGCGATACTCATGGAGATTGTCTCTTCGGCAATGGGTTCCGGGTAGTAGTTCTTGACCATGGGAATATCGTCGGGATACTCGATCTCACCGGGCTCCTGCTGGGTCAGCATGGTGCACTCTTCGCCGATACGGATGTAGGGGACGGAACCGAACTGAACCGCCTTCTGGTTCAACATGATAAGCCGCCCCGCATCGTTGAAACGGTTGTACAGACCATACGGGGAAATACCGATCGAGCAGGTAGGCGCGCCTTGCAGGGCCACCGTCTGGGGAAACTGCAGGGTCTTGGACATACCCTGGAAATGCACGGTCATGTTGTTTTTTTTATAGATGTCGGTGATTTTCGGACCATCAATGGTATAGATGTCGCGTATATCGAATGCTTTACTCTGAGACATTGTACTCTCACTCCTTTATCAAAATAAATCCGGGCATGGATTTGAAATCTGGAATTTCATACCGCTGCCCGGTTGTCAGATTCTTGTTACTATTTCGGCGAAAACGTGCCGTTCTAACACTTTCCTCCCCACACATTGACCGGCCCCTTCTTCTTTACGGGCTTCTTCTGTGGGAGAGAATAATCCTCTTCCGGAAGATTTCTTTCGGCACTGAGATCAACCGGCATCTTTGTACTCTCGTATGGTTTTATCGCGCCGAACAAAAGATCTGCCGATGCCCGGATGGAATCCGGGGTACCGGAAAAGTTGCAGACTACGGCATCCGCAGTCGTAGTGGTGCCTTTCCTGTAGGGGAAGTTGGTCACCACAACAACCGTATGACCGGCGTCTTTCAGGGCCTTTACCAGATGCGGATTGTTGCCCGCCTTCTCGATTCGGGCATAGTAGTTCGTCATTACCACGAGGTCCGCACCCTTGGCCAGTCTCAATGCTTCTTCCACATCCTCATCGCCGGCATGGAATGCCGCGTCGTCTAAAATGAGGTTGGAGGAATGCTTCACCATCTGCTCGCAGAACATGTGCGGATGGCTGTAAAGATCCTTACCGAGAAACTCATACGGGATGATTTGTTCGATTACCAGTATCTTTTTGTCCTTGCTTAAAGGCAGGAGTTTTTTATCGTCGCGAACCACCAACAGCGCTTTGTGTGCTACTTCCCGTGAGAAGTCCATATTTTCCTTGCTTCGCACAATCGCCGTGGTCTCTTTCGGATCCTTTTTCCCCGCTTTTTCGAACAACCCCTGATCATATTTCAGACAAAGCAGCCTTCGCACCGCGTCATCCACCCGTTCTTCGGAAAGATCACCGTTTTCCACGGCGCGTTTTATACCGAACAGACACTGCGCGCGGGACTCGTCGTCCGCCTTAAGCAGAATGGTATCCACACCGGCTTTAATGGCCAGGGCACAGGCATCCGGAAGCGGCCATTTTTTCAGGATGGCTGCCATACCGATCGCGTCGGAGACGACCACGCCGTCGAATCCCATTTGTTTTCTTAAGAGGTCGGTAAGAATTTTCCGCGAAAGGGTTGCCGGGTATTCCTGGTCGAACGCCGGAAAAATCGTGTGTGCCGTCATCAACGCCCAGGCACCCGCGTCTATACCCGCCTGAAAGGCGGCCAGCTCAACCTCCTCCATGCGTTTGCGGTCTCCGCGGCAGACATCGAGCGTGTCATGCGCATCGGTCGCGGAATCACCACGGCCCGCGAAATGCTTGATGGTGGCGGCAACCCCGGCGTCCTGATAACCGCGGACGGTCGCGTCGATGAACCTGGCACAAACCTTGGGATCATCGCCGAACGAACGCACCCCGATTTCGGGATTCAGCGGATTGATATTTACATCACAGACCGGGTGATAAAACTGGGTGACACCGATGGCGGCCATCTGCCGGCCCATCAGATTGGCAACCTTGTACGCCAGATCAACATCACCGATCGCCGTGAGACCCATCGGAGGCGGAAACTGCAAAACACGGCCGGCCGTATAATCATTCTTGAAATCGCCTTCCATATCAATCGTAATGTGAAGGGGAATTCCGGAATTCCGGCTCATCGCGATTTCCTGTAATTTGTTAAGCGCCTCGGTCAACTCTTCAGGTGTTACGCTGATACCGTAACCCTGGGCGCTGAACCAGGTATGTGCGATATCGAAATAATCCTGGGGCGGCTTAAAATTGGGATCCACTTGTGTACGCCCCCAATAAAGATTTTTGCATGTTTCCAGTGCGTACGGTTCCAGGCAGAGGCCGCCCGCCTGCAGTTTGGTAACCTGTTCGATTCCCGAAGGTGTCAGGTAAGCCCCGCGCCAGGTAAAGGTAAGCAGTTGGCCGCATTTTTCCAGCAGGCTCATTTTCGCAATTTTTGCTGCAACAAATTCGTCTCTTTGTTTGGACATTGTATCTCTCCTTAAAGTCATCGTTGTGGATTTCAGTACTATCGTTCACGCGCGCCGGATGTGCTCCTGAACTCGCATCACGATATGGGCGTTGTCCGCCCTTTATCGATAAAGTCTATGGTTCATATTTCATTCCGTCAAACTCCGTGTCCGTAGCCTTCGAGATCAGGCCGAATGATAAAAAACCACAACACTTTATTGCCGATTGCGTACATAGTTTATTTAAAAAAACCAACCTAGTCAATATATTTTCCGGGAGGTGGCGGTTATTTAGATACTATTTTAAGTTTTATACTTCCGCGGCAGGAATAAAAAAACTGTCCGCATGGTTGCGGACAGCCTCCGATTTTAAGAGCAGTAAAACCTTATTTATTTTTCCACTACCTGGATTTTCCTCGGTTTTTCAGAGTCCTTGATTCCCAGCTTTAGAGTAAGCACTCCCTTTTCCAGGGCAGCATGGATCTTGTTACGGTCTATTGTTTCATCAAGCACGTATTTCTGCATAAAATCCCCGTCATAGATCTCCTTCATCAGATAGTTTGTTTTTTCATCCATTGATTTTCTGCCTCCGTGTATGGTCAGCTCATTTGCCTCAATCTTTATATCCAGGTTTTCCTTACTCACCCCGGGCATTTCCAATCGCAGAACGATGTTTCCCTCCTCTTCATACACATCACAGTATGCCTGCACTGTCCTTTTTACCCTGGTTGTTATCTCTTTTCTTTCCGCCATGATCATTTTCCTCCTTTCGTCTTTACTTTCCTTCTTTCAGGTTTACCGTTATTTGTTTCGGTTTTTCCTCTTCCCTTTTGGGCAATGTAATGGTTAGAATACCGTTTTTCAGCTCGGCCGCTATCTTCTCAGCATCAACAGCGGTTGGTAATGAAAGGGTACGCTGAAAACTGCCCGAACGTGATTCCTTCCTGTAGTATTTTTCCTTTTTTTCCTCTTTCTCGACCTTTTTGACACCTTTGATTGTCAGCACATTCGAGGTGATGGATACGTTGATATCCTTCAGATCGATTCCCGGCAGTTCGCACAACACTTCGAAAGCATCCGCGTTCTCTACAATATCAATCGCCGGAGACACTGGCCGGTCAAACAGACCGCTTGTAGACGGGAGACGGTCGAGATCAAAGAGATCATTGATCTCATCCTGGAGTCGGTCCAGTTCGCTCCATGGATTATACAAATCATCTCTTTTCCATTTTATAATTGCCATAACGCACCTCCTTAAAAATTATTGTAAGCTTTTTTTAGTGGTCCGAACCGTGGACCTGGGACCGGATCAAACAAAGGCATACTGGGGAACATAATGGTTCTCCTTATAGGGAGTAGCTACTCTCTTTAGCCACAGATCATTAAGGGATCCCCCTA
>Ga0315536_1001959_pt1 | contig 10092 bp, 9 predicted proteins | sample SalMarSW160230MG_FD_203093 | JGI IMG/M metagenome (GOLD analysis project Ga0315536, IMG submission 203093) | Salt marsh sediment microbial communities from the Plum Island Ecosystem LTER, Massachusetts, United States - Salt Marsh Sediment SW1602-30 ... | reverse complement strand
AAGCGGAAGCCCAAAAATATCGTGAATTCCTGGTGGAAACAGCTGCTGAAGGCGACGACTCATTAATTGAAAAATTCTTTGATCAGGGTTCCTTAAGTGAAGATGAAATACTGCAAGGACTTTCCAAGGGGATAAAAAACGCCAAAATCGTCCCCGTACTCTGCGGATCGGCACTGGATAACATAGGGGTCCACTCACTCCTTGACATTATCGTTGAGCTTGGCCCCTCACCCGCCGGTGAGGTTACGGCAAAGGACCCAAAGGGCAACGAGGTAACACGCACTGTCGCGGCAAGCCAACCGTTTTCCGCCTTTATATTCAAGACCAGCATCGATCAGTTTTCCGGTAAACTGTCCTATATCAAAATCATTTCCGGCAAGCTTACCCCCGACTCGGAACTGATCAACAGCAGGGATGAGAGTAAAGAAAAAATCACCAAAATTTATACCTGCATCGGCAAGAAGCTCGTTGACGCAAACGAGCTTACGGCGGGTGATATCGGCATCCTCACCAAGATGAACAGCGCCGCCACAAACGATACGGTATGTTCTGCTGATTCACTGATCAATTTCGAGCCGCTGGCACTCCCTCAGCCCGTTCATGCAGTGGCTATCTCTGCGGCCTCGAAAAAGGATGAAGACAAACTCAACCAGCTTTTACTGCGAACCGCGGAAGAAGACCTGACCTTTAATGTGGCCTACAACAAGGAAACAAAAGAAACCGTGGTTTCATGTATGGGAGAACTGCATCTGTCGATCATTCTGGACAAGATCAAGGAAAAGCAGAAAATTGAGATGGAAACACGTGTTCCCAAAATCGCTTACAGGGAAACACTGCAAACGAAGTCCGGAGCCGAGTACACCCATAAAAAACAGACGGGCGGACACGGCCAGTATGCCAAAGTTGCACTGGAGATCGCACCCTTGAAACGCGGTGAGAACTTTAAATTTGTCAACGCCATTTTCGGCGGAGCAATTTCAAAAGGGTATATTCCGGGGGTGGAAAAAGGAATCCTTGAGGGTATGGAGCATGGTATTCTGGCAAAATATCCGGTGGTGGATCTGGAGGCCAAGGTCATCGACGGCAAGGAACACCCGGTTGATTCATCCGAAATGGCCTTTAAACTGGCGGCGCGCGGTGCCTTAAGAGAAGCCCTGGAAAAGGCCAAACCCGTAATTTTGGAGCCGGTGATGGACCTGTCGGTCTTTGTTGAGGACTCCTACCTGGGCGACATTCTTTCGGATATCAGTTCCAGACGGGGGCGCGTCCTGGGACAGGAACCCATCGGCGGGGGCATCCAGGAGGTGAAGGCACAGGTACCTCAAGCCGAACTTCTGCGGTATTCCATCGATCTTAAGTCCATTACATCGGGGACCGCCTCATTCGAAATGGAGTTTTCGCATTACAGTCCCATAACCGGCAAGATAGCCGAAGAGGTTATCAAGGCCTCGCAGGCCACGCATGAGGAAGAGGCAGATAAATAGGTCTGGTATATAACGACCGGAACGCGCGGTGTTGCCCTAATTGAAGACAAAAGGCAGAATAAAAGGAAGATCGGTCCGCGGATGCACAGCCATTTCGACCTCTATGCCGTAAACGGTTTTAATGTTTTCCGCACTGAGGACCTTTCCTGCAGTTCCCTGCGCGTGAATCTTTCCTTTGGACAAGAGAATAATATCATCACTACATTGGGCGGCACTGTTCAGGTCATGCAACACCGTCACAATGGTCAGATTTCTCTCCCGCTGCATGCGTTTCAACAGAAGCAGTATCTGCACCTGATGTTTCAGATCCAGGTGTGAAATCGGTTCATCAAGCAGTAAAATTTCGGTCTGCTGTGCCAATGCCCGGGCAATAAGAACCCGTTGGGCCTCACCCGAACTTAAGCGGTTGAAACTCCTGTCTTTCAGATACACGGTGTGGGTCATCTCCAGAGCCTGCAGTACAATATCCCTGTCATGCGCAGAAACCGCCCGGAATCGTCCCAGATGCGGGTAGCGCCCCATGAGGACCATCTCGAACACGCTGAAATTGATTTCCGCGGACTGCTCCTGTTTTACGAAAGCCACCGTTCTGCCCAGTTCTTTTTGGGAAAAGCTTTGGATATTCCTGTCTTTTACCATAATGGTTCCGGCGGAGGGTTTCAGCCACATCGTCAGTAAGCGCAACAGTGTTGTTTTCCCCGCGCCATTGGGACCGATGATGGAGGTAAAACAGCCGCTTTTTAATTTTGTGCAGAGACCCTCAAACACCTGTCCGGCCGGATAGTGAAAACACATTCCCTCAATACTGACGGCAAACACCTGCTTTTTCATCGTAACAACTTAAAACCTCTCTTGTTTATTTTTTAACAACAGGTATAGGAAGAAGGGTGCCCCGCAGAGTGCGGTGATAATCCCCACCGGCAGTTGCTCACCGGTTAAAAGCAGCCGCGATACGACGTCCGCGCACAACAGGAACAGACCGCCGCTTAAAGCGGAATAGGGAAACAGCAGTTTGTGATCAGGTCCCGTAACCAGTCGTACGGCATGGGGGACGATCAACCCGACAAACCAGATGATTCCGCTGACTGCCACCGCCATTGATCCCACAAACGAGGCAAGCACCAACAGAATCAACTTTATCCGTTCTACCGGAACCCCCAGGGTATGGGCGGTTTCCTCCCCCGAAATCATCACATTCAGATCTCTGGAAAACAAAAACATCCCCGAAAATCCCACCAGCAGAACCACCGCGAAGATTCCGGTCTCTTCCCAGGTGGAATACTGAAAACTTCCCATGGTCCAGGAGATAATCTGGGCCATCTTCTGCCTGTTCAGGGCCATCACCAGTGAAACACAGGCGGTTAAAAACGCACTGACCGCTACTCCTGCCAGTACCAGGTGAAGAGTTGATACTCTGCCGCCGCCCCAGGCAAGGCGGTACACCACAAAGACGGTTGCCAGAGCAAAACAAAAGGCAAACAGACCGGTCCCGCTGATTCCCATGAAATACGAAACCCCCAGCACAATAGCGATGGAAGCACCGAAGGCCGCACCGGCGGATACCCCGACAAAATAGGGATCGGCCATGGGGTTTTTAAACAGCCCCTGGAACGCGGCCCCGGCACAAGCCAGGCCCGCCCCGACCAGCAGGGAAAGTACGGCACGCGGCAGCCGGATAAGGAGTACTCCACGCACGGCGATATCGGGATAATTACCCGGGTGGATAAAACCGCCGATTCCCGGAATATGCTTTAACAACACCTTAATCACGTCGTCAAACGCGATTGGGGCCTTACCCAGGGAACAGGCAACGACGATACCGGATAGACATAAAAACAGTAACAGGGAAACAATAAGCATATGCATGAGGGGCCTTGTTTTCATTCCCCAGTCTCCATCGGATGAAGTATGCCTGCCAGTAACGCCAACCCCTCGGTAATCCGCGGCCCCGGCCGGCTTAACAGATCCGCATCGATTGAGTACACCCTTCCCTGCCGCACCGCGTCCAGCCTGTTGTAAAACGGGAGGTTTTGTAACACGGACAAACCGCCCTGAGACCTGTCCATGATAATTACCTCCGGATTATGGGACAGCAGCAGCTCAAGGTCCATATTCACCCACGGCCCCCGCATTGTGTGCGCAATATTAATTCCGCCTGCCAGGGTAATAAGCTCATCAATAAAATTATGCGCACCCACAGTCCAGTTTCCCTCCTTACCGTATGAAATCATATAATAGCACGAAACCCTGCGGCTGTTTGCTACTTTTGCGTGAATCGCTGTTATTTTGTTTTGCATGTCGGAGACAAGCGCCCCGGCCGGAGCGGCCGCACCGATGCTTTTTCCGATGAGCCCAATCGTCGTAAATATCCCATCCAGGGTCAGGGCCTCACTTATGATCACGGGGAATCCCGCTGATTCCAGGATATGCAGGGCCTTGTCCGGTATGGCATTACCGGCAAGGATAATATCCGGATTGCCGGCAAGAATCAGTTCCATATTCGGGCGGTTGAAATCCCCCACTTTGGGAAGCAAACGTGCCCGTGAGGGGTAGTCGCATTGGTTGGTGACCCCCACCAGTTTGTCTCCTTTACCCAGGGCAAAAACGATCTCGGTATTACTCGGGGCCAGGGACACAATCCGCTGCGGCGCTGAGGGAATACGCACCTTACGTCCGCGAATATCGGTAACAATTATACCGGAAGGTGATGGTGGATGCTCCTGCTGGCAACCTATGGTCCCACAGATAAGCATGAGTACCAGTACTAAATGTTTCATGTCTCTCCTTTCTTAGCATACTAACAATATTAATATTTTGCTGCAAGAAAGCCATCCCGATCATGGATAAAATCTTGACAATTATTACAGATAAATCTACACTTGGCCCACATACAGGAAAAAGTCTAGTGAAAAACAAGTTGGAACATGATATAGTGTGACAGGAGTTTGGTGTATGAGTGTTATCGGAGTAATCAATTCAGACCAGGGAATAGCCAAAACAATCGAATCGGAGCTCGCAGAAATCAATCTATCCGGTGATGTTATGCCCTCTCATGCGGATACCCATGAAATTCTTGAATACCTTAATTTCGATATGCCCGAGGTCATCATCATGAACCTCTCGGACGCGAACATCAATACCGACTATATTCTCAAGCAGATAATTTCCGACACATGGCTGCACAATTTCGGTATCGTCGGTATTTTTAATAAAAAGACCCACGATGAAAAAAAGCTCATGCAAAAACTGAAAAAGATAAACCTGTTGAACCTGTTTGAATATGCCAAGATTAATTCCAATCTTTCAAAATCCATCAATATAATCCTGGCCAACCGTCAGATCATCTTCCAGCGCGAGATCTCGGATAAGCTTGTGGAAAAAATATCCGGTTCCTTTGAAATCGATAATGATATCATGGCCGTACCCAGTTATACCAACCTGATCGCCATTGCCCTGGCCAACCAGGGATATGTTGACGAAGAGATGAAAATAAATACCAACATCTCCCTTTCCGAACTGATCATCAATGGAATCGAGCATGGGAACTGTAAGATAACCTATAGAGAAAAAGCGGAATATATCAATAACGGCGGCTCGATCTATGAGCTGATCGCGGAAAAATGCAAAAATTCCGAGATCGCAAAAAAGCGAGTGGTGCTTGAATACGAGATATTTTCCGATCACTCCGTGTTTAAAATTCGTGATGAAGGCGACGGCTTTGACGTAAAACGCTATCAGGAGTGGATCCAAAAGAAAAATCCCTACTCCCTGTTGGGAAGGGGGATCTTGATGGCCCGTGGCTTCAGTAAGCGGCTCTCTTATAACAACAAAGGCAACGAAGCCACCCTGTTGATCGAACATAAAAATGTTCCGGTCAGCTCTCCCGCCGGTTTTTCGGACCAGCAGGCACTCCACTTCAAAAAATCCGAGATTATCTTTCGTGAGGGAGAGGAGAGTAATTTCATTTATTATATTCTCAGCGGCAGGTACGGGGTTTACCATAAAAACAAGAAGATCGGCTATATCACCCCCTCTGACATTTTCATGGGGGAGATGTCCTTTCTGCTTAATAATCAGCGCAGCGCCACGGTGCAGGCGGAAAAAGAGGGGAAGCTGTTGAAAATATCAAAAAAACAGTTTATTTCCGTGATAAAAAAGTATCCGCATTACGGCATCTTTTTATCCAGGTTGATTGCCAGAAAACTGGCCAGGACCAATATCGCCACGGCCCATATGATGTTGCGTATGTCTGATTATAACAAGGGAATTTAAAAAAATACTAAACAAATTTGAAGCAAATTCAACATTTCTTCCGTAGTATATATATTGCAAGCACGTGCTGCACACAGCAAAAAACTATTATGTTTTGAAGGAGGAAGAAATGAACAGTCTTAATTCAATCCTTTTGGAAGGAAATCTGGTACGCAATCCTGAGCTTATGTATACCAAGCAGGGAACACCGCTTTGTAAATTCAGTATTGCTTCAAACAGGTTCTACCGTCAGGATGACGAGTTCCAGAAAGAGGTATCTTTTTTCAATATCACCGCCTGGTCCAAAACCGCCGAAATTTGCGGTGAGAAACTGGAAAAAGGCAGGGGCGTCCGCGTCGTAGGGAGACTGAAACAGGACCGCTGGGAGGACAGCGAGGGAAAAACCCGGTCACGGGTACACATTGTCGCCAATCACGTTGAGATTAAACCTGAGTTTAATAAGCAGAAAAAAGAGGAAAAAGCGGAGCCGCAGGCGGTTCCGGCGTAACTAGGGGTAACGGGCTGCCCGAAATTAAAACGGGCGGCCCGTATTTTCTCTGTCCACAATAAGATTGGTGAATCTCATTAGAAATAAAATGTCGCACAGCACGGAATATCGTAAACTTGAAAAAAACAACGGCAAAATTGAAACCGCTGGAACCGACCCGTATTGCTTCCCCTGCAAATATTTCTTATTGCAAATCGATAGAGGTGCCGTCTGCCTCTGCCCGGGGAGGTGTGATTTTCCCCTCAAGGGCTGAAGCGGCTGCCGTCGCCGGAGAGGCAAGGTAGATCTCAACCCGGTCGTCCCCCATCCTGCCGTAAAAATTCCTGTTATTTGTACTGACAATACATTCACCGTTGGTCAGAACCCCGTTACTCCTTCCGGCACAAAGCCCGCAGGAGGGATGGTTGACAATCGCCCCGGCCTGTACCAGGGTTTCAATATATCCCAGACGTATTGCCTCTCGGTAAATATCCCGGCTGGCCGGAACTACCAGAAAACGAACATTCGGATGTATTTTCCCGCCTTTAACAATCCCGGCGGCGATCCCCAAGTCTTCCAGCCTGCCGTTGGTACAGGAACCCAAAAAGACCTGATCGATCTTTTTTCCGGCTATCGCCTTTACCGGTTTTACATTGTCGACATTGTAGGGACAGGCCACCAGGGGCTGCAGCTCCTCGGCGCGATATTCCAGGCGTTTCTCATACGGCGCATTGTCATCAGCAGCCAGACCTTTCAGACCCGCGGGAGATATATATTTCTTACAATACTCAAGTGTCTTACTGTCCGGTTCAATCAGACCGGCCTTTGCCCCGGACTCAACACTCATATTGGAAAGGGTAAAACGCCCTTCCTGGCTCATATTTCTGATGGTCCCGCCGCCGAACTCCAATACCTTATAGGACGCTCCGTCCGCGCCCAGGTCCTTTAACACCTGCAAAATGATGTCTTTGGAATAGACTCCGGGGGCAAGAGTGCCGTTTATCTCTACGCGTATAGTGGGTACCGCCTTCAGCCAGATTTTTCCGGTCCCCAGGACGGCCGCCATCTCGGTATACCCGATACCAGTTCCGAGCGCACCTACCGCACCGTAGGTAACACTGTGTGAATCGGTCCCCAAAACAATCTGGCCGGGAGTTACGTATCCCAATTCAGGCATCAGCTGATGGCAGACCCCGTCAGCGCGGTGCACACGGGTAATACCGTGTTTCCGGGCAAACTCATCACCGATTTTATGGTGACGTGAATCGGAAACAAAGCTTGTAGGGACCAGATGATCATACACCAGAACAATCTTTTCAGGGTCCCATACCCGGGTGAATCCCATTTCTTCAAATTTTGCGAAACAAAAGGGAGTAAAAAAATCATGGATCATCACCCGGTCTACGGCGGTCTCAATAATCTCGCCGGGAGTTATGGCTGACCTTCCGGTATGCCGCATTAATATCTTTTCAAAAAGGGTATGCTTCATGGCTTTACTCCGTTCAGTTCTTTGTAGTATTCTACCAGACCGCCCGCTTCTATCATTTCCATAAGCCGGGAAGGTATCTGTGCAAATCCAAGGCGTTTTCCACCTGTGGTAATCAGGAGGTTCTCTTTCATGTCCACCGTAAGCGACTCTCCTTCCTTTACGTGTTCGGCAAGTCCTGCCGCCTCAATAACCAAAAGCCCGTTGGTGAGCGCATTACGATAAAAAATACGCGCGAACGATTCCGCGATGACACAGGCAATCCCCAACTCCCGTATTATCTCGGGGGCCTGCTCCCGCGAGGAGCCGCAGCCGAAATTTTTTCCGGCAACAAGAATGTCGCCCCGGCAGATATTGGCCGCCAGTTCCGGGCGCAGCGGGGAAAACGCATACCGACACATCTCCTTAATGGCGGAAAGCGTCATATATTGTGTGGGGATAATTATATCGGTATCCACATCGTCCGGCAAAAGGATAACCCTGCCTGAAAATACTTCATTTTTCTTCATTTCGTTTCCTTTCCGTCATATTTTCGCGGGTCCGCTATTTTACCCTCCAGGCATGATGCCGCGACGGTAGCGGCCGATGCCAGATACACAAAAGAGTCGGGGCTGCCCGCCCTGCCCTTGAAATTCCTGGTACCGGTTGATATCAGGATTTCTCCCGGCCCCAGTACCCCCTGGCAGGCACCCCAGCATACACTGCAGTTGGGGTTCACCACCATTGCGCCCGCCTGCAGGAATATATCCGTCAATCCTTCACGCATTGCCGCAAGCTGGACCTGACGTGACGCCGGTGAGATGATAAGCCTGACCTCCGGTTTTATTTTTTTTCCCTTTAGGATTGCCGCGGCAACGCGCAGCTCCTCTATTCGGCCGTTGTTGCAGGAACCGATGAACCCCTGATCAATACGGATGTTTTCTTTCTCCAATACCGAAACCTCGGCCCTGTTATGCACGAAATGCGGCCTGGCCGCGGTCGGCTCGATTTTATCAAGATCGTAATGATAGACCTTTTCATAGGTACAATCGTGATCACTTTGCAGGAAGTCCTGTGCTGAAACCGCCCGTCCGCTGCCCGCCAGGAACCTGCTCACAATTTCATCGGGCGCAATAATACCGTTCTTCGCCCCTGCCTCCGCGGCAAGATTACAGAGCACCATCCGGTCATCGATGTCCAAAGCACTCAGCGCCGGTCCGCCGAACTCCATAGTCTTGTAGATTGCTCCATCCGATCCGATATCCCCTATAATCGTCAGGATAAGGTCTCTCGCGTAGACACCCGGGCGCAGTCTGCCCTTAAGCTCAAACCGCAGGGTCGGCGGAACCTTCAGCCAGATGCTTCCCGTTACCATGGCGGCGGTAAAGTCCGTAGAACCCACACCGGCCCCGAAAGCGCCTACGGCACCCATGGTTGGGGTGTGCGAATCCGCGGCGATTACCAGTTGTCCCGGATTTACATGGTGTTCTACCATCAACTGATGACACACCCCCTCGCCGTCATAGAGAATACACCCGTGTTCCCCGGCAAAACCGCGCATGATATTCTGCACACGCGTTGTGTTCACGGTTTCGGACGGTACGTTATGATCCAAAATAAACACCGTATTATTGGGTGCGAAAACCCTTGGATGCTTAAGCTTATGCTTGAACAGGTCAACACTGACATGAGTTGTCGCGTCATTGGTCATAAGCCAATCGATGCGCGCGTTGACAATTTGGCCGGGACGAACGTTCTGTTCACCCGCCGCCCGGGCCAGTATCTTTTCCGTAATAGTCATCCCCATCCTAATCCTCCTGCGCCGTATTAATGTGTTCTATAAGACCACCGCTTTTTATGATCGCCAGAAGATGCGGCGGATATTCCGGAAAGCGGAAAACTTTTTCACCGTAAAAAACGTTCCCCTGCTCCAGATCTACACCAACCTCATCACCCTGCCCCGCTATGGATGAAAAATCCTCCATAGTGACGAGCGGCAGTCCGATGTTGATGCAGTTACGAAAAAATATTCTTCCGAATGAATGTGCAATAATTACCGAAATCCCCAGCAGCTTCAGCACAAGTGCCGCCTGTTCCCGTGATGAGCCGCAGCCGAAGTTTTTTCCGGCCACAATGATCTCCCCCGGTTTTACCGTGCCGGCGAACTCCGGGTCAAGGCTTTGGAATACAAACGGAAGCATGGCGGTCGGCTCGGTGACAAGCAGGTACTGGCTGGCAATAATCTGGTCGGTATCAACATTATCTCCGAATTTCCATATACGTGAACGTATCATTATTTCTATTCCTCCTACATTTCCTTAAAATACATTTTGGGCGGGGTGATGACCCAAAGTGACTTCAGTACGCCGTCTCCGGTGTTTTTCAATACATGGGGCATGTCCGAG
>Ga0315536_1001957_pt1 | contig 10099 bp, 11 predicted proteins | sample SalMarSW160230MG_FD_203093 | JGI IMG/M metagenome (GOLD analysis project Ga0315536, IMG submission 203093) | Salt marsh sediment microbial communities from the Plum Island Ecosystem LTER, Massachusetts, United States - Salt Marsh Sediment SW1602-30 ... | reverse complement strand
ATACGCAAACGGGTAGTCGTATCGGCTAGATGCATTGGCTAGAATCAAAACGGAACCGGTCCATAAGCCGGTTCCATTGATGTCGGGCGTTTGAATGGGTCAGTCGTGGCCGTTTGATTTGCGCAGCGGGCTAACGGGCGGCGAGTTAGCGTGCGACGGTTTGGTGTGCAGCGGTTTGGTGTGTGGCGAGTTGGTGGGCGACGGGCTGGTGTGCGGCGGGTTGGTGGGCGACGGGCTGGTGTGCGGCGGGTTGGTACGCAGCGGGTTGGTGCCCAGCGCGTCGCTGACGATCGTCACCATGCGCCCAATGTCAAGCTCGCCTTTGTTCAGCACCCCCACCACCGGCCAGGTAGCCAGCGCGTCTTTGTCCAGCTCTTCCAGCACCTTTGCCGTGGCGACCAGCACGCGCATGGGCTTGGTGTCCATCTTGCTGCGAATGTGCGTGAGCAGGCCAAAGCCGTCCAGCCGGGGCATCATCAAGTCCAGGAGCACCAGATCAGGGATCTCGTTTTCCAGCTTGGTGACGGCATCCACCCCGTCTTTGGCCGTCTCGGTAGTATGGCCTGCCATCTTCAGGGTGATGTTGAACAACTCCCGAACGTCAGGCTCGTCGTCGACCACTAGAATACGTGCCACAATACTTTCCCCACAATCCAAGTAAAAACCATCACAAACTATAGTCTAACCACCAGCGAAATGCAACTTGGCTATCCGGCATTCTCGGTAAACAGCGGTAAGTGTCCCAGGGCTATGATGTTCTGCCATTTTGCCCGATCGCCTTCCGTAAAGATCGCTGCCTGGGCGATCACTTCGCCGCCTGCCCTGTCGATCACCAGGCGCATGGCCTGGAGCGTGCTGCCGGTAGAGATCACATCATCTACCAGTATAACACGGCTGCCCGCAATAAGGGCCTGGTCTTTTTCGTCCAGGTACAAAGTTTGCGGCTCGCCGGTCGTGATTGAGAGTGTCTCTGCCTGGATGGCCTCTCCCATATAAGGCTTATAGGCTTTGCGCAATACCACCCAGGGTTTACCCATTTCCACAGCAAGCGCGTACAGCAGCGGGATGCTCTTTGCCTCGGCGGTGACGACCGTGTCGGTTTCCGTGTCCCGAAGGCGCTTGGCTAACTCTCTGGCAGCGGCCTGCACCAGCTCGGTGTCTCCCAGGATGTTGACGATCGCAATACGTAACCCCGGCGCGACTTCAAACAGGCGCAGGTCGCGGTGCAGACCGGCCACCTCGACCGGGTAAACTTCGTGCTGCTCCGACATCCGTTTCCCTTCCTCAATCGGTGTTGCGGATGCTTCTGGCATCCAGTCGCGCCAATTATAGTATAGGTTGTTTCGTTCGCCATGAAATGGGGAAAACTATGCATAAGGCAAGGGGTGTGGAATCCCTGGATCGAGGGGAAAAAGAGCCAGCGCCGGAAATGAATCGCTCCCGGTGCTGACTGTCAGGCTGCCCCTTAATGAATGGAATAAGCGCTACATCAGAGTGTCTTGTGGGCAGAGAAGTTGGACGAGCCTTGAGGCGAAGTCGTAGATATCCTGCGCGTCTTCGAACGACATGATGCGCAGCCAGAGGTTGAGCGAGAGGTTGGTCTCTTTTAATGCCTCCATCCGTGTGTGTCGCTTGAGCAGCACGCTGCATAGGTCGTCGTACAGCATCGCCTTACCGATCAACTCGTTAAGCGCCGCCCGATCCGAGTTGGAAATGGTTGCCAGTGACATCGTCCCTCCAATGACTGGTCTAAGTGAAACCCGCCGTATATATATGTGGCAGGTGGCGGCATGAATCTGTCGGTATTCGCCAAGACTGAGGGTTTGGAGGGTATAGATTGGATGTTGCGCCGGGTGCGGGACGGCCTTAAGACTCGGTTTCAAAAGCCCGGAAACCGATCACTGTGATGACCTGTCGGGCACCGAAATCGTCATAGGCGACGATAAGCTGGCCCCCGCGCTCGGCGGCGCGTCGCACCATCCAGAAGAGCGCCTCGTCCATGCGTTGACCCTGGAACCGGACCTGCTCGTCGGGCAGACGAGTCTCCCGCCCATCGTAGATCAGGGACATGAATCGTGAGGGTGGGCTGGAGGGGCTTTCGACGGACAGGGTGTAAAAGTCGAGGTCATTGGCGAGGCCCACGGCGGTGTGCCTGTTATCGATCTCCGCCCCGGTTTCCGTCCAGGTCAGCGGGCCTGTCCAGGGGTGGCGGTTATACGACTGGATCGCGTCAGGAGGCATCTCCAGCAGGGTGTTGATCACCGGGTCGAGCGCGTTGTTCACCAGCCGCCCAAGCAAGACTTCTGGCACCCTGGTGGGGGTGGCAGTGACGACGGTGGGGGTGGCGGTGTCTCTGGCCGTAGGTGTTGGCGCGGCGGGGCTGGGAATCGGCACGGTTGGCGATGGCGTGCGCCAGTTGAAGCCGGTCAGAGCCAGGTCGGCTTGTTGAGACGAGGTCTCGATGTACGCCGCTTCGAGTTGGATGTCCTGTCGCTCCGCCTGCATTGCCAAGGCGCGCAGCGCCAGCGAGGGCTGAGCCATGCTTACCAGCCAGCGTGATTCGGTGTAGGGTGGCTCAGGGGAGGTATAGAGCAGGGTCAGGGTGTTATTGTCGGTTGTGACTGCGCCCAGGTAGATCAACTGGTTGGCGGTTGTGGGGTCGGGTATCCAGATCGTGATCGAGCTGAGGCCGTCCACGAGCAGCGCGCGATTCGCCAGAGTGAGCATCTCGTCTTCGTATGAGAGCGGGCCACCCGCGTTGCTGGCCTGCCACCAGAGCAGCCCGTCGGCCTGGGGAGGGGTGTTCTGGAGGAGCGGCATGGCTGCTGCAAGCACCTCGATGGCCCACCGGTCGGCAGGGGTGGCTGACTCGAATGGAGTGAGGGATGAATCCGGCGTGGTGCTTGAGGGAGGGCGGCGCGTGGCTGGCTCAGACGTTGGTGAGGGCGTCCTGGTGGAGGGCTGCCCGGTGGGGGCGGTCGGCGAAAGCGTAAGCAAGCCTGCCGCGCCGGGCAGCGGCAAGTCCAGGTAGACAACTATCAGCGCCCCCAGCGCGATCAGCGCCAATAATAGGCTGATTACACCCAGGCGGCGCCTGCGGCGTGGAGCATACACGTCAACGGACCGTCCAGACCTCCAGGTTATCAAAAGCGACGCGGATCACGCCGGTTCCCCGGCTGATCGCGTGGAGGGCCACGTCACCCCGCTCGTGCCGTGCGTCTTCGAAACTGCCCACGACCTGGTCGTCCAGGTAGAGGGTGTGGGAGTCGCCTTCGGAGAGAACGCCGAGGATGTGGGTCTGGGGGCTGGCGGCGTCCAGCCCGGCAGGCAGGTCGGCGTCGACCAGGGTTCCTCCGCTGAATGAGCCGTTGACCCGCGCAACCGCCGTCACCCGGTTATCACAGGAGATGGTTTCCAGGTAGTAGTTGTCGTCGTCCACGTAGCGGAATATCAGCCCGTAGCCGGTTCCTTCCGGGCAGGCTTTCGGGATGGCTTCGACCTGGACGTAGGCGTCACGTTGGTTAACCGCCGTGGTCTGGACACGGGCGGCGTCGGTGGGGCCGACCTCAAAGAGGTACTGCCCGTCGACCAGCCGGATCAACACGTTCGATTCGTCGATGGTGGGCCACCCCTGGTAGAAGTCGGCGGCAAAGATCATCCGGTCGCGGCTGACGCCGGGCAGGTCGCTATCATTCGTGGCGGGGGCGGGTGTGCTGGTCGGCGGCGCGCCGGTCTCTTCGACCGACGGCTGCTCTTCAGACTCGCTGGCGGGGGCGGGTTCCTCACTGCCCCCCCCTGGCTCCGCCGTGAGGTCTTCCGGCGCTTCGCTGCGTGGCGTGACCGTCGGGAAGGAGGTTACCGTTGGTGGGGGCAGCGGCGTCTCGGTGGGAGTGGGCATAGCCTGGGTGGGTTGGGCGGTTGCCGTGGGCAGAAGGGCAGGCCCCGGCTCGCCCTGACCCGCGCAGGACGCCAGGGTGAAGGCCAGACCAAGCACGGTTAAAGCAAGCGTGAGTCTTCGCATGTTTTTACAGGTGAGAAAAGGGTGAATTATCATGGTTGATAGGCGATAATAACGCACGCCGGGCGGATTGCACAATCAAGCTGCTGACGGGTAGGCGATCCGCCAAATGTGGGAATCGGAGGAGGTACGGCGTGTCAGGTTGCACCGTCCTCGTCCCTGCCGCTGGAATACAATAGGTCTTCAACCTTCGGATTTTGACAGCCCGTTCAGGTGATGGGTGTCGTTGAGGCGCATCAGGATCGCAGTTCCGTTGTACAGGGTCAGCTCGGAGACCGAGGTGGACTCCAGGCGCAGTTTCCAGCGCATCTGGATGGGCAGTTCCAGGGCGCGGCAGATCAACGTGGAGATCGAGCCACCATGGCCGACGAAGAGCACGGTCTGATTCTGGTGTTCGCGCCGTAGCCGGGCCAGCACTGTGTCGAGCCGGGCGGCGACCTGGCCGAACGACTCGCCTCCGGGCGGCGCACACTCCGGGTTGGCGATCCAGGTGGTGTATTCCTCCCCGTATTGGCCGAGAATCTCCTGGTGAGTCTTTCCTTCCCAGAGGCCAAAGTGAATCTCGCGCAGGCCTGGCTCAGGCCGGACCGACATGCCCAGCGCGCCGCCAACTGCCTGAGCCGTCTGCCAGGCTCGTTGGAGGTCGCTGGCGTAGATGGCGTGGACTTCGTCCCCAGCCAGGCGGCGGGCCAGGGCGGCTGCCTGGGCCTTGCCAGTGCCGTTCAGGGGGGTGTCGGACTGTCCCTGGTAGCGCCGCTGGACGTTCCAGTCGGTCTGGCCGTGGCGGACGAGCAGCAGACGGATCGAAGACTCCGGTTGTAGGTGTTGGGGGGATGAGCCGGGTTGGCCGTGGTTGGATGGCATGGTGAGTCCTCTTGTCGATCGACGGTGGTGTCGCCCGCCGGGCTAGAATTCGATACCGGTCTGCGCCTTGGCACCCTGCTGGTAGGGATGCTTGATATTGAGCATCTCGGTGACCAGATCGGCGTACTCGACCAGCCGGGGCGGTGCGTCGCGCCCGGTGATGATCAGGTGCAGGCCGGGTGGTTTATTGGCTTGCAGCCAGGCGATTACCTCCTGGACGTCCAGCCACTCGTAGGCCAGCAGGTAGGTGAACTCGTCCAGCAGGATCAGGTCGTACTCGCCGCTGGCGATCTTCTCCTGGGCGACCGACCAGCCGTGCAGCGCCTTGGCTGTGCTCTCCTCGATGTCCTTGGACAGCCAGGTGAAGCCGTCACCGGTCTTATGCCATTCGATGCCCAGCTCGGCGGCTGCCTTGACCTCGCCCCAGGCCCCGCCCTCGCTTTTAAGGAACTGGATGACGGCGATGCGCCAGCCGCGCCCCCAGGCCCGCAGGATCGTGCCCAGGGCAGCGGTGGTTTTTCCTTTGCCGTCGCCGGTGTTGACGATCACCAGGCCCTGCCTGTTGGGCTGTTTCCGCTTGCCGTCTGTGGGAGCACTGCTCATGGGTGACTGTCCCTCGTCTGGATGCCGATCCGTTCATGGGCGCTAAATGCAATAAACCGACGCCGATCATACCCACGATCGGTGGTTGCGGGCAATGGCAATGCCGCAGATGGGGGGCGAGGCTACAATGGTTTCATAGGTAGCGCGCGGTACTGGATGGTCGGAGGATCGACCTTGTGAGGGATGTGTGATTGGTACAGCCGGGTCGGCGGTGGTGGCGGTTAGAACTCCCCGATCCGCTCCAGCAGCTTCATCATCAGCACGGCGACATCCTCGGTCTGCCTGTCAGGAAGCATGAAATAATCCTCGAGGACGCAGCGCTGCTCGAAACCCAGCTTTTCAAAGGCCCGGATGACCCTGGGCTGGCTGGCGAACACCTCGGCTTGCAGCCAGTACAGTCCCTCCTTGCGGGCGAAGTCGATCAGGGCTGCCAGCATCTTCGATCCCAACCCCCGGCGGCGGAAATCCTGGGCGAGGTAGATGCGCACCTCCCCGATGTGCTGGTAGGGCGGGCTGCGGTGGTGCAGGGTAGCGTTGCCGACGATGCGGTCTTTCAGGAGGGCGAGCAGCGGCAGTACATGGCTGTAATCCAGCTCGTCCACCCAGCGGTTGACCAGTTCCGCGTTGGTCACGTCGTGACGCAGCGGGCGCAGGTCGCTGGGCTGGGCGTTGGCGTATAGTAGAACCAGCGCCTCCCGGTCGTCGGCGGTCAGCGGGCGGATCAGCAGGCGCACTCCGTCGTCCAGGGTGATCAGGTTGCGATAGGTCTCGATCACGGAACCGGTCATGGCTGCTCCCTTCCTCCAGTGACGGACACACATTCCCCCGGTTGTTACCAGTCTATCATAATTTTGTGTGTATGGAAGAGGGATTCGAGCGATCGCCGGGCGATCTCCCGGCGGTCACAACCGGTAGACCCAGAGCGGTACAGCGTAGTCGGTTAGCCTGAAGCCCATCCCGACGTACAACTGCCTGGAACGGTAGTTGTCGTGCTGGGTGTTGACGGTGACGACGCGGATCCCGCGATCCGCGAAAAAGTGCAGCGACCGGGCGACGAGCCGCTTGCCGTGCCCCTGCCCCTGCCAGGAGGGATGGACGGCGAGGCGGGCCAGGTGGCCGCTGCCGATATGCCGGGTGCCAAACTGGTAGCCGACGATCTCCCCCTGGTCTTCCAGCACGTCGAAGGAGCTGGCGTGGGGAAGGGCGTGGCTCAACGTGCCGAAATCATAGCGCCAGAGGGGGTCGGTGAAGGCGGCGGCGTCGACCCGGACGACGTCCTCCAGGTCGGCGAGGGCCATCGGGCGGATGGCGAGCGGAGTGGGCGGCGGGTCAGGGATAGGGCCGCCCTCACGCCGGAAGGTGATCACCCGGTTATCCGGCTCGAACCCCCAGCGCCTGACAATTTTTGTCGTCCATTCCTCGAACAGCAGGATGCCGATCCGCGTCACGCCCCGCGAGCGGAGGTCGGCGCACAGCGATTCCCAGAGTGCGTCGAGGGTAGAGTCGCTGCGAGACGCGTTGACCGGGATCAGCAAGCGGAGCCAGGCGGCGGAAGTGCCCCGATCGCCGGATTGGAGCGAGGCACCCAGCGCGGCGCGCGCGCGGCCATCCAGGCGGGCGAGCCAGCCACAGAATGTCGATTCGGGCAGCCAATCGGCCAGGCTTCGCCAATCCAGGTGGAGGTGGCGGCGCGGGGCATACCGGGACAGATCGAGGATATGCTGCCGATCGGACACGGTGAAGGGCAGCGGCGTAAAAGCGGGCGCGGTCACTGGGCCTCTTCTCCCGGCTTATCCTTCAGGTAAGCCCTCGCCTGGGCGAGCTGCCCGGCGACGGCGGCGGGGGCGGTGCCCCCTGGAACAGCGTAGCGGGCGATTGCCTGGTCGACGTCGAATACTGCGTAAAGATCGTCCTCGAAAAGGGGCGATTCGGCCTGGTAATCGGCCAACGGGAGCGCGCTCAAGGGAAGGGATCGCTCCTCGGCCCGCCGGACGAGGCGTCCGACGACGCCGTGCGCCTCGCGGAAAGGCATCCCGCGCGCGACGAGGTAATGTGCCAGGTCGGTCGCCAGCAGGCCCTCGTCGAGCGCATCGCGCATCGTCTCAGGATGGGCGGTCAGCGTGCGCACCACCCCGGCCACAACTGGCAGGGTGAGGGCCAGCGTGTCCGCCGAGTCGAAGAGCGGCTCCTTGTCCTCCTGCAAATCCTTGTTGTAGGTGGAGGGCAGCCCTTTGAGCACCGTCAGCAGGGCGACCAGATCGCCGATCAGGCGTCCGCTCTTGCCTCGCGCCAGCTCAAGCGAGTCTGGGTTGCGTTTCTGGGGCATGATGCTGGAGCCGGTGGTGAACGCCTCGTCGAGCGTAACGAATCGATAGCCGGGGCTGGAAAACAGGATCAGGTCTTCGGCCAGGCGGCTGACGTGCAGGCCGATCAGCGAGGCGGCAAACAGAAATTCCAACTGGTGGTCACGATCGCTGACGGCGTCGATGCTGTTGGGCGTGATCCCTTGCAAGCCAAGGTCGGCAGCCAGTTGGTCGCGGTCGATGGCGTAGGGGTTCCCGGCCAGCGCGCCCGCCCCCAGGGGGGAGATGGCGGCCCGTCGGGCGCAGTCGTGCAGGCGGTCGCGGTCGCGGGTGAACATCCAGAAGTAGCTGAGCAACCAGTGGGCGAACAGCACCGGCTGGGCGGGTTGTAGATGGGTGTAGCCGGGCATCACGGCCTGGGGATAGGATTCGGCCTGGGCGACCAGGGCAGCTTGCAGCGCGGCCAGCTCGCCATCCACCTGATCAATGGTGTCGAGCAGCCACAGGCGAACGTCGAGCGCGATCTGGTCGTTGCGGCTGCGCCCGGTGTGCAGCTTGCCCGCGGCGGGGCCGATCAGCTCGGTCAGGCGGCGCTCGACGGCGGTGTGGATGTCCTCGTCGGCAGGCTGCGCGGCAAAGCGGCCTTCGTCGAATTCGGCCTTGACCTGCGCCAGTCCCTCGACGATCGCGTCCCGCTCGTCGGCGGCCAGCAGCCCGGCGCGGTGAAGGGCGTGGGCGTAGGCGATGCTTCCCCGGATGTCGGCGGCATACAGGCGGCGGTCGAAGCTGAAGCTGTCGTTGAAGCGGCGCATGTGCTCGTCCACATCGCCGGAAAAGCGGCCTCCCCAGAGTTTCACGGCTCCTCTTTCGCTGGGCTGCGGATGGTCAGAATCAAAGAGGACAGGCACCAGCCTGCCCTCATTGTACCCTATTGAGCGGAATCGGCACGTCGGAGTCAGACCTGGAACTTGCCGTCCTTGTAGAACAGGTGGCCGTCTACGACGATCTCGCCGCCGGAGCGCATGTCGCAGATCATGTCCCAGTGGATGGCGGAGTGGTTCTTCGAGCCGGTTTCCGGGTAGCCCGCGCCGACGGCCATGTGGATCGTGCCGCCGATCTTCTCGTCGAACAGGATGTTGCGGGTGAACTGTTGGATGCCCTCGTTGGTGCCGATGGCGAACTCGCCCAGGTAGCGCGCCCCCTCGTCGGTGTCCAGCACGGAGTTTAGGAACTCCTCGCCTTTCTGGGCGGTGGCCTTGACCACTTTACCGTCCTCAAAGGTCAGCTCGACCCCCTCGACCTCGCGGGACTGGTAGATCGCCGGATAGCTGAAGCGCACCCAACCGTTGACTGATTCCCTGACCGGGCCGGTGAAAATCTCGCCGTCGGGGAAGTTCTTCTTGCCGTCGGCGTTGACGAACACCCGGTCTTTGATCGAGAGGGCCATGTCGACGTGCTCACCTTTGACCTCGATCCGCTCTTTGCCCTTGAGCCAGTTGACCAGGCGCTGCTGCTCGGTGGCCTTTGCCTTCCAGTAGGCAACCGGATCGTCGAGGTGCACCATCGCCGCCCCATAGACAAAATCTTCGTATTCGGCGAGGCTCATCTCGGCGTCCTGGGCGGCGGCGTGGGTGGGGAACTGAGTCAGCGTCCAGCGCAGGTTGCCCGAACTCTGCCGCGCCATGAATTTTTCGGTGAGCGGCCTCCTGGATCGGCTGGCGCGGGCCATGCGCGCCGGGTCGACGTTGGTGAGCGCCTTAGTGTTGGCCGTGCCGTAGATGTGGATGAACACGTCGACGTTGTCGTAAATCCAGACGGCGTGCGGGCTGAGATAGTCAAGTTGGGCATCGCTGGCTACCCTGTAGAACAACTCGTCCGCGCCAGTGGGGGCCATCTGGAAGAAGGCGTTGCCCCCGGCGAGCAGCACGTGGTGATAGACAGCCAGCGCCATCTCCTCGGTCAGCGTGCCGCCCCGGATCATCACCAGGTCGCCTTTTTGTACCGGGATGGAGTAGTTCACCAGAATCTGCGCGACCTTGTCTACACGGGGGTCCATGTGTGTATATCCTCTTGTTTGAATGGGTATGGCCTGACAATCATCGTGGGGCTGGGACTGTCACGACTATAGCATAAATAAATGCGGTTTTCCAAGGAGGCTTATGGTGAAGCGCGTCGCAGTTGGAGCCTCTGGAAGACGACCACACCCACCCCGAAATACAGGCACGCCAGGGCGAATCCCAGGGCCAGCCGGAACCCGATCTCAGGCAGCCCGGCCCCAAAGGTGAGCACCCCTTGCAAGGCCAGGAAGCCG
>Ga0315536_1001955_pt1 | contig 10101 bp, 9 predicted proteins | sample SalMarSW160230MG_FD_203093 | JGI IMG/M metagenome (GOLD analysis project Ga0315536, IMG submission 203093) | Salt marsh sediment microbial communities from the Plum Island Ecosystem LTER, Massachusetts, United States - Salt Marsh Sediment SW1602-30 ... | reverse complement strand
GGCGAGCCGGTATAAGGCGCGCTGTAATAAAAAAATTGTGCCGATTCCGTAAAAAAAACATTAATTGTCGGAAGCAATCCGAACAAAATGCTCCTTTTACCAGAACGCGTGACCGAAAAACCTTCACTATCAATTATAGAATCAGAGAACGCTCAGACTGACCCTTTCCGCGGTGTACTCCTTCGAGATCAAGTGAAGAGCCGGATTGCGGTTAAAGCTGCTTTATGTATTCACCGATCCCGTCGAGCATCATCTGCACGCCTATGGTTGCCACGATGAGCCCGGTGATTCGGATGAGTGCGGCCACCACATGCAGCCTCTCGAGGAAGCGGCTGATGTACCTGGAGGTGAGCATGATCGCCAGGTTGAAGGCGATGGCGATACACACCGAGACGGAGGTGATCGCCAGGCCGTATTTCGCGGGAAAGGACACCGAGGCGGTGATGGTCGCCGGGCCCGCGATCATGGGGGAGGCGAGCGGAACCACGGACAGGTCCTCAAGCTTCTGGTTGTAGTCCACCTCGAAGAACAGGCCCTTGCTGAGCGCCTCGTATCCGCGGACAAAGAGCACGAAGCCGCCCGCGATCTCAAACGCATAGATCTCGATATGGAATACATTTCTCAGCAAAAAATTTCCGATGAAGATAAACAGGAGGAGTATGACCGCGGCGATGAGCGTCGACTTTATCGCGATGCGCCGGACCTCATGGTCCGAGGTTTTGTCCGCAAGGGTGGACACCACGAAGATCTTGCTGACCGGGTTGATGAGCGCGATCAGCGCGAGGGTGCAGTAGAGGAGCGGCTTGACTGCTGCTTCCATTTAATACTCTGCCGGCAGCTCGTCCACCTGCGCGAAGGTGAATACCGGGCCGTCCTTGCACACGAAGTATTTGCCGACGTTGCATCGTCCGCATTTGCCGATCCCGCATTTCATCCTGTTCTCCAGGGTGGTGAATATATTCCCGGGCGAAAATCCCAGAGCCGACAGAACCGGCAACGTGAGCTTGATCATGATCGGCGGGCCGCACAGGAGCGCGATCGTGTCCGCGCTCGCGGGAGCGGCCTTTTCGAGCACCGTGGGCACGAATCCGATCTCGCCCTTCCATTCGGGCGTCTCCCCTCCCGGGTCCACCGTGGTAATGAGCGTGATATCGGGCTTGGCGCGCCATTCCTCGAGCTCCTTCTTATAGACCAGGTCCTGGACGGAGCGCGCGCCGTATACGATGGTGATGTCCTTGAAATCCTCCCTGAGGTCCAGCGCGTTCCAGATGACGCAGCGCAGGGGCGGGAGCGCGATGCCGCCGCTCACGAACAGGAGGCTCTTCCCCTTCCAGTCGCCGATCGGGAAGACGTTGCCGTAGGGTCCCCGGAATCCGATCGTGTCCCCAACCTCCCTCGCGGCCAGGGCCTTGGTCACCCGGCCCGCCCTCCTGAAGGTGCATTCGATATAGCCCTTCCTCGTGGGCGACGAGGCTATGCAGAAGGTGCTTTCGCCCTCGCCGAACACGGAATATTCGCCGAACTGGCCCGCGTTAAAGCTGAAGCCCCCGGCCTCTTCCTCATTCGTAAATTCGAGGCGGAAGGTGTTCACATCCGGGGTCTCCTCCGTGATTTCCGCGATCCTCATAAGATACGGCTTGTACTCGTTTTTTCCCATCAGTCGGCCTCAAGTATTTCCTGGATGTGCTGGAGAAGATTCATGTCGACCGGGCACGCGCGCGAGCACCTGCCGCATCCGACGCACCCGGCCTCGCCGAGCCCGCCGGGCTGGTAGGAAAATTTGTGCATGATCCTCTGGCGCCACCTCTTCCCCTGGACCTCGCGCGGGTTGTGGCCTGAGGTGTGCAGGGTGAATTGCGCGAATCCGCACGAATCCCAGCAGCGCAGCCTGATGCCCCTGGGCCCGTCGGTCTCGTCCTGTATGTCGAAGCAGGTGCACGAGGGACACACGAAGCTGCACGTACCGCACCCGAGGCACCTGAGGGACTGGCCGTCCCAGACCGGGCTGTCGAACATCGCGGGGAGCCTTTTCCCAAGTTCTTCGAGATCAAAATACCGGCTCACTTTTGCACAATGACTATTCTTGTCCACATCACCCGCCCGGGCGAACAGCTCCTGTGCCATGGAAACAATTGATTCACCCTTTTCGGTGATGATTTCCGCGAGAAAAACCGCGTCGTCGATCCTGGTCAAGAGCAGGTCGCTGCCGGTCGTGTCCCCCGGCCCTCCCCCGACCGACGTGCAGAAGCAGTATTCGTCGCTCTGTGCGCAGCTTACGCCTATGAGAACGGTGTTCTCGATCTTCGACCTGACGAACGGATCGGGATAATCCCGCTCGAACACGGCGCTCACGACGGAAAGGCTCCTGGCGTCGCAGGGCCTCAAGCCGAACACGACCGTTGGAAGGGCCTTGTTCGACTCCTCCTCAAACACCACGCCCTTCCCTTCCGATCTGAAGCGGAGTATCTCCTCAAACCGGGGCAGGACCGCTTCCTTTGCGGACAGGGTGGTCTGGATATAGCCGCTTGCGACCTGACCGTACGACGAGATCTCGTCAAATACTATTGCGCCGCTTTTGTCCACCGGCGCGAGTATGCGCCTTCCCCCCGATCTGATTCTTCCGAACAGCTCTTCGATCGCGCCAGCTTGTATCGTCATTTTCTCCATAACGGTTTTTTTACCTGATAAAATCTTCCTTATCGTCCGGCTTAAACGTGTTAAGCGCGTATTCCTCGGTATCTCCGAACTCTTCCGATATGTCCTTAATGATCTTCTGGGTCAGGAGATTGAGCGGTATGTTAACCGGGCACGCCCTGGAGCAGTCGCCGCAATTGACGCATCTGCCTGCCAGGTGCATCGCCCTCATGACGTGCCATTCCAGGTTGCCCAGGCCATGTGAAGGAACGCTGATCCACTGCGGCTGGTTGCACTCGACCGTGCACCGCTCGCAGTAACACAGGGGACAGCTCTGCCTGCACGCGTAGCACTTGATGCAGCGCGAGAATTGCCCGCGCCACCAGTCCCAGCGCTCGCCCGCGGTCATTTTCTCCAGCTTTCCGACCGCCGCCCTCTCGTCGGATGATAGCTCAAAGGGAATGGATGAGACATATTCCGCCATGGATTTCAGGTCGGGAAAATCGAGCAGGCTGCCATCCGAAGATACGCCGATGACCGCGAGGTCACCCTCGGCCGCCTGTTTTTCGATCATGAGCTGCCGTATCGTTCTCATCACCGGAACGCGCGCCACGATCGCCGGCTTCCCCAGGGCCTTGACCTCGCGCCTTGTCAGGTACACGGCGAGATTCTGCACGCACCGCTCGTCGTAAATGAGCCTGTCTGCGTCTTCCGGCTTCCGGACGAACAGGGCTCTGACCCCGCCTCCGGATCCCTCGCCGTATCCGATCACCACCCGCACCGCGCCGCCCGACAGCAGCTCTTTCGCCTTCCGCCTCATGTTATCCTGCATCCCGGGTCCTCCAATCCGCGCGGACCGGCGCGAGCCTCTTGTATCCCTCATACGGACCGAGGGCCCTCACCTCGCTAACCACGCGGTTGACCAGATCCGCCCACTTCGCTCCCTCGGCGGCCGAAACCCAGGCGAAGTGAACACGCCTGACGTCGATTCCCATAAAATCAATGAGCGATCTGAACACGATCCACCGCCTCCTGGCGTGAAAATTCCCCGATGTATAATGGCAGTCGTTCGGATGGCAGCCGGACACGATCACCCCGTCTGCCCCGCGGCCGAAGGCCTTCATTAAAAGCATGAAATCGATCCTTCCGGTGCACGGAAGCCGCACGACCCTGACGTTGGAGGCGTATTTGATTCGGCTCGTGCCCGTGAGGTCCGCGCCCGCGTACGTGCACCAGTTGCAAACAAACGCTATTATTTTTGGTTCGAAGTCGGCCATTATATCTTACTCCATTCTATTGCCTTGCCTTCCCTTCCCTTGGTGGAAGGGGGGGCGGGGAGGGTGAAATAAATATTAAATTTTCAACAACCTTTTCACCCCCACCTAACCTCCCCCATCAAGGGGGAGGAATAACTACATTACAATGCCATCAGCTCCGCGTATACCTGCTCGTTCGAGTATCCCTGCAGGTCGATCGCCTTCACCCTGCAGAGCGCCACGCAGGTGCCGCACCCCTGGCACAGCCCCGGGTTCACCCTGGCTGCAGATTTCACGACACTGCCGTCCCTGAACCTGATCTCCTCCATGTCGATGGCCTGGTAGGGGCACGCGGGAACGCACAGGCCGCAGCCGGTGCAGGTGGAATAGAGGGGCGGAGCGGTGCGGTTCACCACCGCGATGAGCGGCTCGCGGGTAAGCTCGTCCTGGGAGAACAGGCCAGCGACCTTGCTCGCGGCACCCGAGGCCTGGGACACGGTCTCCGGTATGTCGCGCGGAGACTGGCACGCGCCCGCAAGGAAGATGCCGGCCGTGTTCGTCTCCACCGGCCGCAGCTTCGGGTGGGCCTCGGCGAAGAATCGGTACTGATCATAGCTCACGTGAAGCTTCTGCGCGAGCTCCTCCGCGCCACTGTTCGCCACTCCCGCGGTGGCGAGCACCACCATGTCCGCCCTGATCTCAAGGGGCTCGTGGTCCAGCAGGGTGTCGACCCCCTTGACGACCAGCTTACCGTCCTCCTCGTATATTCTGGAAACCCTGCCTCTGACGTACTTGACGTCGTCCTCCTCTATGGCGCGGCGCACGAACTCGTCGTACATCTTGCCGCCCGCTCTGATGTCCATGTAAAACACGTACGCGTTCCCCTCATGCACCTTGTGCTTGTAAAGCATCGCGTGCTTGGCCGTGTACATGCAGCATATCTTGGAGCAGTACTCGATCCCCTTGGCCGGGTCCCTGGACCCTGCGCACGACACGAACACCACGGTCTCCGGGACCTTGCCGTCCGAGGGCCTCTGTATCACGCCGATGGTGGGACCGGACGCGGAGGCGAGCCGCTCGAACTGAAGCCCGTTTATGACGTCCCTGTATCTGCCGTAGCCGTATTCGGGGAAGAAATCGGTCCCGAGCACATCGAAGCCCGTGGCGAGCACCACCGCTCCCACATCGACCTCGATGATCTCGTCCTCCTGGTCGTACCTGATCGCCTTGGCGGGACACACCTTCTCGCACACCTTGCACTTCCCCTTCTGGAAAAAGGTGCAGTGGTCCTTATCGATGACCGGCTTGTTCGGCACCGCCTGGGGGAAGGGAACGTAGATCGCGCTCCTCAGGCCCAGTCCCGTATTGAACTCGCTCGGTATCTTTTTCGTCGGGCACTTCTGCGTGCACATGCCGCACCCGGTGCAGAGCTTCTCGTCCACGCACCGTGCCTTTTTTCGTATCTTTGCCTTAAAATTGCCTATGAAACCCTCGATCCCCTCGAGCTCGGAATAGGTGTACAGGGTGATGTTCGGATGCTGGGCCACCTCGACCATCCGCGGGGTCAATATGCACTGCGAGCAATCGAGCGTGGGAAAGGTCTCCGAGAGCTGGGACATGTGCCCGCCGATCGAGGGCTCGCGCTCCACCATGATGACCTTGTGGCCCGCGTTGGCGATGTCCAGGCCCGCCTGGATTCCTGCTATGCCGCCCCCGATCACGAGCGCCGTTTTCGTCACCGGCACCTTAATCGGCAGCAGCGGCTGGTTGCGCTTCACCTTTTCGACCATGATCTTGACGAGATCGAACGCCTTGCGCGTGGTCGCCTCGGACTTCTCGTGGACCCACGAGCAGTGCTCGCGAAGATTCGCCATCTCGCACAGGTATGGGTTGAGCCCGGCCTCGGCGCAGGCCCTCCTGAAGGTGGGCTCGTGCATCCGGGGAGAGCACGCGCCCACGACCACGCCGGTGAGCCCTTTCTCCCTAATGGCCTCCTTGATCATGTTCTGGCCGGGGTCGGAGCACATGTACTTGTAGTCGATGCTGTGGCTTACTCCCGGGATCCTGGAGGCCTCCTCGGCGACCCGGGCGCAGTCGACGGTCGCGCCTATGTTTTCGCCGCAATGGCATATGAAAACGCCGATTCGTGACATTCAGACCTCCTTGGTCTCCGCGCCCGCTTCAGGCACGTGTGCCTCCAGCACGACAGCGGGCCCGCCATGATGAGCGCCTTCCCTTTCAGGGAACCGAACCTTGACCAGATGCCGGTGCAGCCCGAGCTCCCTCTTTTTCAGGCCCATGGCCAGACCTACCGCCTGGGTAATGTAGAGGACCGGGATTGCATGATTTTTCCCCGCCATCCGGTTGATCATGCTTCTGCGCATGTCGAGGTTTGCGTGGCACAGGGGACAGGCCACGATAATGGCTTCGGCGCCGCTCTTCACTGCATTTACTACAATCTTTCCGGAAAGCCTTCCGATCATGACGGGCCTCGTGATTGACAGGCCCGCGCCGCAGCACTCGACCTTGAAGGCCCAGTCGACCGGATCGGCGCCCACGGCCGTCATCAGGTCGTCCATCGTGCGCGGATCCTCGCACCGGTCGAACTTCATCACCTGGGGAGGCCTCACCAGCAGGCATCCGTAGTAACACGCCACCTTATGCTCGAAAGGAAGCGCGGCCTTCGCCTTGATGGCCTCGGTCCGGGTCGCAAGAAACTCGAGTATATTCAGGGGCCTCACCGTGCCCCGGTAATCCAGCCCGGTGATGTCCGCCACCCTGTCACGCAGTGCTCTGTCTTCGTTGAGCTCATGGATCGTCATGACGAAGCGGTTGTAGCACGCGGCGCACGGCACCAGCATGTCGGTGATCCCCCCTTTTTCCGCATTCGAGAGGATCCTCGCCGGAAGCGAAAGGGACAGCTCATGGTTGAGCATGTGGGCGGAAGAAGCGCCGCAGCAGTTCCAGTCCGGGACGTCCACGAGCTCGACTCCCAATCGGGGAAGAATCGCGCGCAGGGACTCGTCGTATTCGCGCGCGGTCCCCAGAAGCGAACAGCCCGGATAATAGCCTATCCTCGTCATCTGACCGCCTCCTGCCTCTCCGTCGCGCCCGCTTTCTTATAAATACGCGCAAGGTTTGTTCGGTTTTTTACAAAATGGGGAAAGAGCTTCAGCTTGCCGAGAAAAAAAAGCCTCGGGGCGAGCATGAGATCCTGGAATATATTAAGGGTGCGTGCCTTGTATCCCGCGATCAGGCCCACCTCATACAGCCTGCCGGTGTAGCGCACCGAGTCGAGGAGGGTCTGGTGGAATTTCAGAAGATCCCGCCCTTTCGGATTCACTTTTTTACGGCGCATTGATTCGGAGCGGAGGAAGTCCATCATCTTCGGAATATCCACCTCCTGCGGGCAGCGCGCGTAACAGGTCTCGCAATCCAGGCACACCCAGATCGAAAACGACCGCAGTATTGAATCCTCGTAGCCGTTCAACCCGAGCTGGAGCATGCGCAGGACCCTGCTTGGGGTGTAATCCATCACATCCGCCAGGGGGCAGCCGGCCGAGCATTTCCCGCACTGATAGCAACGGTTCACCTCCACGCCCGTGCGCTCCCGCAGCAAATCGGGCAGCCCCTTTGGTTTTCGACTCTGCGCTTCCTCGCTCATGCGCGTCTCCTCATATATTAGCTTAAAAAAACATTTGTAATTATTACAACTATAAATTTAACATAAAAACATCACTTTGTCAAACTGGGTCGATTTGGCATATCTTTTTGTACAAAAAAATAGTTTTATATATTCTGCATCACGGACCGAGAGAATATGGTGCAACAATTACTATGTAGTCACTATTAAAACCCACCTTTATTGTCAAAGATATTTTGATGCGATTTTTTGTGAAAATATAATAAGGAAACTTCTAAAAACCTTTTATGGATGTTTCCTTTGGGGCACAATTATGGATAAAACTGCTTTTTTCTTTATTTTACATAATGAAAAAATCAGTTTTTAGAGGTGCCCATAACAAAAAACGGTACAGAAACGGCCTTTTTCTATCGGTGATGAAAAACCATATTCTTTATTTCGGGCGGGTGATCATGAGGTGGTTGTATCCATGTATGTCCGAATACCCGAAGCGAAAATCAAGCGGCCGGTAGGGCTGGCTCCGCCAGAGCTTCCGGAGCGACGCGGCGTCCGCGCCGCCGTTATTCGTTAGAAATGCGCCGCTGAACCTGCCGTACGTGATCTCCTCGAACCCGGCCTGTCGTGCGTGCCTCGGAAGAATGCCGGTGGAATCCGAGACCATGTACGCCATGTGTGAGAGCAGATATTCCCTGAGGAGCTTGAAATTATCCATCCAGAGCAGATAGCTCGCTCCCTTTACCATCACGGCGACCCTGCCCTTTTCCCTCAGATGCGCGAGCAGGCCGGAGCCTTTCAAATGCCGGTCATCGAGGTTGAAGGCGATGTGGCGGTGGATGATGACCGGCGCGGACGCATCCGCGCCTTTTTTCCTGAACGCGAGCTCCATGCTGCGGAAGGCCACCGAATAGTCGGAATCGACCCATGATTGTTTCAGCCTCCTGCCGCGGACATCTTCCCGGGCATCTATCTCTGCCCCGGACAGGTAATGGATCCGGCCGTCGGGCTGGATCGTGATGAATCTAAGCGAAACAGGCTCATATCCCGTAACCGCAAGCGCGATGAGCGCATACGCGAGCTGATTGGGGACCGGCCCCCGCTCGAGTGTGCGTATGCTCCGGTTGGAGCTGTCGTTCGACAGGAGCATGAGTCCCGCGCTCGAGCGGAACGCCTCCAAAGCCGCGGCCAGCCTGGCCCTGTCCGCGTGTCCAAGCCTCCGGGGATCGCCCGCCCCCTCGAGGGATATAGTCGTGTATTCCGACGCATACGGGTAAACGACCAGCGCGGGAAGAAGATCGCCGCCGCCGAACGGTATCACGACCCTGTGGGGAAGGTCCGCGGGCACGAGCCCGGCGAAAAAAAGGCCGGCTTTGTTCATGAAATTGTTGCGGTATTTTTCAATGTGGGCCCGCATCTCGCGGCAATGCGTGCGCACCGTGGATGCGTATATACCGGCCGGAGCAGCCTCATCCGCGCAGGCGACAGCCCGGAAGATCAGCCTTGCCTCGCGGATAAAATCGCGTCCTTCCGGATGCGCGGAGGATACAAAAAGAATCGTAAACGCCGCGGTGTACAGAATGGTCAATCGCAACATGGCGGCTCCGGGCAAAGAGATCGGTATATGTCCCCGTGAAGGTTGTCCGCATTGCACCGCGTGTCAATGTATAAATTCATCAAGCAATGAAATTTTTTGAAGTCCCGGCCCCGGCTTTCTGATTGACAGTAACACATTCTCATTTACTCATAGGTCAGCCTTATAATCCCACAGGAGCGGCCATGGTGCGGCCTGGAGCTGCTTTGCATCATGGCCCCGGACGGTCGAGAATTGTTTATCCCAGCAAGCATAGAAGAGGCCAGTGCACGCGGCTGGAAGCGCTTCGATGTCATCCTGGTGTCCGGCGATGCGTATATCGACGCCCCCAGTGCGGGCGTGTCGGTCATCGGCCACGTGCTCATGCACGCGGGATACCGCGTCGGGATCATTGCACAGCCCGACACCGGGAGCGACCGCGACATAGCCGGTCTCGGCGAGCCCCTCCTCTACTGGGGGGTGAGCTCCGGATCCGTGGATTCGCTCATATCCAACTACACCGCAACGGGCAAGAAGAGGATGAACGACGACCTTACGCCGGGCGGGAAGAACACACGCAGACCCGACCGCGCCGTGATTGCGTATGCGAACCTCATCAAGAGGCGCTTCAAGCGTACTGCTCCGATAGTTATCGGGGGTATCGAGGCGAGCTTACGTAGAATGGCTCACTACGATTACCGGGACGACGGAATCAGGCGCTCGATCCTGTTCGATTCAAAGGCGGACATCCTCGTCTACGGCATGGGAGAGCGCGCGGCGCTGGAGCTCGCCGGCTGCATGGCTTCCGGAGGCGACTGGAGGGATATCCCCGGCATCTGTTACATCTCAACAGAGCGAAAAAAAGGATATACCGAGCTTCCGCCGTTTGAGGCGGTGGCGGTCGATAACAAAGAATTCCGGGACATGCTCCAGACGCTGTACCGAAACAGCGACTCCGCGTGCGGGGTCGGAATGGTGCAGGAGCACGGAAGCCGCTTTCT
>Ga0315536_1001951_pt1 | contig 10129 bp, 8 predicted proteins | sample SalMarSW160230MG_FD_203093 | JGI IMG/M metagenome (GOLD analysis project Ga0315536, IMG submission 203093) | Salt marsh sediment microbial communities from the Plum Island Ecosystem LTER, Massachusetts, United States - Salt Marsh Sediment SW1602-30 ... | reverse complement strand
TTAAAAGAGCATCCCGGTGCCGGAGTGGTATATGATCTCATTTCTTCCAAAGTACTGCCGGATTACATCGCACGACACGGCGGAACACCGGTTGTTTCGCGTGTGGGATATACGTTTATCTATGATACCATGGTGGCACAGGGAGCGGTGTTTGGTTGCGAAACATCCGGCCATGTGTATTTCAAGGTGGACGACCGCTACTATACCGAATCCGCGGCCTATGCGCTCGTGCTGCTGTTGGGGCTCTTAGAAAAGAAAAAGAAGCCCCTGTCCGAGCTGGTGGCACCGCTTGCGGACTGCTTTTACCAGGCCCCGGAACTGAATGTAGAGGTCAAGGACAAACAGGCGGTGCTGTCTCTGATAGAAAAAACATATGCCGAAGCCGTCAGCGGAAAACTTGACGGGATCAGTGTTGAATACCCCGATTACTGGTTTAATGTACGTCCAAGTAATACCGAACCTCTGCTTCGCGTTCGTCTTGAAGCCACCTCCAAAGTCCTGGCGATGGAAAAATACCGGCAACTGAAGGAACTTATCTCTTCCGGTCTATAATTCTTTGGTTCTTTTTTCCCGTTGGTGCCGATAAAGCTCACTGTCCGCTTTTTTAAGTAGTTCATCGAACGTGGCGGTACTCTGCGGGGTAAAGCGGGCGAATCCAATGCTCACCGCCAGCTTATAGGGTTTGGAAGAGCTGTTGTTATATAAAGCGATGCACCGACAAACGCAACGAGCTTGATATACAGCTTTTCCCGTAACAAGGTCTTTATATCATTCTCCTCTTATCAGTATAAACTCTACCCTCCTGTCTTTCCATACATTTTCCTGATCGCTGAAAGGAACAATCGGTTCTGAACCGCCTTTGCCTACCGTAGAAATGCGATCGGCACGAATACCATGTTTCACCAGGGCCTTCTTTATTGCCTCGGCCCGCTTTTTGGAAAGCGGTACCAGAATGTTTTCCTGTTCGGCTTTGGCTTTTACCGGGTCCCGCCAGAATACGTGAACGGCATGACCTTCTATCAGAATATCATACTGGCGATAGCGGTTGAAGATTTTGGCCAGTCGTTTTATGGTCCACATGTTTTTCCGGTAGGCCTCCGAAGATACATTGGTGTAATCATCGGTATTGGGCGCAAAGGTAATACTGGGAATGCGGATCTTCAACCGATTGCCCTCCCGCAGCACAAGCACATCTATTGGGATCACCTTTTTTATCAGTGCCTTGTTGCCCACCTCATCGATAACGGTCAGCTCCATAGGATAATCCTCCGCCGCCTGCACCAGCTCTCCGTCATCGGACAGTCCGTCCCAGATTATTTCCGGCGAGGGGGTGCCCACCCCTGAAAAACTGGTGAAACGCTTGCCCTTCGGGTCTTTAATATCAAGCTGCCACTGGGCAATAGGGCTGATATCCTCAATTTTATCTTTAATGTAAAGCTCATCATCAACGCCGTCATTATCCGGTGAGAATGGTATCGGCGTAAGCGTCAGGTCGACCGCGGGGGGTGAAACATCCAGCCTGAAACTTCTGCTTTTTTCCTGCGGTTTATTGCCGTTTTCATATTCCACGGTCAGTTCCGCATAGTAATCTCCTTCGGGTGCAATGCCCTTATCGTTCCTCCCGTCCCAGGCTATGGTCTCATTAATCGACGGTCCACCGGAGAGTGTATACTGTACACCAAGTTTCTCATGCACGATCTTAAAGGACCAGGTCTTGATTCCGGTCTTTTCTCCTATCAGAAGTTTAAATCGCATGGTATCCAGATAGCCGTCGCCATTCGGAGAAAATCCGTCGGCATCCGTGGTAATAAACACCGGGGTTGCCTGGGTGTTGATGATAATATTGGCAAGGGAATAGCTTCCCGCATTTCCCGCCCTGTCCTTACTGGTAAGGGAAATGCTGTATACCCCGTCCTTCACCTGGTTCCCTTTATCATCCTTTCCGTCCCAGGTAAAGCTCACGGGCGCCGAGTCGTCCCATTCCCTGTGCAGGATTTCATGTCCATCCGCGTCTTTAATCTCCGCCTTCCATTTATCCTCTTTGGAGCCGGTAAGATCAACAGCAAGGACATCTTTATTTCCGTCACCATTCGGGGAAAAGATCAGGTACGGGGCCGTCATTTCGGCTTCCGGTTTTGCGGTATCGACGACAACCGTCTTCTTGGCGGTACGGGCCTTGTTGTTGTTATCGTCCCATGCCTCTACGTAATAAGAATAGGTACCGTCAGGTACCAGGCTGCCCTTATCGGACTTACCGTCCCAGCGCAGGTACGGCGGAATGGTGATCCCGCTCTTTACATAAAGCAGCCGGTCGAGGATTGTCTGCAGATCGATATTTTCCGGGCGCTCGTCCTTATTGACGATTTCCCTAACCACCTGACCGCGTTCATTTTCGATTACCAGTCGATACCCTTTGATAAACCGTTGGTCGGTGATTCCCAAAGGCAGCTGCATATCATCCTGTACCCCGTCCAGGTTCGGCGAGATATAGAGAACGGCAGGAGAACCCACTTTGATATCGGGCGGGGAGGTATCAAGTACTCCCAGGGCCACGTTCACCCCGGCACCCACCGCCTGTACACCGCTTTGCATCGGGGCATAGGCAAAGTTTGCTTTGATATCACTCCTGTTCCAACCGCGCTGGGAAATATCCAGAAACTCGACGTTTTGGCCGAGGTCTATCTTGAAGTTCAATGACAGACCGCCTGAAATCAGCAGACGCTGACCCGAATCATACTGATCATCCCAGTCCACCGTTACGGCCGCCCGCAGAATGAAAAGATTCGCGATATCCACTTCATTCCCTACGGATATGCGCGCGCCGGCAAAACCGGGGAAACTTACATCCGTGGCCAGTGTCCAGCTTACCGCCTCGGTTTTTACCGGTTTGAAACTTAATCCCAGGGCCGGGGTAAAAGCCTTGGGAAAAAACCGGGTATCGGAGCTGGGTTCATATGCTTTCCCCAGGCCCCTGAAGACCAGTCCCCAGCGTACGTCCTTGAGGAACAGCACATCTCCCAGAATATGGGTAACGCCGATATCCGCGCCCAGGCCCCAGTCGGTATTCCCGTTCTGACTCCCGTAGATCCAGCCTACTCCGAGTCCGATTAAAAAATTGGGATACAGGTCCTTGGAAAAGGCAAGGTTTATTCCCCCCAACGTGCCCAGGTTCACATCGGCAAAGGGGGTGCTGATAAAATGGGCGCTTCCGCTGAAAACACCGATAGCGGAAGGGATTGCCGCACCCAGGTTAAGGGCATGGCCCCAGCCGTTGTCATCACCAAGGCCCAGCAGGGCGGTATAATTCAAATCCAGGATAACCCGCTGAATCAGGGCGGATGAGGAAGGATTATAGATATCACTGATCGGGACCTCGGACGAAACGGTCTGCGGTCCGAAAGAAAGATAATACGGAGAGAAAAGCTCATCCACATGCTGGGCAAACAGCAGAGACGCACCGCTTATAAACAAGATAAGAAAAAAGCTTTTTTTATACATTTTCATACATATCTCCTATGGGTATTAAATATACACCTTTCTCTATATGAGAACAAATTTCAGGAGAAATAATTACAATGTATTTTTAATAATCATCCAGGTGGGTAAACTCGGCGTTCTCCAGCCAATGCTGCGGCCGGTCGTAATATTCGATTAATGAGCTGATGAGTGAATAGTGGGCCTGCTCCTGTTTTTTTAATATAAGAAGCACCTCTTTGGCCTTTGGGTTGTCTATTTCCCCGGCCTTTTTCTCATAGTAGGTAATACTCTCCTGTTCGATATCAAGGGCCTTTTCAAATATTCCGGTGATGGTTGTTGTCTCCTCGGCAAAGTTAATATTTTTTGCTTTCATCTCTGTAAAAATATTGCTGATATCGGAAAGGAACATGCTGGCGGGCCGCTCGTCAAGGTTATCGCGCAGGGACTTGATCATGCGGTAGTGTTTCTGTTCCTCTTTTGCCAGGAGAAGGAATATCTTGGACAGGTTTTCATCTTTTGTCTTTTCCGCACTCACCTTGTAGAACTTTTCCCCATCCGCCTCAAACTGCAATGCGTACTTTAATATTTCCATGCCTCCTCCTTTACTTGTAATATACAGAAAAAAGAGACGGACTGCACTCCCGCCTCAGGTTTTTTAACCGTTTATCTGTTTAATCAACTCGGGAACCACCTCAAACAGGTCGCCCACGATCCCGAAATGCGCTACGTCGAAAATAGGTGCGTGCGGATCGCTGTTGACAGCAATAATGATATCCGAGCTTTTCATGCCGGCCAGGTGCTGAATGGCACCGGAGATGCCGCAGGCAATATAGATCTTGGGATTGACCGTCTTGCCGGTCTGACCTACCTGGTGTGAGTACGGGATCCAGCCCGCGTCCACGGCGGCGCGTGAGGCACCGACCGCGCCGTCCACGGCCTTTGCCAGTTGTTCAATCAGGGCGAAGTTCTTGGGGTCCTTTATGCCGCGCCCCCCCGACACGATAAAATCAGCGTCCGCGAGATTTACGGTTTCGGTTTTTTCTTCGACAAACTCCAGCACCTCTATCACCGGATCGGGTACCGGAACATGGTTCATCTCGATTATCTTTCCCTCGGACCCGTTCTTCTTCTCGGCCTCTTTCATCACCTTATGCCGAACCGTAGCCATCTGCGGCCGGTGGTTCTGACAGAGAATGGTAGCCATAATATTGCCGCCGAAGGCCGGACGCGTCTGCTTTAAAAACCGGGTTTCCTTGTCTATCTCCAGTTCCGTACAGTCCGCGGTCAGTCCGGTCCCGATCTGTGAGGCAACTTTGGGAAGCAGGGACCTTCCGAAAACCGTCCCTCCGCCTAAAAAGATCTCGGGTTTTTTTTCAAGCAGGATCTTGGTCACCAGCTCGGTCTGAACATCCTCCGCGTAATCCCCGATCTTGGGATTGTCTACCATCCAGACCTCATCCACACCGTAAGACAGTATCTCTTCGGCAAGCGGTTTGACACCGGCGCCGAGTAAAATTGCCGAGAGCGGTACCTGCAAATCCTTTTTCAGTTTCAGGGCCGCGCCGATAATCTCCGGAACCACAGAGGACAGTTTGCCGTGCCGGTGTTCGGCATAAACGCAGATTCCCTTATACTGAGAGATATCATGTGCCTCGAATGTCTCACGGGTGATGACAATCGCCTGGTAACGCTTGCACGCGTCCACACACGCCCCGCAGTAGGTGCACTTTTCATTTATGACCGCTTTTTTATCCACCAGCTCTACAGCCGCAAAGGGACATACCTTTACACACAGCCCACAGCCGATGCATTTATCTATTATAACTTTAATCGAACTCATTATTACGCCTCTCCCTTATCCGTTCCCAGGGGAATACCTGAAGCCCGCAGCTCTTTCAACAGTTCCGCCACGGATTCCTGCACGTCTCCGTCAAACACCTTACCGCCCGCAGGTTTGGGCGGAGTAAAAATCCGCACCACCTGGGTGGGGGAACCGGTCAGGCCCAGTCTTTTTTCGTTTACCTCCACGTCCGCCGCGGACCAGTTTACGATCTCTTTCTTTTTGGCCGACATTTTCCCTTTCAATGAGGGCAGCCGGGGCTCGTTTATCTCTTTTACTACGGTGATGACCACCGGTAATTTGGCCTTCAGCCTCACATACCCCTCTTCCAGCAGCCTTTCCAGGAAAATATGGCCCTGGTCGTCAACCTGTTCTATCTTCCGAATATCGGTGATATGGGGAATACCCAGGTTTTGCGCCACCTCCGGCCCGACCTGGCCCGTATCCCCGTCGATGGCCTGCCGGCCCATCAGGATAATATCCACATCGCCGATCTTTTTAATACCCGCAGCCAGGGTATAGGCCGTGGCCAGGGTATCGGCACCCGCAAAGCTGCGGTCGGTCAAAAGGTAGGCTTCATCCACCCCGAGACTGATGGCCTCGCGCAATGCGGACTCCACCTGCGGCGGGCCCATGGAAAGGACGTTTACCGTACCGCCGTACTTTTCCTTGAGTCTTACCCCTTCTTCCAGGGCATAGGTATCAAAGGGATTTATAATAGATTGCACACCCTCTCGAATCAGGGTGTTGGTCTCCGGATTGATCTTTACGTCAGTGGTATCGGGGACCTGCTTAATACATACGACAATTTTCACGGTTTCCTTCCCCTATTTCTTCTTCCTCAGTGTTTCCTTGATGAGGTTCATACCGATAACCTCACGTTGTATCTGGTTGGTGCCCTCATAGATCTGGGTGATCTTGGCATCACGCATCATTTTTTCCACGGGGTACTCACGCATATACCCGTAGCCGCCCAGAATCTGTACAGCGTCGGTGGTAACCTTCATGGCCGTGTCCGATGCCAGTACCTTTGCCATGGAAGAGATCTTGGCCACGTTTTTCTGCCCGGCGTCAATGGTTCGTGCCACCTGCAAGGTAAGCGCGCGGGCCGCTTCCACCTGGGTTGCCATATCCGCCAGCATAAACTGGATGGCCTGAAAGGACGAAATGGGTTTGCCGAACTGATGGCGCTCGGTGGCATACCTGGCCGCCTCATCCAGCGCGCCCTGGGCGATGCCCACGGCCTGTGAGGCTACCCCTGGTCTGGACTGGTCGAAGGTCTTCATGGCTACCATAAACCCCATGCCTTCCTTTCCCAACAGGTTTGTCTTGGGCACGCGGCAGTTTTGAAAAATAAGCTCGCGGGTTGAATTGGCCCGGATCCCCATTTTTTCTTCTTTTTTACCGAACTCAAAACCGGGCGTTCCCTTATCTACCAGGATGGCCGAAGACCCCCGTATACCCCTGGTGGGATCGGTCAGGGTGATGACCGTATAGATCGAGGCGTCGCCGCCGTTGGATATCCATTGTTTTGTGCCGTTGATGACGTATGAATCACCGTCGGGTGCGGCAGTGGTCTTGATGGACGCAGCGTCACTTCCCGCGTCAGGCTCGGTCAGTGCAAAAGCGGCGATAATCTCGCCGGATGCCAGCTTGGGCAGATATTTTTTCTTTTGCTCCTCGGTTCCAAAAAGGATAATAGGAATGATACCCAGTCCGGAGGCCGCATAAGCCAGGGCGATACCGCCGCAGGCCCGGGAAAGCTCCTCTACCACCAGGCACATCTCAAACACGCCGCCGCCCAATCCGTCGTACTCCTCGGGGATAAACACGCGATAAAGATCGGCCTGCCCCAATACCTTGACGATTTCCGCGGGAAACTGTTCCTTTTCGTCATACTCATGAGCAATCGGTCTTATTTTTTCATCTGCGATTTTCGCAGCCAACTCCTTTATCATCTGCTGTTCTTCGGTTAAAAAATAGTTCACTGGTCTGCCTCCATGTTTTCTTAAAAAATATTTGATTTTATGTGTTCGTTTCGCTGTAAGCCAACAATAAATAAACTTGAGGATATATAATAGAAAGAGAGTGCTTTGCCTGTCAAGTGGTTTTTGGATTTGATATACGAAAATATGAAAGCCGGGATATTGCCTAAATCGGTATTGTCACTATAATACAGGCATGCGGATCAAAGATTTTGACGCGCTGGTACGCGGGATTCTGCCAATCGAACGGATGGAGGGGGTGGACAAGGCCGTAAACGGGCTTCAGGTAACACGTCGGGACCCCGAGATTTCACGGATGGCCTTTGCCGTGGACGCGTCGTTGGAAAGTTTTAAACGCGCGGCCGCCTGGGGCGCCGACCTCCTCTTTACGCATCACGGCCTGTTTTTCGGCGGGCCTCGTCCGCTTACGGGAGTGCTTTACGAACGCGTCTTGTTTTTAAGCGAGCACCAGCTGGCGCTTTACTCGGTCCATCTGCCCCTGGACATGCATCCCGAATTGGGGAACAACGCGGAACTGGCCCGGCTGCTCGGCCTGCGGGAGCTTACCGGCTTCGGCAGATACCATGGTGTTGATATCGGGATAAAAGGCATTCTCCCCGAAGAACTCACCTTGGCGGAGATAAGCGGCAGATTGGGTGTTGAAAGCCCGGCGGCACCGCGCTGCCTGGCCTTCGGCAGGGCAAAGATAAAAAGTGTGGGTATTGTTTCCGGCGGAGCGGCCACCGATGTGCGGGAGGCCATACATGAAAACCTGGATCTTTTTATCACCGGAGAGGCTTCGCACGACATTTACCATGAATGTGCCGAGGCCGGGATAAACGTGCTGTTTGCCGGTCATTATCTCAGTGAGGCCCCGGGCGTAAAAGCGTTCCAAAAAATAATTGCGCAGAAAACCGGATTGGAAACCTGCTTTATCGACATTCCGACAGGAATGTAGCTCATATAAGGAGAAAGAATGAGTAGTTTGAATAAAAAATATCTGATACCTTTGTTGCTGGCGCCGGTCGTCACCCTGGCGGATCAGTTGTCCAAGATAATTGTTATCTCCGGTATGAAATACAACCAGATTGTGGAGGTCTGGGGAGATTTTATCCGGTTGTGGTACCGAACTAACAAACACAGTGTTTTCGGCCTGGGTAGTGACTGGCCCGAAGCACTCCAGGTGGTTTCGTTCTTGATCCTTCCGCTTGTTGTACTGGGCGGCGCACTGTACATCTATTTTGGGTATAAGGACCTGAGTGCAAAATACCGCTGGCTGCTTTCGGCCATCATGGGTGCCGGATTGGGAAATATGATTGACCGGCTCTTTCGGCCGAACGGGGTCGTTGATTTCATCGATGTCAATACCTATGGTATTCTGGGGCTGCCCCGGCGCTGGCCCACCTTTAATCTGGCAGACTCAGTATTAACGGTCAGCATCATACTTTTTGCCATCTTTTTTATTATCAGCGAAATAAAGACGCGACGTGAAAAAAGAACTAAATAAAACCAAACTGCTTGTCACCGCCATCCTCTGCAATATCGTCGTACTCGGCCTGCTTGTGGGATTGGCATTATTGATTATTCATTTTTTCATGCGGGGCAGGCTTCCGAAAACCCTTATTTCCATCTTCGGTGTGGTCTTTTTCACCGTCAGCGTACTTACCACCGGATTGGTGTACCGTTTTTATCTGCGCCGCGTTTATGGAAAAGAACAGTTGGACGATCTGATTAAAGCGCAAAAGAAAAAGACCGGGGAAAAAAGGGAATAGTCTAATAGCCGTCTGACATGGCGATATTCTGGTCTTTTTTATAGAGGTCCAGGTAGACAAAACCCCGGTTTTTCAGTCTTTGTTTGATGGCGTCGGGAAAGGGCATCGCTCTCCAGAACAGCCCGCGGATTTCACGGTCAAGTTTCTGAATTCCCTCACTCTCCTTGGTTATCCAGAGGATATAGTCCCTGATGAAATAATCCTTTACATCCCCCCTCATCTTTTGCTCGGTAAACCACATATAATAGCGGCCGGTTATGCCCTCTTCCATCCAGCGGTGCTGGGCCTTCTCCTTGGCCACCTGCCACCGGAGGTCACCCAGGGCGGAAACCAGGGCAAACATGAGGTTCTTGGGAAAGATGGGGACGGCCAGTCTTCCCCTGCTGGTTGCCCTGTTAAACTTCTCAAACGGCTGCCAGCAGATGCCGTACTCGCCGTAATTCGGCAAAAGCAGTACGTTGGGTACGATCCGGTTGTCCTGTTCACGGTAACGGCGAATGAACAAGCCGGGATCGATGCTTTCAACATGGGCCATGATGTTGATGACGTTCTCCCTGATACCCCACTGCTTCACCAAGGCCATAAAATAATTCTTCATCAGCACGGGGAAATGGTTGCCCTTGCGGCCCACACAGAGTTTTGACATCTGGCGCAAGGTGTTGAACTCCGTGGAAATGGTCTGCTGATCAACCACCATACTATCGGCATCGAGGGTATCGGCGGTTTTACTGAGTGACTCAACTTCCTTTCCCAGGTCCGTAAGGTTGGCATACGATCTGCCCATGTCCCTGTCGATCAAGGAAAGCCGTTTCATGATCTCGCTGATTTCGGTAAACAGCTTTTTCTGGTCCGGTGTATAACAGGATTTCAATCCCCCCAGGTCATGCCGGATATCATGCCGGGTGAGCTCCTGTACCTTATACGCCAATTCTTGTTCCGACTGTTCCAGCTGATCGATCTTATTGCGCAAAGCGCTTAACTCCGCGTCATGCTGCCCTTTGCGTTTGTCCAGCTTGTCCAGAGTTTTCTGGGCGCTGTCCAGTTTTACCTTTTGC
>Ga0315536_1001948_pt1 | contig 10136 bp, 12 predicted proteins | sample SalMarSW160230MG_FD_203093 | JGI IMG/M metagenome (GOLD analysis project Ga0315536, IMG submission 203093) | Salt marsh sediment microbial communities from the Plum Island Ecosystem LTER, Massachusetts, United States - Salt Marsh Sediment SW1602-30 ... | reverse complement strand
GACCGCATGTAAAACAAGTCCCTCTCCATTAAATTGTGCTGATAGATTTCTAGCAATGGCTCCTGTTGTTTCAATGAGGGGTACAGAATTGATTATCGACTTCTATCAAGGTCTCTGGGATGAGGTCAATACACGAGTGAAAGAGGGTCTTGGTGCTATAAGAGATGAAAAGATACGTCTTCTCTGGGATAATATACCTCCTTGGCATTCGATCTTCAAATTCTTTAATGGCCTTGCAAAACGTGGTGTAGTCTTTCCTGCAGATACTTACACACATGCTTGGTCTGGAAAAATCGAAGGTGATGACCTCTTCGACAGTGTTACTAGTATCTATTCTAATGTTTATCTCAACAAGGGACTTGACGCAAAAATTGAGAAGATGTGTGAATTGATTGAAGACTACAACCTTGATGGTTTTGTCATGTTTTCTGTTCGGTCCTGCAAACGCTATTCTCTCGGGCAACTTGTTTCTAAGGAGATAGTATCTGAACATACTGGTGTTCCAGGTGTTGTGATAGAAGGTGACATGGTAGATTCTAGAGTATTCAACGAGGCTCAAATTCAAACAAGAATGGATGCCTTACTAGAGATGTTCTTGTGAGGATTAAATTGTGAACGAATTTGGAATCGGAATTGATGTGGGTTCTACCACTGCAAAAGGGATTCTCATTGATAGCGAAAAGAAAGTCAGAGCAAAACACATCATGAACACGGGAGCTGCAGCTTCTAAAGCAATTAATGAAATTCTGAAACAAATCGAATTACAATCTGGACTCAAGCCTGATAGTATCCCAATAGTAGGAACGGGTTATGGACGTAATCGTATTGAGAATGCTACGAAAACTGTGACGGAAATAACGTGTCACAGCATAGGTGTACACTCATTGAATCCAGAGATTCGCCTTCTAATCGATGTTGGTGGACAAGACGCAAAAGTGATTCGTATAGGAAAAGATGGAAAGCCTGAAGATTTCGAACTCAATGACAAATGTTCTGCTGGAACAGGAAGATTTCTCGAAGTCATGGCTAGAGTTCTTGATGTAACTTTGGATGAGTTAGGTCCTCTTGCACTTCAGTCTGACTCTCCTTCTTCGATCAGTAGCACATGTACAGTCTTTGCAGAGAGTGAAGTCATTGGTCATATTGGGGCGGGGAAAAAACCTGCAGATATTGCGGCAGGAATCCACGAATCAATGGCAACAAAGATTGTCGCACTTGCAAAACGGGTGAAAATTGTATCTCCTGTTTGTGTTACTGGAGGTGTAGCACTGAATCCTGCGTTTAGATTTTATCTATCCAAACACTTGGGAACTGAACTCTGGATTCCAAAAGACCCGCAACTTACTGGAGCCCTCGGTGCAGCGATAGACGCACTAAGACTATAATCGTCAGCTTTCATTTTCTTTCTAGTAAAATTGGATGTGATTTTTGAAACAGCATCTATGCCGCTTTAGCCAGTGCTTTTTCACCAGCTTTCATTCCCAGCTCAAGTGCAAGCATATTTGTTTTTAGGAATCTGGGCCATCTCTCTTCAATCTGTGCTTTCAACCCCTCAACAGAGAGAATCTTTGTTATCACTGTAAACGCTCCAAGCATGACTATATTGGTCGATTGCTTGCTTCCTACTTCTTTGTCAGCAATTCTTGTTGCGGGAATCTTGTACACTTTCACAGTGTCTGGAAGGTCCCCTTCAATCTCTACAAGGTCTTCATCGATTATTAGAATTCCATCATCCTTCAGGCCATGAATGTATTCTAGATATGCTGCTCTGCTCATAACAACAAAAACGTCGGGGGCTAATACTTTGGGATAGTCTACCTCTTCATCAGAGATCACTATCTCGCTTTTGCTTGCTCCACCACGAGCTTCTGGACCATATGACTGCGTCTGCACAACGTACTTTTTGTCATAGAGTGAAGCTGTTTCTCCAGCGACAACTGCCATAGTAACGACGCCTTGTCCTCCAAATCCTCCGATTCTGACCTCGTATCTACCCATCTTATTCACCCTTTGATCTCTGTTGCATCTCTCTAAGTACATCCGTATACTCAGGTTTCTCGATGTCAACAAATTCACCGCATATGATTTTGTTCACGTAGTCAAGTTCGGCTTCATGAGGTGGAAGTCCGTTCTGTATCTCAGCTACCTCAAGTAAATGCTTGTGCATGGTAACTCCATCACCCAACCGATTCATTCTACCATAGGCTGTCGGACATGCACCAATGATCTCAACGAATGAGAATCCTCTCTTTGTTATGCCTTTCTCAATTGATTTTGTTGCTCTACGAGCTTGTACTGCTGTCCATCTGGCGACAAAGGTTGCACCTGATGATGCTGCAAGTTTTACTAAATTGAATGGATGCTCCATGTTTCCAATTGGAGCTGGACTTGTCTGGGAGAACTTTTCATGTTCAGTAGTCGGGCCAAACTGTCCACCTGTCATCCCGTACGTAAAGTTATTCACACAGATGACGGTCATGTCGATATTCCTTCGACAAGCATGAATAAGGTGATTCCCACCAATAGCTGCTATATCTCCGTCACCACTCACTACTATGACCTCTAGCTCAGGATTTGCAATCTTCACACCCTCAGCAAAAGCTATTGCTCGTCCATGGGTTGTATGAAATGATCCGGTCTTAAAATAGCCAGAGGTACGACCTGTGCAACCAATACCAGAAATGACAACAGTCTTGTTAAAGTCAAGACCCAGGTTATCGATTGCACGTGCAACCATTCCTGTGACAATGCCAACAGAACAGCCTGGGCAGTATATCCACGGTTGGCGATCTTCCCTGATGTACTTCGCCATTGGATGTTTCAAGACGCGTACTGATTCAGTCATAGGAGGTTCTCCCTGTCACGGGCTCTAACTAAACACGATAAAAGGGTTGTTGATATAGTCGATGATTTTCGTAACGGTGTTTAGCTATCCCTCAAGAAGGAATTCAAATCCCGGTTCATTTTTGAGAGAATCTAGGTCAGTATCTTCGCGTGCCCATTCCTTCATGGAATCATTATTTTCCAGTGCTTGCTTGAGGTGAACCATTGCTTCTTCGTTACGACCTGAAAGCGCATAATAACATGCTAGATTGTAGTTTGCCTTGTCGAGTTCGTTCTGACCAATCTCGATTCTCAGTGCATTTTCAGTCGATTCAATTGCAGAATCGTAATCCTCTAGATTTCTTTGAGCATGGCCTAGATACAACCACGGCCAGAATTCTCCTGGTCTAATAGTTGTCGCAGTCATGAATGCCTCCGCAGCTTCTACAAACTCCTGTTTTCGTGTAAGAATATGTCCTAGCTGGGACCACAATTCCCAGGAGTCTTCATATCTCTCTAGTGCCTCTCTGACGAGGTTTTCAGCATCCGTGATGAGGTCATTCTTTCGAAGTTCTTTTGCTCTGTTCACCAAGCTCTCAAGTTCATTCAAAGTATCACCAGCTATTGGTCATATTATGTTACTATTCCCTATAATGAGTCAGGAACTTCCTTTTACATTCTCTGTTACAACCCCGCTTTTTAATTAATAGGGAGAATCATTCCTTTTTGTAATATGGTGATACCTTGAGTATTCTCTTTTGTGCCTGACCCTTGAATAACTTAGCAACATACTTCATCATACCAAGTTGAGACTTCATCTCTTCTATATAATCGTCAAAGGTCCTCGTCTGATATTGTAAGAGCCGCTGAGATTCTTCTGTATCAAGCCAGTCAGTGTAATAGTACTCCTCTGGCTTTGTGGCAACTCTGAAAGCTGAATCCGGTAGCATTCCTATTCCCATACTCTCGAATATCCTTGATACAAATTCGCGTTGAATCATCTGACTCGATTTTCCTCCACCTATTAACAAAGTTTTTCCAATTGTCTCTGCTTCTACCGCATTTGCACAGGCTATTCCAACATCCCGCGAATGTACGAATTCTATTCGTTGGTCTAATGGAATCTCAAAGATAATAGAATCTATATCTGAGCCAAGTTCCACAGGAGGAGCTGCAGCGAACCGAAGGATTGTCCATGGAAGGCTTGATCCCCTAATTATCTTCTCACATTCTACCTTTGTTCCTGTGTATGTATCTGTAGGATTTAGTGGGTCATCAGCTGTACGCGGTGGTTGCAGATGCATTGTTGGACCGAAAGTGGAAACCGAACTTGCAAAGATTAGTTTTGGTTTGACATCCATATTCACGGCTGCTTTGATAATATTCTTTGTTCCCTCAATGTTCACAGATTTTGCCAAGTCAGGTTTTGATTCGGATAATGGAGGGATTATAGCTGCTAGGTGGATTATGCAGTCAACATCATCAACTGCAGTCCGGACATCCGATATTTCGCGAATATCACCCCATATTGTTTCAAAATTCCCTTTTTGACTTAATTTCTTGGAAATCTTCTCATTTCTTTCAGTGTGCAAATCGAAGCATCTAATCTCGTAATTCTTACTAATCAAGGCAAGTAATGTACTCTCACCTATATTGCCAAATGCTCCAGTCAGTAAAACTATCATTTCAATATATATGGCTTCAAGTGTCATAACTCTTTCCAAACAACTCTAGAGAGCGTTGATTTCTCTTAATTTATCAAGAATTTCATGGGGGAGTTGAGGCATTCCTGCTGGTTTTGACATCAGATGTACAGGTGTTGGCGCAGCTGCTGCCTTAACCATATAATAGATTTGACCCAGATTCTGTTCTGCAACTATTATGTGGTCTACTTCAGATGCAAGTTGTGCTACTTGTTCCTCTGGGAATGGCCATACTGTCTTCAATCGTAACAGTCCAGCTTTGATGCCCTCTTCATTGGCATCTTTGATTGCTTTCTTTGCACTTCGTGATGGAGTACCATACGCAATCACTCCAATCTTTGCGTCATCAAGTTGCACTCGCTCAACATCAATGATTTTATCGGAATTGTGTAAGATTTTGTTGTTTAATCGTGTAATGAGTTCTATCTGGACATCCTCCCTATCGCTTGGATATCCACGTTCGTCATGAGTTAGTCCTGTCGCATAGAACTGGTATTTCGAACCGAATAATGCCATTGGGGGAACGAGATCATCATCTGCTTTGAAGGGAAGATAATCCTCTGGTTTTACAGTAGGAGTCTTCCTGTATTCTAATTTCAAGTCCTTTTCATCTGGAATAACAAGTCGTTCCCTCATATGTCCGACTGTTTCATCTGCTAATACAAAGACTGGTGTTCGATATTTCTCCGCCAGGTTGAATGCTTGGACTGTTTGATCGAACATCTCTTGTACAGAAGCTGGAGTCAATGCAATAATTTGATAGTCTCCATGACTTCCCCACTTGGCTTGCATGATATCTCCTTGCTGGCCACGGGTGGGTTGACCTGTACTAGGACCTCCTCGCATGATATTGACCAGTACTAATGGGGTTTCGGTCATAACCGCAAGACCAATTGCCTCTAACATCAAGCTAACACCTGGTCCAGATGTGGCAGTCATTGACTTAACCCCGGTCCAAGAAGCTCCAATTACACTTGTAATGGATGCAATCTCATCCTCATACTGAACATAAGCACCTCCAAGCTGAGGCATTCTCCGTGACATCCATTCAGCAATCTCTGTTGCAGGAGTAATTGGGTAGCCGCCGAAATACCTGCAACCCGCACTGAGTGCTCCTTCTGCGCAAGCAATATCGCCCATTGTGAACATTACACGTTCTGGCATTATTTTGGCTCCTCCTTTTCTATCTTGAATTCAGGAATCTCTGTTCCTTCCTGTAATGCTCCTGCTTTGTATGCTTTCTCAGCTTCTTCTCTATCCGCAAGAAAGATTGCCATGTCCGGACATATACGTTCGCAGAACTCACAATTCACACAGGCATCAATATCACACGCAGTGACTGGATGGTATCCCTTTCGATTGTAAATATCTGTCAGACAGAGGACATTCTTCGGACAAAATTCTATACAGAGCCCACATTGCTTGCACTGTTCTTGAAGAATTACTAAGACCTTTTCTCGTCTTCTAGGGGGCCTTGGTGTGATTGGTTTCCTGACCGTTGACATTTATGTTCTCTCCGGATTCACATTTGTGAGGACCGACTCTGATCCAGAGCTAGTTGGAGGATGTACCGAACATTGCATTTAGGCGTGACCCATGGCGGACTATAACCCCTTTTTAGCCTTGCCTTGCCGGACTATGAATTGAGAACTTAATTAGCAGTCTTTAAGTGTCCTTCATAATAACATGCAAGTGCATAACTGGGTAGTGTTGGAGTAGTGGTCTTGACTAAAGAAGAGCCTACCGATGAAGAATTGGCTGAATTAATCAAAGGAAAGACTCTCAGTGTATACTGGTATATGTTACGTCATCCTGAACCACTAACAGCGAGAGAAATTCAACGTGGTGCTAAACTATCCAGTCCCTCCCTTTCAATGCACCATCTAGAACGACTACGTCAGTTTGGTCTCGTTGAGAAAAACGTTCATGGGCAATACAGTGTGACCCATGATGTAAGGATTGGAATTTTGAATCAATTTATGGGCAAAGGTCGTCTCATGGTGCCCAGGTTTTTGTTCTATGCCACTCTCTTTTCTTCACTTACTGCAGCTCTGACAACACTCGCATTTTGGTACGCAGATTGGTATTCAACTATACTCCTAGTTCTCTTGATTTTAGCTTGTATAATATTGTGGTTTGAAGCTCTCAAAATTTGGAGAGAACAACCGTTCCCTGAAGGTGATGATGACTAATGAGTAATCTAACAAATTCACATAAACGTTTACAAATCACAGTGATTCTAGCTCTAATAATATCTCTAATATTACCGGTATCCATAATGATGAATCCTGTTTTTGATACAGAATCCAATCATAGTCCCTTAGATTTCATATCACTAGCTACTGCTCCACGGCTCAATCTGACATATCACACATTATCTGATACAACTGTTCACCCAGTCACCTCAGATTCATTCATTGCTGGGGATCATGTTATAATAACAGCCGTATGGACCGATTATCAAGTGAATGGGTCCCGTCTTGAGATTATTGCTCCAGCTATCCCTGCTACTTTGATACAAGAACTTGACACAAACACAATTGAAATCGATTCCAGATATCTTGGAAATAATGCTACATGTATTATTAATGCGACAACTTGGCTAACTAATGGGACTGTTTTCTTCAAAACATTTGAGAATGTGTACATCGGAAACTTCTTCGTTCCCATTATTTCTGTGATATCTCCAAATGGGAATGAAAAATGGACGGGAATAAACAACATCACCTGGACTGCATCTGATAATAATGAAGCTGATCTGCTTCGTTATGATGTTCTCCTATCCTCAGATAATGGGACAATCTTTGTAACTCTTGCATCATCTATAACAACAACATGGTTCGAATGGGATTGCTCAGCATTAGACAAACTTGATACATATCTTGTAGAAGTAAGAGTCACTGATGGCATTTACTTCTCCTCAGATCGATCTGATTCTCCATTTACGGCTGGAGAAATCGTTCACACTACCACAACGGCAACTACCACGACGACAACTGACTCATTAGATGCCCGATTAACTGCTTTTCTAATCATCCTCGTTGTATCTTGTTCACTAATCGCCATGGTTGTCTATTACGCTGCCAGAAAGTGGTTCTAAATTAATTGCCTAGAATCTTATCTAACAATGGTTGCGTGTTAATCATATGAACTCCTAAACCAAGCTCAATTGGATCAAGACCCATTGCTAATCCTAATAGTTGCGTGAAATAAAGTACTGGGATTTGGTACTTCTTCTCTCCTAACTCTTTGTTAAGCTGAACCTGTGACGCTTCATACTGAAGATGGCAGAATGAACACACGTTCACAATACAGTCTACACCAGCTTCAATCATGTTATCGAGTTTTTCCTTTGCAATATCAACACTTACAGCAACTTGACTTCCACGAACTCCGCCTCCAGCTCCACAACAGAGGAATTTGTCTTTGTATTTGGTGCTAGTTGCACCTGTTAATTCTACAAGTTCGTCGAGGAATGTATGTCGCTGTGTCTGCTTCCAAGGTCTATTTTTACTTGGTTTCAGTAGGTGGCACCCATAGTGTACTCCTACTTTGATTCCTTCAAGAGATTTGGTGATATGTTTCTTAATATCTTCAGGATCAAGCTCATAGATGACTTCTATCAGATGTTTAGCTTCGACTTTACCTTGGAACTTAAGTCCCATTCCTTTGAATACATCTTGAACTTCCTTCAATCGTTCTGGGTGTTCATGAATCTCCGACAGAGTTTCTCTGAACGTGCCATAACACCCATTACATCCTGTAAGTAGGTCATGCCCTGCTGTTTCTGCAAGAGCTAAATTCCTTGATGCAAGTGCTAACCATGTGGGCTCGCTAAAGGATCTTATTACTCCAGGTGCAGGACAACAACTAGCACCTTCGAGATCTTCTAATTCGATACCCAATTTCGGCAATACAAGGCGAATACTTGCTTCAATATTGGGGAATCTATTCGGCATTACACAACCTAGAAAGAACGAGTAAGTCTTAGATTCGGTCACTTCATTCTTCCTCCTTTTCTTCTTCAATGAGTTTCTTGAATCCTGTTCTCTCCATGATTTTCTGTACGTCATGGAGAGCCTTCTCATTTGAATGAGTAGTTGGAGGAATCTCTTTGAGCCCCAGGTTCTTTCTTTTCGCACGATTAGCATCATCAATAGGAACTGCGTGACCAGTTTCTAGAAGTTTCTTTGATGATTTTCGATGTTGCGGTAGCATATATCCCTCAGCTACAGCCATATTCCGCATGATGATAATAGCATCGGTTACTTTGATTTGTCTGGGACAACGCTCCAAACACGTAAGACATGTTGCACACAGCCAGAGGTCGGGGCTTGATAGCACTTCGTCTTTGAGGCCAAGAAGTGCTTTCCTCATTAATTCGCGTGTTCTGAATGCAGTTCGGCGACCACTCGGGCAGACACTAGAACATGTCCCACATTGGATACAGGTTCTAATCCTGTCTGCGCCAGCATCAACAATCGTGTCAATAAAATCAGGATCAATTGCTTCGTCATAGATTGTTTCGCGAGAGATTCTATCTGTCATCAAAGTTCCTCTGCATTTCGTTGCTCGGGTCCCGTGTTCAGTATGATATAAGGATTGAGTTACTCATACTCAATTTAACTTAACGACCTTTCGGTAACGGATTTAAGGGGAGGATTCTAGCCCACCCCGGCAGTCGGTGTAACATCTTGACGAGTATAGAAGAAAAAACCGTGTTTGATATCGACACTCCAGATGATTCCTTTGTTCAGATGATTAAGAAGACGGGTGGTCCAAATATCCAGAATTGTTACCAATGTGGGACATGTTCTGGTAGTTGCCCTGCTGGAGCTCGTACTAACTATCTCGTTCGAGGAATAATCAGGAAGGCACTTCTCGGTCTGAAAGAACAATGTATCTCTTCACTAGAGCTTTGGTATTGTACAACTTGTTACACATGTACAGATCGTTGTCCTCAAGATGTTAAACCAACAGACGTAATTAAAGCAATCAGAAATATTGCAGTAGCAGAGGGATATATGCTCGAGCCTCACCAGAAGACTGCATTGAAGGTTCTCGAAGCTGGTCATGCAGTACCATTGGATAAAGAATCCTGGGAGAATCTACGTGAGAAGGTTGGTCTTGAGAGAGTACCACCTAATGCAAGTAGGTATGCTGAAGCTATAGAAGATATAAAGAAAATCGCAAAGAAGACTGGTTTTGATAAACTGGTTGAAGAAAAAAAGCAGAAGGAGGAATAATATATGACAAATGAATCATTCTATCACTTTCTGGGTTGTATTATACCTCATAGATATCCAAGTATTGAGAGCGCAGTCAAGTTAGTATTCAAAGACCTTGGAATGGAACTTCTTGACATGGACGGTGCAACATGCTGTCCTGCACCTGGTGTCTTTGGGTCCTTCGATCGTATTACTTGGGCAACTATTGCTGCTCGTAATCTTACTATAGCTGAAGCTGGAGGCCATCCGATAACCACTGGATGTAATGGTTGCTTTGCTAGTCTATGGGAAGCAAATCATGAATTGAAACATGATGATGAACTCAGGGATGCAGTCAACGAGAATCTTGCAGTGATTGACCGTGAGTTTAAAGGAACAATAG
>Ga0315536_1001947_pt1 | contig 10137 bp, 9 predicted proteins | sample SalMarSW160230MG_FD_203093 | JGI IMG/M metagenome (GOLD analysis project Ga0315536, IMG submission 203093) | Salt marsh sediment microbial communities from the Plum Island Ecosystem LTER, Massachusetts, United States - Salt Marsh Sediment SW1602-30 ... | reverse complement strand
TGTTCGGCGTGCTCCCCACCTTCTACGATAAACGCACCCGGATGTCCCGCATCATCCTGCGGATGATAAAGGACCACTTCGGCAAGCTGGTGACCGAGACCATCATCCGGACCAACACCCAAATCAACGAGGCCCCGAGCACCGGCTCCACCGTTTTCGAGCACGCGCCGTACTCCTACGGCGCCGCCGATTACCTGAACCTCGTGGACGAGATAGACTCGCGGCTCTAGGCCCGCGGTCGGGTCGGGCGGTGTCGGTCGAGCCTTGAGGCACGCTGAATCGGCGGATGTTTTCTTCGGTATTTTCTACCCCGGGAAAAATGTAGGGCTCGAGCGGCGGACTTGCGCCGGGTGGAATCCCCGGGGTACGGAAATTGCTGTTCACATCGGGGTGAAAAGCTGGTAATCTTTCCCCCGGGCCCAAGACGGTGCCTGAGTGTCGGACGGCCTGAAGGACCTGCATCAATCCCCGGTTTTCAAGCTCGTTCAGGACCGGTCCGGATTTTTATTCCACGGCGGCAGGACTTGCGGCACAGCGCAACGTCCGTGACGGCCCGCATCGGCCCAGGACTGAATCTTCGGGAGGGATAGATGGCCCCAGAAAAGGCCAAGAACGGTGAAACCGTACTGGAGATGATAATCCTGAAGCGGCGGATGCACTGGTCGGAACGCGGCTTCAGTATCCTGTTCTCCTGGGTGATGATAGCGCTGGTCATCGCCGGGGGCTTTTTCACCTCGCATATCATCACCCTGTTCGAGAACTACGGGGTCTATCTGGACTTATCCATGGTGGTGTTCTGGATTCTCGTGATTCCGTTCATCGCCAATATATACGTCACGCGTCTATCCCAGCCGTTCTACGCCGTGACCGACACCCGGGTGGTCATGACGAAGCCGTACTCGAAGGATGTGGCCGTGGCGCTCCCCCTGAATGAAATCGTTCGGGCGGAAATCGTATCCAGGCGCGGCGGTTCCGGCAACGTAAACGTCTACACCAGCGTGAACAGCGGCAACCGCCTGTTGATAACCAACGAGGGGGAGTTCGGAGTAGCCTCATTGGCGAACGTGGCCAAGCCGGAGAACTTCGTCAACACTCTCAACGCCGCCAGACGCAGCCTGAGCATGGGCGGCGAGTAACAGGGTACCGTTCAGGGTCTGGGGTCGTTCATGGGGCAAATCGAGTGTCCATCCTGCGGTCGGTCCATCTCCGCGGATTCCACCTCCTGTAAGTACTGCGGCGAACCGGTGAAGTCTACGCCGGTCGTCGAGTCCACCATTTCCAACACAGTCACCTGCCCCGGCTGCGGCCAGACCATCAAGTCCGGCCTGGAGGTCTGCCCCCACTGCGGTTTCGAGCGGAAGGTCGCGAAGAAGAAGGTATCCCCGAAAACGAGGCAGGAGAAGACACCGCCCCAGGTCATCATCCCCCGGAAGAAGGCCGCCGTCGAAGCTCCTCCGGCCGCTCATGCCGCCCCGCCACCGGCCGCGAAGGCCGCCCCGCCTCCCCCGGAAGCGAAGTCCCCCGAACCGAGCGCGGCTCCGACGGTAAAACGAAGCGAAGCGGGTAGCGCGCCGGTAAAATCGGAGCCGACCACCGCGACCCGGGAACCCCGGACCCGGACCCCCGAGCCGCCGACGAAAATCGACCAGGAGCGCATAGACGCCACCCGGCACACCTCCGCCACCGCGGAGCTGCCGCCGCCACCGGGCCTGGACTCCGACTACCTGCCGGAGCGCCCCGAGGGTCTGGCCTCCAGCAAAATCCACGTCTTCCTCCGCGGCCTGCAGCTCGCCGTCAAGCCCATGGACTACCCGGCCCTCATCAGCAACATCCGTTCACACAAGGTCAAGCTCAACGATTTCATCTACGACGAGGCACGGAAGGGCTGGCTGACAATCGCCGACATGTTCAACCTGCCGGATATGGAGTGAGAACGCGGTTCGAGTCGGCGGCGGCGGCGCATTGACCTTCATTTACCACCGGGCCCGGCCCGGTTTTTCAACACGGACCGGCGCACCGGGCGGGACGAGCTGCCGCCCGGGCGAAACGGAAACGGCTGCCGCGGATGACCTTTTCCCCGTTCAAGACGCCCCGGAGACTGGCGGTCTTCGTGTTGCTGACCGCCGCGGTTCTGCTGGCGGCGGCGCATCTGGTCGTCGGCTGGCTCTGGCCCGCGGGCGATGAGGCGCGGGGACTCCGGGAGAGTCTGCGGGCCGCGGGCGTCGACCTGAGCTGGGAGACCGCCGGGCGCGACCTGGCGCTGAACCTGGTTCTGGAGGGCGTCGAGCTGGGCGGGCTCCCCGTCGAGCGGCTGACCCTGGGGGCCGACAGGGTGGGCCTGGAGGGGGTGACTCTTGGGGTGGACGAGCTGGCCTCGCTCGCCGGAATGGCGCGCGCGCTGGGAAAAAGCGGCCTGTTTCTCGGCGGGACGGTGGACCTGGGTCGGAATCTCGCCCTCGTCGGCGTCTGGAACGGCGTAGTCCGGGACGACGGCCTCACGCTCGCCGGGGACTCCGTTCTCACCCGTCGGGGCCGCGAGCTCGATGCCAATACGTCATTTTGCCTCACCCATGGGGCGATTTACCTCGTCCTGGAGTCGGAGGGGAGCCTGGTCGTCGGGCGGCTCGACTCCGGAGGCTTTTTCTTCTCCCCCCGCCTGGAGGCGGCCGAGCTCACCGAATTCTGGGGCGGCGACCCGGTTCAGGCGGTCGGAATTGTCTGCGCCGTGGGCCGGCCCGGTGAAAACCGCTGGCTCGTCTGGGGCTCCGGCTTCGGACTGCGCCGACGCGGAGCGCCCGAGGAGTTCTCGACGGGGCCGTTCTTCTTCGAGTACGACGGGGGGGACTGGACCGCCTGGCTGGCCGGCATGGGAACGGCCCGCGGAACGGACGGCGGGCTCGCCGAGCTTTCCCTCGCCGCCGACCTGGACGTCCACCACCTGGCGCGGTCGGTGCTCCCCCTGGGCAGCACGGGAGCCGGCCGGGTCGAGTGCGAGGTTTTCTTCCACGGCGGGCAGGCGCCGCGGCTCTCCCTAACCGCCGAGGGGGTCGCCCTGAATCTTCCCGACGGGACGCGCCTGTCCCTGGAGGGCGTCTTGACTCTGAAGGAAGGCATCCCCCGGGCCGACTGCAGCTTCGACACGGGCGGCGGCTGGCTGGATTACGGCATCGCCGACGACGGCGGAGCGACACTGGCCGGGGAGGGTGTTGCGCTGGACGCCGCCTGGCGCGGCGGGCTGAATCTGTTCGAGGTCATCCCCCCGCTGGGGTGGCTGGATTTCGAACCGCTCATCGCCCCCCCGAGAATGGCGGTGGAGCTCCCCGACTGTTGCTGGGGCGACACGCCGCTGGGTCGGGTGGAAGGCGTCGTCCGCCGGGGGGCCGGCGGCTGGACCGCCGACCTGAACCTGGATGCGGACGGCGGCCGGGCGAAGTGCGTCTGGCGCCTGGACCCGTTCGGCGGACAGCGGATTAAAGGGAGCTTCCGGAATCTCCCCCTCGCGCTCGTCCGCGTCCTGGGGGCCGACGAGGTCGGGCTCGCGCCCACCGGCGGGCGGATGGAGGGAAGCCTGGAACTGACCCTGCGGGGGACCGTGCCGGATTCCCTGCGCCTGGACCTCACGGCGACCGGGATGGATGCGCCGCTGCCGCCGTTCCTCGTTGCCCTGTGGCGCTGGGCCGACACCGGCGCCGACACGCCCGAGCTCACCGGGGCCGGGCTCGATTTATCCTGGAACCTCCGCGGCGGTGAGCCCGGTGAAATGGCCCTCAGCTTGACCTGCCCCGACCTGCGTGTTACTTTAAGTCCCGGCAGCCGGGCGGCCTGGGCGGGCGCGTTGGATATTTCCGGGCGCCTCGAGGTGCCGCCGGGGGTGGCCCGACGGATGTCGGAGCGGGGTGTCCTGATTTTCCGCACCCCGAGCGGCTGGGGCGCCGTGCCCTTCCACCTGGGCGGGACCTGGGCCGACCCGCAGCCCCGGCTCGACCTCGTGCAGTCCCGGTTCCTGGCCGCCTCCGAGCCTCCGCCGGGGACGGTGGGCTGGTAGGGTGGGAAGTCGGTCGACCGCGCTCGGGAGGTAGGTCTCACCCTCAAGGATATATAAGCCGATTTTCCGCACGAAGCAACCTCTGGAGTCCACCCCATGCCCTTCGGGGACGAAAGCCGAGCCGCGTCGGGTAAAATGAACCTGGCGCCGGTCCTGGCCGAGGCCGTCGACATCGCCCGGGAAGCCGGGGCGCTTCTGTGCGACCTGTTCTCCAAGCCCCGCGACGTGGGGTACAAGGGGAAAATCGACCTCGTCACCGACGCCGACCGCGCCTCCGAGGAGCTGATTCTGGGGCGACTCGCCCGGGCCTTTCCCGACCACGCCGTCCTGGCCGAGGAGTCCTCCGGCGGCCGGGTCCCCCGACCCGACCCACCGCCCCGGCACCTGTGGCTGGTGGACCCCCTGGACGGCACGACCAACTACGCCCACGGGCTGCCAATCTACGCGGTTTCAATCGGCTTCCTGGTTGAGGGGGCGCCGGCGCTCGGGGTGGTGTACGACCCCTCCCGCGACGAGCTCTTCCACGGCGGGGTGGGCCTGGGCGCCTACCTGAACGACCGGCCGATTCGGGTCAGCGCCGAGGCCGACCTCGAGCGCTCCATCCTGGCCACCGGCTTTCCCTACGACCTGCGGGTCTCCCGTGACAACAACCTGGACCACTTCACCCGGTTCTGTTACGCCACCCAGGCCATCCGGCGCCTGGGGTCGGCGGCTCTCGACCTGTGCTACGTGGCCTGCGGGCGGCTCGACGGCTTCTGGGAGCTAAAGCTCCACCCGTGGGACACGGCGGCGGTTGCGGCCTTCATCAACGAGGCGGGCGGGCGGATGACCGATTACGCCGGCGGCCCCTTCGACGTCTTCGGCCTCCAGACCGTGGCCTCGAACGGTTCAATCCACGAGGCGATGCTCCGGGTCATTTCCACGGACGAACCGTAAGGAGCGACTATGCGGTGGACGGCGCTCGTTATCGTCTGGACCGCGGCTCTCCTCCTGTCGTGCGGCGGCGGCGGGGAGGAGCCTCCGGCCGGGGATGTCCTCGACCTCACCGCGCCACCGGAAGGCGGTGCCGTCGCCCCCGCCGAGGTGCCCACCGCCGAGCGGTACGCCGAGGTGTCCGAGGGCCCGCTGAACCTGCGCGAGGGGCCCACAGTGGACGCGGCGGTCATCGTCCAACTGGCCGCCCGGGCTCGGGTGGAAATCCTGAGCGAGGGGCGAGAGGAAACCATCGGGGAGGACACCGACCGCTGGTACGAGGTGCGCACCGCCGACGGAAAGCACGGCTATGTCTTCGGGGCCTTCCTTACGCTGGACGCGCCGGCGCCGGCGGAGGGGACACCCGCCCCCCCGACCACGATGGAGCTGCCGGATTCCGCGACCCCGATTCCCGGGGACCTCGGGCCGGTAGAGCTTCTGGGACTGTCCGAGGAGGCGGAGAGGGGGGGGCGGCTGGCCGAGGCCGCGGATTATCTGGCGGCGGCGCTCTCGGCCAACCCGGAGAACGTCAAGGGCTACTTCCATCTGAGCGATTTATACTTCGAGCTGGAGCGCTACGCCGACGCCGCAACCGCCCTGGAGAACTACATCGCCCGCGAGCCCGACAGTTTCTGGGGCCACAACAATCTGGGCCTGGCCTGCATCCGGGCCAGGAACTACCCCCGGGCCATCGCCGTGCTGGAGCGGGCGGTGCAGCTTCAGCCCGAGGGCCGCTCCGGTGAGTCCGGGAAAGAGGCGTTGCGGCTGGCCTATCGCAACCTCATCGCCGCCTATCAGGCCAATCGGGACACCGAAGGCGCCGAGCGGGCGCGTCAGCGGATGGACGCCCTGTAGCATGTCGAACATCGGCGAACGTTTCGCGTTCCTGCCGCGCTTCCGCAGCGAGGATATACCCGCCGCGGGGGGGCGGGTGGAGGTAGTCGGCGAGGAGGCACACCACGCGCTGCGCGTGCGGCGTCTGCGTCCCGGCGACCCCCTGGCGCTTGTCAACGGCCGGGGGACCACCGCCCGGGGTGAAATCCTCCACCTCACGGCGGGCGGATTTCTCGTCGGAATCGAAGAGACGGCGGAGCGGCTGGGCGAGCTGCCCGTAAAAATCGTCCTGTACCAGGCCCTGGTCAAGCATCGTCGCTTCGAGGAGGCCCTGTACATGGCGGTGGAGCTTGGCGTTTCCGCCGTCATACCGCTGGTTTCCGAGCGCAGCGTGGCGCGGTCGAATCCGGAGCGGCTGCCGGAGCTCATGTCGCGCTGGCACCGGGTGGCCTGGGAGGAGACGAAGCTCTGCGAACGCAGCGTGGTCCCGGCGGTGGGAGCGCCGGTGGACTTCGAAACGGCGGTCAACTGCAGCGCCTGCAATTATAAAATTATCCTCACCCCGCGCCGCGGAGCCCCGGCCGTGGACCGGCTGACGGAGAACCTCGGCGCGGCCGAGGGGGAACGCATAGCCCTGGTAGTCGGACCCGAGGGCGATTTCACCGATGAGGAGCTGGCCTACGCTCTGGACCGCGACTGCCGGGAGGCGAGCCTGGGCGACCGGCTTCTGCGGAGCGAGGTGGCGGGGGTGGCCGCCGTGACGGCAACCCTGGCCGGCCTGGGCGCCCTCGAGGAGTACAAGGGATAAACCGGGAGAGAATCCATGCCCGACTGCATCTTCTGCCGAATCGTCGCCGGGGAGATTCCCTCGACCAAGGTTTTCGAGGACGAGCGCTACTGCGCCTTCCGGGATATCAACCCCAAGTCTCCGGTGCACTTCCTGGTCATCACCCGCGAGCACATCGACGGGGTGGCCGACATGGAGGGGCGCGAGGAGCTCCTGGGCGGGCTGGTGACCACGGGGGTCCGGCTGGCCGCCGAGCTGGGGCTCGCCGAGGGCGGCTACCGGCTGGTTCTGAATCAGGGGGCCGACGGGGGGCAGAGCGTGCCCCACGTCCACCTCCACGTCCTCGGCGGGCGCGCCCTGGCCTGGCCGCCGGGGTAATGGAAAGCCTGCGCGTCATCTTTTCCCCGCCCGGCGACGCCCGGTGGAACATGGCCGTGGACGAAACCCTTCTCGCGGGGGTCATCGGGGGCGGAAGCGGTTCGACGATTCGGCTTTACTCCTGGCGGCCGCCGGGAATCAGCCTGGGGCATTTCCAGCCGGCGGGGATGGCGGACCTCGGGGCCTGCGCGCGGCGCGGAATCGAGGTTGTGCGGCGCGTCACCGGCGGCGGGGCGGTTTTCCACCACGGTGACGTGACCGCCTGCCTGGTCTGCCCGGCGGGCGTACTGGCCCGCGGTGTCCGGGAGAGCTACCGCCTCTTGTCCGGGGCCCATGCCGCGGCGCTGCGTTCGGTGGGCCTGGACGCCGAGGTGGGCGGCGAGGCCCCGCCGCTCCCCCACCGGCTGCGTCCCGGCTACGACTGCTTCGCCCGGCTCACCGAGTGCGACGTCGCCGTGGGCGGGGTGAAGGTGGCGGGTAGCGCCCAACGCCGGAAGGGCGGGGCGGTTCTCCACCACACCAGCGTCGTCTGGGAGCCGCAGCCGTCGGAACTTTTGGCCGAGTTGCTTCCCGGCGCGGCGACCCTCGGCCGTCCGGCGGCGGTGCAGGAACTCGTCCCGGGGGCCGACCGTAGGGGATTCGAGGAGCTTCTCGCCGGCGAGGTCGCCCGGGCCATCGGTCTGGAGCCGCGGGTCGGCGGGCTGACCGGTGAAGAAACGGCGGGCGCCCGGCGCCTGGCGGAGAAGAAGCGTTCGGAAACCGAGTGAAACGAGCTATGCCCCTGGCAAACAGTTTGACCGGGGCGGAGCGCCCCTTTACGTACCACTGCGAGGTTCCATGAGGTTTAAACCGGCCCTGCTCCTTTTCATACCGCTCCTCCTGTCCTGCACCGACGGTCCCCCGGTCGGGGACCAGGATTACATCGTTGCCCGCGTGGGTGACGCCACCCTGACCCGCCGCGAGGCCGGGCGCCTGCAAATCGAGGCCAAGCAGGGCAGCCTCGTGTTCCCCACGGTCGAGAGCGTGGTGGAAAGCTGGGTTCTGGACCAGCTCGCCTACCAGGAGGCCAGACGCCAGGGGATTGACAAGGAGGAGGAAATCGCCTGGACGCTGGAGCGCCAGGCAATCACGCTCCTGAGGACCGCGCTTATCAAGCGGGAGGTGCTGGACCGGCTGCCCTCGGTAACGGAGGCCCAGGCCGTCGAATTCTACGAAAAGCACAAGGAGGATTTCCGGGCCAAGGAGCCGCTGGTGTGGGTCTGGATGATTGAGCGCAACGACGAACAGAGCGCCTGGGAGGTTCTCAGCCGCCTGAATCCCGACGGCTCCAACTTCCGCGCCGAGGCCCAGCTCTGGAGCCAGGGCGTGTCCCAGCCCAAGGGCGGCGACCGGGGCTACATCGGCCAGTCGAGGCTCAAGCCCGAACTGTGGGCCGTCTGCCAGGCGATTCCGCTGGGGAAGGTCTCCGCGGTGATTCCCTACCGGCAGGGCAACATGACCCTCTACGCCATCGTTCTGGTCAAGGATAGGATTGACACGGGGGAGTTTCAGAAACCCGAGGGGGTGGGGTACGACCTGCTGAAGGAGCGGGCGTCCTCCGAGCTGTACCGTGACGCGCTCGATACATACATGGACGGCTTACGCAAGAGTACGACGGTGTACGTGGACTCCGACGCCATCGCCAAGCTGGACGCCGAGGCGGCGCGGACCGAGCAGGAAATCGAGAATCCGGTGCCAATCCTGGAGGACCGGTAAAAAAAGAACGCGGCCCCGGGCCGCGTTTTTTCATCGCCGGTCCACGGCCTCTTTCACGAGGACCCCCCGGGTCTCGCCGGCCAGAAGGCGCGGAAGAATCGTCCGGTCGCCCCGCGTCAGCGCCGCCTGCCACAGCGCCTGTCGCGGCGATTCGCCGGTGAAAGACGGAACGCCCGCCCCGCGCAGCGCGCCCGCGAGCAATTCCCGCCTCCGCCGCAACTCCCGCTCCTCCACCAGGGGCGCGTCGGCCAACGGCGTGCCGGGCTTGGGGACGAAGGGGGAAGCCGACACCGTCAGGCGCATCCGGCCGCACCTTTTTTTTATCGCCGCGGTCAGCGGACCGGCGGCACGGAGGTCGTCGTCGGTCTCCCCGGGCAGGCCGTACATCAGGTACAGCTTGAGCCCGTGCGCCCCGGCCCCCCGCGCGGCGTCGGCGGCGTCGAGGAGGTCCCCGTCGCGGAGCCCCTTGCCCAGCGCGTCGCGCAGGCCTTGTGAGCCCGCTTCGGCGGACAGGGTCAACGTCCGCTGGCCCAGCTCCACCAGAAGGCGCGCCGTCTCCCCCTTCACGAGGTCCGCCCGGAGTGAGCTGGCCGTGGCCCGCAGGCCCTTCTCCTTCAGCCACCGGAGGAGCTCCCGGAAGCCGTGCCCCTCGGCGACCGCGGCCCCGACGAGCCCCACCCGGTTCACGTCCAGGTCTCCGGTTACACGTAGAATCTGTTCCCGCAGGGCGTCGGGCTCGGCCGGTCGGAAGCCGCCCGCCGTCCAGCACACGGCGCAGAAACGGCATCTTCGGGGGCAGCCGCGCCCCAGCTCCACCAGCGCCGTCTCACCGAAGTGCCCCGCGGGGTGCACCGTTTCGCTGGCCGCGTATGAGCGTGACGTCCAGACCTTCCGTTCCCCGGTTGCGCCGAGGGCGTCCACGTGGAGGCCGAATCTATCGAAGAGTGACCAGGCCTCCGCCCTCGTCTGGGGCGGGTTTTGAAAAATCCCCTCCAGCACCGACGGCAGGGCGGTCTCGGCGTCTCCGGAGTAAACCGCGTCGAAGAAGGGCGCCAGCGGCAGCGGATTCAGGCTCGGGGCGACGCCTCCGGCGATTAACAGCGGCCCGCCCCGCTCCCCGTGCCCGGCGATGAGACCGGCGGAGCGCAGCGCGTCCAGGAGCGCCGGGTAGTCGTTCTCGAAGGAAACCGAGGCCAGCACGAGGTCGAAGGACCCGAGGGACCGGCCCCAGGCGAAGGAAACGGGCCGGCCCTCCGGCCGTTCGAGGCCGTAGAGCCGGTCGGCGGACCAGCCGGGGGCTTCGTCGGCCAGCGCCCACACGCGCTGGTGGCCCAGGTTGGCTATTCCGGATGCGTAGTCGTTGCCC
>Ga0315536_1001946_pt1 | contig 10138 bp, 7 predicted proteins | sample SalMarSW160230MG_FD_203093 | JGI IMG/M metagenome (GOLD analysis project Ga0315536, IMG submission 203093) | Salt marsh sediment microbial communities from the Plum Island Ecosystem LTER, Massachusetts, United States - Salt Marsh Sediment SW1602-30 ... | reverse complement strand
TCGACCGTACGCTGATCGTACCTGCGGTCGAGCTCGACCTCGGCCATCCTCTCCCTGCCGTCTTCTGTGCGCAGGACGACGAGGGCCCTGTTACCCTCGCGCCGGATCATCTCGAGCCTGCCCACCCTGCCACCGGGGCCGAAGACACCGACCATGAGCCCGACGCAGCTTGTCAGTTCGCTGATCAGACGGGACGTCGCAGTCATCACTTCACGGATATCTCCCTTGTCGCGTCCCATCCTCGTCTTGAGCGTATCGAGGACATTACGCGACGGACGGCCTATCCTGCCGATCTCATCCACATAGAGGCGATATCCCGAGTCGCTCGGGATCCGGCCCGCTGACACGTGTGGCTTGAAAAGGAGCCCCCGTGACTCGAGACGGTTCAGGATTGCACGGATATTTGCCGAGCTGGACTGAAGCCGGTAGCTCTTCTTGAGCATCTTGGAGCTTACCGGTTTCCCAGTCTCGACGTATAGATCTACGACGCTGCGTAACATCCCAGATTCTAAAGAAGTTACGTCATTCCTGGCCATAATGCCTGGCACTCTCCATGCGGGACTGCTAACCTTATTCAATAAGGTAGGGTCTGACCCGCACTTTGTCAAGGCTGGTAACAACCTGCTAACAAAGCTGTTCGCTCCCCCACTGCCACCTGGCGGTAAAGGGCCGCAGCAGGCGTTCAGCAACATTTAGCGGTAAAAATGCAATAATGATGCCCTTTTCGAGGAATACCGTCGAATATCGTGGAAAATCATAGCCGCCCGAGAGCAGGTCATCTGATCAGATCGCCGATCCTCTTGACCCTTATCCAGGGCCATTTCTTCTGGACGGAGAAATATATGAACAGGGCCTTGCCCATGACATATTTCCTGTCCAGCATGCCCCATTCCCGGGAGTCGGAGCTGTTATCCCTGTTGTCGCCCATGACGAAGAGGTATCCCTTCGGGACCGTCCTGGGCCCGTAGTGGCTCAGGACCGTTCCGCCGCGGATGTGCTTGGTGTAGCTCTCGTTCATCACCACGCCGTCTACCTTGAGCACCTTTCCCCTCACCTCGACTGTCTGTCCAGCGACGGCGATGCACCTTTTGATATAATCGGTCTTCTGGTCCCTGGGATATTTGAAGATGATGATGTCCCCCGGCCTGGGTTCCCTTAACGCAGGCAGCCTGTAGTTTGTGAACGGCACCTTTGCCCCGTATATGAACTTCGACGCGAAGAGGAAATCACCCTTGAGCAGGGTGTCTTCCATCGATTCAGAGGGGATATGGTAGCTCTGCACGATCAGCGCCCGGACTATCAGGGCGAGGACGACCGCTGTGACGACTATCTCGACATACTCACGAAACTTCGACTTCGGCTGTTTTTCCTTCTTCATGCCTTCGCTGCTCTTTTCTGACTTCCGGGTCTCCGGTCTGTCTTTTCACTGTCATATATGATCCGGGGCTCTCCAGAGCCCCTGAGGCATAATGCATAATCCATGTCTAGAAATCAACAACTACCGCCAAGCCTGTCCCCCCACCCGTACGGGCGGTCTCTACCCTGAAGCGCATGTCATGAAGATTGGCATCGACATAAGCATCAAGCATAACTACCAGTATCGCCGCCGATGTCCACCACACCCAGTCGATCGTCCTCGCCTTGTATTCCTCGTACCAGGCGTTGGCTTTCTGCCATTGGGGATTAAGACACGTCCCTTCACCGCAAGGAACGTACCTTTCGTAGCCGTCCCTCTTCTTGAGCCAGTCGTCCGCGTTCCTCCAGTTATTGGCGACATTCATGAAATAAAAGGTCTCTACCCCGAGGGCTATGACTGCCTTGAACGCCTTCTCGTTGTAGACCTGTCCCAGCCCGGGGAAAACGAGCGCGCAGAGCATCGCCGTACGGGGATTCTTCCTCTTCTTCCAGGTAGACCCCTGGATGTCCGGTTCGCCGGTCTCTTCCGCGAGAAGTTCCTTTACCTCTTCCGGTGACCAGTCCTGCCCGCCTGCCTTATGAGCCGTAGTATCGGACGGAGCCGGCAGCGCCAGCGAGACCCTCACTCCGTCGGGGAAGCTTCCGGCGGCGATGGGAACGGAACCGGCGATGACGGCCGCCAGGACCACCAGCGGAATTATCAGCCTTCCAGGACTCAACCGGCCCTCCCGTTTACACGCCTGCGCGGCTGATGGACCGCGCTCGATATGATAATGGCGGGAACGTGTGGGAATCGAACCCACCCCGGATGGTTTTAGCACCCGGCAGAAGGATTTGAAGTCCTCGGGGCCCACCAGAACCCATCCATTCCCGCCCGCAGAATAACGGACAGATCGCAGACGATCAGTCAAGAAGGGCTATCGCCTCTATCTCGACCAGCGCTCCGAGGGGCAGCGCGCTGACAGCGAAGGCCGCCCTGGCAGGAGGATCCGACCCGAAGTACTCCGCGTAGATCCCGTTCATCGTCTTGAAATCATCCATAGACTTGAGAAGGACGGTCGCCTTGACAACAGAGGCCATGCTCCCGCCGTCCTCCTCGACGATCGCCTTGAGGTTCTTGAGGACCTGCCTGACCTGTGCCTCGAGTCCTTCTGCCATGACGCCGGTGGCCGGGTCGATGCCGATCTGGCCGGAGATGAACAACATGTTCCCGGCCCTTACAGCCTGGCTGTACGGGCCCACGGCGGATGGAGCCCTGTCCGTGCTGATGATACGCTTCATCTGATAGGTTCCTTCCTACTCAACCGTTACACTTTTCGCCAGGTTTCGCGGCTGATCGACGTGACACCCGCGAAGCACCGCGATATGATATGCCATCAGCTGCAGCGGGATGACTGCCAGTATGGGGTAGAGGAAATCAAGTGTCTTCGGTATGAAGATCACGTGATCAGCCATCTTTATGATCTCGTCGTTCCCCTCGGTCGTTATCGCGATGACCTTGCCCTGCCTCGCCTTGACCTCGTTGATGTTGCCGATGATCTTCCGGTAAGCGGCGTCGCGGGGGCAGATTATTACTACCGGCATATTCTCGTCTATAAGCGCTATCGGGCCATGTTTCATCTCGGCGGCGGGGTATCCTTCAGCGTGCACGTACGATATCTCCTTGAGCTTCAGCGCGCCTTCCAGGGCGACCGGGTAGTTCGGCCCGCGGCCCAGGTAAAGGAAATTATCGTGTCTGTGGTACTCCTCCGATATATCCCTGATCGTCTGGTTCGACTCGAGGATCTGTTCCACCTGGCCGGGAAGTGCCTTCATGGCCGTTATCATCTCCTGCCCCTCCGCCTGGGACAGGTTCCTCTGGCGCCCGAACATCAGGGCGAGAAGCGCCAGGACAGATATCTGCGACGTGAATGCCTTCGTAGATGCCACGCCGATCTCCGGCCCCGCGTGAATGTACACTCCCGCGTTCGATTCGCGCGCGATGGTGCTGCCGACGACGTTGACTATGCCCATGCAGCGCGCGCCCCGGTTCTTCGCCTCCCTGAGCGCTGCAAGCGTATCCACTGTCTCTCCCGACTGGCTGATCGCGAAGACGAGCGTCCCTTCCTCGATGATCGGATTGCGGTAGCGGAATTCGCTGGCGTACTCGACCTCCACCGGTATGCGCACTTTCTCCTCTATCATATACTCGCCGAGCAGGCCGGCGTGCCAGCTCGTGCCGCACCCGAGGATAACCATCCTCTTCACATCGTGCAGCTCATCGTCGGTCATGTTGAGGCCACCAAGCTTGGCGCGACCCGACTCGGCGATCAGCCTTCCTCTCATCGCGTTGCGGATAGTCTCGGGCTGCTCGAAGATCTCCTTGAGCATGAAGTGGTCGAACCCGCCCTTCTCTATCTGCTCGAGGTCCCAGTCGACCTCCTGTATCTGGTGCTCGACATACTCGTTCTGGACAGTCATCGTTGTAAAATGTTGTGGAGTAGCCACGACCATCTGCTGGTCCTCCAAATATATGACCTGACGCGTATGCTTGAGGAGCGCCGCCACGTCGCTCGCGATTATGTACTCGTCGTCCCCGACACCGAATACTACGGGAGAGCCATTACGCGCGGCGACTATCTTATCAGGTTCAGAGGCCGATATGACGAGGATGCCGTAGGTGCCCTCAACGACCTCGAGCGCTCTCTGAACTGCGAATTCAAGGTCGTCGCCGTTGTAGAATCTCTCGATCAAATGAGCGAGGACCTCCGTATCAGTCTCGGAAACGAAGACCCGCCCCTCCGCGAGAAGAGATTTCTTCAGCGTCTGGTAGTTTTCGATGATGCCGTTATGGACGATGGCGATCTTCCTGTCGGAGGAATAATGCGGATGTGCGTTTATCCTGTTCGGCTCGCCGTGTGTAGCCCATCTCGTATGAGCTATTCCCAGGCTGCCCGAAAGGTCTTTGCCCCTGAGGGCTTCCTCCAGTTCCTTTATCTTGCCGGGCATCTTCTCCGTGAACAGCTCGCCGCCGCGGACTATCGCTATCCCCGCAGAATCATACCCCCTGTATTCGAGTCTTTTGAGGCCTTCGAGCAGAATGTCCCCCACATCATTGCTCTTGCCGATATATCCGACTATTCCGCACATTTCAGGCTCCCCCGATCGAGCGGGCATCCCTGCCCGCCGAGTTTGATCACGGCGTTCTGCCATCCATTGCGTGCACTTTTCCGCCGTATTTCCACCGGCCCTCCTGTCTGCCTCCATCCGCTCACATGGAAGCCGCAGCCTCAGATGCCAGTGAGACGATCTTTTCAGCCTCTGCGGCGGTTTCCGCTTCGGCTATTATTCGTACTACGGGCTCTGTATTCGACCTTCTGACATGCACCCATCCTTCGTCCATATCAATTCTTATACCATCCAGGTCGTTATAATTCCCGTCAAACGTATCACGGAGCCGCCGGGCGAGCTCGTCGAACGATCCGTCGAAGCGTATCTTCTCCTTCACAACGCTATAGCCGGGCAGCCCGGAGGCCAGTTCCCCGACGCTTTTGCCCGACGAGGCGACATACTGCAGCACGAGCGCTATCCCCGTCATCGCGTCCCTGCCGCGATGCACCTTCGGGTATATCACTCCCCCGTTTCCCTCTCCCCCGATGACAGCGCCTTTCTCCTTCATCAACTCTATCACATTAGCCTCGCCGACTTTCGATCTGAATATCTCGACCCCATGTCTGGCCGCCACGTCGTCGATGCGTCTTGTAGTAGAGAGGTTGACTACCACAGGGCCCTTCTCCTCGCCGAGCACGAAATCGGCAGCAAGCGTGAGGGTCAGTTCCTCGCTGAGCACCGTACCGGAGCCATCGACCAGGACCAGCCTGTCAGCATCCGGGTCGCAGGCGAATCCTATGTCAGCACCTGAACGGGCCACCAGGTCGGCCAGATCGGCGAGATTCGCGGGGCGCGGTTCGGGGTCGTGAGGGAAGGGCGAATCGACATCCGTGTAGACCGCCTCGAACTCGACCCCGAGTTCGCCGAGAAGAAGAGGCACGATACGGCTTCCGGCGCCGTTGACGCAGTCAATCGCGGCCTTCAGACGTGCCCGGCCGATAGCCTCGCGGTCTATGACGTCAAGCGAGAGTATCCTGTCTACATGATCGCGGTCCGCGCCTTCGTATATCTCATATGAGCCGTAAAGCCCGGGCGCGATATACAGGCCGCTGTCGCTTTCCACGATCTCCCTTATGCGCGCGACCGCCTCGGCATCGATGAACTCGCCGCGGCCGTCGAGGAGCTTCAGTGCGTTCCACTTCTCGTTATTGTGGCTCGCTGTCACGACGATGCCGCCGTCACACCCGAGGTAGCTGACCATCAGCTCCACGGTCGGGGTCGCCGCAATGCCTACGTCGATGACGTCGACTCCGAGAAACCGCAGCGAAGCCGATGCCGCTGAGGAGAGAGCGGGACCCGAAGCGCGAGTATCGCGCCCGATGACTACACGCGTACCGCCGAGCCAGGTCGCCCAGGCCGCTGCGAAGCGCGCGGCTACCTCCGGGTTCATGTCGTCGCCCAGAAGCCCTCTCACGCCGGAGACGCTCACCATCAGTGTATCGGGAATCCTCAAATCCTCTCCCCCCGTGATCCGTCCTATCCTTATTCCAGCCTCAGTTGACGGTATACGATATATCCGGCGCTGTCAACCGCCTGCGCGGGCCGCCGGGCGGCCAGAAAAAAGGGCGGGAGACTCTCATCCCCCGCCCCCTGATATCGAAACAGACGACCTTACGCCTACTTCTTTTTCTTGTCCGCGAGCAGGTGCTCGACGACAGAAGGATCCGCAAGCGTCGTCGTGTCGCCTACATCATCGCTTCCCGCCGCGATGCTCTTGAGGATACGGCGCATGATCTTGCCGCTCCTCGTCTTGGGCAGAGCGTCGGCGAACTGGATGACATCCGGCTTCGCGATCGGGCCGATCTCCTTGGCCACGTGGTCGGTGAGCGTCTTCTTCAGCTCTTCACTGCCCTCCAGCCCGGCCGTAAGGGTGACGAAGGCGTAGAGGCCCTGCCCCTTGATCTCGTGAGGCATCGGCACTACGGCGGCTTCGGCGACCGTATCATGGCTGACCAGGGCGCTCTCGACCTCCATCGTTCCGATCCTGTGACCGGAGACGTTGATTACGTCGTCTACACGGCCCATGATCCAGAAGTATCCGTCCTCGTCCTCGCGCGCCCCGTCACCGGTGAAGTAGATGCCGGGGTACTTCGAGAAGTAGGTGTCGCGATAGCGCGCGTCATCACCCCACACGGTCCGCAACATCGAGGGCCATGGCTTTTGGATTGTGAGGTATCCGCCCTCGTTCGGCTCGCAGAATGTGCCGTCCTCGCGGACCACCTTCGGGAAGATGCCGGGGAATGGGCGGGTCGCCGAACCGGGCTTGGTCGCCCAGGCGCCCGGGAGCGGCGTGATGAGGATCCCACCCGTCTCGGTCTGCCACCATGTATCGACGATCGGGCAGCGCTCGCCGCCGATGATCTTGTGGTACCACATCCAGGCCTCTGGGTTGATCGGCTCGCCGACCGTGCCGAGCAACCGCAGGCTAGAGAGGTCGTGCTTGGCCGGCCACTCATCGCCGTTGCGCATGATCGCCCTGATCGCGGTCGGGGCGGTGTAGAAGATGTTGACCTTGTACTTCTCGACGACGTCCCAGAAGCGGTCCGGCCCGGGATAGCTGGGAACGCCCTCGAACATAAGGCTCGTCGCGCCGAGCGACAGCGGGCCGTAGACGATGTACGAATGACCGGTGATCCAGCCGATGTCCGCGGTGCACCAGTAGATGTCATCGTCCTTCACGTCGAAGACTAACTTGGTGGTCATCGTCGCGTAGAGCAGGTAGCCGCCCGTCGTGTGTACGACGCCCTTGGGCTTGCCGGTCGTTCCGCTCGTATACAGGATGAACGACACGTCCTCGGCTTCCATCTCCACGCACGGACAGTCGGTCGACGCGTCCTTCATCTCGTCGTGCCACCAGTGGTCGCGGCCTTCGACCCAGTTGATGTCCATCCCGGTCCTCTTGACCACGATGCATGTCTCGACCGAGGGAGAGCCCTTCAGAGCCTCGTCCGCGTTGCCCTTCAGCGGGATCTTCTTGCCGCTTCTGAAGGAGCCGTCGGAGGTCACGAGCAGCTTTGCCTCGGCGTCCACGTTCCTGTCCATCAGCGACGCGGCGCTGAATCCGCCGAATACGATCGAGTGGATCGCGCCGATGCGAACGCATGCGAGCATGGCTATCGCCAGCTCCGGGATCATGGGAAGATACAGGCAGACGCGGTCGCCCTTCTTGATGCCGTGCTTCTTGAGGACGTTGGCGAACTTGCTGACCTCGTCCTTGAGCTCAGCGTAGGTGAAGGTCTTCGATTCGCCCTCCGGCTCACCCTCCCAGATGATGGCGGTCTTGTCGGCCCTGCCGTCTTCGATATGACGGTCGATGCAGTTGTAGGCGATGTTGAGCTTGCCTCCGGTGAACCACTTGGCCGCGGGCATCTTGCCCTCGAGGACCTTGCCCCACTTCTTGTACCAGGTCAGATACTTCTCTGCCTGCTCGCCCCAGAATCCCTCGAAGTCAGTCTCGGCCTTCTTTACCATCGCCTCGTACTCGGCGAGACTCTTGACGTGGGCCTTCTTGACAAATTCCGGCGAGGGCGGGAACTGCCGCTTCTCGTCAAGCATAGAAGTTATCGACTTCTTCTCGTCTGCCATCTGTAACCTCCTGTAGGTTCAGCGTTTGAGTAAACAGGTTTATCTTATCCAGAATATCGGAAAATGACGAACCAGAAAGGGCATCATATCCGCACCCGGCTCGGATGTCAACATCAAATAAATGAGATTTTCATGAGGCCGCAAGCGGTTTCAGGGCAATCAGGGCCATTTCCGGGACTTTTTCCGTTTTTACGTCGGTGAAGCCCCCTGACAGCTTGACATACGGCTCCCGAAGTCTTACCTATAGTGAGGATTCCCGTGTTTTCAGGCCCTCAAGCCCATCCGGAGGCGGATCAATGGATTTCGTGAAGAACTCTCTGGGACGCAGGGTCCCGTCATCGGTTAACGGAGTTGAAAAGAAGCCCTTCAGACAGGCGTACGACCCAGATTACAGCGACCCTTACGCGGGGCGGCCCGGCCGCTCGAAGATGCGTTGCGGGATGAGCAAGGTCACCACCCTCGACGAGGTCATCGGCCTCCTGCGTGACGGGGACTGGATCTCTTACCCGCACTACTACCGCCTCGGAGACCACTGCCTCGAGATGATCGTAGCGAAGCTCCGGGAAAAAGGCCTGAAGGACATCAAACTCCTCGGTAACGCCTTTTTCGACAACTGTGTGCCATGGCTTCCCGAGGCGATAGCCGACGGGACTATCACCGGGATTAACGGGAGCTGCTACCGAAAGATGGGCGAGCACCTGATGGCGGGAGATTTTCTTCCCTGGGTAGTCACCGGCTACGGCCACGGGAACAGGGTGCGGCGCTTCCACACGGGCGAGGCGAGGGTGAAGGTCGCTTTCGGCCCCGTGCCGATAGCCGACAAGTGGGGAAACGCCAACGGGCTGATGGGCGACCCGTCCTCCTGGGTCGGCCCGCTCGGCCTCTTCCTCGCCGACACCCTCTGGGCGGAGAACGTCTGCCTTATGGCCGGGGATATAAGCGACAACTACCTCTTCCCCCGCTCCCTCTCGATGGTGGATGTCGATTATGTAGTAAAGGTCGACAATCCGGGCGACGCCTCCGGCGTGGGCTCGGGCACGCTCGACATCGACAGGATCCGGGCGAACGACTTCAACTCGAAGATCTCGGGACAGGTCATGAAGGTTATGAACGCCGCCGAAGTGATCTTAGACGGGTTCAACTTCCAGGTCGGTTCGGGCGCGGGCCTGATCGTCCTCGACGAGATAAAGAAGATCCTCATAGAGAAGAAGATCCAGTCCGGCTTCTCGATAGGCGGCTGCACCTCCCTGCATGTCGAGATGCTACAGGAGGGACTGATACGCAACCTGCTTCACGGCCAGTGCTTCGAGCCATCAGAGAGGGTCATAAAGTCGATGCTCTTCGACCACAACCATTACGAGATATCGACCGGCGAGTACGATGACATGGCAAACCGCGAGAACGCGGTGAACATGCTCGACGTCTCCGTTCTCTCGACGCTCGAGATGGACGTTGATTTCAACGTCAATTCGATCTGCGCGGGAGGCCGGATCATAGGCGGCATCGGCGGGGCTCAGGGAGTGGCCGCCGGTTCGGAGCTCACGATCATGTTCCTCCCGCTCGCCACCGGAAAGAAGGAGAGCGGCAAGGGGTTCCCGAGGATAGTCGAGAGCGTCTACACAGTATCGGTCCCCGGCGAGTGCATCGACGTCGCGGTTACCGAGGAGTATGTAGCTTTCAACCCGAAGAGCGAGTCGACATACATGGACGCGCTCAGGAAGAACGCCGCGGCGAGCGGACTCAGGGTCGTATCGATCGAGGAGCTTCGTGAGCTGGCGAAGAAGGCAGCCGCCGAATTCGGCTCCACCCCTCCCCTGCCGGAGTTGACCGATGAGCCGGTGGAAGTGGTGGAGTGGAGAGACGGGACGATCCTCGACACGATCTTCAAGCCGGCACAGAAATAATCCGGACTGGCGATTCAGGTATAAATTAGCCGGCAGCATCCGCTGCTGGTTTTTTCATATCCTCATGACAGTGGCAAGCACGA
>Ga0315536_1001945_pt1 | contig 10138 bp, 7 predicted proteins | sample SalMarSW160230MG_FD_203093 | JGI IMG/M metagenome (GOLD analysis project Ga0315536, IMG submission 203093) | Salt marsh sediment microbial communities from the Plum Island Ecosystem LTER, Massachusetts, United States - Salt Marsh Sediment SW1602-30 ... | reverse complement strand
CGCGTTGCTCATCGGCCCCCCAACCGACCTTCCCGACCGCCCCGACGATCCCAGCTTCCGTCAACGCCCTGCCCCGGATCCCCGCCTCCCGGGGCCGGATCGGCCAGAGTGTCGACATCTGAAGCCGCCGCGCGGTCTTCATTGAGTGTAGCACTGGGGGGGGCCAGTGCCTTCGAAGGGGTGGGTTCGCATAAGGTGCCGCCTGAGAGATACAACAACACTGGGAAGGGGAGGAGGTCGCTGTGTTCATGTGGAGTTATCTGATATATAACAACTATGCCCACCACTGAAGTACACGATTGACATACACGAGTCAAGACGCTATAATGGCGCATGTGAGGTACTTAGTAGTCATCCGGGAAAGAGCGAAGAATGGAATTCACATTCGCAAGTGGAAGACTCCGGAGGCTTTACACGGAGGAGTTCGGCGCGCACAGGTACCCGGCCGAGGTCGTCGACGCGTTCTTCAAGGTCATGGAGGTCATTGCAGGCGCCAGCGATGAGCGTGACCTGCGAAGCCTGAGAAGCCGCCACTTCGAGAAGCTCAAGGGAGATCGCAAGCACCAGTGCTCGATGCGGCTTTCTGGGGGCTTCCGGCTGATTCTCGAGTTACAGAGTGAGGGCTCCGCAGGCAAGTGCGTGCGGATCGTTGGGATCGAGGACTATCACAAGGGGTGACCGACCCGGTGAGGAGGTTGCCATGAAAGCAAAGACCGACACCCACTTGACCCCGGCGAGGCTCGTGCCTCCGGGCGCCATCATCAAGGACGAGATAGAGGCGCACGGGTGGACGCAGGAGGACCTGGCCCGGATCATGGGGCGCCCGGTGCAGGTGATCTCGGAGATCATCTCCGGCAAGAAGCAGATCACGCCGGAGACGGCGCTGGGGCTGGCCGAGGCACTCGACAGCTCCCCGGAGCTGTGGCTGAACATGGAAGCCAGGTACCGGCTGTTCCTCGCTCAACGAGAGGGTGTGGACGACTCGGTCCGCAGACGAAGACGCATCTACTCGCTGGTGCCGGTCAAGGAGATCGCGCGCCGGGGATGGATCGAGGCAAGTGACGACGTGGGCGAGCTGGAGGAGCGGGTCAAGGCGTTCCTGGGCGTCGCCTCGCTCGACGAGGAGCCAGCGCTGCGGCTTGCGGCGCGGCGGACGCCGACAAAGGAGCCGGACCCCCGCGGCGTGCGGGCCTGGATGTGTCGCGTCCAGCACTTGGCCGGAGCGCAGGAGGTGCCGGAGTTTCGGCGCGAAAGGCTGGAGGAAGCGGTGGGCGACCTGCTCGCGCTGTCGTCGGAGGCGGGAAGGGTGCGCGAGGTCCCGGGCCTCCTGCGCAACCTCGGCGTCCGCTTCGTTCTGGTGCCTCACCTGACCGGCACCTACCTCGACGGCGGTGTCTTCGCCGAGAACGGGAACCCGATCGTGGCGCTGACCCTGAGATACGACCGGCTCGACAGCTTCTGGTTCACGCTTGCCCACGAGCTGGCCCACCTGGTCTCGGGCCATGAGGGGAACCGCCCGGAAGACCTCGATGCAGCGGCCGGGAGCGACCGCGAGGAGCGGGAGGCGGACCGGCTCGCGGCCGACTGGCTGGTGCCGCGCGCTCCGCTGGCCCGGTTCGTCAAGAAGGTAAAACCTCTCTACTCACGGCAGGTGATCGTGAGCTTTGCGAGCAGCGTCGGCCGTCATCCCGCTGTCGTCCTGGGGCGACTCCAGCACGACGGCTACGTTTCCCAGGCCCACCTTCGGTCGTCGATCCCGAGGGTGCGCAGGCTCCTGGAGCCGTGGCTCGATGTTCCGGAGCCTGTTTACGAAGTCGGCGCCGTGGGCCGTGCCACCGCGGTCCGGGAGCCCGCCGCGCCATACGATCCCGAGGGCGCCATCCTCGGTTGGCTGCGCACGAACGCTGGCTGGCACAGCCCGGCCGAGATCAAGGGCGCCCTCGACCTTGACCGCTCCACATGGAACCGTTCGATCCGAGTCCTTCTGCTGTCAGGCCAGGTCGAGCGCCAGGGGGAGAAGCGGGGGACGAGGTACAGGGTGGCCGGGGGAGGATCATGACGACGCAAGATCGCAGGTGCCCGGTGTGCTTCGAGGCTCTTCGGGACTGGTACGTCGACCACGAGCACGATATCGAGCGTTTTGATTGTCCCCGCTGTAGCCGCTTCCGTGTGGTGAGCGACACAGTCGGCGACGTCCTAGTCCACGAAGAGCCTTCGACCGAGAGGTATCCCACGCTTGGCCCTGAGGGTAGCCCGGCCCGGGCCAATCTGTCAGCATGGCTGCGCGAGCATCCCGATTCCCTACTCACGACCGAGCGAGCCCAGGACCTCTGCAGCCTGGGCCGGCCACCGGTGCTCGAGATCGTGGATGAGGCCTTACTGGCCCTGGGCAGAGAGATTCAAGCACCTGGTCAAGACTTGGATGTCAACACTCCACGCTGGAGGGGGCAGTTTCGGACATTCGACTACCAGGGTGTTCGCGGTTGGGCACAGCTTATGGAGGACCTGGGGTACATCCAGGTCGGGGAGCTAACCCATGACAACCCGGTCCCGGTGACGCTGGCGGCAGGCGGTTGGGAACGCCTCCACGAACTCCAGAACGTCAATCCCGACAGCCCACAGGGCTTTGTGGCGATGTGGTTCGACGACGGCATGACGGAGCTCTACGACGGGGTCTTGTCGAAGGCTATCGAAGCTGCCGGCTACCGCCCTCACCGTGTCGATAGAAGAGAGTTCGCCGGGCGGATCGACGATGAGATCGTCGCACAGATCCGTCGGTCGCGTTTCGTCGTCGCGGACTTCACGGGTCACCGAGGCGGTGTCTACTGGGAGGCAGGGCTGGCAGAGGGGCTGGGATTGCCCGTCTTCTTCACCTGTCGTGAGGACGCAGCGAACGATCTGCATTTCGATGTTCGCCAGCAGAACACTATCCGTTGGACCGAGGACGGACTGGAAGAACTCGGGAAACGCCTACAGGCTCGCATCGAGGCGGAACTCGGTAGAGGGCCACTGGCGACGACCTTACAGGCGGGCGGATAGCCACACCAGGGCAGCAGATGGGTGCCACCCATCAGAAGGCGTTTGTCAAGGCGACGCAGCTCCACTGGGTCGCAGGCCGTGAGGCCTCGGCGCTCTACTACCAACCGGGCTTCTCCTCTCGTCGTCATCTGATCGCCCATGCAGCCTGGTCTTCGCTGCGTGGTATCGGTCAGGGGCCGCACCAGCCACCCATCAGGATCAAGGCTTCGTGCCGAGCATCGTTGGGCACGCACCCGTGGCGCCTGAGGCGCCCCAGAAAACCATCGGGCTTACCACACCGTGTCCATGGATCGGTGCCCGGCTTGAAGTATCGTAGTAATCGGCCTGGCAGGGCTGGTGGCAGCGGCAACCGACACATCCCGCATGAACGGCCTTTCCTGCTCATGAAGGCCGGCTGCAGCTCATAGTCGGCCGTTGCAGCTCGTGGGCGCCAAGCGCCCGGGTTCAGGGGTGTGCCCTGGGGATGGTCTTGCGGGGCACCGAGTGCTGCCAGGTGCAAGCACCTGCTCGTAGACTTCGAGGTTGGCGCATCCAACATCGTCCATCGTCAGGATTGTCCGAGCATGTAGCGTTGCTCTCATCGTTCTCTTGCTTGACAGCCTCCTCCCAGGGGGTTTACGGTGCGATGAGGTGGTCCCGTGAACGGTCAAGAATCTCATCCATCGGGGATACGTGTCGAGGGCCCAGCGAGTACTGTCGCTAGAGAGTCATTTGTCGCTCAGTTCGACATTTATCCCGGTTTCCGAAAGGAGGGAGGTCGCATATGTCACGACTAGGATCCGTGGTGCTCGGGGTAGCGCTCGTCCCCTTGTTGGGCGGTTGCATGACGGCTGCGCAACATCAGCAGAGTCTGGCCTCGACGCAGGAACGGGAGATGACTGTTGGACTGGTTCAGAAGGAAATCCGAATCGGAATGTCCCAAGCTGACGTCGCTGAAGCTCTTGGGTCCCCGAACATAGTGACCAGAGATAGCGCTGGGAAGGAAACATGGATCTACGACAAAATCGCCACAGAAGCGTCCTACTCCCACAGCAGCGGTGGGGTTAGCGGGGGTGGCGCTGCTGCAGGATCTTCACTCGTTCTCGGGATCATTGGTGGTGGCTACTCCCAGGCCGCTGGAGCGTCAAGTACGACTCAGAAGACCCTTACTGTCATAATCAAGTTCAGCGACAAGAGCCTGGTGGACTCGTTTTCATATCATTCCAGCAAGTTCTAGAAACGGAGGTAGATGCCTTGAATAGAGTACTTGCTCTTTCGCTTCTGACCTTGGGCGTCGTCGGTTGTGCTACTACCGGAGGCCAACCTCAGAAGACGCAGCTGCAAATCAGGGAGTTCCAAACTAGAACCTATGAGACGAGCGACTCGAAGATGGTGATGAAGGCGATGCTGAATGTGCTGCAGGACGATGGGTTCATCGTGAAGAACGCAGTACTCGACCTGGGCCTTCTGTCGGCTGAGAAAACACTGGATGTGGAGAAGAAGAGCGAGGCGTTCTGGTCCACATTCTTCCTCGGTGCGAATGCGAGGTGGAAGAAAGCATCGGTGATTGAGTGTACCGGGAACATCACCGAGTTCGGTGACACTACGAAAGTGAGGGTGAATTTTCAGTTGAAGATGCTGGATAACAAGGGTGGCATTGTGAAGATCGAGCAGATCTCAGACGAAAAGTACTATCAAGACTTCTTCTCAAAGGTGGACAAGGGCATATTCCTGCAGAAGGAGAAGCTCTAGGAGCTAGAGAGCGTCAAGGGCCTTTCGGCGAGCAGGAACCAATAGATAGGTACCACGTACACACTTCCACACTTGCGGGGGCGCGTCGGCGCCCGTAGCGGAGCCAGGCATCCGGTTGTTAAGGAATCGGCGCCCCCGCCCCCATGAACGGCCGTTTCAGCTCATGCATCAGTGCCAGGCTTTAGGAAGTTGGGAAGTTGGAGCTGGCATCGGCACATCCTAAGATCCTAAAGCCTGGCACCAATGCGGGATGCGCTGCACCTCGTCGACCACGACCCAGCCGTGCTCCGGCGCCGCGCGCACGATGCCTTCGAAGAGCTCGGGGTTGCCGAGGAGGCGTTGATAGAGGCCCTCGTCGAGGAGGTCCACGAACAGCGCGTCCGGGAGCTCCTGGCGCGCCCATGTGCTCTTGCCGACGCCGCGCGGCCCGAAAAGGAAGAAGCTTGTTTCGGGTCGTCTCGCGATTCGTTGGTAGTGTCTGACCATCTGACTGTCATTTTACAATGAAAAATGACAACATAACAGCTCATGAGTGGTTGTCGTAGCTCATGAGCGGCGTGTGCCTGAGTTCGGAGGCGCCTTCCCGGGGTGCTAACGCCTTGACTCAGCAATCTGAAGCACCCTGGGGCGGGCGCCGTCCGCCGGAGCGGCTGATCGCCCCACTCGAGCTCTGCCCCTTGCCCGTACGCCCTAGTTCGGGCTCTCCTGGTCCCGACCGTGGTCCAGCTTCCAGATCTCGCTCGCCTCTGCAGGCTGGCCGTACAGGTCGGGGTGGAGGTAGGTGCCGCGGACCTGTGCGGGTTTCGGCTCCTCCGTGATCAAGGGGTGGGCTTGGGCCCACGGGTCGTGGCGGATGCCAGTGACCTGCCAGGAGACCTTGACGCGACCGATGTTGGTCCGGATGACGAAGCGGTTGCCCTTGATCTCCTGCTCGACGATCGCTTGCGCGAAGCGGCCAATCACCGTCAGCTGGTAGCGAACATCCTCGTTCAACGCTGCGAACCAGTCGGGGAGGGTGACAGTGGCATATCCGTCGTCGTCGGTGACCACCACACCGTCGTAGAAGTTCTTGAGCTCGGAGCTCTCCACACTCGCGTGGTGGAGGTACTTGGTCGCGGGGTCCAGCGGGTGATCGATCGTGGACTGGGTCACAGGGGCAGCCACAGTTCCTGTCGCTGTGACCTTGCCCTTGAAGAAGCCGGCAAGCAGGGAGTCACGGGAGCGGCGAGCGTCGAGCGCCGCGTACGCAGGGGGGTTGGCAGTCTCGACCCAGAGCCCCGTATCAGCAATGCTCTTGACGTGCATCCCGCGGCCGCTGCCATAGTTGCTGACCGTCACCGCATCTTGGCCGTTGCCATGGAAATCACCGGCCTTGGTCGTTTGCCCGGCAGCCCAGGCAAAGACGCTCGCCCACGATGTTCCCAGAGTCCCTCTGGCAATAACTTGATCGCCTAATTCACACTCACCCGTGGCTCCGCCGTAGGAGCCCGCCAGCCGCCCGTAGCAGTTCCTTGCAGTGTTCTTCCCGTAGACCGCGCTACCGGTGCTCGAGTTCGTCGTTCCGTATACGGCGGCGCTCCTGTCGGAGGTCGTAGACCCATACAGTCCATAGCTGCTCCCGCTCTGGCCGGAGACGCCGGCGCCATTGCCAGTGTTCACAATGAGGAGAGTGGGAGTGGGGGAGCTGGCAGTACCCGAGTAGGGCAAGGTCAGCCCCCCGGCGTTGTCGCTCGCCCATGCCACCGACGATCCGTTGTACTTGAGCACCTGGCCCGTGGACGCCCCGGAGCCGCTGATCTTCGAGGTCGTGACGGCGGCGTTGGCGATCATGGCGGACGTGACGCCGCCATTGGCGATGGACAGTGTCACGTCGCCCGAGGTCCCACCCCCGGCTAGGCCGGATCCCGCGTTGACGGCGGTGATGTCGCCGCCGCCGCTGGAGCTGTTCTCGGCCAGCAGGGCGTCCGCGAACTGCATCTCGAACACCGACGAGTCGTTGGACTGGTTGGCAAGCCCCGTCCCGAAGGCGATCACCCGCCCCGAGCCGGCCGTCACCCACACCTCCAGGCGCACGTTGTGGGCGTCGGGAGAGCCGATCAGACGATCCTTCAGGTTGTACTGCCGGGCCTCGAAACCGCCCAGGGTCAGGCTGTCGGTCGCAAGCACCGACCCGTTCTCGTCGATCGCCCGCACCATGACCGTCGCCGCCTGGCCCGTGGTCTCCACGAAGCCGTAGTTGTACCGGTACATGGAGTCATCCTCCGGGCTTGTCTGGTAGACGCCCAGGATATGGGTCTTCTCGCCGTTGCCGATCGCGAACGACGCCGGCGCCGCCCCCATGAACTGGCCGACGCTCGACTCCTCCCCCTCGGGAGGCTGGGAGAAGATCCTCGCGTTGACCACCACGCGCTGGTTGGCGGTCACCCGCAGAGCCCCGAACCCCTCGACCCCGAACAGGGTGTAGACGGCGTTCTCGTACTTGCGGGTGTCGCCCGCCGGGATGGTGTCGTTGTAGCTCAGGGGGTGCGGGTTCGGCTGGTCACGCTGCAGGAAGTAGACCGTGATGTTGGTCGAGGAGGAGTTGGGGTTGTACACCCACATCGTGGTGTACCACTGCGAGCTCTTCTTTCCCGAGCCTCGCCCTACCGAGGGCAAAAAGACATCCGTCCCGGCAAACGACGCCCACAGGGGCGCTGCCGCCACCAGGGCCAGGACGCCCAGCACCAGGATGATCCGTGTCTTTTTCATGACGACCTCCTCTACTCCGCGCGCCTGCCCTTTTCCGCGGTTGCGCCTTGGGGCGACGCATCCGGCTCGATCCAGCCGACGGCGCGGTCTTTCGGCTGGCCGTAGAGCTCGGGGTGCAGGTAGCGCCCGCGCTCGTCCTCCGGCTTTGCCTCTTCCACCTGGACCCGGTGGGCCTCGGCCCACGGATCATGTCGGATGCCGGTGACCTGCCAGGACACCCGGGTGTGGGGGATGCTGGTCTGGATGACGAAGCTGTTGTCGGCGATCTCGCGCGCCACGCGGGCCATGGCCCAGCTCTCGCCACCGCCGAGCACGGTGAGCTGGTAGCGGAAGTCGCGGTTGACCGCCTCGAACCAGGCCGGCAACCTCACCGTGGCGAAGCCGCTGTCGTCAGTCTCGACGTTTCCGGTGTAGATGTTCATCATGTCCGGCGAGCCGACGAACGAGTGGGACAGGTACTCGTTCGCGGGATCTTGCGGGTGGTCGATCGTGGACTGACTTATGGGCGCCGACACCGTTCCCGTCGCGGTGACCTTGCCCTTGAAAAATCCGGCAAGGAGAGAGTCGCTCGTGCGACGGGCGTCGAGCGCCGCGTACGCCGAGCTGCCGCTCGTCTGGATCCACACCCCGGTGTCGGCGGCGGTTACCGCATGCAATCCGCGTCCTGAGCCGGTATTCTCGATGTAGACCAGGTCAGTACTGCTGCCGTCGAAGTAGCCTGCAAAGTTCCCAGCCTTCGACGAAGACCCCCTCACGGCATATGTTGATGTGCCCAAGTACCCGATCGTTGAGCTGTTGCAGCGTCCCAGCACTGCGGCGGTTTGGGAGCCAACCGTCCCTGAACAGCCGGTGACACTATTCGATCCAAGGACGCCGCCCCCCGCCTGGTTGGTGGACCTTCCCCAGACGCCATAATTCCCTATCCCGTCCGTCGTGCCAAACACGCCGGTGTGCACGGCGCTGTTCCCGCGGATCCCGTCGCCGTTGCCAGAGTTCACAACCCAGAAAGCGGTAGTGGTAAGGCTGACAGTGCCCGAGTACGGCAACGTCAGGCCCCCCTCGTTGTCGCTGGCCCACGCGACTGACGATCCGTTGTACTTGAGCACCTGGCCCGAGGATGCCCCTGAGCCGCTGATCTTCGGCGCGGTGACTGCGGCGTTGGCGAGCTGGGCCGTCGTGACGCCACCGTCGGCAATCGAGAGAGTGACGTCGCCCGAGGCACCGCCCCCGGTCAGGCCTCCGCTCGCATTGACGGCGGTGATGTCGCCATTGCCCCCGGAGCCGGCGTCCTGCCACTTCAAAGAGCTGCCGTCAGTGCCCAGTACCTGGCCGCTTGTACCGCCGGAGGCCGCCAGCTTGACCTTGGTTACGCCGCCGTCGGCGATGGAAAGCGTGACGTCGCCCGAAGTGCCGCCGCCGGTCAGGCCGGCGCCGGCATTGACGGCTGTGATGTCGCCGCCGCCTGCCGAGCTGTTCTCGGCCAGCAGGGCGTCCGCGAACTGCATCTCGAACACCGACGAGTCGTTGGACTGGTTGGCCAGCCCCGTCCCGAAGGCGATGACCCGCCCCGAGCCGGCCGTCACCCGCACCTCCAGCCGCACGTTGTGGGCGTTGGGCGAGCCGATCAGGCGATCCTTCAGGTTGTACTGCCGGGCCTCGAAGCCGCCCAGGGTGACGGTGTCCGAGGCCATCACCGTTCCGTTCTCGTCGATCGCCCGTACCATGACCGTCGCCGACTGGCCCGTGGTCTCCACGAAGCCGTAGTTGTACCGGTACATGGAGTTATCCTCCGGGCTCGTCTGGTAGACCCCCAGGATCTGTGTCCTCTCGCCGTTGCCGATCGCGAACGACGCCGGCGCCGCCCCCATGAACTGGCCGACGCTCGACTCCTCCCCCTCGGGCGGCTGGGAGAAGATCCTCGCGTTGACCACCACGCGCTGGTTGGCGGTCACCCGCAGGGCCCCGAACCCCTCGACCCCGAACAAGGTGTAGACGGCGTTCTCGTACTTGCGCGTGTCACCCGCCGGGATGGTGTCGTTGTAGGCGAGGGGATGTGGGTTCGGCTGGTCACGCTGCAGGAAGTAGACCGTGATGTTGGTCGAGGAGGAGTTGGGGTTGTACACCCACATGGTGGTGTACCACTGCGAGCTCTTCTTGCCCGAGCCCCGCCCCACCGACGGTAGAAAGACATCCGTCCCGGCAAACGACGCCCACAGGGGCGACACCGCTACCAGGGCCAGGATGCCCGCCGCCCAGATCATCCATGTCCTTCCCATGGCGACTTCCTTTCCCAGTGGCCGCCGGGTGCGCCCCCACGGCCCGTTGCTTGGGTCTTGCTCTTCCTTTTTCGCTCTCGGGAAGTGGTCCTGTCCATTGCTGGAAGCGACAAGTTGTTGCACGAACGCGACAGTCTTGCCGATTGCAGGGTCAGAGATCTTTGTGCGCTTCCGTTTCCAGCCCGCCGCGGGTCTGCAGTCGGGTCGCTGGCTAGGGCGCCGGTCGACGGGGTTCGAGGCGGTTCGCTTCAGCAGTGCGCCCGGTGGCGCGGAGGAGGCGGGCCAGATGTGCCCTGCGGACGCGGGTCGCTGGGTGGTCGTCGCCGAGTGCCCTTCGGCTCCGT
>Ga0315536_1001941_pt1 | contig 10155 bp, 5 predicted proteins | sample SalMarSW160230MG_FD_203093 | JGI IMG/M metagenome (GOLD analysis project Ga0315536, IMG submission 203093) | Salt marsh sediment microbial communities from the Plum Island Ecosystem LTER, Massachusetts, United States - Salt Marsh Sediment SW1602-30 ... | reverse complement strand
CTATTCGCTGGAAAGCAACTACGATCGCCACGATGGCCTGCGCATGGCCGCTGCCCTGATAAAAATCGCGCGCTGGGAAGATTCAACGGAAGATATCATAGCCGCATACCATACCCTCGGCGATATTTGGTTCGATTACAAGTATAATTATCGTGAGGCGGAAAAAGCCTATTCCTCGGCTCTCGTTTTATCCGAAAGGGCCGGAGACGATCTATGGCGGGCTCGATGCATTTCCCGGCTCGGAGACGTCTCCTACAGGAGGCGGGAATATAAAGCCGCGGGCGACCGGTATCGACACGCGCTCACGCTTTACCGGAAAACCGGCTCCCTGTTCGGCGAGGCCAACTGCTTCAAACGCTTCGGCGACATCGCCGTCCTCAATTCGAAATTCAGACTCGCGGAACGCCGTTACCTCAAGGCACGCTCATTGTACACGGAGGTGGGCAGCACTCTCGGAGTCGCGAACTGCCTGAAGCGCCTCGGCGATATCGCATATCACAGGGCAGACGAGAAGAAATCCCGTGAGCTGTACGCGGCCGCCTTTGATCATTATGTTCGAGCCGGATCGCTCCTGGGCCAGGCCAACACGCTCAAGATGCTCGGAGAGCTTGCATTCGGCCGGACAAATGACCAGATCGCTGAAAAGGAATACCGCAAGGCCCTGCTATTGTACCGGAAGGTAAACTCAGTCAGGGGGGAAGCCGCATGTCTCAGGGGTCTCGTCCCGATAGAATTAAAGATGAAAAATTTCAAGAAAGCGGACGCGCTGATGTCTGACGCCCTTGTCCTATACAAAAAAGGGGAAGCAAGCCTGGACGCCGCCAATCAGATCTTCTCACTGGCTTCAACGGCCTTCGACTATTCCCGTTTTGATGCATCGGAAAGGCTCTTTCAGGGGGCCTCTTCAGTATACGGCAGGGCGGGATCCCTTATCGGAAGCGCAAATTGCGAGTACCGCCGAGGGGATATATACCTTGAAAAAGGAGATTACAAAACCGCCGGGCGTTTGTATACCCGCGCCCTCATGAAGTACAAAAAGGCGGATTCTTCCCTCGGCCAAGCGAACTGCCTCTCTAAACAGGCCGATATTCTCCTCGACAGGCGCCAATACGATGGCGCCTGCAAAGAATATTCAAAGGCCCTCGGCCTGTACGTAAAAGCCGGATCGATCCTTGGTCGGGCGAATTGCACGTTCGGCATCGGCGATGTCGAATTTTATTTGAAGCATTATCGGAATTCGGCCTCCCAGTACAGAGAGGCCGAATCACTGTACAAACAGGCGGGTTCAGAGCAGGGAGTGCGGAACTGCGGCCTGCGTCTCAGGGGATTGGAGAGGCTCCGGCATTTACTTAACCTCCGGAACACCCACCCTCGGCTTTTCCAGGTTTCCGCCCGGAAGCACGCGCCTTTGAATATAAACGGTTTTTCCCGGCGTGCTGGCCTTTTTTTGCGGGCCGGCTTTCAGATCCGGCTTCCCGGGCTGGTGCAATGGACCCATGCCACTTCCAGCCACATGTCTCGGTCCGCGCTGAATAACGGAAGCATCCCCGTTCCCGATATTGCCGGTTGTTCCGCCTTTGCCGCCCGATTGAGGGCTTTTCGAACATGAAATCGCAAGCATGAATGCAAGCAGTAGCACGGTACAAAGCTCCATGCGTTCACACTGGTTTCTTATCATACACTTGCCTATAACACACATCATACTTGAAATCTTTTTGGCCTCCCCGGGAAAATTATATTACCTTTGTGACAATTCCGGTGGGGAGGAATGCCTCATATCAGGCCACCTCAAATCCCAGAAGGATTATGTCGTCGCTCAGGGCCGCATTGCCCTTAAACCGGTTGATCTCGTCCATGATATTATCGAGCGTGGCACTCAGTGAGCTGTCATGGGCCCGCATGACCAATCCGGTGAGGCTGTCAAACCCGAAGATTTCATTGTTCTCATTCATCGTTTCCGGTATGCCGTCTGTATACAGGAACAGCCTGTCCCCTTTCCCCAAAATGATCTGCTTCTCCCGGAACTCAAGATCATCAAACATGCCGATGAGGGTGCCCTTGCAGTTCACAAAATCCGCCTTCCCGGAACCGGCCCTGAACAAAATCGGATGCGGGTGCCCGGCGGAGCTGAAGGTGAAATCCGCACCGCCTCCTTCTCGTGATCCGAATACGCCGTACACGGCAGTCAGGAAGCTGAGCGGCATGTTGCCGTAAAGCTCCCGGTTCAGCGTGCTGACGAACCTTACCGGCTTGAGCGCGTACTCGCGGCATATGCGGTCCGTGGTCGCCTTCACCAGTGAAAGGAACAGGGCAGCGGTCACGCCGTGGCTTGACACATCACCGATAAATACGCCCAGACCCCCCTCCCTCAGGTGGGTCAATGAAAAATAATCTCCGCCTACCGCATCGAGCGGGAGATATCGGTAATCCGACTTCAACCATCCGAGCTTCGGTATGTTCACGGACAACAGCGACTTTTGAATGAGCTGGGCTGCGCGCAGGTCCTTTTCCATCACCTCGTTCCGCTCACGCAAGGCCTCTTCGCTTTTCCGAAGCGCCTCCTCGATCTCCTTCATCTTGGTTATATCGTGGAAATTGTTTAAAACGATTTCCCCCTCCGAAACCTTGATCCTCTGTGCGCTTTGGATGATGGGCACCCTCCTTCCGTCCTTGGTCTTAATGACGGTCTCTCTATTGTCGATCTTATCCGTCCGGCGGTCGAACAGAAGGCACGAGCATCCGTCCTCATCTTCACCGCAGAGAATGCTGCACCTCTGCCCCACCAGCTCTTCATACCGGTATCCGGTAACGGTACAGGTGATGGGGTTGGCATCGGATATGGTGCGGTCCGAATCGATCACATAGCTGCCTCCGGGCATGCTGCTGTACAGACTCCGCCATTTCTGTTCACTCTGCTTGAGCGCTTCCTCCATTTTCTTTATCTCCGATCGGTCACGCACAATTCCGCAGAAGCCGATCTTTTCGCCCTGGGGGCTGAACCTAAGAGACACGGATCCTTCTCCGTAACCGATGGTGTTATCCTTTCGCACGAACCTGCTGCTGAACAATCTGACGGGAGTGCCTGTCACATATACCTCATGGTATTTAGCATAAAACATTTGTCGTGCATCCTCAGGCACCAGGTTCTTGTAGCTCATCCCCATCAATTCCTCGGGGGCATAGCCCATCATTCTACAGAATCCTGAATTGAGTAGCACGTACCTTCCGGATAAATCAACCTCATAGTATCCATCCTCTATGGACTCAAGGATCGAGCGATACCTCTCTTCGCTCCGCCTGAGATTCTCCATCGCATCCCGCCGGGCGGTGTTATCCCTGGTCACCCCCAACAGACCCACTGGCCTTCCCTCCTCCCTGACGAACATGATCCGCGATTCGCCCCATACGGTTGAGCCGTCCCTGCGGTTGAACTCAAGATCCTGATATATGGTGCGGAACGGATCCGCGCCACCCTCTGCCTCACGTTTCAGCTCATCTAACAGCAGATTCATCGCCACATCAAATGAAGGGGGGGTGATAATATCCTCGATTTTCATTTTCATGGCCTCTTCCGCCGCGTAACCGAGAAGGGCCTTGCAGGAGGGACTGATGTATTGAAATTTCAGGTCCAACCCCAAAACCCATATCACGTCGGAAATGTTCTCTGCGAGGAAGCGGTACCTTTCATCGCTCCCCCTGTTCAGGGATGCGTCGCGCGGGTCAGGGATGCGCAAAAACCCGTCATCGATTCCGTGAAGCGATCCGCCTTTTTTTTCAGGGGATGACTCCGAATTTTCAAAATATCGGGAAATTCTCTCGATAAGGTCTTTGGGGATATTCATGATGAACGCAGCTATTAATATTTAAAAAATCTCCAAGAAACAGTCAATAAAGTGAGCATACAGAGATACAAAAACACAACATCTGCGGCTTATTTTTTACTTCAAAGACTATTTTTTGTTCCTATAATTACACGTATATGTACAATTCCTGAAATTGTCAATTTCTAAATTGCTATAAATAAAAGTTTCAGATAATTCCATTTGATTATTACTCAAAACTTATCTTGTATGCCCCCCCCCCCAAATCCCACTTCGACGGGCTCAGTGCAGCGCCCGGAGGGGGACTTCAAAGCTTCAGCCGGACCAGCATTATCGCGGTTATGTTTTTATCTATTGCTAAGAGACTTTTTATCTTTCGGTATATACTTTTCCACGTCGATGTGGTATTTTTCAAACAGGACGTTCCGCGCGACATCGAACTGAAGAAGCGCGAGATTATATCCCACCAGGGCCTGCAGCTCCTGCTCGCGGCTCTGCACCAGAGCATCGAGGCCGTTTTTCGCCACGGCCGAGGTGATCTTCCCAAGCCTGAAATTGTGAAGCATGCCCCGGTAGAAAAGCTCCGACTGGTGCCGCGCCTCAATGGCCTTCTGATACACCTTGTAGGTCGTGTCTATGTTGTCGATGGAATTCATCACGTCATCCCTGACCGTGCGCCGGTATTTATCAAGCTGTATCTCGGCCTGCTTCAGTTTATACCGGGCGTTGCGCTCCTGAGTGTATAAATCCTTATCTCCGATCGGATACGAAATCCTGATTTTTGCCTCATAAGCGGGATACTGGAAGCTTGAAAACTGTCCCACAGATCCGGAAGATCCAGTCGGTCCGGCGAATTTACTGCTCTCCGAACTCGTTCTTCCCGCCACGGAAACGGTAAGGGAGGGAAGCAGGTTGTTGGAGGCGACCTTGACCCCCATTATTGCGTTCTCATGCGCTGCCAGGGCGATTTGGTAGTCGGCCCGGTTCGCATACGCGGTCTTCAGGGCCTCTTCATTATTTACCGTCGTTTTCTTGTCCGAAAACACGGCGGTACCCGTTACCTCAGTGCTCTCTTTTACATTGATGGTGGTGAGAAAGCTCCTGAGCGATTCGCGGTATCTCTGGCGGGTCATCTCTAGCCTTGCCTCCGCGCCGGCCAGGAGGGAATTGTAATAATTGAGGTTGTATTCATCCGCAAGCCCGTACCTGGCGTTCCGCGCTGTTATATTCCTCACCTTTTTCGTCTCCTTGACCTGAGTGCCAGCATTTTCGAGCGAGACCTTGCTGATCACCGTGTTCCAGTAATCGCCGATAACCTGTACGATGACGATGGAAAGCTGAAATATGATCGCTTCCTTCTGCATTGTGGCCCCGTTTTTAAGGATCTGCTCCATCAATCGGTCATTGTAACCGAACGCGTTCCTGAGAAGCTCCTGTTGAATGGAAACGAAAAGGCCGGGCCTGTGCGCCACGTTGGGACCGAAGGCGTACGATATTCCGGGGATGAGGAGATCCACCAGATTGCTTCGTGCAAATCTGTCATATTCATAGTTTATACCCGCTGACAAGGTGGTTCCTGACGGGAAATATTTATACAGCGACGCGCTTGCTTTCGCCTGCTTTTGCGATTCTCCCATGAACGTGCTTTGCGAAGGGACGTTTTTAATATAACTCCCTCCCGCCTCGAGCGACAGCGCGGGCGCGAACTTCTTTAAAAACTGGTTGTACTGCGTGTCGACCATGGCCAGGTCATAGCTCGTCGACAGCATATCGAAATTCTGCTTCACCGCCCACTCGATCGCCTGCCCGAGCGTGATCCTCATGCCGCCGAGGACCAGGGCGGGCTGGTCGGACAGCTCGATTTTTATCGGCTTTGTATTTCCGCCGCCGGGCTCCTTCTGGGCATACGCCGGATAAAACGCCATGACGCCCAGTACGATAGCCAAAAATTTTTTTGTGCAGTTGTTCATTGGCACACCTCATCTTAACTCTTCAGAATCTGCTCAACGCGCTTGAAAACCTCCTCGTTGGCCCCCTCGTCCTTTTTTTCAATGAGCATGGCGAGAAGCTCCTCAAGCAGGATTTTCAAATTACCGGGCAGGTCCGGTATCTCCAGCCTCTTATCCCTCGGCTTCAATGACTTATATGCGAGTTCGAGAATGAACTCGAACACGTCTTTTTCATCGACATTTCCGTAAATCTCGAGGAACACGGACCTTCCGTTATAGATCTGCCTGTTAATAAGGTAGAGAGTAATGAATGAAATTATGTTCATGACCGACAACAGAGGATACCTGGTTTCGAATTCCTTCTTATCAATCCCTTCCCTGACCACCCCCTCCAGCACCTTCTGCCGCGGCACGTTGTACTCCATCATCAGAGAATCCAGGTTCCTCCTCCCCTCGGCGATCTCCCAGAAGATGATTCTGAGCGCATCGGGGTCAGTGGCCCTGAGGAAGATGTTGACGATGAAATAAATACAAATGTATAATTTCTGCGACGGTGTAAGCACCCACCTCCCGACAACCTCCGGTATATGCGCGGCGGCGCCCGTTCCGGAAAAGATCCTTTTCAATACCTCAAGGTACAGGGCGTCCTTGCCCTTGAAATAGTAGTAGATAAGCGCCTTGTTCACCGACGCCCTTCCGGCGATGACTGACATACGCGCACCGCCGAATCCCTTCCTTGAAAACTCCTTTTTAGCCGCCACGATGATCCTTTCCCTCGCCCGGTTCGATGTCATATCGTGCTTCATGGAATACACCGTTTGATTAAAAAATTTTAACCGTATGGTTAAAATTGTGAAATTGACGATATTGTCAACAGTTTTATCACGGCGCGCGAAAACCTCCGCAGCCTGTCCGCGTGGGTATTTTATCTTCAAATGAATAGTACTTGACTAAACTCCCGTCATTATTGAGCCTATACACAGGTTTTCCACAGGATCCGCGGGATGAAGGAATCGATGATGCTGGATATACCCAAGGCGCTGGATGAGATCAGCGATGCGGTGATGACCTCCCTGTCATACAAGCCTTATCCGTTACACAAGCTCGAAATGACCATACAGAGCATCGACGCCATCGTATCTAACCCGTCGAACCTGAAACAATGCGAGGAATGCCTGAAATCCACGGGAACCAATTACGTCCTATTCTTCCTGTCCAATATAATTTACAACCTGAAGAGGCAGGGGGAGCTCGTGCTCACCGACGAGATCATAAAGTGGCTTGGAAGCGTGTGGAAAAATTTTTTAAAAAGAAACAAATTATACCAGGAGATTTTCCCCGCAGTCGACGAATACCGGATCAAATTAGGGAAATATTATCCGCTGGGCGCAAGCTTCATAAGCCAGATCGAAAATGTGAACCTCATCATGGACGATTTCATAGACGACGCCGCATCCGACGACAGCGCGCTGAAGAGGCTGGAGAAGTTCCATCAGTCGGCCTCGGAGATACTCAGCGCCATGAAGCCGACCTATTTTTTCCTCCTGGATTATTACTATGAAAAAAAAATCAATACCGGCGCGGATTCGAGCGAAGCGGTGACCTTCGAGGTCGGCGGCCTGAATAAATTCGGCCAGCCGAATTACACGTACCGCGATATTATGATTCTGATCTGTCAGGCATTGGGGATTCTCGAGGCGGCCTATCTTCACCTGAAAAAGAAAAAATCCCAGCGCCGGCTCATCAACGTGAACGGTAAACAGAAATTTCTGACCGCGTCGGAAATTTACACCGTGTACCTCGAAAGGTTCAACGCCATGAAAAAAGAGCTCGTAAATCTCAATAAATAAAGCCATCGCCAGAGCCGTAGAAGACGCACGCCGCGATACCCCATATCCGGATTGACAAAAGGAATTTTCAATTGATAAAAGGCAATGTCAGCACATGAGCCGCATAGACCCAAAAAAATCTATTGAAGCTGATTTCCAGAAATGATCACTCAAAAAGAAAAGGACATCATTAACATTCTCAAAAACATACCCATCTTCCAGGGTCTGGATGAAGCGGATTACCGTGAGATCATCCCTCTCTTGAAACAGGAAGCGTATGCGGCGGGAGCCAGAATCATCAAGGAAGGGACCCGCGGGGATTCGATGTGCATCATCATAAGAGGCGCGGTCGCAATCACCAAAACGGACAAGACAAACGAGGAGATTCTCCTGGAGGTGCTTTATTCGGAATCGTACTTCGGCGAATTCTCCCTCGTCGACAACATGCCCAGATCAGCCAATGTCACGGCCGCCGAAGAAACCGAGCTGTTCAGGCTCGAGAAGAAGGATTTTGACTTTCTCCTTTCCAAAAACGGCTCGATATCGGCCGCCTTTTATAAAAATTGCCTCGAGGAGACATTCTCAAGATTTCGCAACATCATATCCAGCTTCACATTTTCACAGCACAATCTCAAAAAAAAATCATCCCTTCTCGATGAAATAAACAGGGACCTCTCGCACGCCCGGCAGATCCAGGACTACCTGATAAACAGGGATCTCCTGGACCACGAGCGCTCCTTCCTGCCCGGGGTGCGGCACAGTTACATATATAAGCCATGCATTGAAATCGGCGGTGATTTCCTGAACGTGACCCTGCTGAAAAAGGGGGTGGCGAGCATCATCATAGCCGACATCATGGGCCATGGAATAACCTCCGCGCTGGGCACCGGCGTGCTGAAGAGCGCCTATTCACTTGCGGTCAAAGGGCTCGGCCAGCATCCGGCAAGGCTCATGAAATTCCTGAACAGGCATTACCTGGGCGTCATAACCAATCTCTACGCCACGTGCTATTACGCCCTCATCGACATGAACAAAAAAAAAGTCGGTTTCGCAAAGGCGGGACATCCTCATCCTCTTTTCTGGAAAAAGAGCATGAATGGGTTCAAGGAGATACGGTGCCAGGGCACCGGGCTGGGGCTGGTGAAAAAGGGAGAGTTCGGGCAGGTCCAATATTCCATCCAGGAAGGCGACAAGATGCTTTTCTTTACCGATGGGATCATCGAGCAGAAAAACATGGCGGGGGAGATGTATACGGAGAGCCGGCTGCAGAGGGTGTTTCGTGAATTGATCGGTAAGGATGAGCCCGATGTCCTGAAAAGGCTCCACGACGACCTGGCCGCGTTCGCCGGGGAAAAGCCGATGGGGGACGATATCACCCTGCTGCTTCTGGAATTTTAACCGGCTACCGCTACCGCAATAATTTCTGCATAAAGGGGAGCATAGATATGTCGTTGATGATCACGAACGCGCCCAGCATGACGAGGATTACCACGCCCACGGTCTGGATCCGCTCCATCACCTTCCGGCTGAGCGGCTTTCCCCTGACCAGCTCTACGAGAAAAAACACGATGTAGCTGCCGTCGACTATGGGAATAGGGAGCAGGTTCATCACCATTAGGATGATGGATATCTTTGCCATAAGGATGATGAAATCTGGGATCCCCTTGTAGTAGGCCACGTCCCCCGCGATCTTTACGATTCTGATCGGCCCCGAGAGGTTTTCCCTCACGTTCATCTTTCCGGTAAAAAGCATACCCAACCCCTTAAGGTTCATGACGATGAAATTGTACGGCTCGGTAAAGGAGCGGACCAGTGCGCCGCCGGGTCCGTACCTGACGTGAATCTCATCGGGCAGTACGGATGGCATGATCCCGATAAATCCGGCCTTTTCCATGCGGGCGTATCCCTTGTATTTTTCATCTTCAAACTGAAGGGTGATCAGACGGTCCCTCTTCTTTTGTACCACCCTGGTCAATTCGCGGTATGAGGTAATCCGGACCCCGTTTATCCGTATCTCGCCCTTCTCGAGCAGGCCCTGGAGGATCTTTGATTTAAGGAGGGGTATGGTCTCACCCGCCGCCCCCTTTGAACCAACGGCCTGAAATTTTACTATGTCGGTCAAACGGGGTACGACGGTTTTTTCAATGGTGGCGCCGCCTCTCTGGATCTTGAACCGTACCGGGTTGTTTGCATGGTGCTGGATGAATTCGGTGAATTCATGCTCGGTGTTCATCACGATGCCGTTTACCGACAGGATCTCATCCTTTTCCCTGAGTCCGGCCCTGTCCGCGGCCTCGCCCTTGACGACCTCGACCACGAAAATCCTTGACCCGTAGGGCAGGACGCCGATCTGATACCTGCCGCCCGGATTCATCTTCGGGTTCACCCGTACGTGCAGAATTGTTCCGTCACGCTGCGCCAGTATGGCGAGCCTTTTCCCCTCGGAGAAGAACACCCTCTCCTGGATATCCGAGAAGCTCTGGACTTCATTCCCGTTGATATTTATGATTCGGTCCCCCGTCCTCAATCCGGCGTCGTACGCGGCGGAGGCGAACC
>Ga0315536_1001939_pt1 | contig 10156 bp, 8 predicted proteins | sample SalMarSW160230MG_FD_203093 | JGI IMG/M metagenome (GOLD analysis project Ga0315536, IMG submission 203093) | Salt marsh sediment microbial communities from the Plum Island Ecosystem LTER, Massachusetts, United States - Salt Marsh Sediment SW1602-30 ... | reverse complement strand
GGACCAGTGATTTGTGCTCGCGCTCACAGTCCAGGGTGGCACGGCGGATTACCTCATGTGCCTCCGCCTCTCCTCCCATGGCCAGGAGAATATAGGCGGCTTCGGCCAGGACCGCGTCTCCGGCGGCGGAGAGATTTTTTTTCATACGCTCACGGTCTACGGAGAGGCCCCGGATTATCTTTTCCATACGCGCGGCCGCAAAGGTGAATCCGGCGATAAAATCCGCGACAAACCGCCCGGAGGCCGAATTGGAAAGATCACGCTGGTGTTCGGAAATCTGGTCCATAAACATGGTGATCACCCGCGGCATAAAGGCCTTCCAGAGACTCTTTACATGCTCGGCGTTCCAGGGATTGCGTTTCTGCGGCATGGTGGACGAACCCACCTGCTGCCTGGAGAACGATTCCCTTACCTCGGCCAGCTCCGAACGCTGGAGGTGGCGCAGGTCATCGGCCAGGTTGGCGATAACGCCGAATGCCGTATTCACCTCAAGCATCAGCTCCAACAGGTATTCCGGTTCCACCATCTGGGTGGAGTATTCAGAAGGTGCAAGCCCCAGGCTGGAGAGCACATCGGCCTCAAGCTTTTCCGGATCCACACAGACCATACTGGTGGCATTATAGGCCCCCACAGCCCCGGCCAGTTTTCCGCGCAGGTTGCGTGATTTGTGCTCCATCCGTTCTATCGACTGTCCCAGACGTGACACATACTCGGCCACGGCATAACCGAAAGTGACGGGCACCGCGTGCTGACCATGGGTACGTCCCACCTGGATGGTATGGGCCTCCTGACGCGCAAGCTTTACCAGCCCCCCCTCCAGTTCAAGCAGGAGGGGCAGAACGACCCTGCGGACCGCGTCTTTCACCCGCAGGGAAAAGGACGTGTCCAGGATGTCCACTGAGGTGGCGCCCACATGCACCAGGTGTTTCACCGGATCCGGCACCTTGGTTTTCAATACATTCACCAGGGCCCTGATATTGTGCCGGGTTTTTTCTTCTTCCCGGTACACCTCCTCCGGATCAACACGCTGCGGAACAGCGTCGAGTTCGGCGCTGAGTTTCTCCGCGTCTCCGTCCAGATTGCGGGCCAGGGGAATAAGCGCCTTCAGCAGGGCAATCTCAACCTTGACGCAATATCCCACAGCGGCATCCTCACTGAGGTACTGGGCGAGTTCTTCATGCAGTTCACGGTTGGATAGATAATAACGGTGATCAAGAGGAGAGAGGTTTAAAAAAATATTTCTCTTTTCCATAGGATATTATACTTAGAATATTTTTTTTGTAAAGAAGGAGGAAGAATATTTTTTATCTGTTAATCACTGATATGAAGTACCAGCTGTATATCTCCGAAACTGCCCGTATCACATTCCTCAACCGGAGCATCACCCCAATTTGCTTTCCAGATTACATCCGGCCATAATTCAATTTTTAAGCCCTCATAAACAGGTTGATCAAGTTCGAACGAACAAGAATAAGAATCGGTAAAATCATCACCATCATCCTGTTTATTTGGAGGTACGTCATCATTCGGAATATCAATCACAATCTCATCAAACTTAATGTGCCAGCCCGTCGAATGGATAGTCTGGCACTCTTCTTTTGTTATGGTAAAAGTAATCCTCTTTATTTTACGCTGTTCGCAGTACTGAACCAAATCCGCGGCCTTAATTGCATCACTTCTCCACACTGAGTCCTGTACAAGGCCGTTCCACTTCAGAGGAACAGTCAGATCTCCCGTGCTTGTACAATTTTCAGCCGGGGGCGTGAAATCTCCTTCCGCAGCCGGCATTACCGTAATCAATACATCCGTGTATTCATCGGCAAAATCAACTACCCTAAGCAAATGCGAACGCCAATTACTGCTTCCGGCTTGATAGTTTTGCGCCCAGATTCTATTCTTATAGGCACATGAGGAAAAATCCTTTTCTACCAACACCCATTCCCCTAATGTACCGTTATTGCTGCTCCATTCACGTTTATACACTTGAAACTTCTTGATACACCCCCCATCATTTGCGCTAAACATCAGTGCATATTCAGTATTCTCAGGAACAACAACGGGATATCCTGTTAAGGGTATTATCGATGCGAGTGAATCATTAATATCAAACATAAAATCATGTCCACCCGCTTTATATCCTATTGTGATGGTTGCTTTGGGTTTACTGCCGTCATCTTCGGGATTTTCAATACACTTGGGACAACCGGTAATGAAACAGCAAATTAAAAAGAGTAGAGTGAAAGATAAAAACTTTTTCATTTAAACTCCCCCTTTATCATGATACATTCGATAGGAAAAGTTCTATTCAACAGCAGCCCGCCATTCCCGGCCGGTAACACCGGGAACACTCATTCGGAAGGGTAACGACACCGACAGCCTCGATTTCCACCCGCTATTCGATTCTTACGGTGTAGTATAGCGAGCAGAGACACACATTGCAAGGCGTCCGTCCTTTTTATTTGTCCCGGGAAGGCAGACTCATCTCCCCGGGCCGGATCCGACGTGAAAGGGCTATTGCCGCAGCTGCTCCAACCGTTCCCGAATACTGCCGTCATGTTCCCAGATACCCTGCACCTTTTCGCAGCCGAAATCGGCGCATTCGGCGCAGGTGGCGTATCCCTTTTCCAGGGCGCACTGCCGGATTGCGCAGACGCGACAGTAACTGAATATTTTTTCCCGATCGGACTCCTGACAACCGAGGCAGTTGATGGTTTTCCAGTCTACTTCCGTTTTGAACATGGCGGACCACTCCGCCGCCGTCTTCTGCCGCAGATCATCGTCATTTTTTTGTGTTGCTTTGTAGGCATTGCAGTCGGAACAGACAAGCCCGCATTTGGCGATTATTTTTTGCATTTTTGCACTCCTTTATTTTTCTAAAAATCATATACCGGACCATGTGACAACAGTATGTCAGGTTTGGAGTTACCGTTACGGATTTTTATAGTGAATGCCGCGAAAACCTTTGTGTTTTATATCATGCAGTTTCTTAAAGGGATGTTTCCGGCCGTCAAAACGGAACATGAAGGTACTGCTTCCTACCAGGACAAGCTCCCCGTCATTATCAAGAAGCCCTGAAATCTCCCGCCATAATAATTCCGGCGCGGCGGCAAAGGCCTCCTTTTCATAATTGATAACCAGTACATCAAATTTTTTTTCAAGCCGACCAAGATACGGAATATGGAAGGTATCAACTTTTACACCGGTATTCTCAGAGATATTCAGTTCGGAAACGAATAAACTCAACAGGTCCCTTCCGCTGATACTGACATGACTGATTTCATTTCCGCGCGACAACAGCACGCGGACCGGAACATGCCCCTGGCCCGGATTATGAAACAGGACCCTGCCCCGGATACCGCTTTTCCCCAATAGCTTTATACCCAATTCGGACGCGTAACTTAAACGGTCGAATTCGCTAAGCCCATACACCGAGCGGATGCGGTAACCGCGATCTTTCAGCGTAAACTCCTTTTCCTCCCTGAAATAGGGCTGTAATGAGAGGTCGGCCGGGACCGGACGGCCGCGCCTGAAGTGGAACACCGTATGCTCGCTGCCGGAATCCCTGAACAATATTTCACCCTGCGTATCACGTATAACCTGTTCCGCGAATTCGGCCAGGGGCTTCACAATAACCACGGCCGCCGTTCCCTTCCCGTTGGTAATGACGGAACCGAAACCGTGTATCATCGCCCTGATAACCGGTCCGCCGGCCTTTGCCGGAATATTACACACCACCAGATCATAATTTTTTTCGGGTAACCCGTTAACGCCCAGGGATCCGATACATTGCGCCGGCGGCAGCTTGTTCGCCCGGCCGTTATGCTGCGTGAACGCGAGCGACAGGGCGTCGCGGTCCGCGCAGGTCAGCCGCAGGGCGGGATTGCGGGCCTGCAGGGCCAGCCCCAGCACACCGATACCGCAGCCGATATCCGCGACCATGGCTCCGTCTGCCGGGGGAATCCGCCTGCCGATTGATTGCAGCAGGAAATCTGAGCCCCTGTCGACCGCAACACTGCTGAACAGCTCGCGGGAGGTAAAAAAACGCAATGATTTTCCATAATAGTTGAAATCCACGTCTTTGTAGATATAGCTGGTAATGGGCTCTGTCATACCGATAGGCTCCGGGCCGGAAATCTCAAAACACAATAAAGCGCTTGCCCGATTTGAAGATGCTTACCTTTCTGTTGGATTCTGAAAGGACCAGGGCGATGGCCCCGGTAGCCGCAGTTATACTTGCCCCGGCCGCGTGCCGGGCCCCCAGCCCCTGGAGAAAAGGGATCTCAGGCGTATTGGTGCTTACATAGGCCCCCGCGGTGATTATCACTCCATCGCCGCGAATAATAAAGGCACCGTCCAATTTGGAAAACTCTTTGATGGTCTCCTCTATGCTGGGATCAAGAATATTTCTCTCCTGTTCCTGCAGCCCCTTAAACGGGTTTACCACCATCTGCCGGCAGTAGCGCATGACATTCCCGTGGTTACCCAGCACAAAGATGGTTCCGGTGGGTTTGCCCTCACGTCCCTCGAGTGCAAGGTCATTAATCAACTGGATCGCCCTGGCGAACACTTCCTGGCGTAAATCGGCGGGTAAAATCTGTGGTTCCAGAAAGTACCCCGTAAACTCACGCTCAATATCCGTGATCATCACGGTATCAAACATACCGGAGTTTTTTTTACCGTAAATACTGATGACCTTGTCCCCTTTTTTTAAAAATCCTCTCGCGGCGATGAACAGGTTGGTAAGCTCTATCTGGCCCACGCGGGTCAGCCCCTCAAAGGGTACCTGGATAATTTCGATATTTTTACTCCCCTCGATATGGGCATATTTTTCCCGGTTATGTGTAATCAGGAACACCTTCTCACGTTCCAACCCCTTCAAAAAACTGTGAATATCATGAACCGCGTCCGCGTACAACACCAGGGCTTTGGCCCTGGCCTCCAGAAAAAGCTCCCGGGCGTGATTAAAAATACTGCCGGATATCTTTTTGGTACTGCGTGTTTCCGCCTTGTCCGCGTGATGACCGGTTAGAAGTGCATAGATTTCCCTGGCATTCCCCGCCCGCATAATTTTTTCATAGGTCTCCGCCTCATTCAGCTTGGCCGCCAGACTGCTTAAAATAGCCAGGTATTTCTCGTTATCACTGACGATCATCACCAGCAGATGAACCTTTTCCTCGTCTCCCACATCGTAATAAATCCCCCTGCTGCTTCTGCCCACCACGATAATCGGTGACTGCAGGTCGGTCAGCTTGGCATGCGGCATGGCAATACCCGGCGTTACCTTGGTGGTCACCAGTTTTTCCCTCTCCCATACCTCGTTCAGCAATGTACCGAACTTCAGGCTGGGGTTCTGCCGGCAGATCAGGTTCACCAGCTCAGCGAAGGCCTCTTCCTTGGTTTCACTTTTTAAAAGAATTATCCTTTCCGGCTTCAGATACTCCGCGTACGACATGCTTTAATTATACTATATAGTAACAAAATTGTCATAGACATCTTGGCACGCGGCCGGGCGGGAAGGCGGCAGCAGCGCGCGGCCGGGGACTCCCTGTTTTTACCGGAAACGGGCACTGATGATGTGTTTGCTGCGCCCGTTTATTAAAACATAATATCAGCCCGTTTTACCCGGAAAACACCGTTTGTTATCTCCAGCTCCCGGCCGTTGTGCTCCACCGTACCGGCGAATGTTCCGACGATCGTACCGCCTACTGCCGCATTGGCTGTTACGGTCGCCGTGTCGGGAGTGTCGATATCAAATTTCAATTGATACAATGTGTCCGTCCCGCCGTCATAGTAGTCTAGAAACTCCAACACAAACTCACCTGTTTGACCGGGAGTATCATTTGCGTTTTCATACCAGTCCTCAAAACCGAGGTATATATGTGCCGAGAGATTGGAATTTATGTAATCAGCGGACGTACCGGTGTCCGGCGTGGCAAAAATCACGGTATGCGTAGCGCCCCAGTGCCCGGCGAACGGTACCGTCTCTATATCGGTCAGCCCTTTTTCAAAGACATACCGCTGTCCGTCGATATAAAAAAGAATGTAATAATCAGGAAGGCCGTCCCCGCCTCCCGGGGCGGGGCAGGAAAGCGGCAGCAGGATGCAGATTCCCGCCAAAAAAATAAAAAGTAATACTCTCATGAAACACTACGCCTGTTTTTTTATAATAATAACCGGTATTTCAAAGATGTGCAATCATACTATAGTATGAAAAATTATTCGAGGTGTGCATTGAAAATCCGGGTATAGTATCATTGCCGTCGGCATGATTGAGCGCGAAAAGCCTGCGCCAAGGACAATAGTTGCGTTACAACGCAAGCTTTATTCCGCTTCCGGCCAGACCTTCCGCAGCAGTTCCAGCAGCAGCCTGATCCCCGGTGTTTCGCGGTTTCCGGACAGGTAGGCAAAACACAGATCCATACGGAACTTCTCACCCTGCCATATGACCAGTTCGCCCCGTTTCACACCGGACCGGCACATAAACTCCGGCAGGAGTGAGACACCGATGCCTGACTGTACCAGGTGAAGGGTTGTGGTCTCATGGTCCGAGCTGACGAACCGGACCGATCCCAGCGAGTGTTCATCAAACAGACCCTTTACCTTGGCAAAGAACGGACAGTTTTCCGGGGGCATAATCCAGGGCAGTTCCAGCACGGCCCGCAGCGGAACCTTTTCGAATTTGTCCCTCCATGCCGCGGGCGCGGCAATCACCAGGGGCACTTCGGTCAGATGCAGCAGCGCAAGCTTTTCCTGCTGCGCCCTGCCGAAGATAAAGCCCGCCTCGATCTTTCCACCGCGAATGCTTTTTATAATTTCCGCTGTTGCACTATGGAGAAAATGAAACTCGGCTTCGGGATGGAGAGCGGCGGCCTGGTCCAGCAGCTCTTTGATCTTCAACACCCCCGAATCGGTATTCAGGGCCAGAGTAATCGTTACATGGATGTTTTGTTTGAGTTCGGCCAGAAAATAGCCGAAATCCCGCTCCGCGGCAAGGATGGTTTCGATCCTGTCTTTTATCTTCTTCCCGTCGGGAGTCAACAGCACCCCCCTGCCCGTACGCTCGAACAGGGTTACGCCGAACTCCGCTTCCAGGGCCTTAATCTGGGCGGTTATTGCGGGCTGACTGGTGTGAAGCATCTCCGCGGCCCGACTCAGGTTCCCCGTGTCGGCAACCGCGGCGAAAGTTTTCAGTTGATATAATTCCATAGCGCGTGTCCGTTATAAGAAAAAGTGATAACGGGTATTAAAACATACGATTGGACAATACACCGTAATCCGCATAATATCAAGAACCATGAGACTGCAAGGCGTTTTTCTCCCACTGATCACCCCTTTTTATGAGGACACGATTGATCTTGAATCGTATCGGAAGCTGATCGAATTTTATATTTCCAAAGGCATCAGCGGACTTATCCCCCTCGCTACAACCGGTGAATACCCGACCATTGAAGAAGATGAGTTTTTTATGCTTACCGAAAAGTGCATTGAATATACTGCCGGACGGGTCCCTGTTTTTGTGGGAATCAGCGACAACAATACCCGGCGGCTGTTACAAAAAGCGGTGAGACTGGAAAAATACCCGATAGCCGGGATTCTCTGCGCCGCTCCCTATTACAACCTGCCCGGCCAGCAGGGAATCTATGAACACTTTCTACGGCTGGCAGAGGGCACCGAGCTGAAGATCATCCTCTATAACATTCCCTACCGCACCGGTTGCAACATGGAAAACCGTACCATCCGCAGACTGGCGGTACTGCCCAACATCATCGGGCTGAAGGACTCCTGCGGCAGCCTGGACCAAAGCATGGAACTGCTGCTTGACCGGCCCGCGGACTTTTCCGTGCTTACCGGGCACGACACACATTATTTTACCGATCTGGCGCTGGGCGCGGACGGCGGCATTCTTGCCTCGGCCCACCTGCAAACCGAGCGGTTTACGGCTGTGTACGAACATATGCGGAACAATAACCATACGGCCGCGCTGCGTGAGTGGCAGGGGCTTATGGATCTCATCCCCTCCCTGTTTTGTGAACCCAATCCCGCCCCCATAAAGTTCCTGTTACAGCAAACGGGCCTTATCCGCAGCGCCGAGGTGCGTCTGCCCCTGACCGAAATCAGCAATGCATTAAAGCGAACACTTTTGCAGCAGTAGAGCAAACGGCAAATGAAACACCACAATACTTCCTCTTAATCCTGCAGTGCAGACAGCACAGTATGTTCGTATAAATTCGGTCCCACAAAAATAATTTTTTTTCAAAATATATTGTATTATATCTTATAATATTCTATAATATTATATATGCCATCATAGGAACTTATATAGATTTTATTTTTTACCGCGGGAGTTTCCGTGATCCGCGGTGAATAAGGAAAGGAACCGTGCAACATGATCAAAAAGCAAGAGATTGAGCATATTCATCAGTGGTCACGCACTATTATCGGGGCCGTGGAAAAGGTATTTTTCGGTAAGCGTGACGTGATAGAGAAGGTCCTGGTAAGCCTGCTCTGCGGCGGGCATGTCCTGGTCGAGGACGTTCCCGGCGTGGGCAAGACCATTCTTGCCCGCGCGGTGGCCGTCTGCCTGGGAGGAAGGTTCAAACGAATTCAATGTACGCCGGACCTGCTGCCCGCCGACGTCATCGGGATCTCGGTATACAATCCCAAGGAAGCGGTCTTTAAATTCCACCCCGGTCCGATCCTCTCCAATATTGTGCTGGTGGACGAGATAAACCGCGCCACCCCGCGAACACAGTCGGCCCTGCTGGAGGCCATGGCCGAAAACCAGATTACGGTCGAAGGCAAACGCCTGGCCCTGCCCGCGCCCTTCTTTTTAATGGCCACGGAAAACCCCATAGAGTTCGAGGGGACCTTTCCCCTGCCGGAGGCGCAGAAGGACCGGTTCTTCCTGTCGCTGAAGATCGGCTACCCGCCGCGTGAGGCGGAATCGCAGATCCTGGAAACCCAGCGCCGCACCACCCACCCCATCACGGATTTAAAGCCCGTCACCGAGCCTGCTTCGGTGCTGGGAATCCAGAAAACAGTGGTAAATGTCCGGGTGGACGGCAGCCTGAAAGACTATATTCTGGACATTGTCGCGGCCAGCAGGAAGCATCCGCTGTTCCAGCTGGGGATATCACCGCGCGGCTCGCTGGCCCTGTACAAGGGCGCACAGGCCCTGGCCGCCCTGCGGGGCAGGGACTATGTTATTCCGGAGGATATCAAGGCGCTGGTCCTTCCCATCTTTTCCAAGCGCGTGATCATCAAACCGGAACAGCTGATGAAGGGCATCACCGAGGAGATCGCCCTCGGCCAGTTGATAGATTCGATCGACCTTCCGGTTTTCAAGGAGGCGGCGGGATAGAGCATGAAACTCTTTCTGTTAGGATTATGTATTTTCCTCATTCTGTTTTTTCCTTTCTGGTTCGTCCAGGTGATCGCCTTCATTATACTGCTGGTGATCACGCTTTCATTCATGTACTCCAGGCTCATCTATAACAACATCCATGTCGCGCGGTCTCAGCACGTGATCAGGTCCTACCGGCTGCAGATTATCGATATCGATCTGTTTATCAGCAATAAAAGCCTGTTCCCGGTGCATTACGTGTATGTAAGCGAGAGCCCGGGGGGGTTCATTCCGGTTACAGAAGGCAAATTCGTATTGAATCTGGTAAAACGGCAGCGGGTCAGGTTATCCTACAGTCTGAAAAGCCAGGTCCGCGGTGAATATCACCTGGGCCCGATTACGGTAAAGTCCGGGGATCCCCTTGGCCTGTTTCCGTGGGAGAAAAAGATAGAAGATTTCTGCCGGATAATCATCTATCCCGGGATGTTCCGGGTCGGCTATCACATAACCCAGGGATATCCGGGCGGCAACATCAAGACGAATGACCGGACCTATGAGGACGTGACCCGCCTGAAATCGGTCAGGGAGTACATTCCGGGTGATGACATCCGTCACATCAGCTGGAAGCTTTCCGCCCGGCTGGGTTCGCTGCACACAAAGGAATACCTGTCTTCACTGCATTCCCCTGTTTTGCTGGTGCTGAACTTAAGCCTGGAAGACTATCCCCTGCGCCATCGCTACGCGCACCTGGAAAGGGCCATAGAGACGGCGGCCTCGCTCATAGTATTTTATACCTCCATGAAACAGGAGGTG
>Ga0315536_1001935_pt1 | contig 10167 bp, 16 predicted proteins | sample SalMarSW160230MG_FD_203093 | JGI IMG/M metagenome (GOLD analysis project Ga0315536, IMG submission 203093) | Salt marsh sediment microbial communities from the Plum Island Ecosystem LTER, Massachusetts, United States - Salt Marsh Sediment SW1602-30 ... | reverse complement strand
AACGACATCACCCGTAAAGTGTGATGTGATCAATCTTGGGACGAGCTTCTCGTCCCCGTCATTTGTTTTCAAGGTGGACCACTCTGTCCGGAAGCCGCCGAAAATGACAACCGCTGAGATGGAGAGGAGACTCGCCTATGTAGGCGTGCGAGTCTCCTCATGGGACTCGTGGGTGGGGTTCCCCCACGGAGTCCAGGGAGTCCGCGGGGTGGCAACTGAGGCCACTATCGAATACTGCTCGTTGGGAACTTGTGAGGTAGCTGACTGACCTTCGACCTCCACTCCGCTCGCCACTCCGTGGCGGGCGGCGATGGATGATGAAACAAAAAGGAGAAGAGAGATGGCACTGGTAAGGATGACGAAATTAAACGGTGAAAATATAGATCCGAATACTGAGGATCCACGGTACTTCGGTACACTTGACACCGACAGTGGCGCGTGGCCCGGGTTTCTGTCGTTCGAGGATTTCCAAAACTGGCCTGAACAATACGACTGTTACCATGCGCCACTCCCTAACCACAGCGCTTGGGAGGTCATTTCCGTAGGGGACCTCCCTGAGTCGATCCAAAATTTGGAGACGGAAGACGGTTATTCCGTCCTGGATCATATCGCGTGGATGGAGGAGTGTGATTGATTCGACCTCCACTCTGCCCGTCACAGTGGCGGGCGGAGATGTGCGCCGAAATGAGAAAGAGAGAATAAAATGAAAAAGTTTAGCTATGGTTTTTCAGCGCGCTACCAGGATGTAGATTTTTCTCGGATAATCGAGGAAAATAGTGACTTCGATTTCCTCCGAGTCGAGTGGAAGGATGATGGCGGAGGTGACCAAATGATAGTGTTTGTCACCCCCTTAGGAAAAGCGAGATGCGAGGACGCCGGAATGGGCTACGGCGTGATACAAAAAACTGTGCATGTGCGGCCGTATGGAGACTTCGACATATACGGCCGTTGCAACGCTGACCCGTATATCCTCTATGTCAACGACAAACGCGTTGTCGATGACGACACTTTCGAAAAATGGTACGGGCGGCTTAGAGAACTAGAGAAGCGTCGCAGGCCAATCAAGGTTACCGCGATCAGTTGACTCGACCTCCGCCCTCGAAACTTGGGGGCGTCGATGGACGCCGAAACAGAAACAAAAGGAGAAGAAAATGAAAACGAATTTTGCATTTTTTTTATTCATTGCCCTGTCCGGGTGTGGGTGTGACGAGCGGCCGTATGAGCTTTGGCTTGATAGTGCATGCTCGCCGGGCGACCAAGAAGTCATCCGCGATTCGGTGGCAACTGTAAACGCCTGGACCCGGGAGAATATCGGAGAGGCTCTAATCGAGATCGCTGGCATCGATGATGTGGACCATGAAAAGGCTTTGACACCATCAGGCACTGACCCAAATTGGGGCAGAGATTTCGTAATATGTTTCAGTGAAAAACCGGATGGTAGTAATGACCTATGGACGGGCCTTTCGGGCCACGCATATCAAGGTGGCGATATATGGTTGTTCCTATTTGTAATATCATCAGATCAGAAACTCTCCCGCACTACGCTTCATGAACTCGGTCACCATATCGGTCTTCCACACACCGATAAAGAGCCAGCGGTCATGCACAATCCTCCAAATTCAGACTTGTTTACGGATTACGACTCAGAATTGCTCTGTGAAAAGTATGATTGCCGAAGGGATGGTGTACGATGAACAAGAAAAATCTTTGCAGTTTGAATCCCCTCGGCGTTTTCATGTGCGGCGCCGAGACTGAAAAGGAAGAATCGAAGTGCAAGTATTTTTCCAGGGAAACCATGCTGTCAGGACACTGTGATCATTTTTCAGAATGGAAGTGCATTTCTTGCCAGGCGAATGCAGAGGCCGCGCGCTCGGCAGCCAGAGCAAGCCTAGAGGCATGCCGTGAGAGCACAGACGCGGTACTGGACGCTCTGAACAGGCTGGCCTTTATCGTTCTCCAAGAAGGTCGCAAAGATCCAGATTCTGGAGACACCGAGGGTTAATTATGACACAATACGAGGAGCAATTACCGACACGGACGCGGGTGGCAGGGGCTACACAACACACAAGACCGCGGCCGATGCGGACGCCGGCGAGGAGCAACCATGACAAGAAGAGCTTTTCAGATATACACCTCTGGCCCTAGGCAGACCCCGTTCGACCGGGCGGTAATAGCCTTCGCTAAACGGTGGTTCGATGTAGCCATCGAGCATATTCCCCCAAGCGATGGCATCATAGCCTTCCTGCAGTGGGATCTCAAAATGGACTCCCAAAGAATCCGCCGGCTCCTCCGAGATCTCGAGGTCAACACGGATCCGGATCTGGAGCCGGATCCGGAGAGCTGCTCCTCGTAGATCACTCCAATGGTTGTAGAACAGTGTTCGATGAAACATAGAGAGGATGTCTCGGCTCACCGAGTTTTGTGAGTCCGAGATGACAAAGCGGGAGTCCCCGAGATGACAAATCCGAGATCACCGCGGCTCCTCGTCCGAGATGCCGGCCGTGGTTCCCCCATGCGGCAATGATTAGATCGAAGGCTTCCTTCTCTGCGACAAGCTGGTGGTTACCTGGCCCAATGGGGTCCTCTACGAGGTAGAGCTGGCCCGGGTCTGTTGCTCGGAGCGAGAAGAGGTTTTTGACCTCTAGACCTCCATATCCCCATAGAATGGCGAAGCGGATGCAGCGCCGGATGGTCGGGTCATCTTGGGAGGCGTCCGCGGTCGATGGGTTCAGCATGATGACCAGGACTCTCCCTTTTCGGGAATCCCACCTTCGCCAGAGACGGGTCCGGTACCGGCCGCAGTCCGAGATCTCGGCACCACGCTCCATTGCTGATATATATTCTTTGTAGCTTGGGGCTATCCCAGGAAGCAAATTCATTCCTAATTAATATATTTTTCTTTGATTTTGTCAATACATATTTTTTTAGACTTTTGATGTCTTGTCTATTATAGATCGTCAACTTGTCTTGTCCGATTTGAATCCACTCACCATATCCAAAGAGCAGATAATAGGTACAGTACGGTACAGTACAGCACGGGTAGGAGTTACGCGGTGTTACGCGGTGTTACGCGGTGTTACCAGTTGTTACGGTTTCGTAACGAAGCGTTACGTGATGATAACAAAATGTTACATTTCTGACAATCGTAAAAATTTCCTTGACACGATAACCTGGAATATCTATCTTGTCTGTGGAGGAGTATACTCATGAGAGCAAAAATAGAAGACTGGCTGACTCAAAGAACCACATGGATGGCTCTCGGTTCCGCGGCAATCACCGTTCTCGCATACTGTCGCCCTGAGTGGGTCGGTGTTGCGGCCGGCGTACTTTCAGCTTTCGGCCTCGTCGCCAGGGATCGGCGCGGTTGAAATGGAAAACAAACTGAGGGATAACTACGTTACTTCCGGAGAGGCCATCGCGGCCGCCAGGGTGCTTGATTGCATTTTCAGACTGCTTGAGCAGTTCGAATACGAGAAGAGACGACCAAATCCACTCACGAATAGTCCCCCGCTTCCACCATCGTGCAGTCATCTGGGGACATGGGCTTCTGTTCGTGCACTTCGTAGCGCATTCGTCCGATTGCGCGGCGACTTGGACAAGCACAAAGACGCTCTCGATGAGCAAGTTCCAGAGGGGGAGCTGATCAAGGCTGAATGCCAATGGAAAACAAACTGAGCGAAGGCATATACAACTGCCATTATGATGCTCTCATGGATGCCTCGCTCCTGCTTGATCACCCGAAGAACCCACATCTCCACCCAGACCGACAGATTGACGCTCTGAGCCACGTTATCGACCTGGTAGGGTGGAGGCACCCTGTTGTCGTTTCGAAGGATTCTGGGTTCATCGTGTACGGTCACGGGCGAAAGCTCGCCGCTATCAAGCGCGGCGAACTGGTCCCGGTGGAATATCAAAGCTTCGGCTCCGAGGTAGAAGAGCTCGCAGCTCTCATGGCTGACAATCTCATTCCTGAACTCGCCGAATACAGTGAGGAGCTGAAGCTTTCAAATTTGGAGGAGCTCCAGGAACTCGATTTCGACTTTGAGCCATTAGAAGAAACAGAACTCAAAGAACTAGATTTCGATTCAGACAAACAAGGTGTTGAGGTAAAAGATAGTGATGACGGGTATCACACTATTGTCATGACCATATCATCTTCGATTGAAAATTTAAAATGCATGCTCGAACTTAAAGACAATATTGATTTTGAAGCAGAGGTTTCAATTGTTGGTAAAAACTGACAATCGGTTTCTAGATAGTAAGCTTAAGCTTCGATATGATTGGATCAAAAAGTCATCCGGTGACTTGACAATTCTAGATTGCTATCACGGCGATGGAATATTGTGGAACGAGATTTCTTCTAGAATTGATAGAAAAATAAAAGTAATTGGAATAGATATTAAAAGTGACAAAAAAGCATTAATTGGAGATAACATTAAATTCTTGAAAACATTGAATTTGAGTGAATTCGATGTTATAGATCTTGACGCCTATGGGAATCCTTTTCATCAAATTGATGTTATAAAAAAAAGGAATTACTCAGGAATCATCTTTTTCACTTGGTGCAAGGTTGGGCAGGGGGAATATCCACAAATATTGAATCCAGAACCGGGATACAGATTCGCTGATACGCCAACAGCAAAAAAACTCATGAAAGGGTTTTTCCATAAAATTGGTATAAATAGTATAGAATACATGTTAATCAGAAAAACCGGAGGGTTTAACGTCTACGGACGCTTTAAAATTCAGTAACTACTTGACATTGTTCATCTTTTTGGCTATATTATAGTTAGGAGGTGGACTATGGAAGTGATTTATAAACCCAGAGGAAGAGCCCTGGAATACAGCCCATGGGCCCTAAACCTCGGGAAGGGATGCTCGCACCGGTGCGCATATTGCTATGCCCCGGCATGCTTGAAGGCAGAGCGCTCAACCTGGGGTAATTTCGAGGCCAAGAACGGCCTCATGAGACGGCTGGAGAAAGACCTTGTGAAATTCCGGCCTGCCGATGGAGAGCGGGTGCTGTTGTGTTTTACGACAGACCCATACCAGAATGAGCAGGTGTCCAAGATTACCGGGCTAGCCCTTAGACAGCTCAAGGCCGCCGATGTTCCGTTTCAAATCCTAACTAAGGGCGGGACCCTGGCAGCAAAGCATTTTGACCTGTATGGATCAAGAGATGCATTTGCGACGACGTTGACATTTGCAAGCGACGATGAGTCCTTGAGGGTAGAGCCAGGTGCGGCACTTCCGGGCGCCAGAGTCGAGGCAATCCGGATGGCAAAGGCGAAGGGGATAGAGACATGGGTATCGTTCGAGCCGGCCCTTGACGAAAGGGCCATTATAGAACTATACGAAAAAACAAAGGATTTTGTCGACCTGTATAAGGTCGGAAAAGTATCCAGATTCTGGTCGAATATTAAGGACTGGAAATCATTCGGAAATGCAATGATTGACCGGTTCGAAAGAGATGGCAAAAAGTATTATATCAAGGACGACCTAAAATCCTTGCTATAACGTTTCGATCCCCGCGCGGGAATATATCCAAAAATGAGAGATCAAAAGGAATTCAAGGTAGCGCTCGAGCTCGCCCGGGCAGAGCGAATGGATAGCGTCAAGGCGTTCATGGAGCGCAAATGCCATCTTACGAACGAGCAGCGCCTCGAGCTCCTGAATATCATCGCGGATGATTCGATCATCCAATGGGCAATGGCAACGGTGGCCGGGAAGACAAAAGGTCTCGGTGCCTGGAAGTTCAACGCTGAAGGTGCCCTTGACGGAATCGAACGAATTGAGAATCGCATGGGACATAAGAGCTCCGGTGCGAAGATCATCTTTGGAATTATCCCGGCTTCTCAAGATGATGATCCATTTGATGATCTCGACGAAACGGATGACATACTGGCATAAGATGGTAACCATCGACAAGACAATGGAATTCCACGGTGAGCAGTGGAAAAGCTCCACTGACTGAATACCATAATGAATGGACGGAAACGAGCTGGTATCGGGTCTTGTGAACCCGTGGGACCCGAGCGTCCGCGACCGGACCAGGAAGCAGCGTCAGTACCTATGGAATCTTCTTCGGAAGCCACTACCGGACAGGCGCCGAGCTGTTGCTCATTTTGTTGGTGGGCGCCACAGTGCAAAGACGGCGACGTCTCTTCTGGCCCTATGGGAGTCGGCACACAATATTAACCCTGGACTCCAACATTTCTGGAGCGCTCCTACTCTCAAGGAACTGAAGAAGAGCTTCTTACCGGCATGGAGAAAAGCGGTACCGGGTGAAGGAACGATATGGCGCTTCAACAAGAGCGACCACATCATCTTCTACAACAACGGAGAGGTTGAGACTCAGATAGACCTCCTCGGAAGGGATGCCTACAACTCAAAGAAAGACGGAGCTGGCCGCGGACAGACCTACGCTGCCGGATTCTTTGACGAGCTCGCTGTCGACCCAACAGACAAGTCATGGAAGGCCATGTTCGCCGCTGTGAGGGAGCCAAAGGCTAATCGCCTCATGATAGGGGTATCAACAACACCAAGGCTCGGGTGGTATCATGCAACCGTTCAGCGCGGTGTGGAGCGCGGTAGAGCGACCGTTGTTCACGCGACGTCGTACGACAACTGCCACATCCCACCGAGCATGGTGGAGGACTTTCTCGAAAACGTCGATCCGACCTATGCAGAGCAGGAGGTATACGCCCGGTGGGTGGCGATGGGCAACAAGATCTGGGATCACGCAGATCTCGGAAAGCGCTGGCCGGACGGGAATATACACCCGCATGTATACACTCCAGCGCTGCCGTACCTGCTCGGGTGCGACCTGGGGGCCCGTAGTGCCTGGCTGCTCGTGCAGACGGTGCCCGGTAATCCGCTGGACTTCGGCGGGATAGACGTGGACGTGGCTGTCGCTCAATTCATTCCAAATCACGGCGACACGGAGAAGGTTGTTCGCGAAATCCACGCTCTGTATGGTCCGCCGGCGCACATCTACCTTGGCGCGGACGCGAACACTGGGGCGTACCAGACGGATGGAAGCACAGCAATCCAGGAAATCAGAAGCCTCGGGTGGATGTGCCCCATTACCCCAATCAGAGGTCAGCAGCGATACAAGGACGTCCAGATGAGATCGGCCAAGGTGGCGCTGTGCAACGCGAAGATGAATCGAATATTTTGCGTATCAGAGGGCATCGACAAGCACACGCATATGGCTGATGAGACGCACGGATTTCGTGGAATCAAAGAGGTTCTGTTGCAAGACATGTGGCTGGACAAGACGACCCATACAGGTGGATTTCTCCCGAAGGGTGGAGATGATCCCCTAGGACTAGAGCACATGAGAGACGCTTGGATGTACCTGATGATCGGCGTTCATCCGATACGCGGTTTCGGCGGTGAACTCGAGAGAAGAGTGGCCTGATAATGATATTCTTTAACGAACAATATTGGCAGACAATGGCAACCAATCATATGCTTGATGCTTTGATTCTAAGAAGTAAATTCCATGACTTAATTTGGTCTGGTGAGAATATATGTAAAGCAATTATATTTTTCAAATCTTCTATCCGTCATTTTATAATCTCATGCAAATGCGTTAAACTTGCATGCGCATTTAAGGGCAACAATTGATAGACTGGTATCGAAATCGCTATCGCGATGTAGTTCGAGACTCCATCCGCAAGCTCAAGAAATCAGAGAGCGATGCGTGGAGGGGAACCGTGAACGACGCGGTGCGCTGGTTCAACCGCGACGGTGACGTCCAGATGCTACGCGATGCGATGGTGCAGCGATTCGCAACCTATATCGAAAAGGAGCCTCTCAATCCGGACTCAAACTATTCTGACAAATCAACCCAGTGGGCATGGACAATTCGCTCCGGGAATCCATTGAACGCAAACGCCATTGGGCGCCAACTTAGATTGCGCGATGATGCAGCTATGGCAATCGACGCTGGCCATGTAGAGGCAATAAACACAGGCATAGGGATCAGGATAATCCAAACTCTTGGAACGCTTCATACTGAGCCAGACGCGGTATTTCAGTTCGTCGCCAATGGGACTGACGACACGGTCGACGACGTCGAAGATCTGATGTCAGAGGTGCGCCAGGCCGGCTCGTTCCAGCGCTACGCCACCGAGATGGACCTGATCAGTTGCATGGTGGAGAGCGCATGGCTGCACATCTACTACAAGGGAAATGAGCTCCGATATGATGCGCTCCCACCGAGCGCGGTTTGGATCAAGTACGGCAGCAAGATTGTGTATGTTGATCGGGATGGTAACGAAACTCGATCATGGGTTGATTACCGTAGTGGGGACCTGGACGATGCAAGTGCAATTATAATCCAGCTTGCGTCAAGCAAGGGGGATTTTGACGTCTCCCCGGATAAGCAGCAATACCTTGCCTATGTTGGTTGCTGCGATGATCTACCTGAGGGGCGATACGTCATCTACAGGGCTAGAGAGCCTTGGCCTATCCCGGACGGGAATACGCGAGAGGAACAGGATGACATCGAGTATGAGCACATGGAGGGGGGCGAACAGTGCAATCCCCTGACATGGCTCAGGCACCACGGTACAGACATAGAGCGCGATCTGGTCACCACTGAGTATCCACTGGTTCTATGGCGGGGTGGCCACCGCGTCTTCACCAGCGATTTTCCGCCTATCACTACGAGCCTATACGAGGAGTGCATAGAGCTTGAGATGGGCTGGTCACGGGTGCTTCGATACGCGCTCGCCGGCGCGCAGGGAGTCAACGTTCTTAAGCTAGCAGATGGGGAAATCAGGATTCCAAAATCTCTAGAAAACGTGCTTATTGCGGAGCACAGCGACTTCCAAAAAACCGGATGGCCGGCGTCCAACGCAAAGGACGCGTCTGATGTGATGGCCGTAATCACTGAACAGGCTGGTCTTGGATTTAATTGCCCCGGTTATCAGATTGTAGGTCATCTTGCCGGAAACAAAGAGTGGTCTGGGATAGCGCTCGCCATCCAGACGGCGCCGCTGACCTCGTTCCGATCGAAGCGTCATGCGATAAATGATGACGCCATGACTCGTGTCTGGGAGATTGAGCGAGCCCTCCTCGTCCAAGGACGCAAGGAGGCCCGGGGACTCTTGACCGGCGACGTAGAGCAGCGATGGGATCCTGGAAGTTGGAGAATGCCCGGTAGCGAGCTCGAGAATCTCCAAGCGCAGAAGGAAGCCCTGGACCAGGGACTCGATGATCAGGTGATGGCTGTAAAACGCAGACATCGATTGAAGACCGACTCCGAATCCGAGGAACTCATAGAGAAGATGAAAGAACGCGACCCTGGGTATCCGGATAATGCGAAAAGCACGACTTCATTCGGAGGATTTCAGTCAACACCGATAAATATTGGTGTTGGAAACGAAAAACAGATGCCGGAAAAACCGGTGCGTCAATAGGAGAAAGAACAGTGAAATTCAAGACACAGATTATCGGAATAGTCATCGGCGCCCTACTCGGGCTCGCAATAGCCCAGGCGTGTGCAACGATGCAGACGCAACCCGCTCAATCCGAGGACGATGTATGCACCGCTATTGACAAGTGCATCGACGCGGGATACAAAAAAATATCCTTTCTTCAGTCGGGCCGGGAGTACTCCTCCCCCACTCAACCGGCCCGGCTGTTTTTATCAAATGGAGCATACATGGTTGACTTGCACGACCGAATCGCGGATGGGTTTGCCGATGCCGACGGCGTCGCAGAGGATCTCTACAGACAGTTCACCGCTCGATACGCAGATCTGATAGCCAATACGAAAAACAGAGACCAGGATATGTGGTCAAAGCTCGGCGCCCCTATCGATCTGACGATGGGAATGCTCGATTTAATCCCGGTACAACGACGTATGATCTCCGATGAATGGTCTGCGTCCATGACCGCGATCGTGGCCGCGTCCCGACGGCAGGCGTTTCTGGAGACGATTATGATTCCGCTGCTCTCCGTAAGAGACAGGACCATCGCACCGACCATCGCCGCGGCGAAGCGGATGTCCCGCGGAGAGCTCAAGGCGGCAGCCAAGATTCCAACTGAGACATTTCGTGCGGCCTCTGAGCGGAGGAAATCAGCAAAGGCGTAGATGGCCAGGACCACCAGAGGAGCGTCACAGAGGGCGCGAAGAACACCTGCCGAGAGGTC
>Ga0315536_1001931_pt1 | contig 10178 bp, 3 predicted proteins | sample SalMarSW160230MG_FD_203093 | JGI IMG/M metagenome (GOLD analysis project Ga0315536, IMG submission 203093) | Salt marsh sediment microbial communities from the Plum Island Ecosystem LTER, Massachusetts, United States - Salt Marsh Sediment SW1602-30 ... | reverse complement strand
ACGGCGACCACGCAGCAGGAGTGTGACGTCCCGGTAATAAGCGCCGGTGCCGAAATGAAGCCGGTCCTGTTGTTTAATCCTGCAGGAAAAAGCAAATACCGAGAGTGAGAGAATGTCGGCATGTAATTGGGTCGGCTGCCCTTTTATCTTGAAATACGCCTGGCAGATACCGGAGGTCGGAGCAGATACATATTTTTTCTTTCCACCGGCCTCAAAATATGTCAGGATTTTTTTCAGGGTCTGTAGTGTATGGAGTTTCAGACTTTCAAAGGGAATCGTGGCAATACCCCTTTCCAGAAAGCGTATTTTAGCGTCAAAAGGCATTTTACTGTAGATGAAGGCACCTACCTGGAGCTGGACTTCCGTGAGTTTCTGCAGCTCATCAAGGTATTCCATCCATTCATCCAGGCTTGAATCACTCATTACACAGATATACACAACGCTGCGGGGATTTGTTTTTAAGACGGAAATAAGTTTATGTTTATAGATTTCCGAAATGGAATATGCCTCAAAGTTTAATTTGATTAATGTATCGATGACTACTGAGATCATTTCGATGGGTTCTATAAAATAAATTTTTACCGAATCGGTTACATCTTTATTCACAAAAACACCATAACCCCAAGGTGATGAAGGCTTACTCTAATTCCTCGGCGTAGCGTTCGGAGATCTGTTTTATATGAGGGAGGACCTCAAAAAAAATATCCACCAGCTCCGGATCAAAACTGCTACCCGATAGATTATTAATCTCTTCCAATACCTTTTCCTGTTCCCATTTTTCTTTATAGACCCGTTTGGATGAGAGTGCATCGTATACGTCCGCTATGGCAACTATTCTTCCCCAGAGGGGAATCTGTTTTCCCTTAAGTCCTTTGGGATTCCCGTCCTTATCCTTTTTTTTTGGTTTGCCATTGGCGATATTGATATATCCCGGGTATCCTTTCCCGTTCCATTTTTCATGGTGGCTTAAGGCAATTTGGGCGGCGACCTCATCGAACTCCGATTGTGTGTCCATAAAAAGCCTCGCCCCCAGGTAGGTGTGGCCCTTCATAATGTCAAATTCGCTTTGGTTGAGTTTCCCGGGTTTCTTTAAAATGGTATCGGAGATGGCGATCTTACCGACATCGTGCAGCATGGCGGCCATACGCAGCATGTCGCGGTTTTTTTGTACTTCTTTTTCCGGGATGGCGTGTTTATTGGCGTATCGTTCATAGATTTCAACCGCGTACCCGGCCACCCGGTTAACGTGCATACCGGTTTCTTTGGGGTCCCGTAAAGCCGACATTTTAATCATCCGCAGGATAATGGTTCTGGTCATCTGGGCCCTCTGCAGCGCAACGGTGGCGTTATTCCCGAAATGCATGGCCAGAAGCTCATCGTTTTTAGTGAATGGGATAATTTCCCCGGCGGCATTCTTTTTATTGATAATCTGGATCAGGCCGATGAGGGTTCCCGTGTTTAATTTTAAGGGGATGGTAAGCATGGAACCGGTTTTGTATCCGGCCAGTTTATCAAAACTGGGATCATAGTGATAAGGGGCGTTGGGGGCAATGGTATAAACGTCGGGGATATTTACGATTTCGCCTGTGCAGGCCACATACCCTGCAACGGTTTTTTTATTGACGTTCAGTTTAAATATCGAATAAATAAGTTTTTGCCCCGGCGGAAGTTCTTTTTGTTTTGTATCATTCTGGGAGTATTTAATGGTCAGTTTATTACCTTCGACAATATAAATAGAACCTGCGTCGGCCTGAAGCATGCGTCGGGCCTCCGTAAGTATTCTCTCCAGCAATATATCAACATCCTGGATGCGGTTGAATTCGGATTCCAGTTTGAGAATTTTGCTTATATTTGCCGAGCTGTTTGCCACAAAATTATTATAAACATATACACCCAAAATAACAATCCAAAAATTACTAAAGATATATATGTTTTTTAATATTCAGCGTACCTCGAAATGGAGCTCATCATATCCGTTTTTCCCTTGGGCCAGGACCCTATGCTCTCCCGGTACCAGGGGGATGGTACAGGCAAGCGGTGAAAATCCCTGTGCCACCGGTACACCATCCACAGATAATTCCACGCTGGAGGAGGGATCCTGGCTGATGACCTCAATGCGAACGGCCTGTTCCCCGGCGGGGATAGCGGGATCATAAAAGAATACCGCATCAGGCGCGGGATGGATTATCCGTACCTTCCCGGAGGTACTATCCCCGGATGTTCCTGTCGTCCGCCGTATGTCGTAGACATGCCCGCTTTCCATTGCCCAGAGCTGGTATTCGGGCGGATAGTTGATAATAACCCGACTGTTAACCTCAACATGATAGGTACAGGGAGCGGGTTCGGTACCGGGCGGAAAGTATTCCATGGTCGTCGCCGGGCAGAGGGGCGTGGCCTTCCCCCCGGAGAGGGTACAGATTTGAATCCGCTGTGCATTTGCAATTTTCGGAAAATTTTCCCCGGGGACGGAAAGCGGTGAGAGAACTTGAACAACCACCTGCGCGGGCAGGGAACTGCCCGGGGCCCCGATTACCGTGTGCCCGGAAAAATTTCCCATCCACACACCCATTGTATACCGGGGAGTCGCCCCGACGGCCCAGATATTATTGAACTGGTTGGAGGTCCCGGTTTTAAAGATAGCGGGAAACGGTGTATTTAAGATTGAATCCGGGCCGAATCCGGGTATCCTGCTTTCTTCGTCGGAGAGGATGTCTCTGATAATTCCGGCGGAAAGAGGATCGAACACCTGTTTCCCGTCGATGAAATCCGTTTTCCCCTCCCTGGATCGTCTTCTCCAGGTGGTCGGTAACAGTTTTCCATCCCGAGGAAACACTGAGAATGCCCGTACAAGCTCATATAAGCTGACTTCGGCGTTTCCCAGGGCAAGCCCTATACCTACGGATGACGCCTGGTCTTTCAATGAGTTAAATCCCAATTCAATGAGCTTATCGGAAAAGTTTTTAACCCCCAGGCGTTCCAGGAGATAGACGGCGGGAACATTCAATGAGGACGCCAAAGCCACCCGCAGGCGGACCGGCCCGTTAAAGCGCTCGTTGAAGTTAAGGGGAATGTAGACCTCTTCTCCCCCGAAATCGGTGGGGATGTCGGGCAGCACGGATGCCGCGGTAAAGCCCTTGGTCAGGGCAAGGGCATAGAGGTATGGCTTCAGGGTTGAGCCCGGCTGGTTCCTGATCTGGATGCCGTCGATCTGGCCGCTGTATTCCGGGTCGAAATAGTCTTGTGAACCCACGTATGCCAGAATTTCACCGGTCCTGTTGTCCAATAGTAATGCCGCCCCATTTTGGATTCTGTTGGAATAGGCGGCCGCTATTTTTGTTTTTATAGCCGCCTCCACCCGCCGGTTCAGTTCCAGATCCAGTGAAGTATACACCGGTCTCCCCGCAGCCAACTCAGCCGGTGAAAGGTGTTCGGTCACGTAATGAACAAAATGCGGAGCAAAAAACGGCCAATGGTATTTTCCGGCAAAATTTTTTGCCCTCTCCAGGGCCTGTTCGATTTCGGCCGCGCTCAGGGGAATACCGATTCGCCGTGCCAGCGCAAGCCCTGCCTGTACTATCTCTCGGCCGCCTTGGAGTGGATTATATTTTGCCGGGTTTCTCGGTATGAGTGCCAAGAGAATACAGTCCGCCGGTAAAAGACTTTGCAGGGGCTCCCCGAAGAACACCTTGCTGGCCGAAGCAATGCCTACGGTGTTGAAACCGAAGGGTATGCTGTTCAGCCAGAGTTCAAGAATATCGGTTTTATTCATTCTGGCTTCAATAAGAAGCGCATGAAATATTTCCTCTATTTTTCCCGCGTATCCTCCTTTATGCGGTGAGATGATACGCGCAAGCTGCATGGTGATGGTCGAGGCGCCGGAGACAATTTCCCCGTGCCGCAGGTTCTGTTCCCAGGCGCGAAATAAGGCAACCGGGTTGTAGCCGCGGTGGGTAAAAAAATTAGCGTCTTCGGCGCTTATAAATACCCTGAGTATGATTGGCGGGACATCCTTAAGCGGAATAAACTCCCGTCTCAGTCCGTTTCCCAGGGCAAGTACCTGCAGCAGGGTTCCGTTCCGGTCCAGGATGTGGAGGCTGTAGGGGTTTTCCCTGAAACGGGTAAGTTCCGGATACGGCAGAAAGGTAAAGAAGAGCTGGATGAGGAGCAGCAAAACAACCAAGGTGATAAGTATATTCTTAATGGTATCTCCGGATTTCATGACTGATGCCGTTCTTATTTATAAAAAAGCCGGTACTATTTTATCACCAGCAGCCGTCCCTGTGCACGTCCGAATACCTCCTCCTCATACATACACTCTGCCGATGCGGGCGGGGTCGGGTAGATGCCTGCTGAGGTGGTTCTGAATAAAAAGGTCACTTCCTGTTTCCCACGATACAGATCGTCAAAGTAATATTTCACTTCGTTGTCCAGGATCTTCTGCTCGGGACCGTAAAAATCAAAGAACAGGCCGCCGGGAGTCATGTAGTAAGAACCCTCCCCCACAAAGGTAAACTGATCGCCGTAGATGGTCTCCCGAACCCACTGCCTGGTATTGACCCCGCCCTTGTTATAATAGCGGCCGGAAGTAACGAACGAGGCATCAATAACCTCCGCCCCCGACGGTACCGGTACCCGTAAGACTACAAGTGTCCGCCGTTTGGAGCTGGAGATGACGGTATGCATTCTGTAGGTTTTCCCCAGCTCAAGGTTTCTTCCTTCAACTTTTTTTCCGTCAAGGTCATAGATTTCGGAAAATACACTGAATCCCTCATCACGTGCCGGAGCGATTTCGGCGGGAAGCGCGTAGCGTATGCTTGCACTGTAATACAGCATACCCCTGCCCTTTTTGCCCAGGCGCAGGGGGAAAAGGGTGTTGCGTTTTAACTGTGCCAGAGGGCCGTGAAACAGTTCGTACCGCTTTACAAAATTTCCTTTGGAAATCCCCTGAAAAACATGATTGATCAGGGATTTTCCGTTAAGGCTGACGGTTGCGGTAAAGTTTGTATCGCTGCCCGTTTCTCCGCGTAAGAGGCGGCTGTAGGAGATAAGCGCCCAGGAGGTGTCCCAGGTATTGTTCCAGTACCCGTATTTTTGTCTGCCCATCAGGGTAAAGGTGATTCGCTGCAGCATGTCGTTTCCCGGGTCAAGCTTTTGGTAAAGCATAAGCAGGAGAGCAAGCTTCTGCACCATGGAGTCAAAATAGTAGCGGTGTTCGTAGGTTTCCACAAGATCGATGGAGCGGGTTCCCACCATGGTAAACTTCTTCAGGCGTGACAGCATGGTCCTGGCCCTGCCCGCATCACCAAGCCGATAATAACTCAAGCCAAGCATGGCATAGCCGGACAACCCGATGCTGTCCCCCTTATCGGCGAACGTATCCAATTGCGTTCGCACATTATCACCGAAAAGTGTCAGGATATAAAGTGCGTATATCTTGATATAATCACTGATATATTTGCTATGGTAAAAACTTCGTAAAAAGGAAAGGAGTTTGTTTTCATTGAAATCGGAGGGAATTTTATAGCCTCTTTCCCTCGCAAGGTAAAGATAATGGGCGGCCTTGGCGGATACAAAGGGACTGGAGCGTCCGATGCGGTCCAGCCAGAAGTTAAAACCTCCGTCGGTATGCTGGTATTTTGCCAATAACGCGAAGAGCGATTCAATAAGCTGCGACGCATTGTACCTGCTGTATTCCGAACCGAACTGTTCGAGCTTGTCCCCGAACAGGATAAAGGGAAGAATGGCTGACAATCGTTGTTCCACACAACCTTCCGGATAATGAATGAGATAGCCTACCGCCTCGGCCAGGGCCGTCAGCCGGGTGGAATCAAGACGGATGGTGAGGCTGCCGTACCCCGGGGCAATACTCTGCGGGATGATCACCCCCTCTTCTGCGTAGAGCTCGTCCTTCTTTGTCTTGTCCGCGTTATCATTATACTCTGTTTTTCCCATGACCGTAAAAGCCTCGGTAATGAGGGGTTTTTCCACCACCAGTTTGTGCTCCAACTCTTCCGAGAGTACCGCAGAACGGATGGTAAACACCAGGGTTGCCTCGCCCTGTTTTTCAGCCATTAGATTGAAGGTCACCTCCTTACTCTCCCCTCCCCCGAGTTGTACGCTTTTTTCTTTTGGTCCGTGGATGCCAAGAATATCCGGCTGCAGGGATACGGTTACCGTGTACGCTTTCTTGCTCAAGTTTGTCAGTACACACCCGGCGATCGCCGTGTCCCGCACACGCAGCCGCCGCGGCAGGGCCGTGCGTACATTGATGGGATTCTGTACCATGATCTCCTGTTCTTTAATACCGAATATCTGTTCCTTTGCCACCAACGCGGTGGAGCGATAGGTGGTAAGGGTATCCGGGAAGGTAAAGCGGGCGACGGCCCTGCCCCGTGAATCGGTAACAAGGTAGGGTTTGAATACCGCCAGGGGTACAAAATCCTTGCGGTGCTGGAGTTTTCCGGCCTCGCCCCCGCCCCCCTGCAGATCCTTTACCTCATACGTGACCGGATCTATCAGCAATGAGCGCGAGTCGGCGCCCAGCACCCCAAGGGGGAACTTATTACTGTTGTAAAAAAAACTTATCGGATCGGGCACATGGTAGTTGATCAGGTCCAGTACTCCCCGGTCGGCTGCTAAAAAGGTAACCTCGGCTCCCGGTAACGGTTTTCCGTTTTTCTTCACCAGAATGGTCACCTCCGCTTTTTCGCCGGGTTTGTAAATGTCCTTGCCCGGAATAATCTCCACCGTACAGGTCTTTGTCTCGGTGCCGACATGAACGGGGACAATCCCGAAATAGCCTTTGGGTTTTCCCAGGTCGGGATCAAAGTAAGAGGAAGCTGTTGCTTCCCTTTTTGAGTAGCTTGAGAGTGCGACATATACAATCGGAACATATTTTTCAGTGATGGGGACCTCAATCAATTGTGCCGAACCCTCAAGATGAATGAGTTTCTCTGCAAATATTCCTTCACGTTCGATGGTTAAGAGGTAATCACCCTGGGGAAGCGGGGATTTGATCAAAACCCTGGCCTTTTCGCCCACATTATAACTTTCCTTATCAACCACAAGATCGATATCCTGGGGGTTCCTGGTATTCCAGCGTACCCATGACGCTCCGGTTGCGTATAAATAGACATCCGTCAGTACGGGGTGCTCCCGGGTATCCGCTGCGGTAAAGCGTAAAATATAGGAACCCGCGTCCTTGGGTGTAAGGCCAACCTTGCCGGAACCGTTCCCGATATGCAATGTTTCGCGCTGTACCACCTCTTCCACCATCTCGTAACGTGTATTTATTCTTCCGTATACGCCCTGCTGTTGGGCCAGTTTCCATGTCCGTTTTATCAGTTCCGCCTTTACCGTGGTTTCCCGGGTATATGTCTGCCCTTCAGGTTTTACCAGTACTATCTCAGCCTCAAACGCCTTGCCTGCCGGAACAAAACTGGACCACCAGCCGTCCGAATCTTTTCCCACCTTGGCGCCGATGTAAAAACGGGCCGGATGCACAATAACATACTGGCGGGTGGATATTTCCTGCCGGCTGATGTCGTTCACAATTATTTCCGCACCATAGCGATACGGTTTGCCTTTCAGGCCGTCCGCGGTGGTTTCTTGACTGATGTTCGCTGTGCCCTGAATACCAAGTGTCCCCTTGCCCGAACCCAGACTGATCTGCGAACCCCATCCGGAAGGGCCGAATCGGTAGGCCTTCCATTTTTTACCGGGCGGTTTGTAATAGGTCGGTTGTTTGAACCAGTAATAACTGTAGGTACCACCGGCCACTGCTCCCCCGGCCAGATAACTTGCTTCGGCCCGGAAAGAAAGGTTGTCCCCGATAAAATAGTCACGCTCCGGTTTACTCAAATCAACCTGAAAACTCAGTCTCCGAAAATGGGCAATCTGGAACCCCACACTGCGCCTGTTTCTGGAGTCCCGCGCGTATTCGATAGTGAAGTACCCCGGTTCCATGTTATCCGGTATTTTAAAACTGCCGTAAAATCCTCCGGTACCGCTGGTGGTGCCGGTAATCTGATAGAAGGGTTTGCTTTTCCATTTTCGCTCTCTGACGCTTATGCTGTACGGTCCCCGGTATACCGAATAGGTACCGGCCGACCACGTACGGTCTATGCCCCTGAAGGTGACCGTTTCTCCCGGTTTATACAGTCCGCGGTCGGTAAAAAGCAGGGTTTCCATTCGGGGACTTTCAATCCTTGTCGGTCTTTCATAATTATAGATTCCGAAATGGTACATGTTGTGAGAGTAGTTGGGCACGAACTCCGCTTTATCATTGCCCTTTTCCACCCGGATGCGCAGGTAATCGCGGTTGTTATAATCGGAGAATTTGCTCCTGTATTCACCGGGGGGCAGATTGAAGACGGCTATCCCCTGTGTATTGGTGCGGGAAGAGGCCTTGGGCGTACGTTTGCGGAGCAGGGTCACGTCCGCCCCCGCCATGGGCTTTCCGCTGGAGAGCGAGGCCACCCATACAATGACTTTATTATAGGCGTAGCGTGTGGTTATGCCTATATCGGTTACCTGGAGGTTAAGGTTCCGCTGATACCCCCGCAAGAGCTTTCCGTTTCTGCCCGTGGACCTGAAATTCCAGGCTACCCCCACAAACCCCTTACCGGACTTGTTCAGGTAGGGAGAGAGGTCCACCACCTCGTAGCGCTTTTTATTGGGTACCTCCGCCGAAAAATCAAAATCCTCCAACTCGCTGTCGGGAAAGGAAACGCCGTTGTAAGGGTAAGGATCATAAATCGTCCCGATTTTCCACCTGCCGCTCGATATGTTCTGATACTCAAAGATTATTTTCGGCGGGAACTCGGATTCGAGCATTTTTGTGCCGGTGTTGGGAAAGTAGGCATAGCTTGCCGCCTTTCCCACCTTAATTTTCTCTTCCAGATCGGTCCCCAGGCTGCGGCCGTAGATATCTTTCAGGTTTTTGTTGATATGAATGGTATAACTGGAATCATAGACTACCGGCAGGTTGGAGATTTTTACCGTGTTATACCATACCTGAATATTATCTTTTAGATTCGTCAGATGAAAAGAGGTCGAAAAAAATTTTTCAATATCGTCCCTGGCAAGCGGATGAGAGAATACCAGGTATACAGGATTGATATCTCCTTTCTCACTCCGGGGAAAGGAATAATTGTAATGATCGCTTCTTCTGAAAACAAACGGGGTCAGGGTATGGTAACTCTTTTGGATATTCTTTGGTGTGCCCCGGCAGTCTTCCCGTGAACGGGCGCCTTTCAGCATAGTCAGGATTACTTTGCTGTTTTGGGGAAGCTTTTGCTGTACAGTGATGATTACCGATCTCCGGATGAGATTGTCCGGGATGTTATCATTACTTTTTTCCGGTCGTGAAAGGCTGAACCCGAAACTCCGGTTATCGCACTCAACCCGGAGATAACGGCGGATAAGATTAAGCTCAACGGGATAGGTAAAGCGTACGGTCATGTTCTGTGCCACATCCGGGGGGACATCATTATAATTAATATTGTACTGATCGGCCGGGGTTCCGGGATGGAATGAAGCGATATTCAGGTATTCATTAAAAAAGGAAAATTTATGTTCCTTACCCAGTTTCTTTTTACCCAGAGACTGTACGTCCGCTGAAACGGTAACCGTATAGGTTCTCTGTACGCCGGTAAAAAATGATTCCTCGGGCTCAAAGCTGAGCAGTTTGGAACCGTACCAACGAAATACACCGGGAATTTTGGGATTTATCTCCATGTAGGGCGATTCTTTCATGGGCGCGCCCAGCCTGCTTAAAGGAACAATCGCATGGGAAAATACCACATAGATGGTGGGCCGCCGCATTTCTACGGGCAGCTCTCCTACCGGGCCGAAGTCCGTGATCGTAAGCGGGCTGTCGTCTTCGGCTATTTTAAATTCGCCGGTTTCAATCTTATTTATATCAAAGTAATTTATGGATGTTTCCGAAAAATCCAGACTGCCTTGGAGCTTAATCTCCATGGCTTCGGAAAAATTGTCCGCACTGGTGTCAATAAAATCTTCATAATCAATTTTTGTATGGCTTCCACATGAAAGGTAAAAAAGGCATAAAAGTGAAATAATGAGAGATGCGTACTTCATGATCTTCTCCTTTTTACTTTCTTTTTTATTATCATTATACAACAAATTTCAAATAAATCGAGTGAATAAAAATCCAG
>Ga0315536_1001930_pt1 | contig 10181 bp, 6 predicted proteins | sample SalMarSW160230MG_FD_203093 | JGI IMG/M metagenome (GOLD analysis project Ga0315536, IMG submission 203093) | Salt marsh sediment microbial communities from the Plum Island Ecosystem LTER, Massachusetts, United States - Salt Marsh Sediment SW1602-30 ... | reverse complement strand
GCGGTGTCCAGCTCACCGGGGCACTGGCAAACCTTTATATCAACGGTGTTTGTAAGGCCTATTACAATCCCGTCAACCGCGACAACGAACAATTCTTCCAGGAATGGTACGGCACAGATAATAACTTTGACGTAATTACCCAGTCGGGTCTTCGGGATGGTGACACAACTGCCTGGAATAACTTTCTTAGTTATATAGACGGTCACGACCTGTCAATTCCGGCTAACTACGAATACGTCGCCAGCCAGCTTGATATCGTGCAGTTTATCGATTTTTTGATTGTCGAGATTCACATCGGTAATTTTGACTGGCCAAACAACAACTGGACTGTCCATCGTGAAAAAACCGACAATGGTATATTCAGATTTTCAATCTGGGACGCCGAAGGTATAGAACAGTGGTATTTTCAAGCTGATTGTTCTAAATGCGCCGATACGGCGTTCGAGGATTTTCCCAGCTATGAGACCGGACCGAAAGGACTTAACAACGGCCCCTGGCCTATCTGCCGGATTTATCGCAAACTAAAAGCAAATCCCGACTTCAGGCAGCTCTTTGCCGACCGCATCCACAAGCATTATCGCAATAACGGCATAATGACGACCGATAGAATCTTATCAATCTGGAATGATACCTTAAATGAAGTAAAACCGGTCCTGCCGGCTTATGACGGCGTATTACCTCCGTCGTTTGTGGGAACCGTCTTTCTGCCCAGGAGGGAAAACTACGTATTGGCCGCGTTCGAAGAAAATGATTTATACGACCGCTCTTTTGGCGGCCCGGTGTTCAATGTGAACGGCTCTTATAAATTCGGCGGTTACGTCTCATCCTCCGATACATTTACAATCACCGACCCCTGCAGCAGCGGCGGTACTATTTATTACACCACCGACGGCAGCGACCCTCGCCTGCCTGCCGGCGGACAGTCGAGAACTTTTGTTATTGATGACGCATCCAAGAAGGTGCTGGTCCCGACGGGAGATATAGGCACCGGCTGGCGCGGCGGAAGTGAGCCATATAACGATTCTGCCTGGACAAGCGGTACGAGCGGCGTCGGCTATGAAAGAGGCACCGGCTACGACCCTTATATCGGCGTCGACGTCGAATCGGCTATGTATAACCACAACGGCACCTGTTATATCCGCGTTCCTTTCAACGTGGACGCCGGTGATATCGGCAACATTTCTTCGCTTACCTTGAATATGCGTTATGACGACGGCTTCGTCGCCTATATCAACGGAACAGAAGTCAAACGTGTTAACTCTCCAACTACTCCTGTATGGGACTCTACAGCCAGCCAGTCGTCGTCAGAGGCAACCTCGGCGTGGAATTCTTATGACATCTCGGCCTATATATCAAACCTGCACGCCGGTACAAATATCCTCGCTATCCACGGATTAAATACATCCACGACAAGCTCGGACTTTCTGATTTGCACGGAGCTGACAGGTTTAACGGGCGGCAATATCTCCTCCTCGGCACTTTCATACACCGGCGGATTCAATCTCGATAAGAGCACTAACCTGAGGTCGCGGATTTACAAGAGCGGCTCAGGCGAGTGGAGTCCGATTAATGAGGCCGTTTACGAAGTCGGCAACGTCAGGGATTCACTGCGAATCACCGAGCTTATGTATAATCCCAAAGATACCGGCGAGCCCAACGACGAGGACTCCGAATATATCGAGCTGAAGAACACCAGCGGCTCTGCGATTAACCTGAACCTGGTCCATTTCGACAAGGGCATCGACTTCACCTTCGGGCCCGATACACTCGCCGCAGGTCAGCACATCCTCGTCGTCAAAGACATAGACGCCTTCGAGGCCAAATACGGCACGGGCCGCTATATTGCCGGCGAGTATTCCGGCTCACTAAATAACGGCGGCGAGAGAATCCGGCTGCTCGATGCCGTGGGAACAACCATTCTCGACTTCAATTACAAAGACGGCTGGCGCTCCATCGTTGATGGCGACGGCTACTCGCTGACAATAATCAATCCGTCAAATCCCGACGTCAATAGCTGGAACTATAACGACAGCTGGCGGGCAAGCGCATACATCGAGGGCTCACCCGGCTGGGACGATTCGGGCATTATCCCCAATCCCGGCGATATCGCTATCAGCGAAATTATGGCGCATTCACACGCCGGCGCCCCTGACTGGATTGAGCTTTATAACACCACGGCAAGCGCGATTAACATAGGCGGCTGGTATCTCAGCGACAGCGACAGTAACCTGATGAAATATCAATTCGCAGGGGGAACAACCATTCCCGCCAACGGCTACATCGTCGTCAATGAAAATGACAACTTCGGCGACACTGCCTCTGACCCCGGCCGATTGATTCCCTTTGCGTTAAGCGAAAACGGCGAGATGGTTTGCCTGACATCGGCGCTCGATTCGAATAGTTTTCTTACCGGCTTCCGCGAAAAGGAAGATTTCGGCGCATCTGAAACGGGCGTTTCCTTCGGCAGATACTACAAGGCCAGCACCGACAGCTATAACTTTGTTCCGATGGATTCAAATACCCCCGGACAGGCAAACGCCTATCCGAAAGTCGGCCCGATTGTCATAACCGAGATTATGTATCACCCCGACTGGCCTGCCACCGGCAATTACGCCAACGATGAATACGAATATATAGAGCTTCACAACATCTCCGGCTTACCCGTTACACTTTACGATTCCGTCGAAGGCGTGCCCTGGAAATTCACAGACGGCATCAGCTACACCTTTGCCTCTCCGCCAAGTGCTGTTACTATACCCTCAGGAGGCAAAATCGTAGTAGTTAAGAACGTTGACGCCTTCCAGGCGAGGTATCCGTCGGTTCCGGCAGGGATAATCTACGGGCCTTACGACGGCTGGCTGGCAAATGACGGTGAGCGACTCGAGCTGGGAAAGCCCGGCGACATAGATGAATTCAGCGTCCGCCAGTATATTCGGGTTGAAAGGGTCAACTACTCCGACGGCTCACATCCGGGAGATGACCCTGCGGACCTCTGGCCTGTGCAGGCCGACGGCCAGGGTAAATCACTGACGAGGACCAGTTTAACGCAATACGGCAACGACCCGAACAACTGGACCGCCGAAACGCCTTTACCAGGTGCGGCCAATCCCTGACGGTATTTAAAAGACATTATTGGACTTAAGCTCTTTGTATTAAAAGAGTTATATAGATATAGGCATAAAAGAAAGAGATTGACTAAGTGTTGAAAAAATGTTAAAATAGGTAAAATCAGAAGATTGTAGCTATTTCTATGCTGTCCCTACCGCTTTAAGGTCAGGCAGACGGGACAATAGACAGGGGTCAGGTTATTTTATGGACGAGGGCGGATACATTTTTTACCGGCGGAAGGTCTGAAATGCGAGGAGATTCACTTAAAAACACAGTCAAAGGACACAACCGACGCAGCCGGATTACACCTATTGGCGGTGCAGCAAGGGCCGCGGACGGCACGCTGCGCTGCCGGTTCGAGCTGAAGTATCGAATCAGCGAATCGAAGGCGGCGGCGGTTGAGAATTTCATCCGGCCCTATCTTGAACTCGACCGTTACTGCAAACTCCAGCCTGGTGGTAACTATCCTATTGCCAGCTTGTATCTCGATTCGGCGGACCTGCGGCTTTGCAAGGAGAGCTTGACCGGAAAAAAGAACCGTTTCAAGCTGCGCATCCGGGGCTATACCGACGACCCGGCGTATCCCAAGTTTTTCGAAATTAAACGCCGGCTAAATACGGTAATCATAAAAGACAGGCAGCGCGTGGTGCATCGCGACGTTGAGCGGCTTTTGTCCGGCGGGGCATTGCCCGAACAGTATTACAGCACGGAACAGGAGCAATTAAAACAGTTTCTTTTCTATATGCGTTCTATAAAGGCCCGGCCTCTTGTTTTAGTACGATATATTCGCAGGGCATACGAGGAGAATTGCGAGACAAGGGTCCGTGTAACTTTTGACCGTAATCTTTGCTACAGGATATGCGACGGGCCAAACGTAACACTTAACGGTTCCGGCTGGCAAAGACACCCGATGAATGGCGTGATTCTCGAAATAAAGTTCACGTCGCGATTTCCGGCGTGGCTTACGAGGATGGTCAAATGCCTTGACCTCCGGCAGCAGTCATTTTCGAAATATGCCAATTGTGTTCAGAGCGCAAGCTCAATGAGATTTGGAGCGATTAACGAATATGAATACGACTGGGATTGATAAATTCTGGCAGGTCCTCGAGCAGACATCGTCGGCGGGAGGCATATTCGCCCCCCAGAGCGTGCTTCTGTCGCTGTTGCTGGCGTTTATTCTCGGACAGGTAATCGCGTGGGTATATTATTTTACGCACAGTGGCCTTTCATATTCGCGCTCTTACGTTCAGTCGCTGATTATGATAACGGTCGTTGTCGCGATGGTGATGGCGGTAATCGGCAATAATATCATCACGGCGGTCGGTCTTATGGGGGCGCTTGCGCTGATAAGATTTCGTAACGTCATAAAGGACACCCGCGACGTGGCCTTCATATTCTGCTCGCTGGTGGTGGGTATGGCAGCCGGCTCGCAGCGGTATCTGACCGCTATAATCGGCACGATAGTTCTGAGCTTGATAGCCATATATTTATATCTGACCAATTTCGGGATGCACGAGCCGCACAACGCCTTTTTGCGTTTCAGCTTCAAGGGGCACATCGGCTCAGACCACCCTATACAGGGGGTTCTTAAACGTTTCTGCGGCAGCTTCATCCTGATTTCAGCGCAGGACAGCGGTCTTAACAATGCGATGGTGGATTACGCTTACCAGCTTATGGTCAAGAGCACCGACAAGAACCCGCAGATGTTAGCTGAGCTGCAGAACGTAGAAGGCATCGAAAATATGAACCTGACGATGCAGGAGCAACTGCTCGAGATATGACGATGAACAGAAACCACCTGAACATTTTAAGGTTGGGCCGTTTGCATCCGCAGGTGCTGCCTTTTCTGGTATGGCTTGCGGCGATTGCGCTGGTGGTGGCGTTGTTTTATCACTCCTCGCAGCAATTTCAGGTGGTGGGAATCGCGCAGGGCGAGATTGCCCAGGTATGCGCACCCTCGGACGGCCGGCTAAAGGCAGTTTACGTGCAGTTATTCGAAAATGTATCGAAAGGTCAGGTTGTGGCCGCGCTTGACGATGAGATGGTCGTTGCCCAAATCGCCACGGTATCTGCGACGGCTGAGCATCTTCGTTCGCAGCTAATCCCGACCCAGGAGCGGATTTTGGCCGATATTTCCGACCGCCGGCTCAATGAAGCCGAAGAGCAGAGACGCTTCGCGACGGACGTGGAAAGGGCCCGGCTTGACATACTGGGTCTTAAGGCCCAAATCGCCGCCGACCGTATAACCCTCGAAGATTACGCATCGGAGGTAAAAATAGCGACCGACCTTCTTGAGAAGAACACTATCGCGCCTTATGAGCTGGACAAGGCCAGGGCGCTGTATGACGCACTGGCGGAGAAGATTTCACAAATGGAATTACAACTGACACAGGCCGAAGGGCAGCTTAAGGAGGCCCGGCGCAGGCAGGACGAATTTATGCTGCATACGGCGCAAAATCCGACCATTGATGCGGCGCTTGAGGCGATACGAAAAGAGACAGCCATACAGGAAAAACTGATTGAGGAGCTCGGTGTTCAACGCAGGGCGCTGGTGATGACGGCGCCGATTGACGGCGTAGTGGTTCAGATTCCCACCCGGACCAACGAGGCGCCTTTGCGCAGACCCAGTGAAGGGGCTTTGCATAAGACGGGCGAAGTAGTCCTTGCGGGCCAGCCGATTCTTGTCATTGCTCAGAGCAAGCCGACTGAGATTATGGCATACGCGATGGGCGGGCAAATGGATGGAGTGAAAGTGGGACAACAAGTCGAGCTTATAAAGAGAACCAGTCAGCCGCAGATCGCCCAGTCGAAGGTCACATACGTAGGGCCGATAGTCGAACAGGCGCCGTCCCGGTTGTGGTTGAATCCGAACGTTCCGCAGTGGGGGCTGCCGTTCATCGTAGCAATACCTGAGGGGATGAAGCTCACTGCGGGTGAGACAGTGGGCATACGTGGGCTTTAACGGCCGGGTCGAATACCGGCTTGTTTGTCAGAGGGAGTGGAAATTGCTGAGGACAAGGGTGATGATTAGTCGTTTTTTGAAAAAGCCGACGGTTATTTTACCTGTGTCCCTTATTCTTTGCGCGGCGGGTATATTGACCGGCTGCAAATCTCAAAACGCGGCCGATATTAAGACAAAACTCGATGACAAGGTCTATCAGATGATAGACCGCAAATGGCAGGGTGATTTCGGAGCAAAGGCCAATTACAGAATCGAGGGCGCCAAGCCGGGTCCGAATGACATTTCAACGCCGAGGATGCTGCCGGCGGGGACAACACTGAGTTTGGCCAAGGCGGTGGAGTTCGCAGCCGATCACAATCGCAGCTATCAGACGGAGAAAGAAGATTTATACGTAAAGGCGCTCGACCTTCGTCTTGCCAAGCATCAGTTCGAGCCGCTGCTTTTCGGCGAGGCAAGCACCGGTTACGTCAAGGACGGGGCCGACGAGGCGATTACAGGCGGCGCCGGCATCGGGGCAAATCAGCTTTTGAAGACCGGCACGACAATCGGCATCAACGTGGCCGCGGCGTGGGTGGATGTTTTAACGGGCAATGCCCGGTCGGGTCTTTCCCGCATTCTCACCCTTTCGATTGAGCAGCCGCTGCTAAGGGGCAGCAACCCGGACATCGTGCTGGAAAATCTCACACAGGCCGAACGCAACCTTCTTTATCAGTTACGAACTTTCAGCCGGTTCCGAAAGGAGTTCGTCGTATCGACGATATCGCAATATTATTTCGTTCTGCAATCTTATGACGCTGCCCGCAACGCCCGCAATAATTACGATACCTTAGTTGACGTCTGTGGCTACGCGGAGAAGCTTGCCACCGGAGGCCGCCTGCCGCAGTTCGAGCTTGACCAGGCGGTTCAGGACAAGCTCATCGCCTGGGACACATACGTCCAGGCGGAGAAAAACTACGGGCAGGCACTCGATGATTTCAAGCTGGCTATTGCGCTGCCGACCGAGACGAAGGTGCAGCTTGATTACAATGACCTTTCGGTGATGAGCAGTGTTGCGATGACCAGGCCCGCGTTTTCCGAGACAGAGGCGATTGAGACCGCTCTTGCGCGCCGGCTCGACCTTTCCAATACCCTCGACACGATAAACGACGCCGAGCGCAAGGTCCTTGTTGCTCTGGACAATCTCAGGCCCGACCTGAGGGTTGTCGCTGCCGCTGAACTGAGGTCAAACGGCGTAAGCGACCCGATTACACTGGGCGGCACCAAGGACACGTCGTTGGCGGGTCTGCAATTTGACCCGCATCTCGACAAGGTCGCCGAAGAAAACGCTTATGGCCTGGCTATGATAGTTCTTAACCAGAACCGGCGATTTTATGAGGAAAAGGTCGATACGGTAATAGTCGAAATCCGCGAGGTTTACCGCGATTTGAACGAAGCGATTCAGCGATATAAGGTTCAGTCCGAGCAGCTTTCTCTGGCAGGGCAGCGGTTTGAAAACACAAAATACCTTCTGCAGTACGGCCGGGCAAATACGCGCGACGTTCTCGATTCGCAAAGGGACTTATACAGGGCACAGGACGCCGCTACGGAAGCGCTGGTAAACTATACGACAGCGATGCTGCGTTTCTACCTCGATGCCGGAATTCTTCAGGTCCGCCCCGATGGGATGTGGCGTTTATAATCGGTAAAATTAGTCCTCGGCTTCGTTTCGTAATACATTATTTGCAGACCTGTCCTTTTTCTAAAGGGTACAGCCGGGACAAACAAAAACGGGGCGCATAGCGCCCCGTATTGTAAATCTGCATATCAGGCAATTCCCGAAATTTCAGACAGCCGGCTTAGTTCCTGATTTTGAGGCAGTCGGTTCTCCAGCAGCATTCCGTCCACTGGCAGGTCCCGTTTGTCGTGCCGTAGCATTGCGCGTTGCCCTCGGCCTGCTGAACGGCACGAATAAGTTCCGTCTTTTTCATATTGCCCGGATTAATGCCGAGATTTTTGGCCTTGTCCTTTATGTTAGCCATTGACATAGGTCTTGAAACTGTCTTTACCGGAGTCATGTTTTTCTCCTAATTATTGTGTGGTTTTTCGTTTTACGCTCACGTTGCGCGAGCACGTTTGTCACCATATTATTTCGGCTTTTTTGAGTAATTGCATTACCGCACTTTTTTCAAAATTCGGCTCTATTTGAAAAAGCATCATTACCAGCTTTTTCACAGCGAGTTTTTCGGACTTTTCGGAATTGGATTCGCTGTGGGAGGTCCGTCAAATTGCTTTAAGACGACCTCCACATTCTGTTTCCGCCGGTATAGGCAATTTCTTCGGTCTGCTGCCGATGGGTTGGCTGTCGTTTCGGTTCGGCAGGCGGTGCCGGCTGTCGAAACCCCTTGATAATAAAAACCAGCACCAGATACACGGCCCACACAGACGCTAAACCGGCAGCCGAAATTGCCAGAGTCATCAGCGGCAGGTAAACCGGCTCGCCGAACAAAGGCAAATGGACGGGTCTATCGAATGGGCTTAAGAGCACATATCCGTTATTGTAAGCAACCATACCGGCAAATATTGCGGCAACGGGCGACAGGAGAAAGGTCAGTCGTCTAAGGCCTCTGCACAGATTGACGGGCCGCTTGAAAACCGCCGCGGCATCCGCTTCCTGGAGACGGGCCTTGGCCGCTGCCGCTGTTTTCTCTGCGTTTTTCCGCGTCTCGGTTTCCTCTTCGAGCCGGGCCTGCATTTTTCGCTTTGCCGATAACTCTGCTTTTAGCTGGCTTTCCGCTTTTGTCCTCGCTTCCAGCTCCGCCTTGAGCAGCTTTTCTATCTCAGCTTTTGCTTCGGCACGTGCCTCTGCTTTTGTTCTGGCGGTTGCTTCGTCCTTTAGCTTTTTTTCGAGTTCATCTCTGGTTCGCGATGTATCTTTGAGCTTTGCCTCTATTTCCGCCAGTGCGTTCGTGTCAGTGCCGGCTCCATTGCCGGTCTGTTTTAATTTCTCTTCAAGCTCGGTTTTTGCCTGAGCTTCGGTCTTTGCCTGCTCTTCTGCGCGGGCTTTTTCTTCAAGGGCCTGTTTGAGATTTTTTTCGGCCTCCTGTCTTGCTTCGGTTTCGGTTTTCAGCCGTTCCTCGATTTCGCCCCGGGTCTCTTCTACTATTGCCGTCGGGATACCGTCACTGGACGGTGCTTGTGGACCACCTCCTCGCCGGTCAGGTGCCCTGACCTGCTTTTTGCACTTGGAACAGTTGATAACCTTGCCGGCCAGCTCAGGAGTAATATAAAAACCGCTCTGGCAATGTGGGCAGGTTGCTATCATTATCACACCCTATAAAAAAATTATACTAATAGAATTTCGTGCAACCAAACACCGGACTTAACCAGAAAAACCGGGGTTTTATCATTTGGCCCGAAAAAAACTGTCTTTAGTTAAAATTGACGACGTTGATGTTTTCTGATATACTGCTGGCTATTGAAAATAAGGTAAGCCAGGGGAGCCAAGGCCGGATTTCGGCCAAGGGCTGAGAATCCCGACAGGTCCGCAGGGAATTTGGCGGACGAAAGGGGTGACCCTATGAACCTGAACAGGTTAGGACCTGCGAAGGGAGGCGAAGTTCTGGAAGGCGCTCCTTTTGTGGGAGTGCCTTTTCGTTTTATGGCCTCGATAGCTGAAAAACTAAGCCAATCGGTAGTCGGTATAGCCGGTCTCGGGGGACTGGGTTCCAACGTCGCTATTGCGCTTGCACGAGCAGGTGTCGGTCGCCTTATAATAGCTGATTTCGACAACGTGGAGCAATCAAACCTCAACAGGCAGCAATACTTCATCGACCAGGTTGGAAGGCCGAAGGTCGAATGTATGATTGAAAACCTTCGGCGAATTAATCCGGCGGTCAAGGTCATCGGTTGCCAGGTGAAGCTCGATTCCGGCAATATCCCGGAAATTTTCGCCCAGGCCGATGTAATCGCGGAGTGCTTTGATACGGCCGGCGAAAAGCAGATGATTGTCGAGACGGTATTATCGAAGATGACCCGGCCCATTGTGAGCGTCAGCGGGCTGGCAGGTTATGGCAAAAGCAATGAGATAAAGACAAAACGTGTTTCGCCCCGCTTTGTTCTCATCGGCGACGGT
>Ga0315536_1001929_pt1 | contig 10184 bp, 10 predicted proteins | sample SalMarSW160230MG_FD_203093 | JGI IMG/M metagenome (GOLD analysis project Ga0315536, IMG submission 203093) | Salt marsh sediment microbial communities from the Plum Island Ecosystem LTER, Massachusetts, United States - Salt Marsh Sediment SW1602-30 ... | reverse complement strand
GGATCCATATTGAGAGCCTTTGGATCAAGTTGCATGTAGAAACGTGGACTTCCACCCTTGTCAGTAATCAGGATGGCTTGGATTGCATGACTCTGCAAAGCATAACACCGTCATGCACAATCCATCTACCGGTGAATATTAGCTTACCTTGGGTGAAGATTTTCGATTTTTTATAGTACAGCATCCCAGTTTTTGCACCTGGGAAGAAGGTGATTGAACTTGGTGTAATGAGAAGTAATCAACAGGGAGGGGACACATAGCATGCTCTGGACTATCAACCACTCAGACTCATCATGAGAAAGAAAATAGAGTAGAGTATTATATTCACACTTCCACTTTCAGCCCAACAAAACTAGCGTCGAAACGTTGTATTATATTGAAAGACAGGAATTCTAGAAAGAACTATCAAGAAAAAATGTGATTTCTTTGATTTCTGATGTTTGCGGGACAAACCACGATACGGCTCAAAGTTTGTCCACTTCTTATATTCATTCTAGCACACGTAAAAGTTGTGATTTAATATGTCCGAATCTGAAATTTCTATAACAAATCTGCTGAAACAACATGATGACACAACATTAGCTGGGGGCTGCTTCCTAGTTGGAGGTGTTCAGTGGTTTCTGGGATTGCTTGCCGCAGAGTCAGGGTATGACGGATATAGTAGTCGTATCGATTATGTCAGTGACTTAGGAACAGGACCTACTGCAGCTATTTACAATGCATCAGTCTTCCTATTGGGAGCGTTCGTTGTACTTGGAACATTCTTCTTATACAAAGCTTCAGGGAAGAAGCTACTATCTGTTCTACTGACTATCTGCGGAATTGGTGCAATGGGAGTCGGAATATTTCCAGCGAATCTGCAACCCATGCATAGCGTGTTCACTCTACTAGCAATTATGTTTGGTGGATTTGCGGCTATCAGTTCCTTTACATATCTCATAAAACCGATGTCGATAATTTCAGTAATCCTCGGGCTCATCTCTTTTATTCTAGCAATGGTGTTCATCCCATATCTGGGACTTCCATTTGGATCAACAGAAACTTTTCTCGGAATGGCAAAGGGATCCTTAGAGCGTTGGGCAATCAACCCAATTCTTGCCTGGATTATTGCTTTTGGTGCCTACGTAATGGGAACAGCAAGTAAGAATGAAAACTAAAGAATAGTAGTAAGAAGGGGGGTTAAGCAACCCTCCTTCGTTAAACTGAGATTATACTAGATACAGCTGTGTATCGCTTCAGGTTCGACTTCCTCGAACTCTTTTTTGCATTTAAAATTCAAATAGTGAATATCAGATTGAGCGCTTACTGTTTAGCTTCCTAAAAACAATTTGAATGTGCGCTCTATCAAATTCATTCAGGGTAAGTTATTCTATATCCGATTTTTGATTTAACACTAAACATGATGAAGTTGCTTTTGCTACTAGTTCTCCATCCTCATTAGTAACCTCACATTCCATGTAACCTAGGCGCCGTCCACGTTTTACTACTTTTGCTGATGCTGTGAGTTTCCCTGTGATAACTTGTCTAAGAAACTTGATGTTGAGATCTACTGTTGTATAGGATTCGTTGTCTTCAAGAGTAGTATAGAACGAAGTACCCATTGCAGCGTCTGTAATATCACATATCACTCCTCCATGAAGAGTCTTCATTGGATTCCAGTGTTTTTCACTAGCATTCATCTCCATCACGATTCTTCCATTCCCAACTTCGATTAGTTTGAAACCTATTAGTTCTGCTATTGGGGGTGCAGGGAGTTTACCCTCACCCATTGCTCTTAGAAGTTCTTGATGTTTGTTAGTCATACTACTTGGATTTGTAATTTTCAAATAAGATATTTCAATATTGCAAAAATCGTCAGTTTGGATCACTAAGGCGGACACTTAAGCGTGAAGAGTATCGCTCTTCTTCAGACTGTTATATACTAGATATTGCAGTGTATGACTTCGGGCCCGACTTCTTCGAATTCTTTCTTTGTAAGAATCAATCTACTCAATACGGGATAAGAATGAGAAAAACAAGATACACTAATGTTTGAATCAGTGTCAGTGGAATACCCACTTTCGCAAACTCTTTGAATTCAAGAGTCGACCCCTGTTTTTCTGCATTCTGAATGATGATGACATTGCTCGCCGCACCAAGCACAAGCATATTTCCAGCAATTGTACTTCCTGCTGCAAGAGCCATCGATAGAACAAGAGAGGTCCCATTCGTTGACAGTACCGGGATAAAGAGTGCTACCAGTGGCACATTTGAAATCAACTGGCTCATGAAGACCCCAACTACCATTATTATTGAGATTGAAGTCAGATCCAGATTCAGCTCAAGAAACAGGTCTTGGAAGACCCCACTTTGCCAGACACTTGCCATCAATACAAACATTGACACAAAGAAGAGAAGAGTGGACCAATCGATATTGCGTACAATTTCCACTCTTTTACTACTGAAAACAACAATAGGAAAAGCTGCAATGATGGCAATGAATGATAACCTTAGTTCGAACTCAGGAGCAATAAAAAAGAGAACTATCTTTAATCCAACCAGAATAATAACTAGAGCTAAGGAAAGTTTGGATAGCTTCACAAGTCGACCATCAATCATTATCTCTTCATCTTGGTTCTCAATGAGAGGTGTACGAAACTCAGTTCGATAGAAAAATCGTAAGAAGAGAAATGCAACAAATAAACAGAGAATTGTTGGTAGAGCAAGATATTGAAGAAATGAAATGAATGGGCTATCAACTCCTCCTGAAGTTGCAATTAGGAGGTTCTGAGGATTACCAATTGGACTCAGCACACTACCAGTGGTGACAGCAATTGCTAGAGTCATCAGAAGGAGCTTGGGGGAGATGCCATGTTTTTTAGATAGTCCAAGAACAATTGGTGTGCCAATAATTGCAAGTGTATCGTTCATCAGAATTGCTGAAAGAAGTCCTATCGGAAAGAGAATCAAAAGAATGAGATGATCGACGTTGGTAGCTCTGTGAAAGAGACTACGAGAGAGAGAGCTGAGATATCCACTCCGCTGCATTGCCTCACCCACGACAAACATTCCAAATAGAAAGGTGATTACATCGAAGTTGATTGAGTAGAGGGCATCTAATGGACTAATCTGACCTGTTAAAAGTACAGCCGCAGCACCAATTGTCATTGCTTGCCAAATCTTGATTCGAAAGTTACCAATCCTTCTAACTGCTATAAGGAGAAAGACAACCAATAGAACGAAGATTGGAATGTACTCCAAAGCCATTTTACACCAACCCGATGAAACGCATTCCGAGTGGTTTTGCTGTCTTATAGATTCGATTGAAACCATTGTGCTAATCGCAATTGAGGTTGTTTCTTGATTCACATGTCACCCCGTTTTCGAAGGACGTGTATATACAGCAGTGTATCATTTCGGGTCCGACTTCTTCGAACTTGTTTGTTGAAATACTAAGAGATTCATTCATGGGAAGATACACGTTTTCTATAGTCAAATATCATGAAAGTGATAACCACAACCCAAGCGACTCCCGCAGCTGTATACATTCCTATAATCAATAGGTCCGTATTCATAGTTTGAGTCTGTGAAATGGGAATCGTTACATTGTAAGGGGTCATAGGTTCCCAATCAAGACCAACTCGTTCCAAACTCGCATTTTGAAATACAACTCCTGAGTCAACATATTTTGTTAGTCCATGATAATGTGCTAGAAAACCATCATCTTTGGAATAGTCAAAATGAAGTTGCATTGTAACATTCCAATTTGGAATCCAATCGGTGTTATTTCTGAATACGTTTAAAGAAACTTCGTACCCCCAGTAGTTTTCGGACTGAAGGAGGGTAATATGGTCTTGACCATACTTAATGACTAAAAGTTGATCAATGCATGATTGATTGCCTAAGGGATAAGCAACTGGGGTGTACATCAAACCAGTAGCTGAAATTCCACCATTGTCGGTGACGTGATGATAAGAAAGTACAACATGATAAGATATGTAAATTTCGATATAGTCCATTGCATTGGGAGTAAATGTATCAACGTCATAGAGACCTAGACCAATGGAGGCTAAAGGATATCCTAATCCTAGTGTATTCGCGGGAAATGAAATATTACCTAGTCTAACTGCTTGCATACAGATTTCTAGATTATTAATGTCATCAAGTTCTCCTGAGTAATTCATCGTGAACCAAAAGGTATCATCTAAAGAAAATCCCCAGTACATATTTTCAGTGGTGAAATGAATTGAATTCATTGAGAGAATTAGTAGCACAGAAATCAATGCAGTTTTCCGAAAACCCATAATCCTGAGGTCCTCCAACTTACTAACTCATACTACGTACTCAATCTGATGTTCTATCAATATATCTTCTGATAATAGCAATCAAGTCATAATAGAAAAACAAGAGAAAGAAGAGAAGACTAGTCGTTTAGTTCTAACCTGTAGATGGGACTTTGTCCATTCATTTTGCCCGTATTTGTAAATCCTGCTTTTACATACAAATTTGTAGCTGCAATATTATTTTCTCCAACATCAAGAAATATCTCTGTACATGCATATTTTTGTTACATTAATCTAAGAAGTACTTCAAGTCCAGCCATACCATATCCTTGCCTTTGGTAATTCCAGTCAATCATATATCTGGCAATCCATGCAGCATCGTCTTGAGGATTTATTCCAAATGCTGCAAAGCCAATCATAGTATCATCATTGTAGATACCGTAGCATTCAAGGAAAGAATGGAATTTCGATTGTGCTATACTTACAGCATTTGACGCGACAAATTTTGCCTGGTCATCGGTTACTTTCAATTTGATTGCTTGTGTCCAATTTTCAGATGTTATTTCTTTAACAGAGATATTCATGTTATCCACCAAGTACTGTTCTATGTTATTCTCTTCACTGGTCACGCTATTAGAAAGAATTGGTCAATTCTACTTTAGTTGTGACCATTAATATTGTAGTCATTCAAGCATCAATCAACAAACGGGCGAGAAAGAGAAGGAATATATATCAAAAACAAGAGAGCGAAGGAGGGTAAAAAACCCACCTTCGTTAAACTACGTATATACTAATTATCGTTGAAATATTTTTGAAGAATAGCATCTATCATTCAACTACTAATCGTTAGTCCTCAATATGATGCCTAGTATATAGAATCCAAAAGTCGCTATTAAAAGTGCAACAATGGTTTGCATCCTAAAATTATAGTAGAGTGCAATATTCCACCCAATCAGACTAAGGAATAATAAGAGAAGAAAGCCACCGATTGCTGCTTCAACACGAAGATTTGACAATACAATTCCTCAAGCAATTTTGAAACACGTCAAGATAAATATCCATCGAAAAACAAGAGAGCGAAGAGGGACTTTTCCCTCTTCGGTAAACTGAGAGTATACTAGATACAGCGGTGTATCACTTCGGGTCCGACTTTTTCGAACTCTTTTTTATTCTACAAGTGCAGAATAAAGATTGGTCACGAAGTTGATATTCCGTTTTTAATCTCCTTTATTCTTTCAGACATGCTGAGAATGAATTCAAAAACTTCTGGTGGCATCTTATCAGAAGGGAGATCATCTAGTTGAAACCAGTTTGCTTCTACTTCAGAATGTTCATAATGAATATCCTCAGTCAATGCTTTTGAAAGGTAGAGAATCCATATGAAATGAAATTCAATATTTCCATCTGAATCTCGAAGAATAACATCACCAGCAGTAATGAGATCTAGTATGTCTATCTGAATTCCCGCTTCTTCCATTACTTCTCTTCGCAGGGCTTCTTTCTGCGTTTCGCCTGTCTTGATTGCGCCACCCGGAATACTCCATAGACCTTTTGCAGGATTCTTTTCTCTGATGACTAATAGAAGACCCTTTGAACCAACAACAATCGCTCCGACTGCGGGAATAGGAACAATGGGGTAGGTTCGTTCATGCATTTAGTATGTACCTCTTTGACTTCATTTTCTGAGTTACTCTCATTGATTCCATTCTCTTGAAAAGATAATAGCCTTATGAAACCTCATCTCAGATCATTACATAGTTCTTTTCCATTCTTTTCAACTACTCTGGTGAGAATCATTAGTAGAACTTATTTCATCTAAGCTATCATGCAAATCTACTGGAATCTGGATAAATCAGGTTATGTTGAAAAATGAGAGACTACGATGTCATCATTGCTGGCGCAGGCACAGCAGGAACCACGACTGCAATGACTATTGCAAAGAAAGGACACTCAGTTCTATTGATCGATAGAAAGGAGAAAAACAGCATCGGTGACAAGACCTGTGGTGACGCACTCGCCTCGCATCATCCAGAACGCCTCAAAGAATTGATTGGACTTCCTGATATCCCAAAAAGCATTGTTGAACACGTTGTTGATGGAATAGACCTGATTGCTCCTGATAGAAAACATAGACTACGATTAGATGGTCCAACAATCAGAGGATTCTCTTTAAACAGACTCAAACTAGGACAATGGTTATTGAACCTAGCAGAACAAGTAGGGGTTGATATCTTATCATCCACCAGAGTGAAACGATTACTATTCGATGGTGGTACAATATCAGGAGTAAAGGTAAGAAGAAATGACAGGGTCGAGGATCGAGATCTCACAGCTAAAATCGTCGTTGATGCCTCTGGCGCATCAGGTATGCTTCGAAGACAATTACCTACTAGTTCACCTATAGACAGATTTGTTGAGAAACAAGATATGATGGTTGCTTGGCGAAATATCCTTGAAACCCCGAATTATTCGTTCGAAACACCCGACCTGCTTGAAATATACTGGAATCAGGACCAAACACCTGGAGGATATACGTGGGTTTTTCCTCAAGGGAAGAATAGAGTGAATGTGGGTCTTGGATTTATAACCCTCCCGGGTCATGAGAGCCCTCGTGATGTTTTCAATCGATTTGTTAGAACTAACTGGGATTTTATGAAACAACATCATATCAGCATAGATAGTAGTGGAGGCATAGCACCAATGAGAAGACCAATAGATTCACTTGTTGATAACAATTTCATGGTCGTTGGAGATGCAGCTTGCCAAGTAAATCCAGTCCATGGAGGAGGAATCGGACCGTCAATGCTTGGTGGAGCACTTGCAGGGATTTCAGCCTCAAATGCTTTAGAGGTGAATAATCTATCTATCGAATCGCTCTGGTCTTACAACATAAGTTACATGGAGAGTTATGGTGTTAAACAGGCTGCACTTGACATATTCAAATGGTATCTACTCTCTATTAGCAACGAAGAGATTGACTTCGCATTTAGAAAAGGCATCATCAAAGGTTCCGATCTACTCAGTGTAAGTATCACTGGTGAGATGAAGACTGGGAAGAGTGAGAAGATGAAACGTTTACTATCGGGACTTGGAAATGTACCGTTCTTACGAAGAATGGCTGAAGTATCTAAGACTATGACTCAAATGCGAGCAATCTATGCGGATTATCCAGACTCACCTCATGGTCTTGAAGATTGGAGAACCCGATTATTTCCATTATATGACACAGTGAAACAGATCTAGGATTTGAGCGTTCCTTATACGTTGTACACCATCTACGGTCACTAACTATTCCAATCATTCAATGTGTGATTTGAACTAGATACCGCAGTTTATCGCTTCAAGTACGATATTTACGTAGGTCCAGGAAGAGACAGATTAGCAAGCTTTCTAAGAATGTTGGCAGAAGGGGGTCCGCTTATTATCGTAGATTTTGGATATTGCACATCAACCCATGCTACCCACGCACAAATGATAGAATAAACCACCATTGGTTTTGTCACAGGTCCAGCTTGACCGACAATCTGTGTACGGATATTATCGAGGTCTGCTCGACAATCAGTTGAATCTGTAGGTTTTTTCAGCATTTGCACTTGAGCACAAAAGAAATCTCGAGTATCATCCAGAGACCAGTTGGGAGGATTATTCGTGATTTTATGGATTATTTGCCAGATTACATTGTCTCTGCTTTCATTTGCAACTGTGGTTTCCACTTTTTTAAACCAGCGATCCACTTTCTTCCCGATATCGCCGCTACTCTTGAGAATATTTCCACCTAAAAAGCTGAATAACCCAAGATAGAGGAATGGCACAGTTATTCCTGCAATAAATGGTGCCATTTCTTGAATGCCAATGAACAATGTGACATTGAATATTTCAGGAATCATCACGAGGAGATAATAAATAACGGAAATGATAATGATGCGGATTACCGTATATGGACCATAGACTATTAGCGATGCACTGTTTGTCGGGGAATACCCAGTTGTAAGACGTATCTTGAGAACATCGAACAATATGAAGAGGATAATAGCGATACATAGGAAGAAAATAATCTCAAAGGTTCCCATTATAACTTCACACCTCTCAGACCATCATCCTCCCAGATACTCTCTTCGGCTCTTGTCGTAAGTCCAATAATCATCTGACTCTTCTTTGTCGGTGTTGTTCCTTTTATTTCGAGAGTACCATCATCAATGAGTTCTTTGACAGCTTCCTTCAGAAACGTAAAATCTATTTCTTCATCTATCGTTTTCTGAACATATTGCCAGAGATAAGACTCTGGTAGCTCAGTTGGTCCTTTCACTAAAACCTCTACTATCTTATCTTTTAGATCATCAATATTCATACGATTTTCACCCCTAGGGCAGACCCATATGAGCCCCTCTTGCGCACTAATCAATAAAACATAGCTTTGATTTATATCTTTGCTAAAAAATAAAATAAATAGACAATAGATTATTGAGTTCCTTTCACAAATCAATGTATATACCCAAACACATTCATCTTGTTTTCTATTGCTTCCTACATATCTTCAGGCTATTTTTTGATTGAGTGAGTAGAAGGAATTTATGGATTTTGAAAAAAAGAGAGCGAAGAGGGCAAGGTCCCTCTTCGGTAAACTGAGAGTATACTAGATACAGCGGTGTATCACTTCGGGTCCGACTTCTTCGAACTCTTTCTTTTGATAACTTGACCTCAACTATCTAGTACAAACCTTCACTATAGATGAGATTTATTTACGAATCTTGTTCATTGATAATCGAGGGATTTGATGAGTTCGATAAGTAGATGGCAGGTTAAATTAGCGCTAACCCTTTTTTGGTGTGTGACCTTGTTTACTCCCCTAGTAATCTCTTCAACGGTCCTTTCCTACTCTTCAGGGGAAGGTTGGACGATTGATCCAATGTACATGTTCATATTTGGCGCATATGCCCCCCATGGAAGCAGTAGTTTGTCGGGATGGTTCATTGGACCAATGTATCTGTCCGTTATTTTCATGGCATTATTCTTCTTTATTGTATTTGCAGCACTTGTAACAAAATACTGCTTTAAGCCAACTACTCAACGATGGGCAATTGCAGCTGGTATAATCAGTCTAGCAAATCCGATTTTTCTAATAGGACCGATGAATCCTATAGATGCATTATTGAATGGAATCTATCTTGGACCGTTACCTTTCCAATTCATTTTGGGTCTTATAGTGATGTGGATAGTAAAATCAGGATTGGAAGTTCCAGAAGACAAAATGCTAGAAGAGAAACCATCATGGTGGGGAGAGAAACAAGACAAATCACTTTCTAGGGAATAAGGAATTAAAAACAAGAAAGCGAAGGGGGCACGAAGCCCACCTTCGTTAAACTGTGTATATACTAGATACAGCGGTGTATCACTTCAGGTCCGACTTCTTCGAACTCTTTCTTTGACACCCACATCTTCTGGAATGTCTTGAGTGAGCCAAGAATGCTTCCACCGATCCAGACAGAGTACTGCCTCTCTGGAGGAGCAATGATTCGGACTTCGATGTTCTCGGGGACTAGCTCGGTGATCTCTTTGTGGAGTCTCTCCTTGAGTCCTGGGAACATAGTTGAACCGCCTGATAGCACAATGTTGGCGTACAGGTCACGTCGCAAGTCGACGTCACAAGCCTTGATTGACTCGACAATGTGCTCATCGAGTGGAATAGTATCAAGACCAATTGCACTTGGGTTGAAGAACAACTCGGGTGCTTGGAACCTCTCTGCACCGACTGTGATTACCTCACCGTCTGGCATCATGTAGGGTTTGTCAACACCAGCCTTGTCAGCAACGGTCCTCTCCCTCTCGGGATCAAGAGCTACGTAACATAGCTTCTCTTTGACATCTCTGACAATTTCTTTCTCTGCGCCGCTTACCATTGTGTACCCTCTCTGTCTGAGAAGT
>Ga0315536_1001927_pt1 | contig 10186 bp, 8 predicted proteins | sample SalMarSW160230MG_FD_203093 | JGI IMG/M metagenome (GOLD analysis project Ga0315536, IMG submission 203093) | Salt marsh sediment microbial communities from the Plum Island Ecosystem LTER, Massachusetts, United States - Salt Marsh Sediment SW1602-30 ... | reverse complement strand
AAAGGACATTGGTGAAATACGACACGCCGGACAATTTCCGGGACCTCTATCTGGTCGCCCTCATGGTAGGCGTATTTTGTGTCACAGTAAGAGCACCTGAGGTTACACCCGGCCAGCCTGACAAAGACACAGGGTCGACCGGCATAGGAAGACTCTCCCTGGATACTGTAAAAGATCTCATTGACCTTCAGAGACAACGATTCCTCCCAAGACAAAGTCTCAGAAACCCTAAGCGAAACTGGCCCCTTTACTTGTTTTAGGGCAACCCCTTTGCCTTTTGAAACAGACATATGCCAAACCGGGATGAACCGGAAAAGCGCCTAAATTGTACTAAAGCCCGCCCTGGTGCGCCCTGATGAGCATTCTAGACACGACCGTGCGGGATACTACGTCCGTAAGTTTTACGAAAAGGGACGAATAAACCAAGTCTGGGCCAGGGTTCGAAGTGACGCAACAGCTCAATAATTGAAGGTTGCTATGGTAATAGAAGGCCAGCTCCGGCAGAGGGGCCTTTTTTTCCGCCTCTTTTCTGTCTGAGGCATTTACAGGGGCGGCGTCTGGGTATCAGATCTTAGGCTCGTAGTGTGGTTCCAACATAGACTTTGTTGTTAGAAAATTCCAAACGCATATCGCCGCGCGATGATAGTTATGACAGTGGGTAGTAATGATACGTCTGTCTTGTTTTTTGGCTTCAAAAAGGTCCCACTGCCGGCCCTGGCCTATTCACCCTCGGTGATTGACCCCCATTTATTAAGCCAATACGAAGTGACGTATCAGTTTAGCAAATGACCCCAGAGGCTTTTGGTTCACAATATATTTGAAGTTACTTAGGAGCCCTCCTTAAAAAATTTGGTCGCATTTTCAAACATCTAAATTGTTATCTTTTCAGCAATTGCGATCATACGATTGGTCATCAGCCCATACTCCCCTTGTCTTTCATTTGAGACGAAGTCCTTTTGGAAAGTGACCGAATGAAAACCGGCCGCCTTCAACATTGTTGTAATTTTCTCCGGACTATAGAGGCGTGTGCAGTAAGTCGCGTCCCGGATAAGGCCCTTCATCTTGGAGATGACCATCTCCCGGCTGTAGATGACATCATCGTCCAGTCTCCTTTGACGGCAGACCACGATCTCATCATTTGCTTCGTGCCAGGATTGGGGAACAAAATCTCGCAGCACATATTCCCTGTCAGGGAGATCCAAAAAGAGTTTCCCCTGTTGCATGAGCAATCGGAATGCCTCGCAGAGGATCTTATTATCTTGGCTTTCATCGGCAAAATAGCCCAGAGAACTGGCCATCACGATAATGACCCTGAATCTCTGACTCGGCAACCCTGTTGCGCGGGCATCGTCTTGGACAAAGCGGGTATTAAGGCCTTCTTCTTTGGCCTTTTGCCTTCCAATACCTATAAGGGTGTCGGAGTAATCCAACACTGTTACGTCTTGAAATCCACGGCGAGAAAGCTCGAGGGAGTGGCGTCCCTGACCACCGCAGAGATCCAGCACAGGCCAGGATTTGCCCGGCTTTAATACCTCTTCCAGAAAATCTACTTCCCTGGATGTCAATTTTTCATCGCATACGGATCGGGCATCAGTAGTCAGATATGTTTCATCAAAGAGGGTCTTCCACCAGTCAGGATCAATTTTGACCACTTGCTAATCCTCTTTCATCAAGTCGGCACCAAAGCTGAAGAGGCCATCAGAGACCATCAGGGCCGGGCTCCCTTCCCAGGGTTGACTTAGGGCCAATTCTTTTTCTTGTTGTCCTAGATGCACCACATCGTCCAGCTGGTCTTTACGCCAGAGTCTTTCCAGTTTGACGGCATCTTGCCACAGATTTAAGGCGTATTGGCTGAGTTCGGCTATGTGCATAACAGTCAATAACCTAGGTCTCAAGGCAATCTTGATAGGCCCCAGGAGATAGGTGAAGCCCATCTCAATTGCCTTTTGGTTCACCTCATCCTGGATCTGGACAAAGGCCTTGTAACCTAGTTTAGACAAAGAATGATTAATCTTGTCCACGGCCATGGGAACCGGGATATCATCCTTTAAAATGGCAATCGGCTGGATTCCCCCGCCTGAACCTACATTTGTGGGAACGCCACCAAAACGGGCAAGGAATCCCTGAAGGCCCTCGTCTGTTATAAAACACCGAAAATCCGTCTGCCAGTCTCTTAGATACAGCCTTCGTTTTTCCCGCGAGGGCCAGGGGCTTTGTTCGGACCATAGGGCCAGGGGAACGAGTTGCTGGACGATGTAATCGTTTGCATCAAGGGCGGTTTGGATGCGCTTTTTTGGGTCTCTCTCCTTGTAACCCACGAAGATGCCATGTCCTGAATACCCATGAGCGGGCTTAAGCACCAGGTTTCGCCAATGGGCCTCGGTCCAGGCAACCAGATCCTCAATTGATTCCCCCTTTGGACCGGAGGTACTTCGCGCGTAGAATTGCCGGGTCCAGGGGGTATGCATTACTGTCTCATCGGTTAAATCCCGCGGGGCATTGTCCGTTATGACTTCAAATAGGCCTTTGGCCCCCAGGGGTTCCATTCCACGGGGGTTCACCAGAATGCCTTGGGCAATGGCCTCTTTGATAGGCCTGATATCCATGTCTTTTCCGATCTTGACCAGGACATTCATGTTAAAATCCATGAAGATAACGGTGGCTTCTTCTCCCCTGCAATAAACCTTTCCATTTCTGAGCGAAAGATGGCCTGGACCGGCCAAGGTGGCCCTGACACCATCCAGGCAACTTAGGTAGTCCACAAAGTTCTTGTTTTCCAACACCACGTCCAGGGTCTCTGTCTCAGCAAGCAGCACGGCGTGCACGGAATTCTTTCCATGGCACTTTTCATGTGCCCTCAAGATCATTCGGGCGAACCCGGGCACTGCATTTATCTGGGGATGTATAAAATCAATATCAACTCCCACCTCAACATTTTCCAGAATCAACCCCCATGCCATCTTCCCCAAAAGTTGCGCGATCCTTTGATATTCCCAGCCCCCAGGACTGCCCATATTCCATTCGCCATGATAGCCTTTAACTGTCTTCATCGAGTTCTCCATCAAATTGGTCCCGGAGATTTGCCCCGAAGCTGAATAGCCCATCCGAGGCAATCAAGGCCGGTGAACCTCCCCAGGGCTGCATGCGCGCAATTTCCTCCTCACCCGCGCCCATCCGAATCACATGCGCCAACCGTTTTTCCCGCCACATTTTCTCAAGTCTTACCAGATCGATCCAGAGTTTTGAACTGTATTCTTGCAAATAGGCCCGCTGGTCCTGGGTGATGATCCTGGGCCTAAGGGTAGTAGGGGTTGGGCCCTCAAGATAGGTGTGTCCCAATTCCAGCCCCTTTTCATCGACCTTTTTTTGTATCTCCATCACTGCGGCAAATCCCAGACCAATGATCGCGTCGTTTATTCGGAATACTGCCTCTTTGACAGGAATGTCCGTTTCAAGTATGGCTATGCTCTGGTTGCCACCCCCTGCACCCACGTTGGTAGGTATGCCGCCGAAGCGGGCCAGGAATCCGATCAAACCCGTATCGTCGATGAGACATCGAAAATCTGTCTGCCATCTTTTTAGGATGACCTCCTTTTTTTTCATGTCCGGCCATGGGTATTCCTCGGCCCAAAGGCCTTTTGTCACAAAAGATTGGACTATATAGGGTTCTCCATCCAAGGCCTTCTGGATATCTTCATCCCGGGAGCCACTTCGTTGGGGACCAACAAAGATGCCCTTGCCGGAATAACCATAGACTGGTTTAAGTATGATGTCTTCCCAGTGGTCCCGTGTCCATTCCACCAGATCGGAGATAGGCGCCCCATTCGGGCCCTTGGTTGCCCTGGGGTAAAAAAGGCGGGTCCAGGGGGTATGCATTACTGTGGAAGAGGATAGGAGCGTGCCCAGCTCTCCTGTCACGGCCTCAAATATTCCCTTGGCACCAAGGGGCTCCATGCCCCTCGGATTGACCACGATACCTTTTCTGATCGCAGTCAACATGGCATTGATATTATGCCTCGCTCCTATTTTTAGAAGCACATCATTGTTAATATCCAGGAATATGACGGTTACCCTCTGCCCCATGAAGGTGATGTCATCCCCGGTTCTCTCCACCTCCTCAGGACAGGTTAGGGCGGCCTTTACACCGTCAATCCCATTGAGGTATTCCACCAAATTGATATTCTCCGTGACCTTATCCAGGGTCTCCTTTTCGGCCACAAGGAGAACAAATGCCTTCTGGCGATTGAATCTCGCGTGGTGGGCACGGAGGAGCATATTTGCAAAAGAGGGGACCGGATTTAAAACGGGGTGATCAAAGTCTAATTCTATGTCTATGCCGGATAGCTGTTTGATACGCTTCCAGCCCAGTTTTCCCCGTTCTTGGGCCATTCTTTGATATTCCCAGCCGCCGGGGCAACCAAGATTCCATTCCGCGTGATATCCTTCAACGTTTTTCATAGTGCATATATTAAGGTTCAGGGTTCAAGGGTTCAGAGTTAATGACGTGCTATTCAAAGGCCCTTTGACACGGACTGATTCCTAACGCCAAAACTCTTCGCATACCGTGCGGGACTAGCCAGGTTTTTAGGTTGAAGACTGAAGGAGGAAGTATTTTCAATGAGTAAACCAAGACAGCTTCCCTTTCAGCCTACTCAAATTTTCCTTCAGCCTTCTACCTTCAGTCTATCCACCTGAGTAGTTACTACTATTTCAGCCAAACCCTAACATAAAAGGCTGTCCAAAAAAAACCGTTTTTGGGCAAGAGTGACTTCAAACCTTTTTGTAACCCTGATGTGCCATCGTAAATATCAAATAATGCCTCAACTTCAGCGACGTCCGGTACAGGCATCCAATCTTTTCTCAAGGAGATGGAATGGGATCTCTCCTCCACCAAGTAATATGTCGTGGAATGTCCTTGGCCCTAACCGCGGAGAGAATTGTTTACGCAATCTGATGATTTCATGCATTCCCATAAAATAGCACAACTGATATCCGGGTGTGAGGCAGAACCTTTGGGCCTGACGGCGGGCCCTTTTGGGGGAAAATCCGAGTGCCTCAATCCTTTCGGCTGCCGTATCCAATGTGATCTTGCCTGTCTGAAGTTCCACGTCAAGTTCTGCTCGGAGGGCGCGCCAGAGCAAGCGTTTCAGCCCGATGAGCTGCCGGCGCGGGTCGTGGATGTACCCGAACTCATCTAGAAGTTGTTCCGCATAGCAGGCCCATCCCTCATAAAAGATTGGAGATTCGATCTGTCGCCGGATGGGGTTGGAATAATGTATTCTGAGATGGTCCAAGATGTGGTGGCCTGGATAGGTTTCGTGGGCCGACACATAAGGACAATGAGTGGAGACTAGGGCGAGGTCTTCTTTACCGGGGGTAAGGTAAAATACCCCGTGTACCTTGGTGTTTCCGGTTAAGGGGGCCTTATAAGATGCGGTTGCCCTGAGGGATTGGAGGTAGAACGGGGTTTGTAATACCATAACCTGTTCTCCAGGGGGAAACGTAATAATTCCTCGCGTGTAAAAAAAACGCCTGAGCTCTTGTACTTCCTTCTGAAATAACTCCATGAATTCTTTAGAGGATGATATTGAAGGAAGGTTTTCATGAATAATTTTTGTCCAGGGCTTGTGCGTGTCTATCTTCTTGGCCAATGCATCCAGCTTTTCTTGAGTCTTATGAAAGGCGTATCGAGCGATCTCCAGGATTTCTTGAGGAGATTTGGGAAGGGATAGGCTTGTACCAAGGATTTTTTTGAGGGCATCCTCCCCGATGGCAAAGGTCTTCCCGGGGCTTAATCGAACCAATTCCTTTTTGTATTGCTTCCATGCCGCCAATGCCTCAAGGATTATAGAAGAAAGCACCCGGTCTTCCCCCATCTTCTTGTTAATAAATGCGCAGATATCGTGCTCGTAAAAATTAATCGCGTCCTGGGTCATATTAACAGCGATCCGGAGAGAAATCTCTGAAGGCGAACAGAGGTTTTTTATGCCCACACGGAGAAATGAAGTGGTTTGACCGAGGATGGAAGAGAGATCAGCCTTTATCCTGCCCGGAGAACTACCAAACTGGGAAATAACATGATCCGTGGCAAAAAGGGGGATCTTGACATAAAGGGTGGGATCTTTTCGCCACGACTTCGCAACGTCATACTCTCTGACAAAACTCTCCATGCTTTGCTTTAGGAGCTTATAATCTATTTCTTCTTCGAGGTCACATGGTTCGCTTGGAGAGATTTCATTTAAGAGGTCTTGAACATAAAGGATATGGTCCTGAATCCTTTCCGGGGTAAGATCATCCAGGTGATTTAGATGCCGGATAGCGGCCTCGGATCGGGGAAGGAAGTAGAATTCGTCGCTGGCACACTGTTGGGGCAGGTGTTTTCCCAGATAGCCAAAAAAATCGTTTGCTATTGAGATAAGAGGCCTTTTCTTGTTATTCGTGTCTTTCATCAAGGATGCCACTAAATGGGAACCTGAATTCCTTCCCCTCGTAATTCTTTATCAAGAGGTCGTTTCCGTTTTCTCCCATGACATATTCCGGGAGGAGGAGGATCTTTCCACCACCACCCGGCAGGTCGATTGCAAAATGGGGGACGCAAAGACCGGAAGTATGACCCAGTAAACTGGCCATAATCTCCAGCCCCTTGGCAAGGGGGGTCCAGAAATGTGATGTGCCTCTTGCCAGGTCTGCCTGGAACAGGTAGTAAGGACGGACACGAATTGTAAGGAGTTTCTGCATCAGTTCTTTTATTATGACGGGATCATCATTGACGCCCTTCAGAAGGACGGTCTGACAGCCAATAGGCAGCCCTGCATCAGCAAGCCTCTTACATGCGAGAGAGGCCTGAGGAGTAATTTCAGATGGATGGTTGAAATGGGTGTGGATATAAAGGGGATGAAAGTCTTTTAAGATCTGTGTAAGTTGAGGAGTAATCCTCTGGGGGAGGGTGCAGGGGATCCTAGTGCCAATGCGTATGATCTCCACATGGGCGATGGAGCGTATTGCCTTCAAGATCATATGAAGCTCGTGGTCTTCGAGGAGAAGGGGATCGCCTCCGGAGAGGAGGACGTCTCGAATCTCGGCATGGCCCCTGATATACGAGATCCCTTCCCTTATGGTTTCTCTCGTCACCATAGAGGACCTTCCCACCTTCCTCTTTCGGTTGCAAAACCTGCAATACATGGCGCACTTAGATGATATGAGGAAGAGGACCCTATCCGGGTACCTGTGGGTAAGGCCCGGTAAAGGGGAAAGGCCCTCTTCATTTAAAGGGTCTTCTAGCCCGTTTTCGTCTGTTATCTCGCTAAGGTCAGGGACACACTGTTTGTATAAGGGATCTTCACTCCTTTTGATCAGGCCCAGATAATAGGGGTTGATTCGCATGGGATATCGGGAAACGACCTTTTTAGTCGTCGGCTCATCGATTTCAAAAAAACGCGATAGGGCGTGTGGGGTGGTAATGCTTTGAGAGAGGATCTGTTCCCAGGCAGATCTTCTTTTATGTTTTATCTCTGTATTATACAAGGCTGACTTCTCCGTTACCTTTTTTGAGTATATCATGTCCCTTGGGGCCACAGTTAAAGATCATGTCAAAGGCAGATAGATTTGGGATAAAAGGCCCCCATAATTGTGGATAGACGGGGGGGCGAGGGTTGAAGAAGTTGAGTTTTATGCCTGCCTTTTGAAATCCTTCTTTATCAAGATATTTTTTTGCACCGGCCTGGGCCAAGAAATGGGAAGCGCCAAGCTCTTGGCAGACCTTAAGGGAGAGTTGAGGCTCATTTGCCTCGATGGCCAGTTCAGAGAGCAATTGTATCCTTGTGGGAATTTGTAGGTATTCCATGAGATGGCGGATGATTCTCAAATTTATGTCGATCAGTCTTTCAATTTTGTCGGAAAAGATTTTTTCCCAAAAGGTGAGGTGGTCTTCAAGAAAGGGCGACTTTGAGTATGCGGCCTTCAGGCCCGCCAAATGCTTCCTGGCCCAACGACCCTCGTGGCAAATCCTGACATCATTGATCCTTTGAAGACCCAGCCCCTTTTTCCATACCGGTATAGTGAGCCAGAAGGTCCCCTGGTCATTCTTGAATCTGTTTCTTGTAAGCCACGTGGTACCGTGGGGAAACTGTACCGAATCCATGAGGACAAGGATATCTGAACTAAGGGCCTTAGAAAAAAAGCCTGGGAAAGGGGCAAAGTATGGCTGGTATGCGGAAATAATCATATCACTCTGCTTGGAACAACGGCCATCAAGCTACTCAAAAAAACTATTTTGGACAAGACTGATATTTTCATCGTTAATTGGGAAAGTCCCGCTATGCGGGGGTCAGAGAAATCAGGCTATGCCGTACCAGAAATCAAGGTCATGAAGTGAACTAAAGTTCGAAGTGAACTAAAGTGAGCTAAAGTTAATGCAGAGCTTTGCTCTTCTATTCAGTAAAATGACATAAAATTCCTTAACTTTAGACACTTTAGGCATTTTAGGTCACTTTAGGCACTCTGGACCCAGATTTTTTATTTAGTGTAAAATTTTATCGGTTATTTTTCAAGGTAGTAGCAAGTCTTTGGAATTACTTGACAGCTCAACCGTATAACGATATTTTTGCAGAATCATGTTGAATGTTATTATCATCATCCTGGCGGCAGTCCTTTTGGCTGGGCTCCTCTATTATGAAAACAGGGAAAATCAAAGGGGCCGGCTGGTCACCAAGACATGCCTTTCGTCCTTTTTTGTCCTGGCGGTTTTGCTCCAGCCGCATCTGATCTCCAGGTACTATCATTTTCTTTTTGCGGGATTGGTATTATGCCTGGCAGGGGATATCTGCCTGGCCTTTTCTCAAGAAAAGATGTTCCTTCTAGGGCTGATATCTTTCTTATTCGGGCATATTTTCTATATCATTGCCTTTTTCTCCATATCCAATTCAAACGAATGGATGTGGTTGGGCACTTCAATAATTTTGGTCTTCAGCGCCGGGGTGTATCTCTGGCTCAGGCCCCATCTGGCGTCCATGAATTTGCCGGTCTTGGCCTATGTGATCGTCATCACCATTATGCTCTCTGGAGCGTGGTCGGTTCTAGGCGATTCCAACCTACGTGTCTTGGGACGGATAATGGTCTTTGTCGGGGCCTTAAGCTTTTACTTTTCAGATCTGTTCGTGGCCCGGGACCGTTTCTTAAAGAGAGAATTTTTGAATCGACTCATTGGCCTGCCAATGTATTACATCGGCCAATTCGTGCTGGCCTTTTCCGTGGGGCTGTTGAAATGAACCACGGGGGTCCACACTGGACCTGAAATTATAGTTGAGGTGAGGTGTAAATCATGGATAGCAGACAATTCATTACCCGGAGGGGATTTCTTAAGAGACTATCTCAATTATCCGGAGGTCTCGCTCTTACCGGGTTTGCGACATGGCCCATTCAAATACCCCGTTTGGCCTGGGCCGGGCAAAAAAGCGGCGGTTTTATTGTAGAGGGGGTTGGACAAAAAGAAAATTATTCCGTGAAACTATTGGTAAGGAATGTTTTCGATGCCGCTGGGGGAATACAAAAATTTATTTCAAAGGGGGATGTGGTAGCAATTAAGCCTAATGTCTCCTGGGCCAGGAGGCCCCAACTGGCGGCCACGACAAATCCAGAGGTCTTGGAAGGAGTGATTGAACTCTGCCAAGAGGCCGGTGCAAAAAAGGTCAGAATTGCCGATAATACGATCCACTATGCCAGCCGCTGTTTTGCACTCACAGGGGTAGGGATTGTGGCTAAAAAGACCGGTGCGGAGCTTATTTATCCCAGGTCATCACTTCTCAGGGACATGAAAATACGCGGCCATCGCCTCGATGTCTGGCCGGTCTTTGTGCCTTTGGTGGAGGCCGACAAGGTGATCAACCTGCCTATAGCTAAGGTTCACGGGCTAAGCGGTCTAACCCTGGGAATGAAAAGCTGGATTGGTGGCGTTGGTGGAAGAAGGAACGCCCTTCATCAGGATATTCACCAGAGTATTGTGGATCTCGCCCAGTTTTTTCGTCCTAACGTTACTATGATTGACGCCACAAGGATCATGATCAGGAATGGCCCATCCGGAGGAAGCCCTTCTGACGTTGTTGCCAAGAACACCTTGATCCTAAGTGATGACCCTGTGGCTGCCGATGCCATGGCCGCTACCGTGCTGTTTGGATATAATCCGAAGGAC